>Ga0193709_1000132_pt1 | contig 31299 bp, 23 predicted proteins | sample H3c2metaG_FD_160571 | JGI IMG/M metagenome (GOLD analysis project Ga0193709, IMG submission 160571) | Soil microbial communities from a riparian zone of the East river system, Colorado, United States - H3c2 | ecosystem: Environmental > Terrestrial > Soil > Riparian zone | place: USA: East River...
CGGGAGAGAACCCTGGAAGTGGGGACTGAGATGATGCACTCGATAGCCACCTTGAATATCAGTCCAGCTTCCCGTGCCGGTTGCCGAACTGTTCAGAGTTGCATCTGCATCCAAAACCCGATCGGTCGGAGAGGCGGCAGGCATAGAGAGCAAACCCATCTGAATTCCCTGCGGAATCATGCTGACATTGACGTTTGTTAGATTGATGTTGGCCAGGTCGGGGACGGTCAGGGCGTAACCCAAAACGTGGAAATTTCCCGGATTAAAGTTCCAAAAGAGATCATAGTTGTTCGTTTCCGCGAATCTGGATGCTGTGCCGGGACAATAGAACGTTTTCCAGAGCGCTCCATTAGCGAGCATTTGCAGTCCGGGATCCCAGGGAAGATCCCATAACCAACCTGAGGCCGCCGTGCCGGGCGGACTTTTGGGGAGCTTATCCTTATTGTCGATAGAGTAGATTGAGAACGCGATATTGATTTGCTTCAGATTGTTCATGCAGGTGGTGCGTGTCGCTTTGTCCTTGGCTCTGGCCAAAGCGGGCAGCAGCATCGCGGCAAGAATTGCGATGATGGCAATGACGACGAGCAGTTCGATGAGAGTGAAGGCGGCAGATATATGCTGGCGCCGAATGTTTCGCCCGCGAGTCTTTAGATGAGACGGGGCCTTTCCCGTTTTTTCAGAAGTCATATCATCGGTAGAGGTTGCTCTTGATTCTGTGGAGAAAGCCGGAGTTGTCTCCGGCCTTCCATTTTATTAAGTATCTTAATTTATTCCGTTTTCGACGCTGGCGCAAGTTACTTGATTAAGCGGAAAAACACCGGCGCGCCGGCGCTGTTGATGGTTACCTGGTTATTTCCGCCGACCTGTGTCACACCGCCGACATTGGACCAAAGGCCAGAGGTCAATGAAGACGAGGACTGGAGCGAATAGCCGGTGGTGACGAGCGTGGCCGGCCAGGAAATGGTGACGTGGCCCGGTGATGCAACGGTCGCGCGCAAGGCATCGGGATCCGGACCCGCCGCGTAGCTGGCGGCAACCTGGGCAGGAGTCAGGACGCCGTAGTAAACGCGGAAGTCATCAATCGAGCCGGCGAGGTGCGGATCAGCCCATTGCGAACGGCCGAGGAAGCTGAAGTTGTCGGCGACCAGACCGAGGTCGATGACGACGTTGGTAACACTCATTGCGAATGCGCCGTTGGTGTAGAGATTGAGAATGTGATTGGGCGAATCGATTGTTGCTGCAACGTGGATCACGTTGGTGGTGAATTGGCTTTGATTCGGATTCGGCTCAATAGCCGTGGCTTCGCCGCCGCCGGGACTGTTGCTTGGCAATCCGGCTGCGCCACGACCGGCAGCTTCATAGAAGTAAGCAGTGCCGGTGATGCCGCCACTGGCGATGATGTGATCGCCGAAATCCCAAAGTCGTTGTTGGCTGCCGGACGAGCCCGCCGACGCGCTGTAAAACGCCTCAATCGTAAGCTGGTCGTAACCGCTGATCAGGTCATTGGGCAGACGGGCGTAGGTCGGAGGGTGCAGTGTGCCATCGAGCACGAGTTTGCCACCGGAGATGATTGCATTTCCGAATAACGCGCCGTTCGCATGGCCCACGCTGTCGTTGAGGTTGCCACGGAAGCTGTAACGATGCGTGACAACGGCCTGAGGTTTGGCGATGACCGTGACGAGATTTGTGACGCTCTTACCGGCGTAGGAAGCAACAATGTTTGCGCTGCCTGCTCCGACCGCTTGTAATTTGGTGTCTCCACCGTTGATAACGGCGACTTTGCTTGAGTCGCTCGAGGTAAACACAACGCCAGACAGCGCGGTCAGATCGAGGCTCTGCGCGAGGTTTGCAAAAACACCACTGACGCTCGGACGTTGAATCGAGCCCAGAACCATTGAAGTGTCGCTCAGAGCGAGGCTCAACGATTGGATTGCGCCTGGATCAATGGATGGATTACCAGGCCCTTTCAAATAGCTGACCTGCACTTGCAGTTTGTTGAGGGGGCCGTTCCAGATGCGGAATTCATCGATACTGCCGAACCAGCCTGAACCGGTCGTGCCGCCGACATTCTTGCCGAACCAGCCTTCAGTCATATTGTTGGTCAGATAGCTGAGCATGTAGCGGTATTGAAGGTTTCCACTCTGGAGAGTCCCGGGTTGCGAGTTGTCGTACGGGAAGCTGTCCTTCAATTGGCCATTGAAATAGAAGTCGACCCGGCGTTTGATATCGCTGACAACGAATGCATAGTGATTCGTTGTGCCGAACGCTGACCTTCCCCAACTGTCGATCGCGGGAACACCTATGGCGCCATTGGGACCGGCGCGGAAAGAAACGAAGTTATTGCCGTTGGCGGTGGGCACGATGGTGAAGAAGCTCGGCCCAGTCACGGATGTGCCGAAATCGCACAAGCGCGAGCCGCTGCCGCTATTAGCGGCCACGACACACCAAGTTTCGAGTGTTACCTCGAGATTCGTGTCGAACAGGTGGCCGGGCAAGGAGATGTAGGAATTCAAGTCGGCGATCGTCAGCATCCCGTTAGCGAAAGACGGCGTGCCAGTCACCGTGCCGTCTCCACCACCGACCACGCCGGTATCGCGAGCGTCACCGAGATCGAAGCTATATCGATGACTCAGTATCGGCGGCGTCGCTGCCGAGACGTTCACCGTTGCATTGGCTGTGACTCCACGAAAGGTAGCGCTGATCACAGCCGAGCCCGCTCCAATAGCGGTAATCAAGCCGTTCTGATCGACTCTTGCGACTGTCGAGTCGCTGCTCGTCCAGTTCGTGGCCAGAGTGGTTACCGGGACGTTCGCGACGCTTGCAAAGGTCGCGAGCGCAGTCGGGTTCTGCGGATTGCCAGCGACCATGTTGGTGGTTAGAGACAAGCTGACGGTCGAAAGCGCACCTGGGTTTTGCACGAGATTGTTAGGACCAGTAGCGTAGTCGATGCCGATTTGCAGCGGATCGATGGTCCCATTGTAAATCCGGAATTCGTCAATCAATCCCGCGAAGAGCGGATCGCCGTACTGGGAGCGACCCAGCCAATTATTGGGGTTGGGGCCCATATCACGGGGACGCGTGAGGAAATTGCGGTTGTAGCTGGCCAATTGGCCGTCCACCCAAAAAGTTGCGATGCGGTTGGTGGAATCGAGGATGAATACGACGTGGTGTTCGACGTTCGTGAGCGGACGAACGCAGTTGAGGGTCCATTCGCCAGCGTTGTTGATATTCAACGCCAGGCGCATCGTGTCAACCTGCCCGCCAACGAACGGAGTCAGGAAGAGATTGTTGCCGGCGCCGCTGCCAAAGTCCCAGATCCGCGCCCAGTTGCGGTTGACGCCCGTGCCATCGCCGGAGGCATCGGTGTACCAGGCTTCGAGCGCGATGGAGCTGTAACCAAGGAGCACGTTGGCAGGCAATTCGATGTAACTGCCTGAAGTATTTCCTGCTGCGCCGCTACCATCCAGCACGGCATTGCCCAATCCGTCGAGGCTCACGGTGTTGTGCGGAACGGCAGGCACCGCGCCCAATAGATCGTTGAAATCTGCATTGAACGGCCAGCGATGGGTCATTCCTGGCGGGATTGCGCTCACGGTGATGGATACAAAGTTCGTAATAGTGGAACCGAGCAAGGTTGCACTGATCTGCACGGTACCTGGACCGGTGGCGGTGAAGGTTCCTACGCCATCCACCGTGCCAATATTTGGATCGGACGTGAAATAGCGGATTCCTTCAACGGTCGTTAAGTTAACCGGACTGGAGACATTTGCAAAAACGCCTGTGACTGACAGTTGTTCTATGCCGAATTGCGGAATCGGACTTGCGCCGGTGATGGTTAGCGCAGTCAATGCTCCCGGATTGCTCGTAATCACATCCGGACCGGTCGCGGCGTCCAAGGCAATCTGCGTGGCGGATAGCGGGCCGTTGTAGATTCGAAATTCATCGAAACTGCCGGAGAAGAAGGGATCTGGGTATTGCGACTGACCGATCCATACATTCGGCATCGGACCGAGGTCTTCCGGAGTCAAAGTAAAATTCGTGTTGACGCCAACCTGAACGCCATCGAGGAAAACTTTCCCTGTTCGCGTGGCACCCGACAAAGTGAAAACATATTGGTGCCGGTTACCGACATCGGCCTGGAACGGGAAATTGGCCTGCTGTTCTGCGCCGCCGCCGCCGACGGTGAATGCAGCGCGGAAGAAATTGCCGCCGGCGTTCGGAGTCATAAACATATTGACCGTTTGACCCGAACCGAAGTCCCATAGCCGTTCCCAGGTCGCAGTAGCCGCTTCTGTCGCCCACGTTTCGATCGTGAGGCCGCCGTAATTGGACACTAGATTAGGGGGCAATGCCACAAAGCCGCCGCTTCCATCCAAAACGAGCTTGCCCGCGCCATCTGGACCGCTTGTGGGCGTGTTGGAAACATAGCCAACAGCTTGGGCGACGGAATCAGTGACAGTCAGATTTGCTACGGCTTCGTTGAAACTCCATTGATAGGTCATCGACATGGGGCTGACTGTGACGACTTGAATATTAGTAATGCCGGAATAAACGGCGCTCAGGCCCACCGTGCCACTCGAAACCGCGCCCAACCGGCCAGGGCCCAAAATCGAAACTATGGCGGTATTGGTCGAGGTCACACTGGCTGAACCCGCGACATTCTGAGCTGTTCCATTCGCGAACTGAGCGAGCACCTGGAAATTTCTGGCACTGCCGGCGATGAGGGTGGAAGGGATGGAGAGCAGAATATTCGTCGGCGAACCCGGAGCGATTGCGCTGCCGGTTGGGGCATTGCCGAGCCTATAGTTAATGGAGGCTCCGGAACCACTGTACGAATAGACCGCAGCGTTGTATATGAGGGTCGGAGTCAAATTGCTCACGACGACACTGGAGGACGGGCCAGCGTACACGGCATAGTTTCCGTTGCCGGTTTCATCATCACCGAGATTGTCGCCGCTTCCGAAGGTTGGATTAGCATTATAGACAGTGCCATCAACTGGTTCGGCTGTTTCGGGCAGCGTCGGGCGCAAGGCCACGAGGCTGCCCGAGCTGCCTGCGCCGGGTGTCCAGGAAATCAGGAGCTGCCCGATGCCGTTGGTCGCGACAGCGAGACCGGTTGCTGCGCCAGATTCGCCGGCGCTTGGCGCAGCCACGAGCTGCACGCCACAGATGACGGCGCGAATTGTGCCGACGAGATTGGTTGCGACGGCCTGGAGTTGGATATTAGCGCTCGTTAGTCCATGGAAGACCAGATAGTTGCCGGTCTTAGCGGACCCAGTTCCTACCGCTTGAGCATAATTGGTTGGCGCCGAATCCGAGTTGAGTGGCAACAGCCCCGTTAACGCGGTGGCGGTATTGAGGCCGTCAACAATTTGATAGGTGCCGCCGCGATTAGGAGTGTCGAACAAAGCATATACATAGACGTCGTATCCGCTCGCGGTAAGCTGGCTGGGGATGTTTGTGATTGTGACGGTCGTGGTTCCGCCGTTGTCGAGATAACCTTGCATCAAAGTGTGGTCGGGCGTGGACGCGAAGAAATTGTTTCCCTGGCTCGACCACGTGCCTGTGCCCGAAAACCACGCGACGCCAGCCGAAGTGGGGTTGCCATTGTTATCGGTGACATTCGCCGTGCCGCCGGAGACGCCCGACAGATTGTTCCAGTTGGGTTGGGCGACGGCAGACAAGCCAGCGACATCGGTCGGATTCAACGAGCCGGTTCCGGCATTGTTGCCGCCGTCGGAACCCAGGTTCAGACCAATACTGAATTGATTAATGCCAGCGAAGCCGCTGCTGGCTAAAAGCAGCGCTGTCGTCAGAGTAAGAATTGCCTTTGTGCCGACACGCGAATTGAAGATTGCCAACGAGGGGGTGGTATTCATAAGCGGTGAGTTTTGGTGAGTTTGTCTATCGTAAACGGCCTGACACGAAATCATTAAGCATTAGTTAATTAAGTTAAGTAATTTGGCGCAAAGATAGGCTCCGAAGAATTGACCTGGGTTTGATCCTGCACAAAAGATGTGCGGCGAGGATTCTTTGTCTTCGCATCTGCGTAGAAAAACGGGAAGCACAATGCACAATACGTCTTTCGGGCTTTCATCATAATTTATTGCATTCCCAGAGCGAATGTCTTGGCTGAAAATTACAGTTAGAATGCCAAATCCAGCCTAGTGAATCGCTTGGTCTGGGGCCTAAGCCGGGAACGGCCAGCACTCGGCGGTGGCGCGTCCGAGAATTCTCCATGTAAATTATAGCATCATCTATTCTCAAGCCTTTCCAAAACGTCATATTTCATTGCACCTTAACTCTCGTGCGAGAACCAGATGTTTGATGTTAAATGGGTTTGGATTGTTAGCATTCTAGCTGGCTTCACGAGTTGTTGCACCCGGTCAAGTGCTGCGGCACAAGGTCATTGGGTTACGACGTGGGGTTGCGGGCCGCAATTGACTGAGCCCAGGAATTTGCCGCCGATTCCCCTGGCGAACAGGACGCTGCGACAGTTTGTCCACGTCACTCTCGGCGGAAAACAAGTGCGGGTCCGATTTTCAAATGCGTATGGAACAAACTCAGTGGTAATCCATTCGGCGCATATCGCATTGACTGGCGGCGCGGGCAGCGCGGGTAACGGCGAAATCAATCCGGCCACTGATAAGCCGCTGGTGTTTCGTGGCGCGCCCTCGGTGGAGATTCCTCCCGGTGAAGCGATCCTCTCTGATCCCTGCGATTTTGACTTGCCTGCTCTCACTAATGTTGCGGTGAGCATTTTTTTTGGAAACATATCGGCCACGACAATCAACGGGCATCCTGGTTCTCGAACGACTTCATTCATTCTTGCCGCTAATGTGGTCAAGGCGGCGAATATGGCGGGAGCGGCGAAAACGGCGCACTGGTACATCATCACGGGGGTTGAGGTTTTGGCAGACCATCTGAGCAAAAGCGTCGTGACGCTTGGCGATTCCATTACTGATGGTCGAGGTTCGACCACTGATGGGAATGACCGCTGGCCGGATAATTTGGCGCGGCGACTGGCCACTAACGCGCCGACCGCCGGCGTCGCAGTGGTCAATATGGGGATCGGGGGCAACGCCATCTTTGGCGGACTTGGCCCGGCGGCGGTGGCGCGTTTCGACCGTGACGTGCTTAATCAAAGCGGCGCGCGGTGGCTCATCTTGTTCGAGGGTGTCAATGACATTGGCGGAGCCACCGATAGCGTGTACCCTGCCCTGGCGACGAATCTTATTTCCGCATACACGCAGTTCGCCAACAAAGCGCACGCGCACAACCTGCGAGCTTATGGCGCAACGATAACGCCGTTTGGAGGAAATTCGTATTACACGACGGCACACGAAGCGGCCCGCCAGACGGTCAACGCGTGGTTTCGCACCAACACAGTTTATGACGGGCTGATCGATTTCGATGCCATCGCGCGCGATCCGGTCACATTGACCAATCTGCTGCCGGCCTACGATACTGGCGATCATCTGCATCTAAATCCAACGGGCTATCAAGCGATGGCCAATGCGATTGATTTGAATCTGTTCGCTCCTTGAGGACTCGTGCCGCAACGGCTTCCAACCAAGTGGTCGGGTTTTGGGAGTTTCGGTTTGAGTGGGCGATTGTGTTTGGGAGGTTGTCATAGGCTGGTGCGTGTTCCGTGAATTTTTTTTGGTTTCCGTAGGTTACCGTGAGTTACCGGTAACGTTAAAGTAGATTGGATTTGCGAGGGTCGGAATGAACCGCAGAGAGCGCGAAGGAACACAGAGGGAAGATGAAACCACGGATGCACACTGACCCCGAAAGCCTTCGGGGCAGGTGGACACGGATGAGGGGAACGACACGAATTTCACGAATTGGCATGAATAGGGAAAAGGTAAAAAAATGGGAAAGTAAACTCATATGAGCCGCGGTGTCGGATTGTTTTGTTCGCATATTTCTTATGCGTTTTTGGCGGTCGATCATCGCACGGGGATGGGGAAACTGATAAGGGCAAAGTTTGGGGACATTTGGCGCCGGAAATTTTTGGCGAGTGGGGGCGGGAGGGAAGAATTCTAACCACAGATGAATACTGATTTACACAGATAGGAAAGACCCCAAAGACCAACCATTTAAATTATCCGGACCCGTCCGATCACCCGATCCGGCCGGCGGTTTGGTGCAGGCGCAAAGTTCGGCTTCAAGGGTAGGTTCCGACCGGCCAAGTTCCGATGATGGGCTTATCAATCACGAGCGGCTCATGATTGTAATTCCAGCGCCTCAGAGATTGATCGCTCCGGAAGGTTCGGCTCGAACGTCATGAACGTCGCAGGCCCGCCGTCCGTGGCCGTTCAAGGTTTGTTACTCACCTTCATATACAATTGCTCCCGACCATAGTAGCCGCTGTTGTAGAAAAGCGCGGCGCGCCCGTCAGGCAAAAGGTGAATGAACTGTCGCCACAGGTTATAGCCCTCGCCCGCATCCAGCGCGGACTTCGGGATGTCTTTGACCCACTCAATCGGCTCGGGCGCGAAATGCCAGCCCTGCACGGGCCATTCCTCGTCGCACCAGGCAAAACCGCCCTGGCTTGGCGGCGGCTCTTCGGTCCAGACTGTTTTCCTGCCGGGATCCGGCGCGGTGGGTGAAGCGTTCACGATCGCCACCCAACGGTGCCCCTGACCGCGCAAAAGCTGCAGGCCCCCAACCCATCCCGAAGCCCAATGCCCGGCCTGCTGGCAAGGCTCCAGCACCACCCCGCGTTTGGTCGCGACTTTCTCGTCCAGCTTTTGCGTCGCGGTCGCCTGCGCTGAACCAAATGGGCTGACCTTCCGCGGTTGGGCCTGCTGCGGATAGCCCATGTAGAAATAAAGGAACTCCTTGCGCTGCGGAAAATAGTAGCCGGTGACCGCGTCCGTGTGTTTGGCGTCGAAATCGTTCGCCGCGCCGGTCGGGATAATCGCCTGCGGCTCAAACGTCCACGGCCCGGCGAGTTTCTCCGCCCACGCGCGCTGGACCTGCTTGTGGCCGCTCTTGAAGCTGACCACGAGCAGGCAATAGCGGCCGTCAATCTTCGCTGGCTGATTCGGATGATCCGGGTCCATCACGATGAACGGTTTGTGGAATCCGCCCACCGCTTCCGGGTTTGTGACTGGCAACGGACCCTCCAGCTTCCATTGTCCGGGGCCAGGGTTATCGCGGTTTGTGCAAACGGCCTGGGCGTGCCCTGGCGGGTCGTAGAACAGAACCATTCGCCAACCCTGGATCGCGTCGTCCCAAACGATACAGGGATCGCCGCTGACCCCACTGTCCTTGCTTTGCCGTTCGAGCACCAAGCCCCGCCGTGTCCAGCCCGCCGGAATCGCGAATCCCGCGGCCGGTTCCTTATCGTCGGCCGACTTGCGGGACACGTCCTGTGCCCAGGCTGCGCTCATTCCCAGGACGGCAACGGCGCAAAGAAGGTGAAGATTGAACAACGGCGTTGTCATACCTTTGGTTGGGTGGCGAATGGTGGCTTTGATTGATCAATTTCCGCTCCATTGATAGTCGTATCCGGCGGGCGGATCGTAGTCCATCGCGAGCGAGTCGGCGGGTCGCATGGTTTTCCAATACATCTTAATGTAACCAACATGGCCATCTACAAAGCTGACCATATCCATTGAATCATTAAAAATGGAATTAACTTTGGAGAAGGGCCGTTTCGGCAGATGCCACGAATAGGGGATGAATGCCGGCAGTTCGGCCACGAGAACAGTCCTGGCCGGATGTTTTATTGAACTCATGGTCTGTCCCGCAATGCCGGACCTGGGGAAATTCGTGCCGCGAAATGAACCCAGCTGCAGGTTTCCCGCATTAAACTTGTAACTCGAATAGTCACTGTTGGACTGCGCACAAACGCTTTGGGGTACAAACCCGACCCAATATCCCGGGTGAAACTTGGTAGCGTAGTCGTAATAAAAGGTATCCGCCGGACAGGCAAAAAGCCTGTCCTGTGTTGACGATGCGGCTTTCAAACCAACGTAGTTTTTCATCAGTTCCTTGAAAGACATTGCCAAAGGGACGTGGGCAACCTTTCCGGCGGGCATTCGGTCATTCGAATCACCAGCGTACATTTGGACTCCATAATCGATTTGCTTCAAATTGTTCAAACAGGTTGTCCGCTTCGCCTTGGACTTGGCGCTGCTCAGCACCGGCAACAGCAACGCGGCAAGAATAGCAATGACCGCAATAACCACCAGCAACTCGATCAAGGTGAATCCTGTTTCCGTTTTGGCGTTTCTGCTCATGCCAGTTTGGACACCGCCGGGAGTCGCGACTCACGCCGCCTAACGACTCACCTCAGGCGCAACCGCTGCAGTGAGCCGTGAACTGCAAGGATGAGGTTCGAGTTTCATAAAGCGGTCAACCACTCGGCGCGGCGGCTGTTGCCTGCAGTGGCTGGCTTAGGCGGCAACATCATTATTGGCCGTAAATCAACAAAGCTGCTGCTTCCGCTGTCTCATTTCCCGGAAAAGGTCGTACGAGCAATAACCAATAAGGAGCAAAAGTGGCGAGATAGCCACCAACCCGCTTCCCCCAAGCTGGCGTGTGGCCTGAAAATCGACTGTCAACCAAATGACGAACAGTACTGCAATCATGCCGTAGCGAAGACCAAAGGGCAGGCCAATGCCGATTGGCTTTGCCTTCCAAGCCCAACGAATGCCGACGGCCATACTGACCGCGGTGAGTATTACCAAGCCACAAAAGATCCCGGAGCCATGGCGATATCCCGGATGACCTGGCATATCTAACAACCAAGTTCCGGGTCCGCTCAAACCGACGAAAATGAGCAATAGGCTGAGGATCATGGCTACGACAGCACAGAGGACCGCGCAAGCCGTACTGCACCGCTACCGACGGGCGCGGCGCGTGATGCCTGCCGTCGCAGGCGGAGTATGCACGGCGTCCCGTGCAGGGGTGCTCCGATGCGGAGAGCAATGCCAGGCTCATCCGCAGCGTTCGCCGGGCCTGAGTGGCGCGGGGCCGAGAGTGTAAGAAAGCAAACTGGACGAGCCATCCCGCGTCCACTCCAGGCCGTTTGTTAGCTCTGTTCATCACGTCCGTCCTGGCGTCTTTTCTCCTTAAGGAGCTGCAGTGATCTGCGACTCGCTGCCTCTGACCAAGCCTGAAAATCGGAATCGCTGCCCAAGGATAGAAATGAAACGGCTTCTTTGCTCCGCCGCAACAAATCAGGGCGCTCGGTCTTAAGCAATTCAGTGACAATGCTCATAAGCTCTGTGCCACATTCGAAGCACCAATAGATCGCCTCGCCGCCTGCGAGCATCTGTCCGGAGTACGCTTTGGCACCGCAAAACTCGCACTTCTTACCAATGGTAGATCGTGCCTTGGCCTTCTCAAGATCGAGATTCGCAATCCCCGGTGGAGCGCAGTCTTTGCAAAGATCGACAGTCTCCTCCTCGGTCCCCACCACGGTAGTGAAGTGGATCGTTGCTTCGTTCTTCTGGCACTTGGCGCAGAGCATAGTAGCCGGAGCTAACGCTGCGCATCACTGGCGCGGGCCAATGATGCTCGCTTCGAAGAGAGGCGCAATCCTGCGTCCAGTGCATGCGCCATGTTAGCCCCTAGCATTTGCATTTCGACTTTAGTGTTTCGGAAAGAGCCGACGCACCTGATCGGCAGACAGATTGGTGTCGAACGTGATTATTCCAGCAACGAGACCCTCAAAGGTGTTGCCATTGGAATAGTCGGTGAAGGTCAGGACTTTGTCCGATTCCCTCCATCTTGTGTCATTGATAACGGCCAGATCAAAATCTTTCGGCAGGATCACTTCATCTACCCGATTTCCGTCGGCATAAACAACAGCCCTTCTCGACTGGAGATCAAAAACGAGGGCCAGGGTAATCCATTGCCCGTTGGTAACGGTCAAGCCCTCAACCGGGTGACGCAACTCAAGGTTATTGAATGAGAGTTCAGCTCGCCCTTGTTTGTCCGTCCTCAATACTAACCAGCGGCATGAAGTCCCGCCGGCGATCAGGGTTTTTTCACAACTATTTTCCGGTCGCAATTTAACGACGACCGTAAACCGCCGGTAATCGAAAACCGTCGGTTTGAAAACCGCCTCGCTTGGCTTCCCGAATTGCGTGAAATAGATTCCGTTGAGATAAAGGGAGTTGTTGGTGATGGCGGTGTTTGTAGTGCTTGCTGTGCCGATGTAAGGGTTCCCCTCGAACGTAAATCTCCCGGTTGGCGCCGGAAGCGCTGCCGCATAAGAGTTTGACGCGGTTTGCAGCAGAAGTAGAAACGAAATCTTAATAAAACGTGCGCCACCGATGCGGTTCCCCTGCGGTACAGAGGTGCAAGTCCGAAGCCATCGTTTGAGTGTTCTAGTAATCACGGCTCGTCCAATTCGGCTAACAGTATGTTTGGCCCGAAGTGGTGTTGGGAAGGATGAAGTCGATCGGGACTGTCCTTTTCATATAGAAAGCCGTTTGTTTGGGTCGCTATTGTCAAGTGGTCAGGGTTGACTTGATGTTTGCATGGATAGGGTTTGAGTGGTAAAGCTCAAGTCATGAATCGGCCGGTTGCGCCCTCTACCCCTTCATCGTCTGGAGTTCCGTTTCCGAGAACGCCGAAAATCATATTCAGTAATTGGCGTGAGGCGGCGATCCAAACGGTATATGGCATGGCGGTGCAGGGGCATCTGGATTATTGCGCGCATAACCCGAATCCTTAGCGAAACACCAGGAAGGCGCGCGATTGAGTGAAACGGATCGCGGCTGTGTCGAAGACCAGCCGCAGCAGGCCCAACGCAAGCCGGCACGCTCCCCACCGGCCCACCTTCATGTGACTCCGGCGCAGCGAGATGAGGAAAGGGAGCAAAGCGCAATGACTTTTGCCATCGTGTATCCATGATTGGGGTTATTGCTGACGATCTGACGGGTGCCGCCGAACTTGCGGGAATCGGACTTCGTTATGGTTTGACGGCCGAGGTCATTGTTCAGGGCGAATGCAACGGCAAAGCAGAGCTGGTTTGCGTGGACACAGATTCGCGCTCCTGCACGGCGAACGAAGCTGCCCGCCGAGCGGCGGCCGCCGCGCGCGAATTGCGGAAGGCTGGGGCGGCCTGGATTTATAAGAAGGTCGATTCGGTTCTGCGTGGCAACGTGCTCGCTGAAGCGCAGGCGATTCAAAAGGCGCTCGGCTTGCGTGGCGTGCTCCTGGCGCCGGCCAATCCGTGTTTCGGTCGAGTGATTCGCGGTGGACGATATTTTGTTAATGGAAAGCCGATCAACCAAACGGACTTCGCGCGTGACCCGGAGTATCCTCGCACTTCGTCGAACGTCCTCGAAATGTTGGGGGCCGCAAAAACCGATGCGGTGAGTGTGTGTCGCCTGGCGATGGCGCTGCCGACGTCTGGAATCATTCTTGGAGAGGTCTCGTCGTCTGCGGATGTCGAAAAGTGGGCGTCGCGGAGCACGGTCGAAAAATTGCCGGCGGGAGGGGCCGAATTTTTCGGAGCTCTGTTGAATCGAGTGCAGCGATCCGGCAAGTCGTCTGGCTTTCCGAAACGCAGTGAGATCACACTCAAACGAAAAAGGGGTGAGACCAAAGCGCGTGAGTTGTTTGTTTGTGGCAGCACGAGTGATTACACCGAACAATTTGTAGGTGAGGCGCGGAGCATGGGCACGCCGGTGTTTTCACTTATCCGAAGCAACGGGAAGAATTACTCGTATTCTCCGACGATGGTTGAAGCCGTTGCCGAGCAGGCAATGCTCGCATTTGAATCCCATTCGCGTGTCGTTGTTGCGGTTGGCCGCCCGTTGATTGAGAGGCGAGGTATCGCGAGAAGATTAACGCGATCGCTGGTGAAAATTGCTGTGCTCGTGATGGCGCGCGTCAAACCCGAGCATGTGTACGCGGAGGGTGGCGCGACCGCGGCTGAATTGGTGCGACAATTGGGGTGGAGACGAATGGCGGTGTTGAATGAGCTCGCGCCCGGGGTAATCACTTTGTCATTGGCTGGTCGGAAGTCCGTCGTTTTAACAATTAAGCCGGGCAGTTATCCTGGGTGGCCAAAGTCCGAGTAAGCGTTCGCCTCCTGTTTGTCGCTCGCTCTGGCAACTTCATCCGTAATTGTCCGTTTTGGGGGTAACTATACACAACGTCAGGAGTCCGAATAAAGCCCCACTCACCATGGCCCTCTCCCCATCCCCGATTGGATCGGAGCGGGCGGATGGGGAGAGGGTGTGAAGCGCAATTACTTTTGTCGTAGAGTATAAACATATCAGTCGGTTGGCATGGTTTCAGGTGAAAGCGGCATAGGGCTGCCGCACTCCAAGACGCTATCGCGCTTTCCGCGGCGTGACTGCCCCTAACCGAATGTTCGCAGTGCATGAAATCCCGAGAGTCTGTAGCCGACGACGTAAGGAGGCGGATTCAATCTAAGGCCGGTATGATCCGCCTCCTTACGTCGTCGGCTACTTCCAGCGCGAACTATCCACGCCACGCGCAATTTGAATGATTCCCATTGTGATCACGGCGCCGGCTTCAGATTAGATGCGTTCAAAATAGCGGATGCGTTCCCAGTCGGTGACGGCATCGTTGAACGCACGCGTTTCCAACTCCGCCGTGTGAACGTAAAAATCAACGACCTCGTCGCCGAAAGCGCGGCGAGCCAGTTTGCTGCGTGCGAGGAGGGCAGCCGCTTCGCCCAGGGTCTTAGGGAGAGCCGGCAGCGAGGGATCGACGTAAGCGTTGCCGCGATAATCGTCGCCGCAGTCCAATCCCTCCTCGATCCCGGCTACGCCGGCGGCGAGCATCGCGGCGTAGGCGAGGTATGGATTTGTATCGGCGCCCGGCATCCGATTTTCGATTCTGAACGATGAGCTTTCGCCGACAACACGGAAGCCGACAGTTCGATTATCGCAAGACCAGGCCATTTTTGTGGGGGCCCAGCTTGCCGATTGATAGCGCTTGTAGGAGTTGATGGTCGGAGCAAAGAAGCAGCAGAGTTCGGGAGAATATTTCATCAGGCCGCCGAGGAACTGACAGAACAGTTTGGAGCCGAGGAGCGTGTTCCGAGTTTCGTGTTGCTTGGTCCGTTTTGAACGACCGGCTGAATTCTTAATCGAGAATATATTTTGGCTGCCCTTCCACAGACTGACATGGATGTGACAACTGCTGCCGACTTCAGCGGCCCAAGGCTTGGCCATGAAGGTCACACATTTGCCATGTTGCGAGACGATTTCTTTGAGGCCTTGTTTGAACACAACGTGCATATCGGCCATCGGAAGCGGTTGGTCATAGACAAAGTTTAGTTCGTGCTGGCCGCGACCCCATTCGCCTTTGCTGCATTCGACCGGCACCCGCGCCGCGCCCATCTGATTTCGGACCTGGCGAAAGAGCGTTTCGTCGCGAGCCGGTTGCATCGTGTGGTAATCGATCCGGTAATCGCTCGATGGCGTCAGGTTTCGGTACTCGGAAGAGAAAGCGTCGTGAAAGGTGTGGTTGAAGAGAAAGAATTCCAATTCGCTGGCGAAAAACGAACTGAAGCCCTTTTTTGCGAGCAGGTCAAGTTGGCGGCGCAGAACGGAGCGTGGTGCTTCCAGGACGATTTCGCCATTCTCATGCACAAAGTCGCAGAGAACCAACGCCGTCCCGGGAAGCCATGGCAAGGTGCGAACGGTTGAAAAATCCGGCTGCATTTTGAAGTCGCCGAAACCTTTGTCCCAATTGGCGAGTTTGAATCCGTCGAGCGGATCCATTTCGATATTGACGGTCAGGAGGTAACTGCAGGCGTGAGTGCCGTGGTTGGCAACCTGTTTGAGAAAGTAGTCGCCCGTGAAACGTTTGCCGACTAAGCGTCCAAGGACGTCCGGCACACAGGCAACAACGGTGTCAATGGTTCCTGCTCGGACCTGGGTAGTGAGTTGTTTTAAAGTCATTCGTAAAACGTAATGCGTAAAACGTAAGGGGAAAAGATACTAAGCCATTGGAACCTTATTGATGAGCGATAGCATATCCGGACCGAATTCGGCAATCTCACACTCTTCAAGATACGAGCCTGTTCGATAGGGCGGCGGCGTTTCGCGGAGCGTTGCTCCTCGCTGATCCGGCACCATCGCAAGCAGAAGCTTAATGATCTCGGTCAGCAGGTCAATACGATGGCGAACGACTTGTTCTTGCAGGACATGACGGCCTTTGTAATACCAGCCGCGAGCTTCGCGCGCCGAGCCCAGGCCGTATTCATAAAATCTCGCGCGATCCCGCCCTGACCCGCGGGAGTATCCTTCTTCGATGTCCGCGCTTATTGCGCCTGCCGAGCGGAAAAGTTGGTCCGATAGACCAAGCGTGCGTTTGTCTTGCAATAGCTTCGTTGCATCCTGCCAGGCCACATCGGAAAGAAACAAAGCCAGTCTATATGCCTTCGCATTCCAAACCGAATCGCGCTTTATCATCTCAGGCACCTTTTCCTCCCATTCGCTATAGTTCATATCTTACGTTCTACTTCTTCCGTTTACGTTTTACGCTTTACTTTTTACGTTTTACGCATCGATGAAGACGTTTTTAAGTTCGGTGTAGCCGTCCATTGCCGTCATGCCGAGGTCGCGGCCAATGCCGCTTTGCTTGTAACCGCCGAAGGGTGCTTCGACGTGAACGCTTGAATGAGAGTTTATGCTAAGGACGCCGCTTTCGACGCGGCGGGCCACGCGCAATGCGCGGCGAAGGTCATTGGTCCAAATTGAGCCGCTGAGACCGTAAGGTGAAGCGTTTACGTCGCTGATCATTTGGTCTTCGTCATCAAATGGCGTGACGCAAACGACTGGGCCAAAGATTTCTTCGCGCCAGCAGCGATCGGTTTTGGCAACGTCCAGCAAGACGGTCGGTTCGAGATAAAAGCCTTTTCCGGGAGGACGATTACCGCCGGACGCGAATTTGCTTCCGCGTTTGCGAGCATCAGTCAGGTATTCTTCGACTGAGGTGCGCTGGCCTGCGGAAACGAGCGGGCCGAGCTGCGTTTCGGGTCTAGCTGGATCACCGACGACAAGTTTTTTGGTGGCGGCGATGAATCTCTCGACGAATGGCTCGTAAATGCTGCGCTCGACAAACAATCGGCTGCGGGCGCAACAATCCTGGCCGGTATTGGCAAAGACGCTCATGGGGGAAGTGTCGGCGGCTTTTTGCCAATCGGCGTCGGCGAAGACGATATTCGGCGACTTGCCGCCCAACTCGAGCGAAATGCGTTTTATGTCGCGGGCTGCGAGTTCCATGATACGTGAGCCAACCGAGGTTGAGCCGGTGAATGAAACTTTGCGAATCAATGGATGAGTCACCAGCGCGTCGCCGATGGCGGAACCCGCGCCTGATAAAACCTGAAGCACGCCAGCGGGCAGGCCGGCGCTATGAGCAATTTCGCCGAGCAGCAGCGCTGTCAATGGCGAGAGTGACGCTGGCTTGAGCACGACACAATTGCCGGCGGCGAGCGCTGGTGCTGTTTTCCAGCAGGCGATTGGGAAGGGAAAATTCCAAGGGACAATCGCGGCGACGACGCCCATTGATTGGCGCAAGGTGAAATCGAAGCCGCCTTTTGCGACGGGAATCGTTTGACCATACAGGCGGGTGATTGCTCCGGCATAAAATTCGAAGACGCGAGCGCCCAGCCCGATTTCGTCGCGTGCGTCGCTGATCGGTTTACCGATTTGCAGCACCTCGAGCTGCGCGAGCGATTCGAGGTTTTCGCGCAAAGCGTGAGCGACGTTGAAAAGAATTTCGGTGCGTTTGCCGGGTGTAAGATCGCGCCAACCGGATTCCCACGCTCGATGAGCAGATTCAATCGCCTGGTTCATGTCCGCAATTTCGGCGGCAGCGATTTCGCCTATCGGTTCTTCGGTTGCGGGGTTGATCAGCCGAGTGTGCCGGCCTGATGAGGCGTTGCAGAAAGAGCCATTGATGAAGAGTTGGTTGGGAATTTTCACAGGACCTCTTGATAAAGTTGGCGAAAGTTTTCTAAGGTCACCGGAACAGCATTTGTTTTGTGACACGGATCTTCAGCAGCCTGGACGATGAGTGAGTCTAATTGTTGAGGTTTTACGCCATGTTCGCGAAGCTTTGTATTGAGGCCCAGACCAGCAAGGAAGCTTTTCATGAAAGAAATAGTTTGCTCGTCGGCTTTAGTCTCCGAACATTCGATTATGTCCAAGCCGCAAGCAATGCCGATTCGGCGGTAGAGGCCGGGTTTGCGCACGGCGCAGAAGTTCATTCCGGCGACGAGGCAAAGCGCATTGGCAAGGCCGTGGTGCATGCCGCAAATGGTTGAAAGCGGGTGGGCCATGGAGTGGACAACGCCTAAATCTTTCTGGAATGCGACGGCACCCATGGCGGCGGCGACGAGCATTTTTCCGCGTGCGTCCAAATCATTGCCGTCTTTGTAGGCGCGAGGCAGCGCTTCGACAATCAGGTGAATGCCTTCGAGGGCGATGCCATCACACATGGGATGAAAGACGGGACAGGTGTAGCTTTCGATACAATGGGTGAGCGCATCGGCACCAGTGGCGGCAGTCAATTTGGGCGGCAAGCCGCGGGTCAATTCAGGATCGAGGACGACGAGTTTTGCCAGCAGTTCGGGATGAAAAATGACAGCCTTGCGTTTGGTGGTGTCGAGCGTGATGACGGAACTGCGGCCGACTTCACTGCCGGTGCCGGCGGTGGTTGGAATGGCGACGAAGGGAGCAAGCCCGGACCAATCCGGCTCCTCGTAGAATTTTGCCCAGTCCAATTGCGGACGTTTGACGAGCAGACGGGCGGCTTTGGCGACATCGAGCGCGCTGCCGCCACCGAGGCCGATGATGCCGTCGCAGCCGTTTTTCTGGAAGGCAGCGGCGGCTTCGCGGACGTCGTTTTCGATGGGGTTGGGATGGACACCCGCATACAAAAATGAGTTATTCGCTTGCTGGCCCATCTCCAATGCGTGGGCAACGGCGCGAAAAGCATCGGTGTTTGCGAGGCCGGGATCGGTTACAACCAGCGGACGGCGAATATTCAGTTTCGCCAAATTCGCAGGAAGCTCGCGCAGAGCGCCGACACCGAAGAGCGTGCGAGCGGGAAAAGAAAAACTAGTCAGGTTCATGCGTCAAATTGAGGCAGGGTATAGGTGCGGGTTGGAACTCACAAGACCGGGAGAAAGCTTGAGGCGTGATCCTCCTTCGCCAACCACCGTCGTCAGAAGCACTATGGTGGTCAGAAAGCGCTACGGAGGACAGGCGCATGATGGGGTTGGGTTGTCACCAGTGTGTCCCCAGTCGTGTAACCAGTACTGGTGACTGGCAGGGGACAGCGGATCGGGTAAGGTGATGGCGTGTTAACGATGCGGGTTGCATCGGTTGTTGAATGAAAATTTAAGTTGTGTTCTCATTGTAGAATGTGTGGCAAAAGCCGGACCCGAGTCCGGCTTTTCGCTTTATGGGGGAAGAGTGGCCAAGCGCACGGTGAATTCAGAGCCCTTTTCGGGCATGCTGGAAACTGTGACTTTTCCGTTATGAGCCTCGACTATGGCTTTTACCAGGCTTAAACCGAGGCCAAGGCCACGTTGCGAGCGGCTTTTGTCGCCCCGATAGAGGCGAGACCAAATCTTGTCGTGCTCTTCGGCGGGAATTCCGATGCCGGTGTCCTTGAAGCTTATGAGAGCTTCATTTTCTTCGGTTCGGACAGTGATTGTGACCTGGCCGTTTTCCGAGGTGTATTTGATGGCGTTGTCGAGGAGGTTAGCCAGGGCCTGGCGCATGCGGATGCGGTCCACGGAGACGAGCACGGGCGGTGAGATCGCCTCACCCGCACTTTCTGAAGGGCTCGCGGTGCTGCCCGCACGGGGCAAAGCGCTGGCCCCACCAAGATTCGTTTGGATGGAGATTTTCTTCTCTTCGGCGACGTATTGGTAAAGTTCGACGACTTCACGGGCGAGTTGGCCAAGGTCAACAGATTCGCGCTGAAGTTTCATCATGCCGGATTCGGCTTCGGCGATGTCCATCAGGGCATTGAGCATGCTGAGAACGCGTTCGGATTCTTCGACGCAATCGGCCAATGCCTCGCGGGCGGTTTCGGCGTCCGCGCCGGATTGCAGGGCAGTTTCGGCGGTGCCGCGGAGGCGGGCCAAGGGCGTGCGGAGATCATGGGCGACGTTGTCGAGCGATTCGCGCATGGCACGGATGAGAGACTGGTTTTTGTCGAGCAAGGTGTTGAAAAGGAAAACGAGTTCGTCCAATTCGTCATTGGATTCACGAGCGGGAACGCGAGCATCGAGTTGGCCGGTGCGGATGATTGAGCGAGCGGTCGAGACGATCTGGCGGACGGGTTGCATGGCACGATGGCCGAAGAATGCGCCAGCGAGAAAGCCGAGGACAAGGGTTGCGCCGCCCGCAACATAAAAGCTTTGACGGACAGGATCCAGCAGGGCCCGCCGGCTGTTAGTCGTTCGCCCGATCTGGAGCAGATTGCCGTCGGAAAGCTCGACTGAGCCAAGGGTGAAATCCCGTTCGGCGCTTTGGGGTATGCGAATGACACCCACTTGTCTGCGGAACCCTTCCCGGCCGGTGGGTACGTCACGAACGGTCACCCAATCCACCGGCGCACTGACGAAAACGACGTTGTTGAAGACATTGACGACACGAACGAGGAGCGTTTGTTGCAGTTCCTGGGGTTGGCTGCGGACCCAATTGCGCAAGGCATTGACGCCGCCGCCTTCATACAGTGCGGCGACTTCCTTGAGCCGGGCTTCGAGAACTTCATTGTCTTTGCTGCTGATCGCCGCAACCAGCAGATAGTAGGCAAGCGACAGCAACGCCACGCCGCTCAGAGTGAAAATGAGCGCATACCACAGGCTGAGCCGGACCCCGATATTCCGGCGCAAATCAAGCAGGCCTAAGGACATAGCCTACTCCTCGAATGGTGTGAATCATCGCGCGCCCCTTATCGACTTTGCTGCGAAGGCGATGGACGAGGACATCGACGACGTTCGTTTGCGGATCGAAGCTGTAGTCGAATATATGCTCCAGAATCATCGTCTTCGTCACCGGCCGGGTCGCGTGGCGCATGAGATATTCGAGCAGCGCAAATTCACGCGGTTGCAGTTCTATTTTTTCGCCGCCGCGCAGTACTTCGCGCTTCAATAAATCCATCGTGAGGTCGCCCACAACGAGCCGGGTCGGTTCGGGCGTTTGCGTTGCGCGACGAATGAGCGCCTGGACGCGGGCAAGCAGTTCGGAAAATGCGAATGGTTTGGTGAGATAATCGTCTCCGCCTGCCTGAAGCCCGCGCACCCGATCATCGACGGATGCCTTCGCGCTGAGGATGAGGACTGGTGTGCGAACGCCCTTGCTGCGGAGATCAGTGATGAGGCGTAAGCCATCGAGTTTGGGGAGCATGATGTCGACGACCGCCGCGTCATACGAAATCGTGTGAGCGCGGGCGAGGCCCTCTTCGCCGTCAGCGCAATGGTCAACGGCAAAGCCACTTTGCTTGAGGCCGTTGACGATGAACGAGGCGATTTTTGGGTCATCCTCGATGACCAGGATGCGCATGGAGGCGAGCATAGGGGGGGGAGGAGGGTCAAGGGAATTCAAAATCCGAAGTCAGAAATCCGAAAGTCGAAACAAATTCGAATTCCGAATGAAGAAGGATTCTAGAAAGGATAGTTTCGTATCGTGCGTTTATTGGACCGGGAATGGCCACTCCAATGCAACGAGGAAACATCGAACATCCAACATTGAACGTTGAACATCGAATGTTGAGAAGCCTTGATTGCGGCTTGACTGGGTGTCGCAAGATGCTGCGGCTGGTCTCCGACACAGCCGCGGTCCGCGGTCAAGAATCCCAGTATCCTCCGGGCTTTGAATTTGGGCATTCGAATTTCGAAGGTGAAAAACCCTCCCGCACCGGAGTCCAGTCGGCACGGGAGGTTTGCTGTCTGCTGACCAAAATCAGCCTGCTTTGCTTTCGTCCACAACGACGAAGTGACTGCCGCCGTTGCTCCAGACGCGGAGCAAGGTGCGCTTATCGTCGGTGCTCTTCTCGGTCATTTTGATTGCTTCTTCAGCAGTCTTGACCGGCTTGCGATTGATTTCCTGGATGACGTCGCCCGGTTTCAATCCCGCTTCGGCAGCCGGGGAGTCCGGCGCGACATCGGTGACGACGACGCCGTTGAGGTTGCGAGGCAGTTCAAACTGCTGGCGCGCCTGGCGGTCAAGGTCGCCGACGGTGACGCCGTTGAGCGTGCCGTTATCTTCCTTGTCGCCGCCGGAGCTGTCGTTCTTAGCGAGCCGTTCCTGACCGGGTATTTCTTTGACGGTGACCTCGACGTTCCGGGTCGCGCCATCGCGCAGAACTTTGAGCGGCACCGTCTCACCCGGTTGCGTGCGCGCGACTTCGAGTTTCAAGTGACGGCTGTCAGTGACTTTCTTGCCGTTGAATTCAAGAACGACGTCACCTTCTTTCAAGCCAGCTTTTTCGGCGGGGCTTTTCTCGGTGACATCGCCGACAAGCGCACCGGAGTTGTCTTTGAGTTTGAACTCTCTAGCCAAGGCCGGATTGACGTCCTGGATCATCACGCCGAGGTAGCCGCGAGTGACATGGCCATCGCGGACGAGGCTTTCCGAGACACCGCGAGCGAGGTTTGAGGGAATGGCAAAGCCAATGCCCTGGTTGCCACCGCTGCGGCTCAGGATGGCAGTATTGATGCCGATGAGACGGCCTTCAGAATCGACGAGCGCACCCCCCGAGTTGCCGGGATTGATGGCTGCGTCCGTCTGGATGAAGTCCTCATAATCGAGGCCCACAGCACCACCGCGTCCGGTCGCGCTGACGATTCCAGTCGTAACGGTCTGGCCGATGCCGAATGGATTACCAATTGCGAGGACGACATCGCCAACTTCTACCTTGTCACTGTCGGCAACGGGAATGGTCGGCAGATCCTTGGCATCGATTTTGACTACGGCAACGTCGCTCTTCGGGTCGCGGCCAATGACTTTGGCTGTGAATTCGCGCCCGTCCTGCAGGGCGACTTTTACTTCCTCAGCGCCGTCCACGACGTGGTTATTGGTGAGGATATAGCCGTCCTTGGTGATAATAACTCCCGAACCGAGGCCTTCCTGGCGTGGCGCGCGGAAGTTGTGTTGTCGAGGCATCCGGCCTTCGAAATCATCGCCGAAGAAGCGCCGCATTAAGTCGTCCATACCTGGCGGCGCGCCGGAACCGGAATAGGCCGTGTTGTGAATGCGGGTTGCAGTAACTACTTTGACCACTGCGGGAGCGACCTTTTTGACCACGGGCGCGAAGCTGTTGCGCCCGCCAGCTTCCCGGGTGATCGAATGCTCATCGACGGGAATGTTCAGGGAGGCGGCTTTTGGTTTTTCAGTGAATGCAAGAGCGGAACCGGCCGCGACGATAGCGCCGCCTAATGCGAGCGCCGCCAGCCGATTGCTCAGACCTTTGAATATCGGTTTCATATTTTTTGATTCCAAATTGTCGGTTTGATTTTTCGTTTCTGAATGAATAGACCACCGGGGAATGACAGGAGGCTTTCGGGAAGATTACAAATTGGAAAGGAACCACACTCTCTTTTTGCGTCGATCCGCGAATTGAGCTATCTGGCTTGTTGACTTTCGTCATTCGCGTTAATTCGTGAAATTCGCGGATTTGTTTACTTTATTGGATTTTGGGGGTTCCCGTCGGAATTGCGAAACGGTGATGGATTGACAGAGTTGTCCGATGCCCCTTACCAATGACCGGTTAGTGGCTACGAGTCACCAGACCATGAGCACCAACAAATACAGCATTGGCCTCGATTATGGCACAAATTCCGTTCGCGCGCTCATTGCGAGCGTCGCGACCGGAAAGGAGATCGCGGAGGCGGTTTGGAATTATTCGCATGGCGAGAATGGGGTCATACTTTCGCGCGACCCGAACCTGGCGCGGCAACATCCGGCGGATTATGTCACGGGGGCGGAAAAAACGATCAAAGCGGCATTGGCCAACGCGAAACGCAGCACGCGCGGTTTCAAGCCGGAGCAAATCATCGGGATTGGAGTGGACACGACCGGGAGCACGCCGTTGCCGGTGGATGCGAACGGTCGCCCGCTGGCGTTCGACCGGAAGTTTGGGAAGAACCCGGCGGCGATGGCGTGGTTATGGAAAGATCATACGGGAGTCGCGGAGGCGGCCGAAATAACGACCATGGCGGGAGATATTCGACCGAAATATCTGGCGAAGTGTGGCGGCACGTATTCCAGTGAATGGTTTTTCAGCAAGATACTGCATTGTTTGCGAACGAGTCCGAAAGTGTTCGACGCGGCGCATATGTGGGTCGAATGCGCGGATTGGATTCCGGCGATGCTAACGGGTACCGAAGCGCCAGACAAGCTGACGCCCGGAATTTGTGCGGCGGGTCATAAAGCAATGTACCACGACGATTGGGGCGGCTATCCGGACGCGGAATTTCTTTCGCAATTGGACCCAAAACTGGGCGCGTTGCGGTCACGATTGCCCAAGAAAGCGCAGACGGTTGATCGAGCGGCGGGCGGATTGACGAGCGATTGGGCCAAACGGACCGGTTTGCCGGCGGGAATTCCGGTGGCGGTGGGGGCATTCGATGCGCACTTGGGCGGTGTTGGGTCAGGCATTGCGCCCGGGACGCTCGTGAAAATTATCGGCACGAGCACGTGTGACATGATGGTCGCTCCGATGAGTGAGCCGCTCGCGGATGTTCCAGGCCTCTGCGGCATTGTTCCGGGAAGCATTTTGCCGGCGTATTACGGATTGGAAGCGGGACAATCAGCGGTCGGTGATATTTTCAATTGGTTCGTGAATTACATCCAGCCGCTCGGCAGGAAAACCGGTTCGCATGAAGCGTTGAGCGCGGCGGCAGCGAAGATCGCGCCGGGTGAATCGGGTTTGCTGGCGTTGGATTGGAACAATGGGAATCGCACGATTTTGGTGGACCAACGCCTCACCGGGTTGTTGATGGGGCAGACGCTGTATACGACGCCGGCGGAGATTTATCGCGCGCTGATTGAAGCGACGGCGTTTGGCGCGCTGACGATTATCAATCGGTTTGAAGAATACGGTGTCAAGGTCGCGCAAATTGTGAATTGCGGAGGCATAGCCGAGAAGAATCCGCTGGTGATGCAGATTTATGCGGATGTGACCGGGAGGCCGATTAAGATTTCGAGGTCGGCGCAGACGTGCGCCCTCGGGGCGGCAATCGCCGGGGCGGTGGTTGCGGGAAAAGCAGCAGGCGGACACGACAATTACGCCGATGCGCAGCGAGCGATGACAGGGTTGAAGACGCGCGTGTTTCAACCGAACGAGAAAGCGCATGCGGTTTACAAGCAGCTTTATGTGCTTTATCGCAAGCTCCACGACGCGTTCGGGACAAAGCAGGGTGATGGAAACCTTTACAGTGTCATGAAAGAGCTCTTGGAGATAAGGAGCCGGAATAGAAAATAAGCGAGCGGAAGAATGTGACAGCATAGGGTATGGCCCCTTAGGTGGGCGGCTACGAGGTTTTGACAAATGGATTCAAAACTGGGATTCTGCTTAAAGCGACTGGCGACCGGCGACGATGAAAAACTTCCTGCAAAGCCTATTGATTTTCTTTGCCCTGGCCCTTTGTGGACTAATCGCTTTCCAATGGGTTCGAGAAACCGAGTTGCGCAGGGAGATTCAAAGATTAACCGACACGGTTCATGATAAATCACAGGCGATCATCGATCTTGATAATCGGCTGCGCCATGACGAGGAGGAAATTAAGCGCCTGGACGGTCTTAAAAACGAACTGACCGCGACCGTCAAGTCGAACAATTTGGAAATCGCAAGATTAGACAAGGATTTGGAAAAAGCTAACGCCGAGAATCAAAGGAAAGACAAACAGATCGAGGTTTACAAGGAAGCGCTAAATACCGCGAACGAGAACATCAAGAAGCAGAACGAGGAGATGCGAGCGCAGAACGAGGAGATGAAAAAGCTCGCCGAAGAGCGGAATGAGATCGTCAAAAAGTTCAACAAGATTGCTGCCGATTACAATGAATTGGCTGGCAAATGGAACAAGCAGCAGGAGGATATCGCAGCCAAGAACGCGACGAATGCGCCGCCGAAGAAGTGAGGAGTGATGCGTGAATGGAAGAGGGGACCGGACGGAGCGCTGAAAAGTCGCGGCTCGCGAGGGCCCTCCTCCATCAGCGCACTACCAAGAGCAGGCGCTCGGCCCGCCTTTAGAAAGCGTTGAAGTTCTACTTCGGCGGTCCGGATGCTGCCGGGGCAATGGCGAAAGATACTTTTTGAATTCCTTCACGGCGGACGATGTCGAGGACGCGAATCACTGCGCCGTGGGTGGCATCTTTATCTCCGCTGATGTAAACGGGGACGTTGGTGTTGATGCGAAATTTGTTTGAGAGATATTCGTGGAGGTCCACCATGTTCATCTGCTTTTTCTCGACGTAAATATCGCCGATTTTATCGACGGAGATGTTGACGATGTCAGGCTTGAAATCGCGCTTGGCCATGGTTGCGGTGGGCAAATCCATTTTGATCGCTTGCAAGCGCATCATGCTCAAGCTGGCGAGCATGAAGGAGGCGAGCAGGAAGAACATGATGTCGATCAGCGGAATGATTTCGATGCGCGCTTTTCTGTGCGGCAATGGGGAGCCGAATTTCATAGGGAAAACGTGATGCGTGATTCGTGATTCGTGATTCGGATCCGAAAGGTTCTGAAATAGAGTTTAAGCAACATTGATTCTCGATTTTTACCGTTCAACGTTTTGACGTTTTTGACGTGCTTCAACTCGTCTTTTCGATTGGCCGGCGGAACTCGACGGTATCGAATCCCTTTTGCTTGGCGGCCAGGACCATGACTTCGACGTTGGTTGCGGCGGATTCGAGTTCAAATTGGAGTTGCGAGACTCTGCGGGTGAAATAGTTGAAAGGGATCAGCGCGATGATAGCGATGGCCAGACCGCACATCGTTGCGATGAGCGCCTCGCCGATGCCGCCGGTGATGGCGCCCGTCGCCCCTTCCACGCTTGCGTTGCCGATCGTCAGAAATGTTCGGTAAATGCCGGATACCGTGCCCAACAGACCGAGCAACGGCGCCAGCGTCACCAGCGTGTCCATAACCATCAGGAATCGTCCGGCCTTTTGCAGCTCCGCTCCGGCGGCTACTTGCAATGCGCCTTGCAGCGAAGAATGGAAGTGGTTCATGCCATGCCAGATCATTCGGACGATCGGATCCTCCGAATCTTTGGCAATCCTCGCTGCCTCGGCGAAGTCGCCGTTTTCGAGCGCGGCGAAAACCTTTTCCAAGGTTTCCGGGTCGCGCTTGCGGCTCTCGCGCCACCACCAAAAGATGCGCTCGCCAATTACGGCGACGGCGAAAAGTGCCGTGATCAAAATTGGCCACATGACCGGGCCGCCCTGCTCAAACCGTTGAACGAGTATGTTTGCTAGCATAATTGTTTTCCGATCACTTTAGTTGAAAGACAAAATCCTTTACGTGCCAGCGAGGTTCACCGGGCGGGAAGCGCCAGCGGTTTTTGAGAATAGACATTGCGGCATCGTCTAACATCGAATAGCCCGAGCTTTTCTGTATCTTGGCCGATATCAGGTGCCCAGCTTCATCGAGCTTGAATTCGATGGTAGTTGTGCCTTGATATTGGTGCACCAGCGCCTCCCTGGGCTAATCAGGAGGTGGATAGCTTCCACCATCGTTTGCATTCGGATCAAACCTGGTTGGTCCAGGGGCATGAGTTACTGGCGGAGGTGGCGAAGCAAACCTGGCTTCTTTGGCTACAGCCACCGCTCCCTGGACTGGAACTGCAAATGCAACTGATGCGTCCGCCGGAGCTGCAACCGTCACGACTTGCGGAGTCTCGACTGGTGCATCTTGCGGGGCGGGTTCGTCTGGCTGAACATCGGGCTCGGGCTTCGGCTGATCTTCGGGCGGAGTAAAAATGACGGGGGCAGATTCTGTCACTTCGATCAACGGTCGTTGAACCACTTTCGGCGCTCTAAGCCCTATGAGCCCAATCACCAGGAATAGAAAGCAGATCGAATTGGTCCACGCAAGGTTTCGGTAAGAATCGGCGTATTCGGCTGGAAGAGACAACTTTGCCAAGGCCGAAGAAAGCGCATAGTCGTGGGGACCTGCGGCTGACGGCGCATTTGCCATAGCAGAAGACCCTGCCGGAACCAAGGAGTCGCTCATTCGTCAAAAACTGCTGCAGTGCCTGGGTAAAGCACTGAGGAAAAATAACCGGATTGGCACGGTGACGCAAACTGATTAAGAGCGAGATTAAAGTCATTTAAGTTGGACGATTTACTTAGGTTTTCCGGGTTGTGTCGCCGTTTAAGTCAAGCGACGTTTTTGTCACATTTTTTCTTGCATCCTGCTCGGAAGGGGCTAAGAATGCCGCCGTCATCCCGTAAAACCCTTAACCCAGGAAACGTATGATGAGACTCCTCCAAGGCACATTGCCTCCCTCCCTTAGAAGAACAGTTATAATCGGTCTGGCAACTTCCTGCATTATTCCCACGCAAACTCAAGCGGAAGACACGAATGCTCCTACGCAACTTAAGCCCACGGTCGTCACCGGGTCGCTGATTCCAACGTTTGAAACAATCACGGCTGCGCCGGTCGATGTCTATACCATCGAACAAATCGAGAAAACAGGCGTGGATTCAGTCTCGCAGCTGATTCAGAGGCTGCCTGCGATCTCCGGCAACTCCAGCTTTGGCGATTCGCGAGGTAACGGCGGTGATGGTTCGGCAGCGGTCGGTCTGCGCAACATTCCGCTCGGGACGCTGGTATTGATTAATGGTCGGCGTATTGCGCCGAATCAACTTCCGCTCGCGGGGAACACTGACATCAATGCCATTCCACTGGCGGCGATTGATCGAATCGAAGTGCTCAAGGATGGCGCGTCAGCCATTTATGGCGCGGATGCGTTGGCGGGTGTGGTCAACGTTATCCTTAAGAAAGATTACAACGGGAGCGAATTCTCGGCCCGCTACGGCAATACGACTGATAAAGATGCCGGGGAGCAAACCTACTCGTTCGTGACCGGGACGACGAGTGAAAAAGGCGCGCTCCTGATTGGCGGCAGCTACTACCAGAACAACGCGCTGATGAGCAATGATCGCAATGTCTCTCGCGTGAACATTCATAACGCGAACGATTTTGCGTTTGGCACCAGCGGAACGGGTAATCCCGGACGCATCGGCTCAGGCGAACTTGGCACTGACGGCGCCGGCCTTTTTTACACTGGGGCACCGGGAACGACGCCGACGTCTCCTGCCGATTTCCGAGATTTCAATCCGGCGACCGATCGCTTTGTGTTCTCCAAGTACACGCCAGCTTATGTCCCAACCGAAAAGTGGTACGTCTTTGGCAACGGCAGTTACAAACTGATAGAGAACGACTTGCTGGAGTTTTTTGCGGAAACGGCATATAGCCGCACGGAGAGACAGAATCAATTTGCTCCGGGGCCGCTCGTCACAGTCGGCGGCGCCTCGACTGCGCCCGGAAATTATACGATTCCCGCGAACAACCCCTACAATCCCTTTGGCACGCCGATAGATACCTGGTTTTACCGTCCTGTCGAGTTGGGTCCGCGCACGGAAGAAAATACCGCCGATATTTTCCGCGCCGTCGCCGGTTTTCGCGGAAAGATTCCTTCGACGCCGATTGAATGGGAACTGGGTGCGTTCTACAGCGAGGATGATCGCTTCCATCGCTTCGGCCACGATATAAATGGAGCGGCCCTGCTGACTGCGATTGACAGCACAAACCCGGCGACTGCGTTCAACCCGTTTGGGAATCGCGCGAACAATGCACAGGTTCTGAAGGCCATCGATCTGACGATCTTTGACCGCGCATTCTCGACACTTGCAGGTTTTGATGGCCTCGTGCGGGCGGATATTTATGATTTGCCGGGTGGGACTTTGAGGGGTGCATTGGGTGGCGGGATGCACGTGGAAACGGCCGATTACCAGCCAGATAGCGCCTATCAATTTGGGACTTTTACGGGCAACTCGCAGCAGCCCTGGAAAGGCGACCGGCGCGTAGACGACGTATTTGCTGAAGTGGGGATTCCTGTATTCGGAAAGGATTTCACGGCGCCTCTGCTTCACAAATTTGAAATAACGGCGGCGGGGCGATGGGATCATTATACCGATTTCGGAGATACCGAAAATCCCAAGGTTGGATTCCGTTATCAGCCCTTTGAAAATGAATCGGTCACGTTCCGCGGTTCCTATGGCACGTCATTCCAGGCCGCGCCGCTGGCCGACCTCTCGCAGAATTTTTTGAACTTTCCTCAAGTGTCGGTTCCAGCCCATTCGCCGAACGGGTTCGCGTATGGGAACGCTGGTCAAATCGATCAATTGCAACTTGGCTCCCGAGTCATCGGAAATCCCGGCTTGAAACCCCAGGAATCCGATAACTACACGGTCGGAATCGTTTTGACTCCGCCCGAAGTCAAAAACCTGCTCGTAAGCGTTGACTATTACCGGCTCGAAATGAAGAACATCGTCTTTAATGACCCTCAATTTATTATCCACTTCAACCCGGGCGACATCGATCCGGCAACTGGCAATCCCTACCTCACAGTGGATGCAAACGGCAACCTCATTTCCCAGGAAGTCCCATTCCTCAATTTGGCCGCCATCGAGACCGACGGCTTCGACATTGGCTCGTCCTACGGTTTGCCGCTGGACTACCTCGGGAAGCTAACCTTCAATCTCGACGCCAACTATGTTCTCCACTGGAAACGGCAGGCTTCACCCGGTGGAGGCTTTGAAAGTCTGCTTGGCCGCTTCTCTGACGACTCGGCCGAGTTCGGAGCAATGCCTCGCATCAAAGGCAGCGTCGGTTTCGTCTGGGAATGGAAAGACTTCGCCTTTGGTACAACCGCGCGCTACGTCGGCGACTATCGGGACGATGTGACAAGCCATGATGTCGGTGATTATTGGGCCATTGATATGCAATGGTCCTATTATTGGCGCAAGATGGACGCGAAGTTCACTTTTGGGATTAATGACATTAATGACGCAGGGCCGCCGAAGGCGTATGCCGCGTTCGCAGACTTTTATGCTCGCGACCTGTATGACATTCGTCAGCGAATGTACTATGTGTCGGTGACCAAGCGGTTTTAGTAGTGTAACGATTCTGGCTCGCCACACCCCTCACCCTGTCCCTCAATCGCCATTGAGTTAAGGATTTCTCAAAGATAAGAATGTACAAGGTAGATACATTTGTGCATTAGAGTGGAGGTGCACACGATTACTGAAACA
>Ga0193709_1000133_pt1 | contig 30918 bp, 24 predicted proteins | sample H3c2metaG_FD_160571 | JGI IMG/M metagenome (GOLD analysis project Ga0193709, IMG submission 160571) | Soil microbial communities from a riparian zone of the East river system, Colorado, United States - H3c2 | ecosystem: Environmental > Terrestrial > Soil > Riparian zone | place: USA: East River...
TGCAGGTGTCGCTCAGCTTCGTTTTGCTCGTCGGCGCCGGCCTGCTGATGCAGAGCCTGATGAAGGTCCGCGACGCCAGCCCCGGCTTTAACACCCGCGGCGTGCTGGACACCGCCATCGACCTGGTGTCCGCCGGCTACACTCCCGCGCGTGCGCAGACCTTTCAGGACGCGCTGCTCGAGCGCGTCCGCGCCCTTCCCGGCGTGGAGTCCGCCGCCTTCGCAAAAATGACTCCGCTCAGCTACGTCAGTTCTGCCACCGCGCACATCGTCGTAGATGGCTACTACCAGCCGCCGCCGGAGGAATCGCCCACCGTCGAGTACAACGAAGTCGGCGACAACTATTTCGTCACCATGGGCATTCCGCTTGTCTCCGGTCGTGAATTCACCCGCGCCGATGACGAAAAAGCCGCGCTCGTCGCCGTGGTCAACGAAACCATGGCCCAGCGCTACTGGCAGGGCCGCAGCCCGCTCGGCCAGCGATTCCAGCTCAAGGGACGCTGGATGCAAGTCGTCGGCATCGCCAAAGACTCGAAGTATTCCAGCGTCCGCGAGAAGCCGACGCCGTTTTTCTTCGCCCCGCTGCGGCAAAATTCCCTTCGCGGCAGCGTGCTGAACATCCGCACGCCGCTCACTCCGCAAACCATGGCCACGGCCATCGCGCGCGAAGTCCACGCGCTCGACTCCAATGTGGCGCCCTACGAGGTGATCACCATGCAGGAGCAGCTCGATCGCTCGACGTCGGCGCAAATGGTGGCCGTCACGCTGGTCGGGATTCTCGGCGCGCTGGCGCTCTTCCTGGCGGCCATCGGCTTGTACGGCGTGATGTCGTACGCCGTCTCGCAGAGCAGGCGGGAGCTCGGGCTGCGCATGGCCCTCGGCGCTGGCGCGTCGAACTTGCTGCGCCTGGTGCTATCGCGCGGTTTGGCGCTCACTGGCGCCGGCGTGCTGCTCGGCGCGGCAACCGCGCTGCTGCTCACGCGCCTGCTGGGCAACCTGCTGTACCAGGTCAGCCCCCGCGACCCTGTCGCCTTCGGCTGCGCATTTGCGGTTATGGCAGTGGTCTCCGTCGCCGCCTGCTTGCTACCTGCTTGGCGCGCAGCGCGAACCGATCCCATGCGCGCCCTGCGCACGGAATAATCTCTCAATTAGTCTATCAAAAGGTTATTATTTAGGTGTCTGCTGGCACGGTGCGGAATCTCGCGCGCCGTGGCTGCCGGGAGTCGGGATGGAAGTTATCGGAGGCGTCAAGCAGGTGGTCGAAGCCGCGGAAGTTTTGATCACGGCGACGACGGCGCGGGAACCGATCGTAAAGAACAAAGCCTGGCGACAGTCAGAACGAATAGGCTTCTCGCATCAGCCGACAAAGACAAATTTTTACTGTGTAGTTTTCCATCTGGGCGAGAATGCCGGAATGACTCCGTGAGAATTCTCATGCAGCGAGAAAAGAGTCACCCTGCGTGTCACTTGCGATGAAACATTCAGCCCTGTGGAAAGGTACTCTGAGTCCTCAGGTAATTGTTGGGGTTTGCTCTCAGGCGATGCCATTTTGGTCTTCCGGTCCGGCCTGATCGGCGCGTAGGCAGTTTTGAACCCGCTCAATTTCATTTTCAAAAATCAAAATGGTTTCTTCTAAATCATCATCAGAAAAGAATAGCGCACGCTTTTCTTGCAAATGTAACTTCTGTGTTTTCAACATTTGCAGGCGATTATATAGACTTACAGCCTGATCGGTAGCGGAATCGCTCCCGGATATTAAAACTCCAGACTTTATGATTTCTTCTAAACGCTGAATTGCGAGTTTGCCGCGAGGACGAACAATGGCAATACGGCTTCTTTTTAAATGTTACGCGAACCGGCATTGCGGCTCCACAAACCGGGCACGGAAATTCCTTGCCCAATAGCCATTCGCGCCCTGAGCCTGAAAGCCCCAACGTTACGTTAACGTTGGCCAAATCCTTTTTAGTCCTCCTGGTTAGCCTCATTGCGGTCCCACTGATCGAGGAGCAGAAAGAATGTGCGCAACGCTTTCAATTTCTTGAGGTTCCAGCTGTTTTTTTGTGTTTTCAGTCGGGCATTCAGCCACACCCGCAGAAAAGCGATCACTTAAGTGGTTTATTTTTTGGGCAGACACACTCGGCCCCGGGAGCCGGTAGCGGAGGCTTCAAAAGCAGCTGTCGAACTTGGCGGCCCTGCTCTCGAAGCGCCGGCTGCCGGGGCGACCTGGGCGATAGAGCCCAGCCGTCGTACCCGGCCGTAGTGCTGGCGGTCCCGATCCCGTGGTGGAACGCGAGTTGAGTGGCAGTCCAACTGCAGGGTTCATTGCCGTGTGAAGCATGATTCCGGCACTTCATCGGGGGGGGATTGTGACCGATTGTCTGGTGAGTCGAATGCACGGCCCTGACGCGAGGATGACATTGGCGCGGAATCTGATCATCCTCTGCCTCCTCGCACTGACCGCAAATGCAGTTACGGCGCAAAATTCGTCAAGTGCAATACGAGGAGCACTGATCGAGAATAGAACTGCAATCTCCGAAGCAAGCGTATTTTTGCAATCTCTTGACGACGAAGCATGCGCCAAGGTTTTCGCAGCTTCAGCACAGGATCGTGAGTCGGCCAAGAAGCTGAAATCGTGCGTGCATGATGTAAGCACTGCATCGCCAGACACAACCGGACGCTTTGAGTTCACCAATGTTAGGGCGGGCTGGTATGTCGTTCATTTCCTTTGGAATATCGGCACGAAACCAAGCTCCTCAATGCACATGTTCAACCAGGGACAATGGGCAGTTATGTATGGCGGACAAAAAGATTCCACCGGCAGATACGACACGATGGCTCAAGATGCGCCGTTTTATTTTTCCGCCACAGAGGATGCAATAAGGAATTTCGAAATAACTGCCGCTCAAGAACCCAAGCCTCTCCGAGGGCGACTTTCACTGGCTTCAAAGGACTGGGGCGTTGTATTGGATCTGCCGGGGTTCACGGTTAGAGTTGTCGAGACAAATCCAGACGGTAGCCGATACATGGCCGCTGAGAACAAGACCACGCGAGTGGTGGTTTCCCTTACGTTGGTGGAGACGAAGTCCGCGGTACATGTCCGTTCATGCCGCGAGGCACTCGAGGAAAAGACGAAGAATAATAAACTGAAGATTAGGGATGTGCGCTTTTCGCGTTCGGGTGACGTCGATTTCCTGCGGTATATGGTGCCGGAATTTAGCGGCCAACCCTTCAATCAAGGAAGCTTATTTGCCTGTGAGTCCTACGACGACACCTACATTCACCTGCACGTGTCCAAAGTCAATTACACAACCGCAGACGAGTCGTCGTTTGCAGACGTATTTAATTCTTTGAAGGTCGAGAAGATAGAAAGACCATCCCAAAAGCCGACCTCAGCCCCTGATTAGTTTCGGCAGAAATAAGCGGCGGCAAAGATTACTCGGGTGTGACACTGGGAACCACTTGACGGCTGTAGCGACGGTAAACTCGGAAATCTTGGTCGGTAGTGAGGATGATGGGATCGGCAAGCGTTTCGGTCATGCGAACCCCATTGGTGATGAGCGTCGCGACTGCTAAGCAACGCTACAACAAATCCAGCGTCAACGAGGACGTTTCTCGCCATAACCCCTGGCGTGCAAATACTCCTTCTTCCGCGCAGTAAGGTCGCTCGGCAGGCCATCCACCGATCCGATAAGGTCGGCGATGGCAGTGAGGGAGGCGGTGCGGCGCCGCTGGCGGGGTGCACGCGCGAGCCATTCGCGAACTACATCCGACTTTGAGATCTTCCGTCCTGAAAGCTGAGCAGGTGACGCTCCGGATTTTACTGCAATTCGTTAGCTTTCCTCGGTTTAGCTTAGCTCCGGAGAATCGTGATCAAGATACTCTACTGGCTCCTTAACCGAAGGGTTGTGGTGCGCCATGCAAGGGAGCCATCGTATACGCAAAAGCCGATCTTCAATAGTCGCGAACCGGGGACCAACCGAAGGCAGGAAGATTGGACACGTTCCAGCCTCCTCCTAGTGCCTTGATGAGGAGCACACTAGCGTCCAATCTGCGGCGCTCGATATCAATGGCGTTTCGCTCGTTGGCGAGCTCCACCGTCTGTGCGGTGATGACCTGAAGGTAGGTGTCGAGGAGCCGGGCGAGAACCAAGGTCCCTAGCGCGCGATTCCGGGTGATCAAAGGCAAAAAGCAGAAGGACTTCAAACCTTCACGAACGGCAATCTGCACGATTGGGAAATGGAGCCAACCGGTGAAAGGGCTCTGGAGCGTCAGAGGCTTCATGGTTCGAAATGCCGTGCCGGACGGCGACCCCTCGATCGAATAGAGCAAGTCTTCCTGCAGGAACCCTTTTCCGTCTGGAAAGTCAACCGCGTAAAGCCGCAGCTGCTTGTTTTCTGCATCCGGGAGTGACAAGCCGGCGTAGTCGCACTGCATCACGCGCCGGACGTCTTGCGAGATGGCACGCTGCAGATCGCGGAGTTCCAAATTTGCGACCACCTGATTGGTGACGTCAAGGAGCAGCTGCAGCCTTGCGTTTTTACTCTGAAGTTCCTCAGTCGCCCGCCGCAACGCCGCTATATTCAAAGCGTCGTCGAAGGCGAGCGCAATATAACCTGCCACTTCGGACACGAATCGGACTTCTTCTGGCGAATAGGTATCGACCTGCTGGCTACCGAAAGTGATGGCCCCCAGTTTGCGGTGCGCTGTCGTCAATGGCAGTGCGCAGAGGGAGCGAATATAGAGTTTTTTCAAGATCGCTTGCAGCCGGCGGCAGCACGGCTCCATTTCGTTCGTGGACCTCAGCAAAGGTTCTTGCCGCTCGTAAACCCATAAGGTGAGCGTCTCCTCGGGGGTCAGCTGCTCTTCGGGAACCAACTCGGATCGACTCGTCATGTCGATGAAATAGTTTTGAAACGGATCGGAATCTTTGTCGCGAAATGACACTCCGATGAAGTCAAATTGCACGACTCGGTGCAGTTCGTTGACTAGCACGCCAAAAAGCTCTTTAGGGTCGCCGTGCGCTGAGATCGCTCGAGACACGCGAACCAGAGTGTCGAGTCGCGTTTCGAGCGTCGGGGCGGCGAGGATTTCCGAATCGTTGCCCACGATTTCGCACCATCGTAACGAGTCTTAGAATCTAATCCATCCGATGCCTACCCAGGGGCAAACGATACGCGGTTTCCATGAGGCGGCAGAGTAGTGACGTTACCGCAGGTTCTCGGGAATCCCTTGGTCCATGCCGTGAAAGCATGGCAGCGCGAAGAGCGCCTGCCTGCAGCAATCGTAACCGAACGAATCCACCTCGCAATCTTCCCGCAGTCCCTCCAGCGGAAACGCAATGACTCCGGAGGAATTTCAGAAAACAAATTTGCGTGCGCAACTGAAAGCAGCAGGAAAGCGGCTCGAAGACGCGCTTCGCGGCCTGAGGGACGAGCAGTGCGAGAAGGCTCGATAGGTTGTTACACTCTGATGTTGCCGACCGGCCCGATCTCAGGCGAATTGCCAAGGTTGCAAGAGTTATCGGTTGGCGGCTCGAAGAAGACACCTGCTGCTTTACATCGCGAGTTCTTCTAGCGGGCGTGCGTCGCAGCTTCCTCGATCACAGCGGCAACCTCCGTCGGCCTGGATACGTAAACCGCGTGACTGGCGCCGGAGACTTCGACCTTGTGGCTGTTGGCGCGCTTGGCATACCAGCGTTCGAGGTCAGGGTTGATGGTTCGGTCTTTTGCGGCTACCAACATCCAGCTTGGTTTGCTTTTCCACGCAGCCGTGGTGATAACCGCTTTGAAGTTGTCGGCGAAATTGGGCACCTGCGATCGCGCCATGAAAGCGGCCTGCTCTCTAGGGAGGTCGGCTGCGAAGTATTCCTGAAACTGCGCCGGATCGAGGTACGTGAAACCGTCGGCGGTCTTCTTTATCGCACCAGACTTGCTGAGGTCACTGGGGAAGCGCTTTCCGTCGTCCGCTTCATTTTCTCCAACGTCTGGCATGTGGGCCGCGATGTACACCAATCCAGCGACGGATGAGTTCGTGCCAGCTTCGGTAATTACGGCTCCCCCGTAGCTATGACCGACAAGGATGCACGGTCCAGCTTGTTGAGCAAGGACCCGTTTGGTCGCAGCCACGTCGTCTTTAAACGAAGTTTCCGGCTCCTGGACGATGCTGACGTTGTAGCCGTCCCGGACGAGAATTTCGTAAACGCCTTTCCAGCCAGAACCATCCGCCCAGGCACCATGGACCAGAACAATATTCCGAATGCGATGCTCTTGGTTTTGCGCTGAGAGCGCACCACCGGTCAGCAGCAATAAACCGATGCAGAAGCACCGAGAGCTACCGCTTGCTACGCGTACAACCTTCATGGAATTACTCATTTTATCGCTCCTTTTTGCAAATTGATTTTGACAAATTGCTCGGCGGGAGAATACTCAGCTGGAGATTCAGAGCGTCAGATAGACGATTTGGACCCACTGGTCGGAGTTGACGATGCCTTGGCCCCAGACGGGGTCGAGATCGGCGAATGGTTTTTCCGCGACGGCTTCCTGGGCGGGCTTTCCCGCGGACTTCAATTTCTGAACGCGATCACGCGAAGTGACGAGCATATCCCTGGATTTCGTGAGGTCCGCTTTGTTGCCGAGCGGGCCATGCCCCGCAACAATCTTGGTGTAATTGTCCGCGAGCGAGAGGATTTTGTCGGTGGCGGCGATCATGCCGTCGATATTGCCGCCCGTACCGGGGTCGATATATGGATACATGCCGTTGAAAAACACGTCGCCCATCGAAATCACGTTGGCCTTTTGGAAATGAACGTAGATGTCCGAATCCGTATGGGCGGGAGCAAAGTGTTCGAGCGCGAGGGTTTCGCCATTGGCTTGCAACTTATAACTGCTGCCGAAGATCTGCTGGGGCCAGGCCTCCGCGGGCGAGGGGTCGAAATGCAAGCCCGCGAGCGCGCCGTCTGGTCCTCTATACAAGATCGGCAGATCATGCGACTCGGACATGCGCTTCTTGGTGTTTTCGTGGGCAAGGACCGTGGCTCCTGCGGCGCGAAGAGGCGCGTTGTTATCGGTATGGTCGAAGTGCCAGTGGGTGTCAATGGCGTATTTCAGCGGTGCGTGGCCAAGGCCATCGAGAGCCTCTTTAAGCCTGGGCCAGGCGGGCGCAACGAAAGTGTCCACGACCAATTTGCCGTCTGGGCCGTTGAGGACTACTACGCTTCCGCCGGGGCCGTCGAACATGGTGACATGGTCAGCAAGCTTTTCGGTTGCGATGGGAACGGCGTTGAACTTGGCCCGCATGCTCGCGAGCAGCTCGGCCGGCGAGGGCGTTTGCTGCGTGTAGCCCGCTGCGGGGGCCCTGAGCAACGTCGCGGGAAAGAGGTGCGCCAGAAAGGCACTACCGGCCAGGGTAGTCGAACCTCGCAACATCTGGCGGCGGGAGGTTTTCTTCTGTAAGAAATTGCATTGCATGCTTTGGTCCTTCTTTCGATGGCATCGAACCACTCTGCCACACTCGGTTAGACACTTCCGGATCTGATTAGAGACATTGTTTGTTTTGTTGTCTGTGATAAGCTAAGCAAATAAGAACAGATCCATGGAGCTTCGACAAATTCGCTCGTTTCTCTCTGTCGCCGAAACTCTGCATTTCGGGCGTACTGCGGAGTTGATTCATCTCAGCCAACCAGCCTTAAGCCTTCAGATACGAGCTCTTGAGGAGGATGTCGGTGTGCGACTCTTCGAGCGGAACCGACGCAAAACAACGCTCACCGCGGCTGGTGTCGCTTTTCGCGATGATGCCGTTCGAGCGATCTCACAATTGGACCAAGCGATTCGCAGGGCGCGGCTGGCTGCCAATGGAAAACTGGGATTATTGCGGATCGGCTTCATCTCAACTGCGGGAAGTGAGATTGTGCCCAATATCGTCGGCCAGTTTAGGGAATTAAATCCCGAAGTAGAGTTCTCTTTGCGCGCGATCCCCACGGCGGATCAGCTACAGATGCTCGAGACGGGGTCGCTCGACGTTGGATTTCTGCGTCTGCCGATTGTCGGGCACTCGGCCCTCGATGTGGTCGCCGTGCATCGCGAGCGGTTCGTACTCGTGCTACCCGCGTCCCATAAACTGGCAAAAAGGAAAAGGGTCCGCCTAAGCGAAGTGTCGGGTGAGGATTTCGTGATGTATGAGCGTACCTTTGCCCCTGGATTCCACGACCTGATCTTCGGGATGCTTCGCGATGCCGCGATTGTTCCCAATGTTTCCCAGACAGGAGCAGAGCTCGCAACGCTGGTCTCGCTAGTCGATGCGCACATGGGTATCGCCATTCTCCCCGCATCGGCAGTGAGTCACAGCGTTGCTTCGGTAATCGCTTGCGACATTGTAGACCAGATACCAAGGTCTGAGATTGCCATGGTTGTTAGCAAACACGTTCGCGCGGCAGTCGTAGACAACTTCAGATCCTTCGCTCTAAAAAACTTAGGTCGGGCGAGGAAATCTTTGCCCGCCAATGGGAGTTGACTTCAGCGCCGAATACTCCGGGTCGTGCTGCTGCTACCACGGCCGAGATTCCGAAAAAGTATCGCTGTCGAAGTACGTGTGCGTTGTCGTCTGCAACGCCCCTCCGCCTGGGTGTGGCTTGCATGGTCGTAATCGCCGGTTTGTTGAGCGGCACAAGTTTCTTCCAGCCTCTTGCGATGCCTTACCTACGCCGACGAGCGAGATCAGGAATTTGCCCTGACTGCAGGGACGATCCGATAGTCCGCGCGATAGACCAAATTGTGCAGGTCGCCGGATGCGATGGCTCGGAGTACGGATAGCTGGTCTCTGGCGTCCTGGTCGTCGAACACGTTCAGCGGCCAGTCTGCAATGGTCGCCCCGCGAAGGTGAGGGTGGTGAAAGCCGCCGCCGAAATTGGCCTGTAGCGTAATGGGCGGCACCGCGGCCGCTCGTTGTTCAGGCCAAGTCAAAATCCAGGACGCATTGAGCCCTCCATCTGCTGTCGGCCGCAGTCCGGTCTCGCTCTGTTGTCCCGAGTCGAGCAGCAAGTTGGTGTTTAGTTCGGTCAGAACTTGGCGAGCGATAGGAGCCAGCAGGCGCACCGCCTTCTCGAAATGGGCTTCCTTATCTTTTCGGTTTGCCGAGCCGCCGTGTGTGCCGTCGCGAAGATCCCTAAAATGGCGGATTAGGCTGGTGATATATGCTGGTGTTCCTCTTTCCTGCATCGTTTATCTCCAGTAAGAATCAAGAGGTCGGGTTCTCCGTCGTCTCCCATTTGATCCACTTCAGATCGAGTACAAAGATCGAGTAAAAGACGGGAACCAAGAGCAAGGTGATGAAGGTTGCGACGGCGAGTCCTCCGATCTGGGCATAGCACAGGGGTTTCCAGAGCGGGCCGCCTTCGAGTGCGAGAGGAAACAAAGCCAGAATCGTTGCGCCCACGGTGATCATCACGGGACGAATGCGTTCAATTCCGGCATCCGGAAGAGCACGCTCGAGCGGCTCGCCCTTTTCGTGCATCTCCTCGATGAAGTCGAACAATACGATCACATGACTGACGATGACCCCGATGAGGCTGGCCACCCCAAGAAACGCCATGAACCCGAAGGGCGTACCCGTGATTGCTAGAGCGATCAACGCTCCGATAGCGCCGTACGGCGCGGCCGCAAACACCAGCAAGGGCTTGACGGCGTTCTTAAACTGTATGAGCAAAGCCAGATAGATGCCGCCGAGAGAGACCAGGAGCACCACCGCGAGATTCAGGAATCCGTCGTCCTGCTTTGCTTTCTCGCCCGCGACCTGCAATTGATATCCAGGCGGCAGTCTATTCTGCAGATCTTTTAGTTGGGGCTGGATGGGTGCAAGGACTTCCGACGCGAGGACTCCAGGCGCCGGAAAGCACAATATCGAAATGGTGCGAAAGTGCTCGCGGCGGCGAATGCGGCCGGTTTCAAGAATGTTCCTTACGGTTGCAACGGAAAGCAGAGGAACTCGAGTGTCCTGGCGCGAGGAATAAACGTAGAGACTCTTGATCTGCGACAATTGTGCACGGTCCTGAGGGCGCAGCCGGGCAAGAATCGGAATGCTCTTGTCGCCTTCTTTGAAAGTGCCAACGGGCGCCCCGCTGATCGCCACTGCGGACGAATTGGCTACATCCGCGTTTGTGATCCCCACTAGGTTCGCGCGATCCGGATCAATCTCAATCATTACCTGGGGGCTGTCCGGAGCCCAATCATCCCTGAGCACTGCAACTCCGGATGACTGTCGAACAATATTCATTGCTTGCGAAGCTAAAGTCCGAAGCCTTTGTATGTCTTGGCTCTCCGTGCGCGGGTCGGTGTCCGCCTGCCCCGAGATGAGAATTTCCACGGGAGTTTCGACGGGATTGGTTTGCAGTTGACGAACCGTGATCCATGCTCCCGGCACCTGTTTGCTCAATGCGGCTTGCAGAGGTCCGATCAGTTTCGGCGTGGCTTCTTTGTCGCTCACCTGAACAATGACTTGTGCATAGTTCGTCTGCGGGGCCTCAGGAGAAATAGAGAACCAGAAGCGCGGTCCGCCACCCCCGATGAAACTGGTCATCGAAGTAAGTAGATGCTTTCCCGATTCCTCCTTTGCGACCGTTTTCGCCGAATCTTCAACAACCTGGCGAACGACATGCTCCGCCCTCACCGCAGCGTCGCTGGTGGCAGCCAATGGCACATCGTTCGGCAGCCAAATATCGAGATAGAACCAATATTGGACATCTTCGGGAAAGAACTGCTGCTTCAGGTGCGAAGCAATAAACCCGCCAGCCAGCAGGAAAAGAACGGAAGCTGCCAACACCAGCCACCTGTGCTGAATGGCCCGGCCCACCAGCCGATGATAGAAACCGTAGAAACCTTGCTGGCGCTTCTCCTCTACGGTCAGCTCTCTGTTTTTTGGCGGCCTCTGGATGTAGTAACCCAGCAGCGGGACGAATGTCGTCGCAACAACCAGAGCGCATAGCAACGCTGCCGTCATCACGATGGGAAGGCTCCTAAGAAACTCCCCGGTGTTCCCGGTGAGCATCAGGAAAGGCAGGTAGGCGATGATGTTCGTCAGCGTCGCGAAAAAGATGGCCGTCGCCAGCTTGGTCGGACCCAGCCATGCGGCAATGTCACGCGGCAAGCCCGCCGCAAGGCCGCGCTTGATGCCATCGCCCGCCACCACGGGAACGTCTACGAGCAGGCCCAGAGCAATGATCAACGTCGCCACCGACACCTGCTGCAAGTCGATTCCCAGCAGGTACGAAACGCCGAAGGTCATGCTGAGCGTGATGGGAATAGCCAGCGCCATGATGAGCGCCAGGCGCCATTCCCAGAACCCAATCAAGGAAACAATGACGACCAGGAGGATCGCTTCGTACAAAGCACGCAGGAATAGATGAATGTTTTCTTTGACCTGCAGTGGCTGGTCGGAGGTATGCGCGATGATCAGGTCCGGCGGAAGAATCTTCCTGAGTTGAGCAAGTTTCTGGTCGACGGATTGACCAAAAGTCGCGATTTGCCGCTGGTCGCGCATATAGATCGCAAGCGTGACCGCACGACTTCGCTGCCATTGCCCGTTCGCATGCTGCCACGTGTAGTAGTTCAGGTATTGAGCAGGACTCTGGTAGCCGCGACTGATTTCGACCAGGTCGCGGAGATAGACCGGTGCGCCAACCGATGACGTGGACACGGCAACATCACCAATCGCGTTGATGTTTTGGAATTGACCGGAGGGGTTGAGAATCACCTGCTCCTGTCCGGTCTCGAACGCGCCGCCCGGAGCAATAATGTTACGAGCGCTCAGCACGCTTTGAAGCGCCGCTGGTTGCAGCCCGTACGCAGCTAAGCGGTCCTGTGAGTATTCCAGATAGACCGCTTGCGGCAATACGCCTCGCCTTTCCACCTTGGAGGTTTCCGGCGCGCCTTGAACCGTGCGCGCGATGAGGTCCGAGAAATGGTCGAGGTCGGCGTAGCTGTATTTGTCGCCCGCAACGTTGGCCAATTGCTCGCGAGTTTCCTGGGGATCGCGAATAATGAATGGTTCCCAAGCATCGGGATGCAAATCGGATCGCTGCAACCGCGTCTTGAAGAAAGTCTGGATGAAGCTACGGATTGAAACGTCGTTTGCGGTCGAGACAGCGTCTACAGCGATAAATCCGCTTCCCTGAATTACCTGCGATGCCCTGATGATTCCCGCTTGCTGTGCTTGCTGCTCGAAGAGCTGCCCAGCGTCCTTTATTGTCCTGCTCAAGGAAAGAGACTGAGGAAAGGAGTAGACAATGGTGACCGGCGCTCCTTGCTGCTCGGATTTCCTTGCGGCCCGCGCCTTCTGTATCGCCGATTGAATCCCTCGTGCGCGGATGTCGATCTCGACCGAGTCCGCCTTGGGACTGGCAATGGTGAGCATCAGCGCCGCAGTGTCCCCAAAATCACTTTGCAAGGAGATGGGACCGGCGCCTGTAGGGAGTTGGCTGTTCAGCGCGTTTAGCTTGAGATTGATGTCGCTGAACTGTCGCTTTACGTCCGACACATCTTCGGCAAGCTGGACGTACACGTAGGCGTAACCAGGAAGCGAGACCGAACGAATTCCATAGTCGGCGGCTGTTCCAGGATGGATGGTCTTATTTTCAGCAACCGCATCTTCGATCGGCCGGGTAACCAATTGCTCGATCTGCTGCGCGGTCGCGCCCGGCCATGAACAGGAGGCAACGGCCACCCTCACCGGAATGTCCGGATCTTTTCGTTGTGGCATGGAATGGTAGCCAAACCAGCCCCAAACCAGGACCCCGGCGAGTAGAACCCAAGAAACCTGCGGGTTCTCGACGAAGAACCTGGGGACATTGCGTGTTTTTTCGATCCGATCCTGGTCGCTTCTGTGTGCCATGGTCTTTTCCGCCTACGGAATGACTTCGATCGGTTCTCCATCCGTCAAGAGTTGAGCACCGACAGCGATCACCTTCTCCCCAGGTTGCACTCCGGCGACAGCAATCGAACTCTCGTGAGTCTCGCCCAAGTGGACTTCGCGCAGTCTTGCTGTCCATTTGCCGGAACGTTCTTCGGCGACCATCACGGCAAAATGGCCAGGTTGCGAGGGATAGGGAACGATGGCGCTGAGTGGAAGCGAAGGAGCCGGGGTAGGAGAACTTTCGCCGAGGCTTAGCGAAGCAATCATCCCGGGCTTCAGGTGACCGCTGTGATTAGCCACGGTCACTTGCACGGCGAAAACGCGGTTTCGCTCATCCGCATTCGGGGAAATGCTGGTTACCTTCCCTTGATAATCTCTGGGATCATCCTGCAGGCGAATCGCGAGCTGTTGTCCCAGGTGGAGCTGCCTCAATACATAGTCCGGTACGGCAAAGCTGACTTTGACCGCGCTCATATCAACCATCGTGAAAGCTGTGGTCGCGGGCGTCGCGAGATTTCCCAGTTCAATGTTGCGTGCGAGGATGAATCCAGAAAATGGCGCCTTGAGATCCGAGTCATTCAGAGCCAATTGCGCTTGATGCAAAACAGCGCTGGCCTGGTTTACAGCTGCCAGCGTTGACTCAAATCTAGCTTGTGCCTGGTCAAAATCGGGTCGGGTCAGGCTCTGCGTGGCATAAAGAGCCTTGGCGCGGTGGTAGTCCTGCCCGGCCTGGACCTGTTGGGCTGTAGCTTGGCCTACCTGGGCTTCTGCCTGGTCGACCTGGTTCGTCAAATCCTGTTGACGAATCTGCGCAAGAACCGTCCCGCTCGGAACATAGTCGCCGGTATCCGTACCCCGGCGACGTCCGTCCGCGCCGACCACCTGTCGAATATTGGTTATGTAGCCTGAAGACTTGAATGACAGGCTGGCCTGTGCGAAGGGCACAATCGAAGCCGAGTAGCGCAGACCTTCCTGGGAGGAGTATAAAGTGACTTCCGCCAGACGAACAGGTACCGGAGATTTCGCAGGGCTCTGCGTATTTCGCTGACAGCCCGTCATCGCTGCCAACAGTGCGCAAAGTCCGGCCAATTCTGCGATTCGACGTCTTTGTCGGGCGCTTACGGCGAGCTTCATTTGCCTACTCCTCACCCAATGCGCGTTCGAAATCTGCTCGCGCTCTCCAGAACCCAAGCAACCCTTGTTTGTACTGATCTTCTGCGCTTGCAACGGAGGACTGTTGCTGCAACAGATCACTCAAAAGAATCGTTTGGCGAGAATAGGCGTCCATTTGGTTACGAAGTTTTTCGGCTTCCGCATCTCGCGCGGCTTGTGTTGCGGTGAGCAGCTGCCGTGCTTCCCGCAGCCGCCGAAACGTGGAGTCCACTTCCTGCAGAACTTGATCTCTCACATTGTCGATGGAAAGTTGCGCCTGCTTTTCGGCATCGGCCTTCTGGGCAAGGTTGTGGCGCTTTTGCCCCCAATCCCAGGGTTGCCAGGTCAACAGCACGCCGACCGCACCGACGTTCTGCGGGAGGAAGGAGATATTCGGAGTTGTAAGGTAGTTCGCCTGAATCGAAATGTCCGGAATGTACCGGGTCCTTTCGATTTTCGTGTCTAACGCGGCTCTTTCCTTCTTGATCGTTTCGGCCTTAATCTCGGGTCGCATCTCGGTTGCGACTTTTCTTGCTTGTTGCAAGCTCGATTCCTCGGGCAGCGAAACGGGAACCATTTCGACGGTTAACTCCTCCAGAAGGTCGCGGCCCAGCAAACGGTTCAGAGCCTCCTTGTGGTCCGCCAGTGCGTCTTCGATAACGGCAAGTTGATAGAGAGCTTTTGTGCGTTGAGCAGTAATACGGAGACTGTCGGCTTTCAGCACAGCCTCTTGTTGTAGCCGTCGAGCGGTGAGCTGCTGCAACTCTTGAAGGTAGGCAAGCAAAGCGCGCTGCGATTCGACTTCGCTCTGGGATTGCAAAATGGCGTAGTAGGCATGCCGAACCTCGTTCACCAGCATCTGCTCATGTTCCAGATAAGACTGCTGACTGAGCTCCGTGGCTAGTTTCTGCTGTTTGATGGAAAGGTCGATTCGAAGCAATTGGGTAAGTGGCTGGGTAGCCGTCACCGACGTAATTGCAACGGGCCGAGCTGGGGTGTGAATTACCGAGTCTTTCGCTGGAATGGGACCTGTAGCCGGAAACGTTCCGAGCGTGCCAGATTTAATTGTGAAGTCCAGCGGCGTGAGAAGTTCCGATCCGAGAAAGTATGTATCAAAGCGTGGATAGAGCTGCGTCCTGGCTTCGCTGAAAGCTTCTTGCTGCTTATGGATTTCGAGTCCGGCCTGTTTCAACTCGCGGTTGTGCGATCGCGCTAATTCGATCGCTTGATCCAAGGTTAGGACGTTCTCGGTTCGCGTTTGCCCTGGCGCAGCCGTCGTTAACGTCAGTGAAGCGACGACCACCAGGAGACAATCGCGTATCGAATTCCTTCCGATCATTGTTCCTCTCGCCTCGGGCGCGACAAATGCCTTACGAGGTTGTTTCATAATGGTAGACGATATGACATAAATAGTCCATTTCGTCTAGCTAGCCCGGACGGTTTTTCAAGCTGTGAAGGCTTGTGAGGAGCCCTGATTTCACACAGATGACTGTCGCGTGGCATGATTGATGCGTGAAAGCGCCTGTAAGGAAAAAATCCGAAGATACGGCAGAGAAGATTCTCGTTGCGGCCATACAGAGGTTTAGCAAGTTCGGGTACCGCCGAACCTCGATCAACGATGTCGCAGCAGAAGCTGGACTGGCGCGCGCCACGGTCTACCTCTATTGGAAAAGGAAGCAAGACCTTTTTGTGGCTGGGCTGGAGCGATTTAACTCGCAATCTTGGATTCTTGCCGAAACCGCCGCTGCGAAGAAAGGGTCTGCCACAGAACGAATTCTCACAACTGTCATGGCGCAGTACGGCGCGACTTCGGACATCGTCCACGGCACAGCAAGCGGCCACGAGCTCTTTCAAGCAAACCTTCAGATTGGGCGGACTGTGGTCGACGAATGCCTGCGCCATGGCGAGAAACTCCTGACTTGCCTCGTACAGCAGGGCATTCGAGACGGCGAATTCAAACCGCGCCGGTCCTCGGTCCGCTCTGCAGACGTAGCGCACATCATCGTTAGCTTTGCGCAGAACTCGCTGCTTGATCGGCGTCATACCCCCTCCTCGTACCGGAAGAATTTGCGCAAAACAGTGAATTTCGTTCTGGATTCGATTCGCGCATGAGCGCGGCGACGAGAACAACGCATCGGGTAGACACTTTCCTTTTCCACTCCTTTGAAGCAGTTGCCACGCATACGCCACCGACTCCCTACGCTATGACCCCGCCTCCGTCCACGCGAACCGTGGACCCGGTCGCGTAAGTTGTTGTCATCAAGAAGAGAACTGCCTTAGCGATGTCGTCTGGTTGACCTATCTTGCGCACTGGCAACTGTGCGGCCGTGCTTTCAAACATTTCTCTACGTTTCTCTCGAGGCAAGTCGTTCCAGATCGGAGTCTCGATCATCCCCGGCGAAACAGCGTTTACGCGGACGGGTGCAAGTTCCAGAGCCAGCCCACGCGCAAGAGCTTCCAAGGCGGCATTGATGGCTCCTTGGAGAACCGCTGTCGCCGATGGACGCTCACTCAGGAATCCTGAGATAAGAGTTAACGAACCGCCATCGTTGATACGCGCCGCACGCGCGACCCGATAACCTCCCCAGAACTTGCTTTCCATAGCGGCCGCAGCATCGACAAGGCTCATCTCACGGACCGACCCGGTTTTCGTTTGCGCAGCGGAAACTAGAACATGATCCCAGGCCTGCTCTTTCTGGAAGAAGCGCTCAAGGAGATCGTTGTCACCGGTGTCAAGCAGTCTTGTTTGCACCGCGTCGCCGAGCTTCGCAGCCACAGGGTCGAGTTTCATCTGGTTACGAGAGGCGATCGTCGGGGCGGCTCCAGCGTCCACGGCCGCTGCTGCGGTCGCAAACATTGTTCCTCGACGAAATCGGAGACATGCCCTTTGAATTGCAATCCAAAATACTCCGAGTGCTTCAGGAGCGGGAATTTGAAGCCATCGGAAGCACGCGCACGACGAAGGTAGACGTCCGGGTCATTGCGGCAACGAATCAGGATCTCCAGCAAATGGTTTCAAACCAAGAATTCCGGGAGGATCTGTTTTACAGACTCCATATCTTTCCGCTTTTTCTTCCGCCTCTGCGCGAGCGAAAAACGGATATTCCCGGACTTGCGACGCATTTCGTGAAGCAGTTCTCGGTCTCCATGAATAAAGACATGCGCACGATTTCGGACCGCGCGATGCGGTCCATGATCAATCATTCCTGGCCGGGAAATGTTCGTGAACTGCAGAATTATGTGGCCCGCGGAGTCATCCTCGCTCGTGGGACAGCATCCGATCTGATACCGCCTGACAAGCGCGTGACGCTGCGCGCAGAGCCCACGAGTGAGAAACTCGAGGACACGATCCGTGGCGAAATTCTCGCCGCATGTCACAAGGCGAACTGGCAGATCGGCGGACCGCGCGGGGCCGCGGCCCGGCTGGGACTGAAGCGAACCACGCTCTTTCACAAGATGAAGCGACTCGGAATGTCGCCTCCAGCAAAACCGTCCTGAATCAAAACTTTCGAACACTTTTGCGAACCGCTACCGCGCCCAGAGTATTCCGGTGCCCATGGAACTCCGAGCAGGAGAAGCACTCCGAGGAAGATCGCTCCAAAGATCACGCCCAGCCGCCAGTAATCACCGGCGGGAAGATAGCCGCTGTTGGCATAGATCGGACTCGCCGCATCCGCGAAGGGTCTTTCGTGATGACCAGGGACGTATACGAGTGGAGCGATATTACGATGGGACTTCCAACCCCTCCCTAGCTAGAAACTCCCACGGACATTCACATTGACGACAATTGTGGGACGTCTGTGATTCTTCGTCCGAGTCTGAAGACGGCCAAGCTTGAGAGTATGGCTCCCGCATCTCGGGTTTCAAGCCGTCCCGGTTGTGAAGAATTTGATTTGCAGAACCCCCCCAACCAGGACCGGAAGGCAGATTTGAAGGCCTTGGACACAAATTCATAGACGGATTTGAGGTTCGCGGAGAGCGCACCAGCTATTACACAACGGTTCAAGCAAAGTTATCTGGCGCACCAGCAATCCGGGTGTATGAGAATTGGTGTTCGATTCTGCTCGACACACCGATGGGCAACTACATCCTAAATGACAACCCCAAAAGGGAAATCACGACCGTCATCCATAACGTTCGACAGGCCGAACCTGACCCAGATTTATTCGAGATCCCGAAAGATTACAAAATCATCAGCTCCCAATTGAGCAGTTCCGACCGTTTCTCAGTACCAATCCGCTGGCCGTTGCTCATTGCGCGTTTATCCAGGTGTCTGACCCGGTCAGCTTAACCGACACGCCAGAAAGGAAGACGTGCAGGGGCTTGCCATCGGCGGTGCCGCGGTGCTCTGTTGAGATCAGCAGGGGACCTGCTTTCTTGTAGCCTGCCCAGGTTGCGATGACCAGGCTCGGCTTCTTGGGGCCGCCGCGGTGGTAGACAAACTGCTCAACGCGGTTTTCTTTGCCAACGTAGAGTTCCCAAGTGTCGCCGGGTGTGTAACCGCCTTCGTCGGGATACTTCACTGTGAGCAGTGCGGCCGAGCCGTTGCCCACCGGCAGTTTATGCATACCTTGATCGGTCACGGTGGCGCTGCTGTCCCAGTAAGCGTGCAAGGGGAACAGAAGCCAATAGTTATCGTTCATGAAACCCGGATCGACTTCATTTTTCACGGCATCGGACTGGCTGCCGAGTTCGGAGCGTACATAGGAAACCTTGACCGGCTTACCGTCTTTATCCTTTCCCTCATAGGAAACCTTGTTGGTCTTGGGCTCCCAAACCCATGAGCGGGAGATATTCACCCCAGGGAACTGTGCATTCCAGGTATAGCGGATGGCTTCAATTTGCCCATACGAATCAAGGCCATAGGTTTTGGCAAGCTGGTCGAGAATTGCCGGGCGCTTCTGTGCCCAGGAGGTGGTAGCAAGGACCAGCACCCCGAAAGCCAGAAAACGGAACATCGTTACACGGCTTGCATTTGTCATGGAGTTTGCTCCTCGGTGAATTGAACCGATGATGTGTTGCCTGACGGGCAAGAGTTTCGGGATAGATGGAGATATTTGGGCACAGTACGCTTCACCCACGCCAGCCATTCACACCGCTTGCGGTTGGCCTCGCATTATACAGCACACTTCGGGTGATTGTGTTCTCAGATGCTCCTGCGGCCACACTCGTTATGTCACACCAGTTCGCGAGACCGCATTCGCAATGGGCTCCTAGTCCGTCGAGCATCGGGTCATCGCCCTCCGTGCGAACCGGCGAAAAACGATGATTGCACCGGCCGTTGCCACGGATCCGTATTCGAGCAGCATAATCCATCCGGGAACCAACCACGGACGACCGAGCGTGCGCAAATGCCAAACGTAGAAAGTTGGAATGATGCTCACGGTCCAGAGGATGATCGGCACGGTCGAGGCCGACCGCACGAACGGCAGCAGCCAGAGCAGGTACCATGGATATACGACTGGCGCACACAGAAGGGATGCTGCCATGGGCCATGCAAATGCGTCCGATGACCATGCCGGGGTCTTGCTTCTCATCCAGATTGCGGTCAGAAAGCCGACCAGCACTGCCAGCCCAACTGCAAGCTGCGGAGCCACTACGCGCTCGAGCGTTAGAAACACCGGATCATTGAAGCGGAACCTCTGCACGTAAGTGCCGAGCGAGCCGATCGGAATCCGCCCGTGACTGAAAAATGGCACGTACAGGAGTCCGACCACGACTGCCGCCAGCGCGGCGTCGCGCATACGAACACGCCTCCAGTAAAGTGGCAGCAGTACAACCGGGAGCAATTTCACGGAAACAGCCAGCCCAAATGCCAGGGCTGCAGCCGCACGCCAGCGGCGCACCAGCGCGGCGACAGATACCAACAGCAGCAGCACGCCGACGATGTCGATGTGGCCACTGCCCGCCACGTCGATCGCCAGCAGCGGGTTCCAGGCGTAAGCCAGAACCCAGTGCGCTTCTCGCCCACTACCACGCAATATATCGAGCAAAACGAGAACGATCGCCAAATCGCAAACTACAAAAGCTACTTTCAGCGCAAAGATAGACTCATGAATCGCTGTTATGGCGCGAAAGAAAAGCTGAGCGCCCGCTGGATATGGGCTGGGTACATCCGGGTTGTTCAGCGTGCGAGTATCGCGCGTGTGCAACCCGCCGAGGGCAGGATCGCTGGGAACGACGATATAAGGGTTATAGCCGAGGCGCTGCACGTGGCCATCCCAAACATATCGATGAATGTCATCATCTGAACCCGGCGCCATCAGTAAAAATGGAAGATGCCACAGAGCAGCCAACACGAGGCCGACGACGATCAAGCGCAGCGGGAATTTCGGCGTGGAGAAGAACTCACGAATGGCCAGGAGGTATGCGATGCCAGCAACCGCCAGAGGAATGAGGAAGGACGGTTCACCCACGCTGCTGAGCTGGCGTGAGCAGATCGTCAGCGCCACCAGCAAGATGGCGCCGAGTCCATAGAGCCTGTGCGAGGGTGTGAGTTTCACAAGTCTTCCGTACCCGTCCGCAACCGTGCCACCGACAGTCCCCACTGTTTCAGCCAGACCGCCGTTTGTGGCGCCCTGGCTGGAGCCAGCCGCAGTTCCGCGGCAAGCCGAGTCAAGTCGCCCTGCACGTCGATGTCGTAGAACGGATCGGTCAAATGCACCGAAAGCCCCAGCGCACGGGCGCGCGTCAACAGTGCCGCGAGCGCGTTCGCTGTTCCCATCCCGTCACTGGCGAAGAGATCGGAATGGGACGCCTTGGCACCGACAAGATAATAGCCGCCGTCGTGCGTGGGCCCTACCACCAGGTCGCGGGCTTCGAGTACATCGAATGCGGCCTCCAGTACAGATGCCGGCAAGTGCGGGCTGTCGCTGTTGAAGGCAATGACCCGCTGTTGGCCAGAGGGTGCAAAGTGATTGAACACCGAGGCAAGGCCTGCGGCGAGGCCTTGGCCCGTCTGAGGCACGATGCGCACTGTTTTGGCCACCACGCGCGACAGGTCGTCAACGTCAGACGCGGGGCACATAATGGCAAATTCCGCCTGATCGAGTGCCTGCGCTAGAGCTATTGTGTCGTTCAGCAGGCATCGGTATAACTCGGTGACCGCTTCTAGAGAAAGACTCTCAGCCAACCGGGTCTTTACCGAGCCCAGTCTGGGTGCTTTGGCCATGATGACTAATGTGCGATTCGCTAAGGTCATCGAGAGTCGTCACCGATCGTTCGGGGTTCGCCTAAGTATGGCCGTGTGGGATTTCACGCCGACCGTGGCATGCGGTTTTTTCGCCGGCGGAAATAGTAGCGCGCGATCCGACTGAGAATGAACCACGTGGCTCCAACCGTGCCTCTGAACGTGCCGCTGATCTTCGATTTCCCGATCCGTGGATGATAGCTTACCGGGACCTCAACGATGCGGAAACCCTGGATGGCTCCCTTTAGGATTAATTCGACGGCCCATCCGTAGGTGGTCTCTTCAAGTTCAACCGCGCGGAGGGCATCGGCGCGCGCAGCGCGAAACGGACCAAGGTCGCTGATCTTTACTCCGTAGAGGCGCGTGATCAAGCTGGCCGCAAGCCAATTGCCGAACAGGGCGTGCCAGGGAAGCGCCCCGGCCGTGCGCGGACCCGCGAGACGCGAACCGATGGTGATGTCGGCGCGCCCTTCGGCGATCGGAGCGAGGAGAAGCGGAAGCTCAGCAGGCCGATCGCTGTAGTCGCCGTCAAGGAATACCACAACATCGGGCGCGCTGGCGCAAGCGAGTCCTGTCAGGCAGGCCCGGCCGTATCCACGACGAGCTTCGGAAATAACCCGGGCACCCATTCGCGCGGCAATCTCAGGCGTCCCGTCTGTCGAGTTGTTGTCGACGACGATGACCTCAGTGGCGAGATCGGCGGGAAGATCACCTATGACGCGGCCGATGGCCTGCGCCTCGTTGCGCGTGGGAATAATAACGGAGACCCGCACTCGACCTCCCCTTTGCTTACCACCAAAGCGAGGACGGCCAGCGGCGTGCCAGGAACGCGTCAAGTCCCCAGGTGCGGCCCGCACATCCAACAGCGAGCGCAAGCGACGCCAGCGTGGGAACGAGGAGTTCCCAGATCCAAGAGGTGCCCCACTCCGAGATCCACAGGCTCCCGAGTAGCCCGAATGCGACCAGGCCAACCGGGCGTGTGAGCAGGCCGAGCACCAGGAGGACGCCGAGCGAGATTTCCGTCAGGCCCTGGAGTGGCGCTGCCATGGCGGCGTGGCTTGCTGCCACCGCCATCACACCCTTCCATACGGCCGGAGCGTGATCATGCTGGATGTAGTAATGAATCAGTCCGGCATATCCGGCGGGCGTGTACAGGCCTTTCCCCAGGTTCTCGAAGAAGACCCACACAAACATCGCGCCAATCGTCAGCCGCATAATCGCCAGCCCGATTCGCGCGTACGGTTCGTCGACTATTGCACGTGTCTCATTGGAAGTTGGGTCTGGATTCACCATGTGTGGTTCCCTCCTGGTAATCCCGCGGTCGAGAAACTGCTGGCGCTGTCTCTCGCTCCGCCCGGCGGTCGCGACCGACGAGCGGGGCTGATTTCGTCCGCAACGAACGGCCATCGAATTGTTTCTGCGCTGAGCTTCACAAATCAGTCTCTGGCAATCACTACCGTGGTGCAGGAGCTTCTAAACTTCGGCAGATCGCGCTCGGCCGCCATTCGGACCTCCAGCCTTGGCCGCTCCCCGCGAATAATCGGACAATAACAGTCCGGCTGTAGCAGCGCACCTTGCAAGCGTCGCCGTCCAGCACATCCTCCATGACACGGTTGTCGAAACTCGCAAGGCGCGCAGAATTGGGGAAGTGTCCGTGCCTGCTCAAAGGGTGCGGAGCTCAGAATGTCAGGCCCCGCAGCGATCAAATCCGAAAGCGGCTCGCCCGTTCCGGGCCAATAAACGCAGGGTTGTGTGGTGGCTCGCGGTGTCACTCGAACAGTGCTGACTCCACATCCGCCTTTTAGCGGCGGCAGGCCTACCATGGCTCGAACCAGTGGCTCGCCAATGGCGATCACATCGGTCTCCGCAAAGAGGCTACGGAATCCCGCCCAATACTCCTCATAAGTCAGCGCATAAATGTCAGATCGCACTGCCTGATATACGTTAACTCGCAAGGAAGCGTCAAATTGTTTGGCTACTCGCGCCACATCCGCCAGACGCAAGTAGTTGGCCTTCATCATGACGGCGATCATAGTTACCGGGACGCCCAATCTCACACAACGCTCTGCCTGCTGGTGAATGAGCGCCCAGTTGCCGGTACCGCGCTGTCGATCCTGCTCGGCTTGAGTAGGGTAATCGACAGAGAACTCGATGTCGTGGAAGGCGCGTAATTCCTGGTCTTCGAGAACAGCCACGCTGTGGCCGTTGGACGTGATGGTGAGCTTGACCGGCTGTGTGCGCAGGTAGGCCAGCATGGCCTTAAAATCTGGATGCATGCCGTTCTCGCCGGTGCCCAGATTCACGGAATGAACCGGCAGCCGTTGCATAACTGCCTGTACTTGATCCAGAGAGAGACGGTCCGCGCGAGTCGGATCGCGGTAGCAGAAGGCACAGGAAAGATTGCACTCGTTGGTCAGCCCGAGGCCGAGCGAAATACCACCATCAGGCGGCATCAAGCGTGATGTGGCCGATGAAGGCTGGATTGTGACGTCGTTCATGCACCACCTACGTCACCGGACCTGCGCAACGTGCCAGACGTTAAAGTAAAAGTATAGCGACTGCGGCAAAAACCCGCTCATACATTGTATCGGACCAGGAGTCGGGTGTAAGTTGTCAGTCAGCAGGAGAAGTTAAAGGAATCCTGTCGAGAGGGTATTGGCCATGAATCGTCGCGATTTTCTGCAATCTGGAAGCATGGTGTCAGTAAGCATGGCGTGCGCGAAGTCTGGACGCTTGTTTTCAGAGCTCACAACGCTTGACCGTTGGCGCACATTTCAAATAACCACCCGTGTTGAAGTCCTGAAAATTTCCGGCACCACGCGCATATGGGTGCCGGCGGCACTCATTAGCGAGACTCCCTTTCAGAAGACCCTCGCGAATACCTTCAACTGCGAAGGTGGTACCGTGAAGATGATCGAGAGCAAGAGCGACGCGCTCGGAATCATCGCGGCGGAATTTCCGGCCGGGGTGCGGCCGATCCTGACTGTGAATAGCCGGATCGTCACCAAGGATTGCGCGGTCGATCTCACCGTGCGCGGCGCCAAGCCCGAGCAGAGCCGCGCGGAATCGGAACATTTCTTGCGGCCGACCAAACTCATACCGACCGACGGCATCGTGAAAGCGACAGCGAGCGAAATTACCAAGGGCACAAACACCGATGTGGAGAAGGCGCGTGCGATCTACGAGTGGATCGTTGAGAACACCTTTCGCAATCCGAAAACGCGCGGCTGCGGCACGGGCGACATTCGCTTCATGCTGGAGTCCAGAGATCTGGGCGGCAAGTGCGCCGATCTTAACGCGCTGTACGTTGGGCTGGCGCGCGCGGCGGGCCTCCCCGCGCGCGACGTTTATGGCATCCGCGTCGCCAAGTCCGAAATGGGATACAAGAGCCTCGGTGCTTCGTCAGAGAAAGTGACGAAAGCGCAACACTGCCGCGCCGAGGTTTACCTTGGTGACTACGGCTGGGTGCCCGTTGATCCCGCCGACGTTCGCAAGGTGGTCCTCGAGGAACCGCCCGGAAATCGACCGTTGCAGGACGACATGGTAAAAAAGGCCCGCGCGCGGCTATTCGGATCCTGGGAGATGAACTGGATGGCCTACAACTTCGCGCACGACGTTGCTCTGCCCGGGTCGAACGGCGCGCCAGTCGCATTCTTCATGTATCCGCAGGCGGAAACCGCCGACGGCCGGCTCGACAGTCTCGATCCGGACAACTTCAAGTATGAGATTACCTCGACCGAGAGCACCTCTCTGAACGGCTGACGGAAAATTGACAGACATCTACACCGCTCCAACGATTGATGAATATCTGCGCCAGCGGCTGATGCCGGTCGAAGGCACGATTCCGCATGTCGAAGGAATCGAGATGTACGGCAACTCCATTCCCGCGGGAACGGTCGGCGGCGACCTATTTGAGTACATAAACTTCCAGCAGCGTTACGACATCGACGCCCGCATTCAGCGGGCCCTGAAGCGGTCGAAACAGTATTTAGAACCGCTCCCGGCCGGCGCGATGCCGCGTAATTCGGTGGACGATCATGTGCAATGGCTGAAATCAAGGCCCGGCTACAAGCCGGAAATGGAATCCGCGTACCGACAGGCACGGAGCTCGGAACAGGTGCGGGTCGCCGAAGAGCTGCGCAAGTTGTATCGCACGGCTGGAGTTCTGTTGGTGGACGCTCAGGGACACGGAATCATTGCAGCGAAAATCGCGTCGACGGTCCACGACACGTTTCAGGCCCTCATGCTCTCGGAACTCGATCACCGAGGAAAAACGACACCGGAGTTATTCGAGAGGATCAACCTGAGGCTGGCCCAATCAGTCACCGCACGAAATGCTCTTGGCAGAAACGAGCAAGAGAGCGCCCAGGAGATAGCGACCATGCTTTACGGCGAACTACACCCTTTTGGCAATTTCAGATTCGTGAACTTCGGACATGTACCGCCACTGGTCTTCTCCGCGGAATATCGGAAGTTCATGGAGATTGATAAGACCCGTATGGTGCAATTTCTGCCGCTCGGCTTGCAGATCCCGGAAGATCATCCGGATCGGAATAGGTATTTCTCACTGGACTCCCGGGAGGGCAACGCGAACTCCTCCGATGTGGGGGAGCTCACGCTGCTGAGTCCAGGGGACATTTTCCTGCTCTATACCGATGGGGTCTACGATGGCAGCGACAAAGAGGAACGTCTGCAACTTGAAGGGGTGATGCGTGAGCGCTATCGCCAACCGGCAAAGGAAATCTGCAACGCTCTGCTGGAATATGCCGTGAAAAAAGACCATCGTCTCCGCCAGATTGGCGAACAGGACCGTATAGACGATAAGAGCGTGTTCATCATCAAGCGGAGCTGAAAAACGCCGTGACCCAGGTTCTTGCATTGGCCGCAATACTTTCCGGGAAAAGGCCAAGCTGTACCTACGGTTCGCATGAGGATTCTCCCTGATAGAAATAATTGTCAATAAACCAACACCGTGAACGAAGCCTTTGACGATGTCACACGATCCGAATGGGATCGGTACCTGGATGTAGCTGCCCCGCAAGCGAAAAGTGTCGGATGTCACGGGTTGGTCTGCAGAAATGTATACCTTCTTGGTTGGAGCCGATCACTCCTAGAACCTGGCGACGGCTCATTGCGGGAATTTGGGCTGCTACGCCAACGCCTTGGCCACGGTTACGCAGGTCGCGATCTGCAGAAGCGCGACCACCGGTCGCTTGCCCCGGGAGGGCCCGAGCGGCCTCAATTGTCAAGCCCCCAGCGCTATCACCGGAAGGTTGCGATCTGCGCGATCCCAGTGAGGTAAGCCATGGCGCAGTGGCACGCTCCATCCTACGAAGATACGACCGTTTGACTGGACGCAGGCTAGCGGCCCGCAGCAAAATGCGAATTTCCATATGTCATACAAATGGCATCCTGTAGTACAATTGGCGCATGCGATTCGCTATTCAAGCCAGGCTGGACGACCGATCGCGCAAGAGGCTTGCAGTTCTGGTACGAGAACTCGGCTGGACTCCTTCGCGGGTGGTACGCGAGGGGCTGCGGGTTCTCGAAGCGAGTTATTTGCGGAGCAGGAAGCCGGGCATCATCGGTCTCGGTAAGTTCGCATCCGGTGTGCCGGACCTGGGATCGAACAAAAAACATCTGCGAAATTTTGGGCGATGAAGCCGGTCCTGCTGGACTCAGGTTTCATCGTTGCGCTGCTGGACCGCAGCGAGAGTCTTCACAAGACGTGCGCTCGAACGATTCGAGAGGTGCAGGCGCCGCTGGTTACCTGCGAAGCCGTCATTACCGAGTCTTGCTATTTGTTGCGGAACTTGTCGGGTGCGTCGGAGGCGGTCATCGAGAACATCGCCGCTGGGATTTTCCAGGTTCCTTTGCAGCTTTCCCGAGAAACTGCTGCTGTCAAACAATTACTGCGAAAATACAAGGACCGCAAGATTGATCTTGCAGATGCCTGCCTGATTCGTTTGGCGGACCAGTTTGGGACCGCGGACATTCTGACGCTGGATCGGGATTTCGCAATCTATCGCTGGGGCAAGAACAAACCCTTTCGCGTGCTGCCGAGCGCGGATTTGCAGGTGCCAAGAGAACGCCCCTAGGCCGGCGATCGAAGGGCTTTCTGTGCCTTACTGGACCTCCTAACCCTCTCAGATTCGGCCCCTCCCATGCCATGCTATTTCGCATCGCCTCCGCAAGAGACGCGAACCAGGAACAGTCGATTGCAATGTTCCTCCCTGCGAGCCCGACAAAGAGACGAGTCCCCGTGGATAACAAGGACCGAACCGCTGCCAACAATATGCGATGCCGGTGTTCGAGGGGTGGAATCCCGGGCTCGCTCCACCGGGTGCGGTGTCACGAGCAGTTCCCGAATCCTATTCACAAGTTTGCTGTCGGAATTTTGTTTAAGCTCTTGCTCCACCCGGCTCGAGATATTTTTGCCATCTTGCACGGTCGGCCACCCGGATGCGAAATGAGTTTAGGAAGTTTAAGCCCATTCCCAAGTGAATATCACAAGCGCAATTCACCAATCATCGCAACGTGTGACGACGCTGCCCCAAAATCGCCGAGGAAAGTAATCGTCGCCTTGGGAAGGCCAGTTCCTTGCGCTCAAGTGTTCTTAAGGTTTTCACGCACATTTTTCTTCCGGAAAAGCATAACGCCAGGGTCGTTCGAGAGGCTCTTGTGCACGCCAGAGTGGCAATAGTTTTTCGACCTGAATCAAGAGCCTCGATTGGGCTAGAATTTCACTGCAGGAGCTACGATCATGCCTTCTTCCACTACCAGAACGGCCAAAGCTGTGGAGTCCACGCAGCCTCTCGCACCCGAAGAATTGCGCAAGGTTCATGCTTATTGGCGCGCCGCGAATTACCTTTCCGTCGGGCAAATCTATCTTATTGCCAATCCCTTATTGCACGAACCGCTACAGTTGAAGCACATCAAGCCCCGCTTGCTCGGGCACTGGGGAACCACTCCCGGATTGAATTTCATCTATGTCCATTTGAATCGCCTGATCAAGAAACACGACCTCGACGTGATCTATGTCGCGGGTCCGGGACATGGCGGTCCGGGCTTGGTCGCCAACACCTATCTGGAAGGAACTTACAGCGAAGTGTATCCGCATATCCCGCAGAATGCAGAGGGGCTGCAGCATCTCTTCAAGCAATTCTCGTTTCCGGGGGGCATTCCGAGTCACGTTGCCCCGGAAACGCCGGGATCGATTCACGAAGGCGGCGAACTCGGTTACTCCGTTGCCCATGCGTATGGAGCGGCGTTCGACAATCCCGATTTGCTGGTGTGTTGCGTGGTTGGAGACGGCGAAGCGGAAACCGGCCCATTGGCGGCAAGTTGGCATTCCAATAAATTTTTAAACCCTGCGCGCGATGGCGCCGTCCTGCCGGTTCTGCATTTGAACGGATACAAAATTGCCAATCCCACACTGCTCGGCCGCATGGAGGACGCAACTCTCACGCAACTCTTCACCGGCTACGGCTATAAACCGTATTTCGTAGAAGGCCGCGAACCAGAAGCGATGCATCAACTCATGGCGCATACGATGGATACCATCCTCGAGGAAATCCGCGGCATTCGACACGCTGCCCGAAGCGGAAGCCCTTCAGGACTCCCGCTATGGCCGATGATCATTCTGCGGACTCCGAAAGGCTGGACCGGCCCTAAGGTGGTTGACGGCAAGCCTGTCGAGGACACTTGGCGCGCGCATCAGGTTCCTCTCACCGACTTCGCCAAAAAGCCTGATCACGTGCAGATGCTCGAAGACTGGATGAAAAGCTACAAGCCGGAAGAACTTTTCGACGAGACCGGCAAATTCATCCCCGAATTTGCCGAGCTTGCGCCCTCCGGCAACCGCCGCATGAGCGCAAACCTTCACGCCAATGGAGGATTGCTGCTCCGCGACCTCTCGATGCCGGATTTCCGCGACTACGCTTTTCCCGTGAGCAAGCCGGGAACGGAATTCACCGAATCGACTCGCGTGCTCGGCCAACTCTTGCGCGACGTCATGCGAGGCAACGCCGACAATCAGAATTTTCGCGTCTTCGGTCCCGATGAAACGGCATCGAATCGGCTCGATGCGCTTTTCGAGGCCAGCGACAAAGTTTTCCTGGAACCGATGCTCGCGACCGACGAGCACCTCTCGCCTGACGGACGGGTGATGGAAGTTCTCAGCGAGCACATGTGCCAGGGCTGGCTCGAGGGCTACCTGCTTACCGGCCGCCACGGACTTTTTTCCTGCTACGAAGCCTTTATCCACATCATTGATTCCATGTTCAACCAGCACGCCAAATGGTTGAAAGTTACCCGGAAAATTCCCTGGCGCCGGCCTATCGCGTCGCTGAATTATTTGCTTACTTCGCACGTCTGGCGCCAGGACCACAACGGTTTCAGCCATCAGGATCCCGGCTTCATCGATCATGTGGTAAACAAAAAAGCCGATGTGGTCCGCGTGTATTTGCCGCCTGACGCTAACACCCTGCTTTCTGTCGCCGATCACTGCCTGCGCAGCCGCAATTACGTAAATGTGATCGTCGCGGGCAAACAGCCGGCGTTGCAGTATCTCGATATGCAATCAGCAATCGAGCATTGCACAGCGGGCCTCGGTATCTGGGAGTGGGCGTCCACCGACAAAGAAGTCGAGCCGGATGTCGTGATGGCCTGTGCCGGCGATATTCCAACCCTCGAAACGCTGGCCGCAGTTGATTTGCTCCGCCAGAATTTTCCCGACATCAAAATTCGCGTCGTCAACGTAATTGATCTGATGACCCTGCAAACTTCCTCCGAACATCCGCACGGGCTCCCTGACAGCGAATTCGATTCCATCTTTACTAGCGACAAGCCGGTGATTTTCGCGTTTCATGGCTATCCGACATTGATTCACCGCCTCACCTATAAACGCGCGAACCACGCGAGCTTTCACGTGCACGGCTACCGCGAAGAGGGCAGCACCACAACTCCTTTCGATATGACGGTGCTCAATCAGCTGGATCGCTTCCATCTTGCCGGCGATGTTGCGGATCGTGTCGCTCGGTTGCGCGCCGTGAACGCGCATTTCAAACAGCAGCTGCGCAACAAACTCGTTGAACATAAACAATATGTCCGCGAATACGGCGACGACATGCCGGAAATTCGCGACTGGAAATGGCCTTATTAAAATGAAAATTCTGGTGCTCAATTCCGGGTCGAGCAGCCAGAAGGCCTGTCTCTTTGATCTCGGCTCACCGCTTCCCGATGATCCGCCCAAACCGTTGTGGGAAGGCAAGCTCGAATGGCGCGCTGATCGTGCCACGCTCGAAGCTCGTACCGCCTCCGGCGTAGCCGTAACAGAAAATGTCGAGCCGGGCGAGCGCTCGGCCGCGACCGCCCACCTGCTCAACGAATTAGTTTCGGGAAAAACTCATGTGCTCGAATCGCTTTCCGAAATCGACGTCGTCGGCCACCGCATTGTAAACGGCGGCCGCTCCTACATCCGTCCGACGCTGATCACCGTCGAAGTAAAGTCCGCGATAGAAAAGATGGCCGTCTTTGCGCCGCTGCACAATCGTCTGGAACTCGCCGGCATCGCGCTCATCGAAACCCTTTTTGAAAAATGCCGCGGCGCAGTTCCGCAGGTCGCCGTCTTTGATACCGGTTTTCACAGCAGCCTGCCGGATGCCGCGGCCATTTATC
>Ga0193709_1000134_pt1 | contig 30287 bp, 28 predicted proteins | sample H3c2metaG_FD_160571 | JGI IMG/M metagenome (GOLD analysis project Ga0193709, IMG submission 160571) | Soil microbial communities from a riparian zone of the East river system, Colorado, United States - H3c2 | ecosystem: Environmental > Terrestrial > Soil > Riparian zone | place: USA: East River...
CCAAGGACATTTGTGTCGAAGATGGCTTTATAGTTCTCGGTGTTTGCATCTGCAGTGGACTCGGGATTGCCCACGGTGCCAGCGTTATTGACGGCAATGTCGAGGCGGCCGAAACGAGCGATGGTCTTGTCGACGAGGTTTTTGACTTCCTCTTCATGCCGCACATCGGTGCACACAAATTCAGCCTCGGTGCCGAGGTTGCGCAGTTCAGTGGCTAGCTTCCGGCCTTCATCGTCGTGGCGACCGGAAACAACCACCCGCGCTCCTTCACGCGCGAAGGCCAGGGCCGTGGCGCGACCGATGCCGGTCAAGGCCCCGGTAATTAAGACAACTGGTGAGCTCATCGCAATTCCTCCGTAATTTAGACCCATGCAGATTGAGCATGACTGAGACGTCCGTCAAGCCGCTTTTGGATAATGCAGAACACCTCGTTAGATTGCATTGCTCGATGGCGGTAACGACTGTGAAGCATACTTTGTTAAGCTGGAAGAAATGCTTGAGAAGCATGGGAGTGGGAATGGAACTACGACACCTTCGCTATTTCGTTGCCGTGGCCGAAGCTGGAAGTCTGACGGCGGCAGCGGCGCGAAAACTGCATACGTCGCAGCCCTCGCTCAGCCGGCAGATTCGAGACCTCGAGAACGAGGTAGGCGCGCAACTGCTGACTCGTCGCGCTCGCGGTATCGAACTGACGCCAGCCGGTCGAGCGTTTCTCGATCATGCTCGCTTGGTGCTATCGCAGGCAGAGGCGGCAAGCGAGGCCGCTCGCCGGGTCGCTCATCCCAGTAAGCCATGCTTCACGATGGGCTTTTTGACCGGACACGAATTGAGGTGGATGCCCGAAGCCTTGCGGATCTTGCGCGACGAACTGCCCAATATCGACGTGATGATATCGAGCCAATACTCCCCGCTGCTTGCGGATAGCCTATCGAAAGGGAAGATCGACGCGGCCTTTCTTCGCCGGGAGAAAGGGTTGCCGGACTTGGCGTTCCGTCTTCTCGTGAAGGAGCCCCTCATGGTGGTTTTGCCGAGTGACCACCGCCTCGCCGCGCTCAAATCCATCGATGCGAAAGATCTAGAAGGCGAGATATTTGTGACGGTGTCGAAAACGGCTCCGGTATTGCGAGTGGTCATCGACAACTACTTTAAGCGCTCTGGAATCGGCATTACGCCAGCGCACGAGGCCGACCATCTGGCCATGGGAATGGCCCTGATAGCGTCGACAGGCGGCGTAGGGCTGTTACCCGCCTACGCGCAGAACTTTCTCCCGTCATCTGTAACCAGTCGTCCTCTCAAAGGCGATGCGCCATCTGTCGATCTGGTCCTCGGCTACAAAAAGTCGAACCAGTCTCCCGTCCTAAAGCTATTGCTTTCGAGTTTGGACGAGTTGGTCGCTCGCGTCTCGAAGAAGCCCCGCTAAACCGAGTCCTATCTTTCTTATTGCTGTTGCCGTTCACCTCATGCGGCGGAAGTCTGGGCTCGTCTTGACTCGACAACTTTGTGCGTTGACACCGCGGATGAGAACAGAGGTATGAGACCTTCGACCAGCGTTAAATGAGTCAGGACCGCATCGCGCAGCGCGGTGTAGGGCAATCCTGCGGTCATCGCAATCTGGACGGTGGCGAGGATCTCCCCGGCACCGACACCGAAGGCCGTGAACCCGAGGATGCCACCGCTATCGGCCTCCACGAGGGCCTTCACGAACCCGCGGGTCTCTGAAAGCGTGCGTGCACGCAGGTTGCTTTCCATTGGGGTCTTAAACAGCCGATACGCTATCCGCTGAGCCTCCGCTTCCGTTTCACTCAAACCGATGCGAGCTAGTTCGGGGTTGGTAAACAGACAATATGGGACTTGCCTGCCCGATATGTCATGACGATTTCCGGTGCGTGCCGGCGGGAACGGCCGGGATCGTTTTGATTTTGTCCAGTGCCGGTTGTTTATAGGGACCGTTGACGGACGCGGCCTCGCTGAAGGCGGCTTTGGCATCGCTGTATTTCTTCAAATTGAGGAATGCAAATCCCAGGCGGTATGCGTTGCGAGCGTAGCCAATATCATTGGATTTGAGGAGCGGCGCGGCAGCCTGGAAATTCTGAATCGCCTGAGCGTTGTTCTTTTTCTGCATGTTCACCTGGCCGAGGGTGCTGAACGCCAAACCTTTTTGCAGCGCGGTCTGTTGTTTCCACTGATCTTCGCTGACATTTTCCGGGCGCGCAGCGGACTCCGCCAGGGTGGCAGCTTGCCGCGCATAAGATTCCGCTTTATCCAACTGCTCGCCTTTTTCTCCGTAATAATCCGAGACCAGCAACAACATTCCCAGATTCTTGGGATCTTTTGCCAGCAGCGCGTTGCCGACCTCCAACATTTTCGGTGCGTTCTGGGCTTGTTGGTAGGACGACGCGGCTACACCCAATGCGGTCAGCGCATATTCCGAATCCGGAAAAATCTTCGCAAAACGAAACAGTTCATCGGCACGTTTGGCGGGTTCTTGCGTCTGGTAAGCTCCGTTGTAAACCGCTTGCTGCACGTAACGAATATTGTCCCGGTTGCTCGCGATGGTCTGCGTTTTTTGCTGTTGCCAAGTTTCCGCGGCGACGCCGGAAGGCGCGGGCGAGGCCTTGTAGTCCGTGAGGATGTTCTGGGTCTTCTCGCCATAGGCGAGCAGTTTTTCGGCGTCGTTCTTTTCCGATGCGGCGCGAATCATGTTCATTGCATTTTGAAAATTACCGGGATCAATCGCGAAAAGTTTGGCTCCGTACTCGAAAGCCTTGTCGTACTGTTTCTGCGCAAGATAATAATTCACGTAAAGCTCGTCCGCGACGAGGGCCATGTCGCCCTGTCCGGGACCAACCGCGAACTTGTCGATCAGTGCAAGCTTTTGCGCGGGATCGCTAGCTGCATTGATTTCCGCCATCGCGCGGTCGGCTTCGGAGCCGGCGCTCACCGGAACATACTTCCCGATCTGTTGAGCGCAGAGGCTTGCTGCGGAGAAAAGAACCGCCAGCACAATCGACCATTTTTCAAAATGTAATCTCATGGAACCCCCAGCGCGTCACCGGGCCGTTGTCACAAAAGAACGCGGCAAGCTACGATTTGCAGACTGCTCGATTCTTGACGACAAGACGGGATGTTGCGCGCATCATAAGTCCAGAAAACGGCGGAAGCAATGCACTTGTGGCGACTTGATTGGGCAGGGAAGTCTGCCGTCTTCGCATCGCACTTTGACAGTTGCGCGAGACTGAGAAAGATAAAGGCTCACTATGAGCGGTGAATGGAGAGGCAAGTGGGCGCTGGTGACAGGCGCGAGTGCGGGGATCGGCAAAGCGCTGGCGGAAGAGCTGGCGCTTGGTGGAACGAATTTGGTGTTGACGGCTCGTCGACGCGAGCGATTGGAATCGCTGGTCCGGGAACTAAGCGCAAGGCATAAAATTCGGGCAGAAAGTTTTGTCGCGGACTTGGCGCAGGCGTCTGCTCCCAAGGAGATTTTTGATTTTACCGAAGGGATGGGCCTCGCGATCGATTTGTTAGTCAACAACGCAGGCTTCGGCCAGTACGGCGCGCTACACCAAGTTGAGGCCGAAAAACTGCTCGATATGGTGCAGGTGAATTGCAGTGCGGTGCTGTACTTGACGCGTTTGTATTTGCCGGGCATGGTCGCGAGGCGCAGCGGCGATGTATTGATTGTGGCCTCAACGGCGTCATTCCAAGCGGTCCCATACATTTCAACCTACGCCGCGACCAAAGCATTCGACTTGTTTTTGGCGGAGGGCCTGGCCGAAGAGATGAAACCGCACGGGGTTCGAGTTTGCGCGTTGTGCCCCGGTACAACCACATCGGAGTTCCACGACGTTGCGGGCCATCCGTCGAGTTCGAAAGGTCGCGAACAATCGGCGGAAACGGTGGCACGCAACGGCCTGAAAGCGCTGGCTGCAGGCAAGAGTTACGTGATCTCCGGCCTGGGAAATTATCTTGGCGCGCACGGCGAACGGCTGGTGCCGCGCCGGTTCGTGACCCGAATCGCCGCGAAATTGTTCCGTCCGCCGGATACGAGTGCCGAAACAAAGGACTGAAAAGGGCATTATTCGCTCTTTGTTCGCCGTAACGCCGAGCCCCGGGAACCTTTTTCCTTGCTGGCCGGAATACCCATTGAAGAGCAGCGAGGCGTCTAACCCACGTAATGAAAATTCTGGATGAGAAGCCGGACGCGCTGCTCAAACGTGCGCTACGGGGCGACGAGCAGGCATTTCTCGCGCTGTATCAAAAGCACCAATCGGCGCTGTATCGCTACGCGTTGCGCATGACAGGTTCGCAGTGGGCTGCAGAAGAAGTTGTACAGGAAGTTTTTTTGGTGCTGATTCGCGAGCCGCAGAAATATCAACCCGAGCGCGGCGAGTTGGGAGCATTTCTGTATGGCGTAGCGCGAAACCGGGTGATGAAGCACCTGGAAAAAACGCCGCGGGAATTGTCTCTGGACGTGATGAACGCTGACGGCAGCGCGTGGTATGAACCCGAGGATCCGTTGACGCCGATGATGATCGCGGAAAAACGAGAGCGCATCGAGCAGGTGCGAGCAGCAGTTCTCGGGTTGCCGGCGGAGTTTCGGGAAGCGGTAGTTTTGTGTGAGCTGGAAGAAATGAGCTACGAGGAAGCAGCGAGCGCGTGCGGCTGCCCGATTGGCACCATTCGTTCGCGTTTGCATCGCGGGAGAGCATTGCTGCTTGCAAAGTTGGAGCTCTTGCGCGATGCGCCGCGCCGGGCTAGCGCGGGAGCAAAGTAGCTTGAGAACCGTAAGGAAGGCAGTTGCGATGATGAATTGCGAGGAATTCGAACTGCGTGGCCTGGATCTTGACCGGGCTGACGCAGATCCCCAGGAAGCCGCTGCGGCTACCAAGCACGTTGCGGTTTGCGGGCGTTGTAGCGCGATGCTCGAATCCTGGCGAGAAGTAAAGGGCGATTTGCGGCTGCTGCGGGAATCGACGCGACTGGACTCGGCTCCGGCGCGGGTGGAAATGCGGTTGAAGCAGGAATTGCGGACGCGGCGCGAAGCGCGGGGTCCGCATCGCACGGCAGTGATCGCGTCCTGGGCGCTGGCGGCTGCTGCAGTGGTCGCCAGCCTGGGCTGGATGCAGATCCATCGCAGAGCGGAGAAATCGGTGGTTGCGGAGAGAAAGACCGTAAACGCCGCCGACATGTTGACGACGAATCCGACCGAGAACGAAAACGATGTGCGGCTTGCCGCCGATTTCGATACTGGGGAGTTCACGAAGTTGCCGGGCAGCCTGAGCAGCGGGACGGGAGACGAATCTATTCTTCAAGTCCGCATGCAGCGGGGAGCGCTGGAGCGTTACGGCCTTCCGGTGGATCCGGAACGAGCGTCGGAATTGCTAGACGTGGATTTTCTGGTTGGGGAGGACGGGCAGCCGCAGGCGGTTCGCCTTCATCAAGATACACAAATCGCAGCAGTGACGCAGTGAGGATCACAGGATTCAAACGGAGAGAAGAGGAGGCACTTGCATGAATGGTGTGGCCAAGAAGTTTATTTCGCGAGTGATTTTAGGTTTGAGTGCGGCGCTCCTGATCTCCACGGCTGCGCTGGCGCAGGATGCATCTCCGGATTCGGCGCCGCCTCCACCGCCAGGCGGGCATGGTCCGATGCATGGGCCGGGATTCGGTGGCGGACCGTTCGGGGAACGAATGGAGCTGCTGGGAATTGGCGGGATGCATGGCAAAGTTGTGACGGGAGCGCCATTTAGCGCCGCCGCGGCTGCCGAGACCAAGCAAACCTTGTCGGATGGCACGACAATCACGCGCACCATTCAGACCAATCTTTTCCGCGATGCGCAGGGTCGTGTACGTAGGGAAGTCACCATGCCTGCTGGCGGTCCATTAGCGGCCAGCGGAGCCCCGCGGACCTTCGTGATGATTCAGGATCCGGTAGCTGGTGCGGGCTACATGCTGGACCCCAGCAAAAAAGTAGCGCACAAGATGCCACAACGCGGGCACGGCGGTCCGAACGGTGCATCGTCGGACGCCGACGCCAAGCAAAATTGGAAGCACGACAACAATAGCGCGAACATAAACAAAGAAGCGCTCGGTACCCGGACGATCAACGGTGTGGCGGCGGCAGGCACGCGCTACACGCGTACGATTCCGGCCGGTCAGATCGGCAACGACAAGCCGCTCACGATCGTGAAAGAAGAATGGTATTCGCCCGATTTGCAGATCATGGTCCAGATCAAACATACCGATCCGTTTACCGGGGATACGACCTACACCGTAAATAACATTCAGCGCACTGCTCCAAACACTGCGTTGTTTTCGGTGCCTTCGGACTATACGGTGTCGGACGCGCCCATCGGCAGGCGTGGCGGAAAAATGCGCCGGCACGCCGGAGCTCCGGCCCCTGCCGGCACTTCATCCGGGCCAGGGATGTAATAGCGAACAATTTTGTAAAGCTCTTCTCTCCTGAAGACAGTTCGCCCTCTTTTTCTTCTGTTGCCAGAAACAGAAGAGGAGAGGGCGTTACTGTTTCTGGCGGTAGTGAATTGCGTTTCAGCTTTTTGCGGCACGCACGAGCGTTGAAAATTATTCCAGTGCGCGGTCCAGCAGTTCCACCACGTGAAGCACTTGCTGGCCGGTGCGGTGCAGTTCAGCGCCGGCGCGCATTTGCAGCAGGCAGCCTGGATTCGCGGTGACAATCATCGTTGCCTGAGTGCTTGCGGCGTGCTTCATCTTTTCCGCCAGCAATTCGAGCGACGCTTCTGTCTGCGTAATGTTGTATACGCCAGCCGAGCCGCAACAAATATCCGAGTACGGCAATTCCACAAGTTCAAGTTCTGGAATCGCGCGAAGCAGGCTGCGTGGAGCTTCGCGAACTTTCTGGCCGTGCAGCAGGTGGCAGGAATCCTGATACGTGACACGCGAAGGAATTGCTTTCAGCGGCGCAACCATGCCCAGCGTCGCCAGGAATTCCGTTACGTCACGCACGCGCGATTCGAACTCTTTCGCAGCTTGGTATTCTGGCTCGTCCGGCGAAAAGAGATGCGAATATTCTTTCAAGGTGGATCCGCAGCCCGCGGCATTGGTCAAAATTGCCTCGAACTCTTCCGCAGCGAATGCCCGCAGATTTTGCCGGGCAAGTTCGCGAGCGGCTTCTCGCACTCCGGCATGAGATGCCAGCGCGCCGCAGCACACCTGCCTTTTCGGCACCACGACTTCGCAGCCGTTCGCCATAAGCACGCGGATGGTCGCCTCGTTCAGCGTTGAGAAAGTAACCTGGGCTACGCAACCGCCAAAAAACGCTACCTTCGCGCGGCGTTCGCCGGATGGTTGAAACGTGGTACCCAGAAAGCGAAAAAAGAATTTGTCGTCAACGCGGGGAAGAAGTGTTTCGCGTTCTGCAAGTCGCAACGCCCGCAACAGACCTGACTTTCTAGCGAGTGTCTGCATTCCGGAGCGCTGGTAGAAGCGCAGCAGGCGCGCAAAAAACGCAATTCGCCAGGGATACGGCAGCAACCTTCGATAAGCGAAATTGCGCGCCAGCCTGGCAAGGAATGGCCGTTTGTAGTCGCGCTCGATCCGCGCTCGCGCGAACTCTACAAGCTTTCCATATTCAACACCGGACGGGCATGCCGTCTCGCACGCTCGGCAATCCAGACATTTATCGATGTGATCGACGAATGTCGCGTTCACCGGCACCGTCCCTTCGTCCACGCGAATCATCTGCTGAATGCGCCCGCGTGGGGAATCCGCTTCCAGATGCCATAACCGGTAGGTTGGGCAGTGGTTCAAGCACAAGCCACAATGCACGCAGCGCGCGTAGTCTTCGTACACAGGTTGTAGTCCGGGGATGGTGCGCAGCTCACTCATGAAGTCACACGCCTCGCACGAAGCGCCCGCGAGCGAATGTGTCATTCGGATCGAAAGCCTTTTTGACGCGCTGCCCCAGATCGATCGTGCCGTCGGCGTATGCCCACACATCCAGGTCGGATTTCCATTCCGAGGGACAGAACAAGATCGAAGCACTGAATTCCAGTTGCCCGCGCAATGATCCGACACTCTTCCAGAAATAGGCGGCCTGTTTTATCGCGGTCTCATCGCCATCGCCCGCCAGCAGCGCCAGATAAACAATCGCAGCGCTTCGAATCAGGATCGCCGAACTCATCCAGGACGAGCTGGCAAAACTTCGCAACGCCCGCACCAGATCAGGAAGTTTTCCCGGCAGCGTGACGAAGCGCAGCACAACGGCTTGTTTGGCCACCCGGCTCATCGCCGCCGGTGCTTCACGCAGAATCTCCAGCAGCGACAAGAATTGCGAATCATGCACGGCGATGGCATCCCGCGCGGAAGCCGTCCGCGCCAGCCGCGACAAATCGCGCCGGTAGCGTTCGCAGACTTCAGCGCTGCCTTCGAACCCCACGCAGACTGTCCACGCTTCTACGTCGAGCCGCAGCGATGCGACCGGCGATTTCTCTTCGAGAAATAATTCTGCAAATTCCGGCGAAAATACTTCCAGAACAGTCGGCGTCAACGGCGAATCCGCGATTTGCTTTGCGAACCCGAGCGCTCCCGTTTCATCCGCGAAAGACGCGAGGAAGCCTCGGCGCGAAGGCTGCAGCGGGAAAGTGCGGAAATTCACGCGCGTGATCACCGCGAGCGAGCCCAGCGACCCGTTCAGCAGTTTGTGAAAGTCGTAGCCGGTCACGTTCTTGACGACGCGCCCGCCACTTTTGGCCAGCGCGCCGGTCCCGTCCACGAACTCCGCGCCAATCATAAAATCGCGCGCAGTACCGTAAAAATGGCGCAGCGGAGAATCGAGCCCTGACGCAATTGCGCCGCCCACTGTGGCGCGCTCAAAAAATGGAACAGCGAGTGGTAAAAATTGATTTTCGCCGGCTAGGATTTTCGCAAGTTCCGCCAATGGTGTTCCTGCATTCACGCTGATGGTGAGGTCGCCCGCATCATAATGCGCGATTCCGCAAACACGAGTCATATCGATCGCCACATCGTAGCGCGAAGGCGGCATGCCGATGCCCAGCGAAGTACGCGCCGCGCTGGCGATCAGGGAAAGCTTTTCTTCGACGGAGATTTTTACGATTTCCGCAGCTTGTTCGGCATTTTCAGGCTGTACCGCAACCGACGGCAGAGCTCCGTCGACGGTATAAGCACCAAGCGCCTCCGGGTCGGTTCGAACGAAGGCATTGCCCACAAAAGATTCGAAGCGCGCCGCTACGGACGATGTCAGCGCCGAGCTCACGCAGACACCGGACTGTGCATCGGGCTGTTTCGAATGCGGGTTTCGCCGCAGCCTTTGCCGATCGGGAAAATCTTGCCGGGATTCAGCAAGCCAGTTGGATTGAATTGCTGATGCACGCGGCGCATCAGGGCAAAATCGGCATCGGAAAACATCAGCGGCATCAACTCGCTTTTTTCCATGCCCACGCCATGCTCGCCGGTCAGCGCGCCGCCGATTTCCACGCAGTAGCGCACAATTTCTTCCGAGGCCCGCACAGCCTTCTCAAATTGCGAGCGATCCCGCGGATCAAACAGCACCAGCGGATGCAGATTGCCATCGCCGGCATGAAAAATATTTCCGATCTTGAGCCCGCACTCCTCGCCGATTTTCAGAACCCGCCGCAGAGCTTGGGGCAATTTCGAACGTGGGATCACCGCGTCCAGAACATAATTGCTGGGCGCGAGCCGTCCCAGCGCGCCAAATGCAGTTTTCCTGCCCTTCCATAACAGTTCGCGCTCCTTATCGTCCTTCGCAGTGCGCACTTCGCGCGCGCCATGCGCTTTGCAAACTTCGACGACGCCAGCCGACTGGCTGGCCACCGCTTCCACCAGCCCTTCCACTTCAATCAACAGAATCGCACCGCAGTCGCGGGGAAAGCCCGCGTGCACATAATCTTCAACCGCGCACAATGTCCAACCGTCCATCATCTCGCAAGCCGCAGGGGTAATCGCGCGCGCGGTCATTTCGGTAACGGTTTCTGTTGCGTCATCTACCGTTTCGAAAATCGCCAGCAGCGTTTTGACGGCCTCTGGCTTTCTGGAAAGCCTGGCGGTGATCTCGGTCACCAGCGCCAGCGTTCCTTCGCTGCCCACCAGTAATCCGCATAAGTCGTAGCCCGCCGCTTCGCCCAGTTTCCCGCCGATTCGTTTGATCTCCCCATCGGGAAGTACCAGCTCCAATCCGGTGACGTGATTCGTCGTTACCCCGTAGGCCAGCGTGTGCGGGCCGCCGGAATTTTCCGATACGTTTCCACCGATAGTGCACGATTTCTGGCTGGAAGGATCGGGCGCGAAGTAAAAGCCGGCATGTTCGACGGCCCGGGTTAAGTCGAAATTAACGACTCCGGGTTGCACCACAGCGCGCCGGTTTTCCAGATCAATTTCCAGGATGCGGTTCATGCGCCCGAAGGCGATCATGATTCCGCCACCGCGTGCCAGCGCGCCTCCGGAAAGCCCGGTGCCCGCGCCGCGCCCCACGATTGGCACGTCGTGCTTTACGGCGAGTTTGACGATTTGCGAAACCTCCGAGCTGTTCGAAGGAAAGACCACGATCTCCGGACGTGCCCGGTCCACCGAGCCATCGTATTCATACATCGCGAGATCTTCCGCACTGGATAGGAGGTTGCGTGGCCCGACGATCGAATGAAGTTCAGACGTGATGGCTGCATTTATCGGCAAAATAGTTTTCCCGCTTACACTGCAACTATAGTGAGTCTTGCTGCGCGTACGCAACGTCTGCTACAAAATCACGCCGCGCTTGTGATAGGTTACAAGTTCCGCGATTTCCGAGGCTAGACATGTCGAAAGCCAAAGTTTTCATCACCCATCCGCTTTATCCTGACGCGCGAAATCTCCTGCAGAGTTGTTGCGATTGCGAATTTTGGAGCAAGCCGGAGCGCCCGTCACGCGACGAGTTTCTGGGCCGCCTGAAAGACAAAGAGGCCCTGGTGTGCCTGCTGACGGAGCGTGTCGCTGACGACGTGCTGCGCACGGCGCCGAAGCTTCGCATCGTGGCGAACGTTGCCGTCGGCTACGACAACGTTGATGTTCCTGCTTGCACCAAACGCGGCGTCGCGGTTACCAACACTCCCGGCGTGCTGGATGAAACCACCGCGGATTTTGCCTGGGCTCTCATGATGGCCGTGGCCCGCAGGTTGGTGGAAGCCGACCAATACGTGCGCGCCGGAAACTGGAAGGGTTGGGACTTCGATCAATTTTGCGGAACCGATGTCTGGGGCAAGACAGTGGGAATCGTCGGATTCGGCCGCATCGGTCGAGCTGTTGCGCGGCGCGCGGCCGGAGACATCGAGAAGGAGTTGCACGCGGAATATCGCGATTTGAACGCGCTGCTCGCTGAAGCCGATTTTGTCACCCTGCACGTACCGCTCAATGGCGACACCCGGCAGATGTTTGACGCGCCTAAATTGTTTCGCATGAAGCCGACGGCATTTCTGATCAATACTTCGCGCGGACCGGTAGTGGATGAGGCTGCTTTGGTGCATGCCTTGGAATCGCGGAAAATTGCCGGCGCGGGGCTGGACGTTTTTGAACAAGAGCCCTTTGTGCATCCCGGACTGAAACGGCCGAACGTGGTCCTCGCGCCGCATCTAGGTTCCGCTTCGAATGAAACGCGTGGCAAGATGGCACTGGTCGCCGCGCAAAATATTGTCGCGCTTTTCCAGGGACAGCGGCCGCCAAATATGCTGAACCCTGAAGTAATCAAGACCAGCTGACTCTCTGCTCGGCAGGCGCCTCAATGGATGGAAAACTACTCGCGCGGCAAATCTTCCTTCGAACGCTGGAAGCGCTGGACGTTGCAGATTCCGTTCCCCGTTGCGTCGTTTGCACCGACCGGGTACTTCACTGCGCAGACGCCAAATACGATCTTCGCGAGGTATCCGACCTGCGCGTTATTACGGTTGGCAAAGCCGCGCATGCAATGCTCGACGGACTCATTGCTATTCTTCCCGCAGACATCAACATCACAGGAATTGTTTCTGCTCCAGTACCGCCAAAAAAACGCCAACCCGACTTGCGTTACTTCGCTGGTGGACATCCGACTCCCAATGCTGAGAGTTTGCTCGCCGGCGAAGCGGCGCTGAATCTGCTGCGCGGTTGCAGCACCAAGACGCTGGTGATCGTCCTGCTTTCTGGTGGCGGCTCGGCCCTAATGGAGTTTCCTCTGTTGACTGACCTGTCCCTGGCCGACATTCAACAGTTGAATCGTGCGCTGGTGACCTGCGGTGCTCCGATCACCGAAATTAACGCTGTCCGTAAGCATGTTTCCGCGGTGAAAGGCGGACGAATCGCTCAAGCAGCCGTGCCCGCTCGCGTGATTACTCTGGCCATCAGCGATGTGCCCGTCGGCAAGGAATCCGCATTGGCTTCCGGCCCGACGTTACCTGATCCAACGACGCTTGAGGATGTCTCGGCCATCGTCGCGAAATACAATTTGCGCGCCCAGCTGCCGGATCGGCTGGCTAACTGGATCGGGAGCGGGGAGATGCCGGAAACTCCCAAGCCAGGCAGTCCAGCTTTCGAACGTGCGCAATTCCAGCTGGTGCTCGGAATGCACCAACTGTTTCACGCAGCTCACCGCATTGCTGAATCGCTGGACTGCGAAGCTTTTTGCGACAACTCAACGGATGACTGGCCGGTGGAGAAAGCTGCGGATTCTCTACTGGCTCAGTTGCAGGAACTGCGCGCGGCCAACCCACACCGGCGCGTCGCGCTGATCGCCGACGGTGAACTCAGCTCGGCACTCACCGGTGACGGCGTTGGCGGCCGCAACTCTGCATTCGTACTGGCGTGTGTGCGGAAAATCGCCGGGAAGAGAATTGTCGTGCTAAGCGCTGGAACGGATGGAGTCGACGGAAACAGTCCTGCAGCCGGAGCCGTCGCGGACGGCGAAACATTGTCGCGCGCTGGAAGTGCCGCACTCGATCCGCAAGATTTCTTCTGCCGAAGCGACTCTTTCCATTTTTTCGAAGCGCTTGGCGACTCTGTCGTGACCGGACCTACAGGGAACAACCTCCGCGACCTGCGATTGCTGATTGCGCAACCTTAGACTTGACTCGGCCTTAGGCAAAAAGAAGGACAGCAAAGGCCGTCGCTGTGATGTTGTGTTTCGTAATTGCCGCTACTTTTTCGGCGGCAGACGCTCTTCCATGTTTTTCAAGCGTTCGCTCATCTCTTGAATCAGTTTTTCCACATGTTCCAGCCGCTCGGCAACTGACTGATCATGGTCGCCGCGTGCTTCGTATTCGCTCGATTCGCCGGCTTCGGGTTTCTTTCCGGGCCCTTTCTTCAGCCGCGCAATCTGGCCCTTGATCATGGGCGCCATTTCGATGCTCAAATCGTCGCTATTGAGCAACGACTCCAAAGCAGGCACCGCGGTGACGTCGCCGCGTTCGCCAAGCGCAAAAATCGCAGAGAAGCGTAGTGGAGCACGCGGCTCCATCAAAAATCCCGCTATTTCCTGGGTTATTCGCTTATCGTCCTTCTGCAGCCGTGCCAGGCTCGAAACAGCTGCCTGCCGGGTTTCAACGCGCTTACCGACAGCGATCCATTGTTGCAGGGTCGGCACGGCTTTGTCGTCGCCCAGAGGCCCCATCGCGCGCAGTGCGGCGTTGCGTAGGAAATCATCTGGAGAATCGCTTGCAACCGCTGCGTTCAGCGTCGCCAAAGTGTTTGGCGCTTTGAGTTTGCCTAAGGCCTGCAGCGCCGCGCCTCGTGCGCGGAAAGATTTGTCATCCTTTGCCATCGCCTCCAGCTTGGCGGCTACTTCAACATTGTCTTTAAAGTTGCCAAGCGCGTTAACGATGCGGCTCCTCAACCAGGGCTCGTTTGCGGCATTGAAGCCCTCGAGCAACAATTTTGCATTTGTGGGCGATTTGCGCTCGGCCAGGGCATCCGCTGCCGTTGCGCGAACTCCCCATGCCTTGTCATGCTGCAGCGCTTCACTCAGCGCCGCGTCCACTTCCGCGTCGTCCTTTAACTTCGCCAGTGCCTCGACGGCGTCCGCGCGATCCGCGTACTCACCCGCGTTCTTCACCTGGTACAGCCACTCTTTTTTTTCTTTGTGGAACTCGGCTGATTTCAGGATGTGTCCGCCCTTGTCAAACAACACCATAACCGGTGCGCTGTCTGCCGGTAGGGCAAAAACTTCTTCTGCTTTAGAAACCGTGATCGGATAGTCCTTCACACCAGCGGCAGTCGTGATTTCGACGTCGGTTGGAACCCGGAACAGTCCGACCCGCCCCTCGATTTTCTGCGCCTGCTTCACCTTCAGCGTTACTTGATGTTTCGCGTCGTCGTATTGGTAGCTCAAATCTAACTTCGGCGCCCCTGCGCCATAAACCCATTGCGTGAAGAACTGGTCCACATTGGTGTGGGTTTCCTCTTCTATCGCTTTCACCAGGTCCGCGGTCACCACATTTTTCCCGCGATTTACTTCCAGGTAGTGCCGCAACCCGCGGTAAAACGCATCGTCGCCAAGCTGGTGCCGCAGCATGTACAGCACCAAGCCGCCTTTGCCGTATGCGTTTCCGTCGAACTCGCTCGAATCATCAAAGTCGTGCCGCACAATTGGTTTCGCCCACAGATTGCCCTGTTCGAACCATTCGCGGACGTTGGTCCAGCGCTCGTATTCCGATTGTTCCTTCGGAAAGTAGTTCTCCATCCACAGATATTCCATGAACGTTGCGAAGCCCTCGTTCAACCAGATGTTTCCCCAGTCCTTGCAGGTCACCAGGTCGCCGAACCACTGGTGACCAAGTTCGTGTGAGATCAGTCCGTCTTGTCCGGTCGGATATTCGGGTGCGAGCGCCGGGTGTACCAGAGAGGAGCTGGTATTTGTGGTCGCGCTGGAGTTTTCCATCCCGCCGGCGACAAAATCATCCACCATTGACTGCGCATACTTTTCCCACGGATATTCAACGCCCAGCTTCTTGCTGAACAGCTCCAGCATCTGCGGCGTCCGTCCATAGTTTATTTTTAGCCGGTCCCCACGTCCCTTCGGCGCGTAGTACGTCACCGGCTTTCCTCGCCACATGTCTTTCACTTCTTCAAATTCACCGGCCACCACGGTGATCAGGTACGTCGAACTGGGCAGACTTTCCTGCCAGGTCCACGTTTTCAATCCGTTCCCCGCATCCTTCACGCCGATTAATTTGCCGTTGGCCACCGTCAACCATGTTGCCGGAACCGTTAAAATTGTTTCCGTCGTCAGCCGGTCATTCGGATGGTCGTACGTCGGCAGATAATTTCGCGTGTCCTCGGATTCTCCCTGTGTCCAGATTTCTTTCGGCTGGTTGGGATAATCCTTGTCCGGCAAAATAAAATACGCGCCCTTGCTCGTCTTTCCTTGGTACTTGATCTGCACTTCAAACTTCTCGCCCGGCTTCGCCGTATGGGCGAGTGTCACAATCAGTTTCGTTGCCGTGGTCTCGAATTTTGCAGCTGCTTTGTTCACCGTCACGCTCTGGATCGTCAGCCCCACCGAATCGAACGCCAACTTGCTGGTGTCGTCTTTCAAAACCGCCACAGTGTGCGTCACGTCGCCGATGACTTTCTTTTGTTCCACGTCAAACTTCAGCGCGATCTTCGAGTGCTGCAAATCATAGTCTCTGCTGCGGGCATATGGCTCGTCCGCTCGTGCCCGCAGCGCCAGCAAAATCATGGCGAAAATTAAACTCAGCCACCTTCTTCGGTCTCGCAAGGCGCAGTTCGAACGGCCATAACGCGGCGCTGTCTTCATTCTTTGTCGCTCCTGAGATTTCGTATTTTGTAGCCTTACCGGGATTGCCGGATGGTGTGCCCGGCTGCTTCCAGCATTTCTGTCGCTTTCTGAAGATCTTCGTCGGCTATCAGCAGATAGTCCGTGTCGTACGTTGACATCGCAAAAATACTTAGCTCCGCCTTGGACAGCGGCGCCGTCACGGATGCAAGCACTCCGGTCAGTTCGAAAGCCAGCTTCCCCTCAATTCGCATCAATCGCCGGTTTTTCTCGGCACGTACATCGCCGGGAAGCATGTCCTGTTGACAGACAATCGAAAGCTCGGCCGGAGTTCGCGTGATGGATACAAATTCTGGTCCTTGAGCCCACGTCGGAACTGTCGCGTCCCGTTCCAGCTGGCAAACGGCATACATCTTCTCGTAAATCACGATGGTCAGCTGATGGCTCATCTAGCCTGTGCCCTCTGCCCCAGGAAAGCCTGTCCGAGTTAACGTTCAGGTCGACTCCTTAAAATACTCGCTCGGCATAGGGCATACAAGGTCTGGTGCATCAACCCTGTTCAACGGAAAACGCTTCTCCTTTGGTTTTTCGTTGGGATCGCAAAAGATCCCGCAATTTGCACAGGTGGGAACAACCTCTTGGCCTCTGGCCCCATTTAGACGGAGCGCAAAGCGTTTCGTAATCTGCGTTCCCAATACCTCAATTCGCGCCGGAACTCCCTGAACGGCAACCACTTATCCACCTTCTGCCCGAGTCGTCTGCTTTTTCGCCCTGGCGGTTGCTGCTGGGCTGACACTTTCTAGCAGGTACGGTCCCACATGGCCCTTGGACCTTAGACCATTTGCCAATCCGCTCGTCTATATCTCTGGAAGTACGGAACCTTTCGTCGTTTAAACCCGTATCTTCCATTGTCAGTCTTTCACTGCGGGGGCCTCGGTATGGCAAGCAATTCCAACGGTTTGGCAAACGGGAAAAATGGCAAGAAGCGGCGTCGCCGCATCATTTGGGGAGCCATCGCATTGGTAGTGATTCTTGGCGCGGGCTTTGGCGTAAAAGCGGCTCTCAGCCCCAGCCACGAAATTGATCCCGCCAAGCTCGCCAACGTCGAGCGCGGCGATCTCGCCCGCGTCGTTGTCGCCACCGGCAAAATCCAGCCGCTTTCCAAGGCCGAAATCAAATCCAAAGCGAGCGGCATCGTCAAAAAGATTTACGTTGATTATGGCGATCGCGTAAAAGCCGGCCAGATCCTCGCCGAATTAGACAAGATTCAGCTCGAAGCCGTAGTTCGCGAGTCGCGCGCCAATCTGGAAGCCGCTACCGCCGCCAAGGAATCCTCATTAGCCTCTCTTGAACGCAACAAGGTTGACGCCGAAGGACCTGACGTCCCCTTCCTGAAGCTCGGCATGGACCGCGCCAACCAGATGCTTAAGGATGGCGTTATGTCCAAGAGCGTTGTCGAAGACGCCCAGAAGAATTATCAACTTGCCTTGAACAAACAAATGAGCGCGCAGCGCAATCTCGCCGTCTCTCGCGCGGAAATCGCCAAAGCCGAAGCGCAGCAAGCCCAGGCGCAAGCCTCGCTCGATAACGCTCTCGAAGATTTGCGCAACTCTACAATCGTCAGCCCCATTGACGGTCTGGTTCTTTCTCGCGACGTCAACGTCGGCGACGCTGTCAGCTCCATCCTTATCCTGGGCTCGCAAGCCACGCCCATCATGACCCTGGGCGACGTCAGCGAAGTCTACGTCCAGGGGAAAGTCGACGAAGCTGACATCGGCAAAGTTTATTTGAACCAGCCCGCCCGCATCGTTGTTGAATCCTTCAAAGACAAAAAGTTCGAAGGCAAAGTCACCAAGATTTCTCCCCAGGGCAAGGAAAAAGACAACGTCACCACTTTCGAAGTTCGCGTCTCCATTTCTAATCCCGGTGGCGAACTGAAGGCCAACATGAGCGCCAACGCCGAAATTCTCCTCGAAGAAAAGAAAAATGTCTTGATGGCTCCCGAAGCCGCCATGATCTATGACAAAGATCGCAATGCGAAGATCGAAATTCCCGATGCTAAAGGCCCCAACGGCAAGAAGAAGGTCGACGTGAAACTCGGCATCTCCAACGGCGTAAAAACCGAAATCCTTGCCGGCCTCAACGAAAAACAGCAAGTCGTTCTGCAGTAGGAGCCCATCGTGTCATTCAGCGACCTTTTCCGCGACACGCTGGCCACTCTCTGGGCGCATAAACGGCGCACTCTCTTGACCATGTTCGGGGTCGCCTGGGGCATCATCTCCATCACCATTATGGTTGCCGCCGGCGAAGGCCTCGGCTCAGGCATTCAGAAAAATCAGGAAACCTTTGGTAAGGACGTCATGATCGTTTTCGCCGGCCGCACCAGCATGCAGGCCGGCGGCACTCGCTCCGGCCGCCTCATTCACTGGGGAGAGGATGACTATCTGCAGGTCGCCGCTGAATCGCCCGCCTGCAAATATTCAATGCCCGAACTCGGCAGCGACGTCCAGGTGCGCACTCTCTATAACAGCGGCACGATTCCGGTTGTTGGCGCGCTTCCGCCGTTCAGCGAAATTCGCAGCGTCGCCACCGCGCAGGGCCGCTTCTACAACGACGACGACAACGCCCAAGCACGCAACGTGGCCTTCCTCGGCAGCGACACAAAAAAACAGTTGTTCGCCGAACGTGAAGCGCTCGGTCAGACCATTTGGATGAACGGCATTCCCTATACCGTTATCGGCATAATGAAATCCAAAGAACAGAACTCCAGTTACGACGGCTTCGACACTAGAAAAATTTTCATTCCCTTCAACGCTATGCGCCGCGATTTTCCCAACAAGCCTCCTGCCGTTGGACATACCGTTGACCACCTGCTCATCGCTCCGTGGTCCGTAGAAACTCACAAGGATTGCGTCCGCCAGCTGCGCCGCACCCTCGCCCGCCTGCACAATTATGATCCTCGCGATGAAGAGGCCGCCAGCATCTGGGACACCGTAAAAGGCGCCCAAGCCAATCGCATGATCATCGTCGGCATGGAAATGTTCATGGGCGCGGTTGGCATCGCCACACTGTTCCTCGGTGGCCTCAGCGTAATGAACGTTATGCTCGTCAGCGTGCGCGAGCGCACTCGCGAGATCGGCGTGCGCATGGCTCTTGGCGCAACTCGCCGCTCGATCCTTCGGCAATTTTTTCTCGAAACTATTTTCGTCGTTGGCATCAGTGGTGGCGTTGGGCTGATTCTTTCTTATGGTTTTTGCGGCTTCGTAAATCTCTTTCCTATGCCGCCGTTCTTCACCGGCATGCTCACCAGCTGGAAAATCGGTGCCATGTCGGTCTCGCTCCTGAGCATCATCGCTGTTCTCTCCGCTCTGTACCCGGCGAATCGCGCTGCATCGGTCGATCCCATCGAAGCTCTGCGCTTCGAGGCAGGAGGCTGAGCCCTGTTCGCCGAAATCTTCAAACAAGCATGGACCGCGCTCGGACGTAACCCAGTCCGCAGCTTCCTAACTATGTCCGGGATTTCGTGGGGAATCGTTGCAGTAACGCTGTTGCTCAGCTACGGCGCAGGCTTTCGCAGCGTTCTCATGTACACGTTCGAAGTATTTGGCAAAGGCGCAGTCATTGCCTGGCCCGGCACTACCAGCGAACAAGCCGGCGGCGAACGCGCCGGCAAACCAGTGCGCTTCGAGGCCGAAGATGCCGAGTGGGTGAAAGCTCAATCTCCGCTGATTCGCCGCGTGACTCGCGAAACAGTGCGGTTCCAAGGCGTTTCGCACGAAGAGCGCCTCAAGGACTCCGCTGTTCGCGGCGTCTATCCCGAATACGGCGAAATGCGCAATGAAGTCCCCAGCGACGGCCGTTGGATTTCCGCGGAAGACGTTGCCGAGCGCCGCCGCGTGGTCTTTCTCGGCTCCGAGCTGCGCAAAAAACTTTTCAGCGGCGAACCTGCCCTCGGCGAAATGGTTCGCATCAAAGGCGTCCCCTTCACCGTAATCGGTTCCATGGACAGGAAATTTTCCGACAGTTGCTATTTCAATTGCGACGACGAATCCGCTTTTATCCCGTACACCGCCGCCGGCGATTTGTGGGACACCAAATATGCCAGCGTTCTGGTGTGGGAACCGATCGCTCCCGGCTTCGAACCTGCCGCGATGACGCAATTTCGCACCGCCATCGCCAATCGCCAGCACTTTTCTCCGTCAGACAAACGCGCCATCACCATGTTCGGCCGCGAAGAATTTAAGCCCATCTACGAAGGCATCACCATCGGCATCGAGGCGCTTCTTTTTATGATCGGCGCGATGACCCTGGGCATCGGCGGCGTTGGCGTCATGAACATCATGCTGGTCTCGGTTGAAGAGCGCGTTCGCGAAATCGGCCTGCGCCGCGCACTCGGCGCAAAAAAATCTCACATCCGCTGGCAATTTCTGTTGGAAGCTCTGGTTATGACCATCGCCGCCGGTGCCATCGGCATGTTGCTTTCCTGGGTGCTCACTGCCTCCATCGGCACGCTGCCCTTCCTGGGCCCCGCCTACGAAGACGAAACCGGCAAAGTAGACATTCACCTAACCCTTTCTGTAATGACCATGTTCTTATCCAGCATGATCCTCATCGTAGTAGGCGTAATCAGCGGCTGGCTCCCCGCCATGCAAGCCGCCAAACTAGACCCAGTAGAAGCCCTCCGTTACGAGTAGCTTTTTCTCCGTTCTTGTAGTGGCCGGTCTTTAGACCGGTTCTTCCGTTTGCCGCTACCGCCCGTTGCGCAGGGTTCCGTCGCGAGTTTCCACACCTTCTTAGAAACATTTAAAGGTGCTGTGATCACAAAATCCGAGGCCATCATGTTCGATATAAAAAAAGACATTCAGGCCATGACGACATTTCGCCGCAATCCGGCGAAATTCCTGAAACATCTGAAAAAGACGAGAAAGCCGCTGATTCTTACCATCAACGGAAAGGCCGAAGCGGTCGTGCAGGATGCCGAAGCCTATCAGCGGTTGCTCGATATAGCGGCGCAAGCCGACGCTTCGGAACTTATCCGCCAAGGCCTCGAAGATGTGAAAAAAGGCCGCGTACGCCCGGCGCGCTAAGCCCTGGAGGCGCTCCGGAGCGCCCGTGCCATACCTCGTTAGGCTTACTGATAGTTCTGAATCGGCTGCGGCCTGGTTCAACAAACTTTCCGAGGCGGTTTATAGTTTGGAGCAATATCCCAACCGCAGAACGCCCATTCCAGAAAATAAGAAACTTCGCCATCTGCTTTTTGGCGGTAAGCCAAACGTTCTTCACATTCGCCACGGCGCGCAGACTCCGCTTCCAACTAAATGAATGGTTTGTATTCCCGGAATATCAGACCTTCATCAACACTCAATCACGTTCAAAGCCAACCCACCCAACGACGTCTCCTTATACCGCGACTGCATATCCATTCCGGTCTGATACATGGTCTCAATCACCTGATCCAGCGAAACTTTATGCTCGCTCCCCTCATGCAAAGCAATCCGGCAAGCATTGATCGCCTTCACCGACCCCATCGCATTCCGCTCAATACAAGGAATCTGCACCAGCCCGCCAATCGGATCGCAAGTCATTCCCAAATTGTGCTCCATCCCAATTTCCGCGGCACATTCAACCTGCTCATTTGAACCGCCCTGTGCCGCCACCAATCCGCCCGCCGCCATCGAGCACGCCACTCCCACCTCGCCCTGGCATCCAACTTCCGCGCCGCTGATTGAAGCATTCTCTTTGTACAAAACTCCAATAACGCTCGCTGTCAAAAAATAGCGCAGCAATCCCGCCTCATCTGCTCTCGGCACAAACGTCATGTAATACGTCGCCACCGCTGGAATAATTCCCGCCGCTCCATTCGTCGGCGCTGTCACCACACGCCCGCCCGCCGCATTCTCCTCATTCACCGCCATTGCGTATACATTCACCCAATCCATCGGTGCAAGCGGATCGCCACTCCCGCTCTGGCCCAATTTGTTCGCCAGCCGCCGCGCCCGCCGCCGCACATTCAATCCGCCCGGCAAGATCCCCTCGGTCTTCAACCCGCACGCTATGCACTCCTGCATCACGCCCCAAATCCGCTTCACATACTCCCGAATCTCCGATTCGGTGTGCCATGCCTTCTCATTCTCCAGCGCAATTTCCCACACCGCCATCTCATGCTCAGCAGCCGTCTTCAACAATTCCGCGGCACTGCTAAACGGATACTTCACCAGAGCTTTCGCATTCGCTCCAGCCGCCTGGCCTTCCCGCAAGATAAATCCTCCGCCAATCGAAAAGTAAACCTGCTCCGAAATCGCGCCGCCGGCCGCATCAAACGCCCGATACCGCATGCCATTCGGATGAAAGGGAAGGGTCTTGTCTCTGTGAAACAGCAGATCGTGCGATTCGTCGAACCCAATCGCATGCGTCCCAGCGAGCGGCAAACTCTTCGCCGTCCGAATCGCAACGAGCTTCGGCTCAATACTCTCCGGCGCAATCCGGTCCGGCAACTCTCCGCTCAAACCCAGCAGCACCGCCCGGTCCGTCCCGTGCCCATGCCCAGTAAGCGCCAGCGAACCATAAAGATTAGCTTCCACCCGCGCCGTCTTCTCAAGCCACCCGCCATCGCGCAGTCCCGCCGCAAACGCCTCCGCCGCCCGCATCGGCCCCACCGTATGCGAACTAGAAGGCCCGATCCCAATCTTGAATATTTCAAACAGACTAGTCTTCACGCCGTCTTCCTGACATCGTCCCTGACGTTTATATACCCAACTACGATGCTACGCCCAACGCGTCTCTAGCGCATCACTGGCCCGGCGATTGGTGCTTTGCCGATTTGCAAAGCACTGATTGACTGCTTTTCTAGAGGCCGTCGCCTGCGACAGCTATTCGAGAAGTAGCTTTAGCTTTGCGAACGCCCGCCAGTCGCGAACGACCAATATAAAGTTCGGGGGTGTCACTCGACCGACAGAACCTGTTTGGACGCGAATGCTTCATTAGATCCTCGCGGTTGAAGTACGGTGGCTTGAGGCGACGCTCGCTGGCGAGGCGTGCTTGGTCCGAATAATGTGGGGATTGAGCATGATCACTCTGGCCGTTCGGTGCCGAGGTAAATGAGCGTAGATCGGGCGCAGCCCTGGCAAAAAGACTGCGAGGAGTCCTGACACCGGTCTCTGGTCGCTGATTTCTGGCCACTTCCTGCAGCTACTTCTCCTTCAGAGCTGCGTCGAAATAAGCCAGCATCTCCGGCGAGTCCCACTGCTGAGCGCTTACCAACTTCCGCGCAATCTTTCCGTGCCGGTCAATCACATAAGTTTCGGGTATCAGCGAAGTCCCATAACCCAGCTCAATTTTGGACTTGTTGTCCTTCGCCTCCGGGTCTCGCCAGGTCGGAAACACAATGGCGAAATCCTTCAGGAATTTTTCATACGCTGCCGGATCTTCATCAATGCTGACGCCTAGAATCGTTCCACCCCGCGGTGCAATATGCCGCTGCAGACGATTTAACGCCGGAGCCTCTTCCACGCACGGAGGGCACCACGAAGCCCAGAAATTCAACACCACTACCTTCCCACGATAATCTGAAAGGTGTTGCGCCTTGCCGTCGATCGTCAGCGCAAAGTCATCCGCCGTTTTCCCGGCAATCGATGCCTCGCCCTGCCGATAACTGGGCAGCGCAAACAGGAGTAAAATCGAGACACCCAGCGCCAGCCCCACCCACACCGTCGCCCTGCGAAGTCTTTCCATATCGGTGTTATACTAACGCATCCGCTTGGGAATCAAAACGCAGCAAACTTCCTGCAAATGCCCTTGCCGCCCGTTTCTTAACTATGAATACCTCCACCCGCGTCGCTGCCATCGTCCCCGCCCGCAACGAAGAAGTGTCCATCGCCGCCTGCATCACATCGCTTACCGCGCAACCGGAAATCGTTGAAATCATTGCCGTAAACGACCAATCCTCCGATCGGACCGCGGAAATTCTTCACAGCCTGGCAAAAAACATTCCGCATCTCCGGGTGATAGACGCGCCCGCTCCGCCGGCAGGCTGGGTAGGAAAAAATCACGCCGTCTCGCTCGGCGCGCACCAAGCCAGTTCGCCGTGGCTGCTGTTTACAGATGCCGACGCGGTTTTGCTCGAAGGCGCAATTGCAAAAGCCATTGCGCTGGCAACCGAAAAAGATGCAGCGCTGATTTCGTTTTCGCCGGAGCAGGAATTGCAGACCTGGTACGAAAGAGTGTTGATTCCGTTTGTGTATTTGCGGCTCGCGCAAAGATTTTCTTTCGATGAAGTAAACGACACCGCCTCCAAAGCCGCTGCCGCCAACGGACAATTCCTCCTGATCCGACGCGAAACCTACGATGCCGTCGGCGGTCATGCTGCAATTCACGGCGCGGTCCTCGAAGATGTCGCACTCGCGCGGCGCGTGAAGTCCGCCGGATTTCGCATCTGGTTTGCTTCAGGATTAGGAATCGTTCGCGTACGCATGTATCGCTCGTTTTCCGCGATGTGGGAAGGCTGGAAAAAGAATCTTTTCCAATTGATGGGCGGCAGCACCGGTTCGGTTTTCGCCGAATTTGAGTCCGCGTTCCCGTGGATGATTTTGGTGATCCTGATCATCGGTATCAAACTGCCCCTCGCCATGTTTGCGGGGGTGCTTCTGCTGCTGTTACGCCAGGTATCGTACGGAATGGCGCTTTCGCGTAACCATTTCCCCTTCAAATACATCATCTATTACTTACCAGCGATATTTTTGTACGCAGGCGCGCTCTGGGCTTCGCACGAAAGCTACGCCAAAGGCAAAGTCAAGTGGAAGGGCAGGGAATATACGGTGGGCGTCGGCGCATCAAATAAATAGAATAGCAACGATATGGTGTACCTAACGCGCAAACTCGAGTTCTCCGCTTCGCATCTGTACCACAATCCCGATTTGTCCGCGGAAGAGAATCGGCGCGTCTTCGGCAAATGCAATAATCCGCATGGCCATGGCCACAACTACGCGCTTGAAGTCACTATCGCCGGCGAGCCCGATCCGGTCACCGGAATGGTTCTTGATTTGAAGGAGCTGAAAGAGATCTTGGATCGCGAAATTACGCAACGCATGGACCACCGCTTCTTGAATTACGAAGTTGCGGAACTGAAAAATCAGATTCCCACTTGTGAAAATGTCGCGCGCGTAATCTGGGATTTACTTGAAACGAAAATTCCGCAGGGGCATCTGCATCGCGTGCGACTGTACGAATCGGCCGATTTGTTTGCTGATTGCTACCGCGATGGCGCGAAGGGAGCCGCCTAATGAGCGAAACTCTGCACATCGCGCTCGGACGACGTTATCACTTCGCGGCTTCGCACCGCTTGCACAGCGCGAGGCTCTCTGAAGTAGAAAATAACCGTGTCTTCGGAAAGTGCAATAATCCCTACGGCCATGGCCACAATTACGTACTGGAAGTGCTTTTCTCCGGCGCAGTCGATCCCGCAACCGGAATGATTGCGAATCTCGCCGATCTTGATGCGTTCGTGAGCGAACGAGTGATTGAGCCGTTTGATCATCGCTCATTGCAGGACGACGTTGCGGCTTTTCGCGAACTCGTGCCCACGACGGAAAATCTATGTACGGAAATCTTTAAGCGGCTGAAATCTTTTCCTGCCGCCAAGCTGGAAGCCGTTCGCATTGAAGAGACGTCTAACAATAGTTTCGAGTACCAAGGGAATTAAGCGAGGACCAAGCCGTGACCAAGCCTACGATACCCACAACGGAAGAATTGCTGCTGAACGATTTGGATACAAAATCGCAGAACGCCCGCGCGATTGCCGCGCATGTCCGGGAAATCATTCGCCTGGTCGGCGAAGATCCCGAACGCGAAGGTTTGCGGAAGACTCCGGAGCGGTACGAGAAAGCGCTGAAGTTTCTCACCAGCGGCTATCATCAAAATGTCGACCATGTATTGAACGGCGCAACCTTCAGCGTCACCTACGACGAAATGGTGGTAGTAAAGGACATCGAATTTTTCAGCTTGTGTGAACATCACCTGCTGCCGTTTTTCGGCAAAGCCCACGTCGCGTATCTGCCAAGCAACAAAGTGGTCGGCCTCAGCAAAATCGCACGCCTGGTGAATATGTTCGCTCGGCGCTTGCAGATTCAGGAGCGCATGACCTGTCAGATCGCCAAATCTATCGAGGAAAAAATCGCGCCGCAAGGTGTGGGAGTGATCATCGAAGCCCGCCACTTGTGCATGCAAATGCGCGGCGTCGAAAAGCAGCACGGCTCGGCGGTTACCAGTGCCATGCTCGGCGCGTTCCGCGAAAACAAGCAGACCCGCGACGAATTCCTGGCACTGATCCGCCCCAAGAATTCCTGAAACTGGATCAATGATTGTCGCGCGCACGGGCGCGGCGGACGCGTTCGCGGTTGCCGCAACTTTTGCTGCTGCACCAGCAGCGGGTTTTGCCTTTTGTTTGGTCATAGAAAACCCAGCGGCAATCGTGGTTGCGGCAGATCTTGACGCGTGCAGACTGGCCATCGGCGATAGTTTCGACGAATGAGCGAGCAACCGCAGCGTGAATCCGACGCCATCCAGACTTGTCCGACACAAACTCAATGCGCAACCCATTTTGGCGCTGGAAGAGTTGCTGTTTTCCCCTTAAGTTCAGGACGTCATTTAGCGCGCGGAGTTCCGGCGAGGGAATCGGTTTGCCGTGAAAAAGAGCTTCTGAGCCTTTTCGCAGCGCCGCTCGTAGCGTTTTCAGTCGAGCAATCGGCGCGGGTTCGCGCGATGGACTCGCAAAATGCCATTGCCGCAGGAAGTAGGGAGCCCATGCAGGATTGTTCAGATGGTCGGTGAGCCGCCCAAAGGTGTCCCATTCCTGGCTGTTGACAAGGTCTATCCAGGGGGCGGTTTTGCCGTGACCATGCGCCAGGAAATTGTATTCCGATTTCTTCATACTAATGACCGAAAGTAAGTTGACTCATTACAGAGAAGGTCGTATCCTCGGTAATGAGTATAACGCAGTTTAGCCATTACGAGCCAGCCGGGAAGGCACCATGAGTTCGGAATCACAAACCGCAACACTCGGGCCGGTAGAAATGGCCACCACCTCGGCGCCTAAACACGCGGCAAACCGGTTGGGCGTTATTGCTGCATTCTTCTCCATCTACGTTATCTGGGGATCAACTTATCTTGCAATTCGCTACGCAGTGGCTGCGATTCCGCCGCTTTACACGGCTGGTTTCCGGCACCTGATCGCCGGCACGATTTTGCTGCTGTGGGCGCTAGCGAAAGGGCAGCGCCCCACGTGGCCGCAAGTCAAGGCAAGCGTGGTCATCGGATTCCTGTTTTTCCTGATTGGTCACGGGTCTTTGCATTGGGCGGAGACGCAGATCCCCAGCGGCCTTGCATCCTTACTTGTCGCCTCGGAGCCGATCTGGGTTTTTATGATGACCTGCGCCGCGGAAAAGCGCTGGCGCATGAATGGATATTTACTGGTCGGCGTGGCGTTGGGACTGGCGGGAGTGGGACTGCTACTTGGCCGCGATGTTTGGTCTTCAGGCCGTGGCGGATTTCTGGGCGCTGTCGCTTGCCTTATCGGAGCGATCTCCTGGTCAGCAGGAATTATCTATTCGCGCCGTTCGCATTTGTCCGGTAGCCCGCTGCTGCTCTCCGCGCTGTCGCTGCTTGCGGGTTCAAGCATGCTTCTAGCCACTGCCACCGCCGTCGGCGAATATCGCGGCTTTTCGTTCGCGAACGTGCCGCGGATTGCATGGCTATCGCTGGCGTATCTGATCGTGTTCGGTTCGGTGATTGCGTTCACAGCGTACAACTGGTTGCTGGAACACTATTCGCCGACACTGGTGGCTACTCACACTTACATCAATCCGATTGTGGCGGTGCTGTTGGGTTGGTGGTTCGCGAGCGAGCACGTTTCGTTAAATGTGATTCTCTCCGCAGGTATGGTGATTGCGGCGGTGTTTTTGGTCGACCGTGGAATGGCGCGGCTAAAGGTTTGAATCGCGCAAACCTGCAGTGGAGCGAGGGTAACAAGTTCGGTCTCCGACCGACCGGGCAAAGAAAGAGCGGCGGCATAAGGCCGCCGCTACAAAAAGCATCAAGCTGTTACATCGATGAAATGTCTACGGTGGCGCGCGAATTTTCCCACTCGATGCGCAGGGTACAGCCCTTGCTGCCTTTGTCGAAGGCGATTGTGAAATTTTCGATCGGTGACGCGGTTGCGGATACATTCATACTCGCGCGTACCAGATCCTCGTCAGCGCCCGGATAGGGAATCCCCCACTCGCCGGTCTTCTTACTGACGATCAAAACCCAGTCGGTTTTGTTGGGCACAGTAAAAATCGTGTACTTTCCCGCCGGAACATGCTTTCCGCCAACCATAACGTCAGCAGTGGTTACGAATGTTGTAGCTTCGTTGGCGCCGGTGCGCCACGGCTCGCCATAGGGAACCACTTCACCAAAAATCTTACGTCCTTTGGCTCGCGGACTTGAATAATCCACGGTTACGGAACCGCCGCCCGGCAGATCGCATTTCGCGGTGGCCGGCGGACTGGGTCTCTTGGACTTGTCCTGCTGCGCGTGCAGCGCGATGGCCGCGACAGCAACCGTAAGAAGAATTGCACTCCCGATTGTGAACACTTTTCGCATGGTGATGCCTCCCGTTTCACGAACTGTAGCAGAAACGAAGTTTTGACGGAATGAAGTAGTGAAGCGCGGCGGAGCCAGCTAAAACTGCGGCTGCGGGTAATGCATATTACCCGCAGCCGCCCGGGGGTTCAAGTCAACCTGAAGCTAGGGGAAACTACTGGTCGTCGCCGTCGTGATCGCCGTCGGCTTTGCCTTTCTCGAAGAGATCGGCCATAACCGCGACGTTGGAATCGCAAGCGTGGTTGAGGCAAGGAAGCTTGAATCCAGCTTCGACCGTCTTCAGGAGGGAGAAGTGAGTGTAGCGGAGGTTGCTCTGCACGCCGTCCACGCCGTAGTTGGTGTCAACGATCAGCGGCACCTGGTTGGTTTCCGGAGCGGTGCTGTAATCGTTCTCGTCCCAGACGAGGATGATCGCGTTGTGGCCCTCTTTCCACACCGGCGATTTGTGGATGGCGTTTACCACTGTCTCGACCGCCACATCACCGCGGTACATTAGTGCGGGATTAAGCCCCGCCTGCGTCCCGTTGTCGGTCGGATCGAAGTTGCAGAATGCGCCGGCGTTGCCGCGACCGTGTTGGTCGTTGCATTGATTCGGTGCGATGAAGGAATAGTTGGGAACATGTCCAGAGGCCAAATCAGCGAACAATCCGCTTGCTCCGTCGAAGGAAACCACGCGGCTCAAGCTCAGGTCGGAGTGATGACCATCCTGAACATCGCGGAAGTAGGCGAAGGGATTGTGCTTCACAGCATAGAGGAACACCAGGTCACCGGAAGTCAGCGGCGGATTCAACGCGGGCATGATCCTGGTGAAATCTGTGTTGTTGGTGTAGTAGCCATCGCTGACGTTAACCAGGTCGGCTCCCGACGACGGCAAGCTTTCCTGGTAGCTCTTCCAGGAAAGCCCTGCCGTCACCAGTTGATCGGCGATGGTCTTGCCAACGGTGTGCGGGTTTGCGGCGATGGATTGTACGCCGTCAATGTTGATGTCGCCCGGAGGTCCTTGGGTTTCGTTGGTGAAGTCGATCGCGGGTGTGGCCGCGTCAGTGCCGGTTCCCCAGATTGGACAGATGATGCCGCTGGCTGGACTATCCGTGGCGACGATTCCCGAGGATAGATTCGTGGTGCAATTGCCGTTGTGCCAATCAGGATAGTTGTCGGTATGAATGCCGAAGTTCGATCCACCAACTATTTCCAGATAATTCGTCAAGCTCGGATGGGCGATGGCGAAATAGTTGTGCGAGCTATTGGCTGATTTGGCCAACTTGTTCACAAACGGATTGTTAGGATTGCCGATGACCTGGCTGTAACCGTGATTTTCCATCACGATAACGAAAACGTGATCCAGCTTTGGCACTCCCCGGGGAACGGGGCCCTCTTGCGCGAAAGCCGCGGCGGCGATAGCCATGGCTCCGAGGCACAGCAATGCTGTCTTTCTCAACATGGACATCACCTCTCCAGATTTTGCGGTTCGATTTTGGACAGCCGGTTGACCTGCGGGACACAGGACCAGCGACACGACCATCAAGCACTCTGCTGGAGTGTTGTTGCGAGCTTGTTACAGCGAAGCAAAAGCTTGGTGAATACGAAATGTGCCCTACAATTCCTTAGTGCCGATAAAAGAATGGTCCGCGACGTCAACAATTGTATTTCAGCGCAGTGTCTGAAATGAGCGGAGTAGAACAACGAAAACGCATGAGCACTAACGAAAAACTGAACGCGAGTCCGGGCCCGCTCTCAGGCGTGAAAATTCTCGAGCTTGGGCAGGCTATCGCAGGTCCATTCGCAGCCGCGTTTCTGGCGTGGTTTGGCGCGGAAGTGATCAAGGCGGAGCCGCCGGCGGGTGGCGATCCGTTGCGCAACTGGCGGGTGGTTCATGAGGGCACTTCGCTGTGGTGGTATTCGC
>Ga0193709_1000135_pt1 | contig 30266 bp, 30 predicted proteins | sample H3c2metaG_FD_160571 | JGI IMG/M metagenome (GOLD analysis project Ga0193709, IMG submission 160571) | Soil microbial communities from a riparian zone of the East river system, Colorado, United States - H3c2 | ecosystem: Environmental > Terrestrial > Soil > Riparian zone | place: USA: East River...
TGACCACGGTCGGCCTGTCGGCCAAAAACGCGATTCTGATCGTGGAATTCGCCAAGGAAAATCACGATAGAGGAATGGAACTGGTGGAGGCGACCGTGCATGCCGCCCGGCAGCGCCTGCGGCCCATACTCATGACCTCGTTGGCCTTCATGCTCGGCGTCATGCCCTTGGCCATATCCAGCGGCGCCGGCTCGGGTGGCCAAAATGCCATCGGCACGGGAGTTATCGGCGGCATGCTGTCGGCAACTGTGTTGGCGATCTTTTTTGTGCCGGTATTTTTCGTCGCCACGTTGAAATGGCTCAAGGGCGCGACACCTCACCATGCCGCAAGCCCAGAGCCGAATGACGCAAACCCGCGGGGCTCGCCGTGAAGAATCAAACCTTGCTTGGCGCCTGCCTGATTCTGTATCTCGCAGGCTGTACGCTGGAACCCCACTACCAACGCCCGCAACCGGCCGTGACGCCGCAGTGGCCGGCGATGCCGCAGTGGCCTGCGATACCGCAGTCGTCGGCGACGCCTGCAGGAGATTCCGCGGGCTCACCTGCTCAAGCCGCGCCGGACGCTGCGGCGCGCAGTGCCGCGCAGATCGGTTGGCGCGAATTCTTTACCGATCCCAAACTGCAGACACTGATCGAACAGGCGCTGCACTACAATTATGACGCGCAGATCGCCACGCTCAACATTGCCGCCGCGCGCGCGCAGTACCAAATCCAGCGCGCGCAACTTTTTCCCGAGATATCCGCGACTGCGACCGAAACGGTGGAGAAGTTTCCCGCCGCGGTTGCGCCGCTTGCTTCAGGGGCAGGCGGCACCGGTGTGGGAGGGGTTGGCGCCGCATCCGGCTCGGGCGTCTTTCGCTTCTTCGATGTCGGCATAGGCTTCACCTCGTACGAGCTCGATCTGTTCGGCCGCATCCGCAGCTTGAACCATGCGAAATTGCAGCAGTATCTGGGCTTCGTGGAAACACGCCGCAGCACGCAGATCAGCGTCATCGCGGAGGTGGCCAACGCTTATCTGACCTGGCTGGCCGACCAGAAGCTTTTGCGCATCACCGAAGATACGCTGAGCAGCCAGCAACAATCTCTCGACCTCATTCGGCTGAGCTTCGAGGGCGGCGTCGCGACCGCGCTCGATTTGCATCAGGCGGAAATCACCGTGGCGACCGCACAGGCAAACCTCGCGCAATATCGGCGTCAGGTGGCGCAAGATCAGAATGCCTTGGTCGTGTTGCTCGGCGCGCCGCTCCCGGGTGGATTCGTGGCGGACGTTGAACTCGATGAAGAAAGCCTGCTCACGGATTTGCCTGCCGGCGTACCCTCGGAGGTTCTGGTGCAGCGGCCCGACATCCTCGCAGCCGAGCACAATTTGATCGCCGCGAACGCCAACATCGGGGCCGCAAGGGCCGCATTCTTCCCCAGCATTTTATTGACCGGTTCCTACGGCACCGCGAGTACCCAGCTGTCGGGTCTTTTCAAGCAAGGTTCCACCGCCTGGACCTTCTCACCCCAGATCAGCTTGCCGATCTTCGCGGGCGGCGCGAATGTTGCTTCCCTCGACTTGGCCAAGGTGCAAAAGAACATCTTGGTGGTGCAGTACGAGCAAGCGATTCAAAGCGGGTTCCGCGAAGTCGCGGATGCGTTGGCGGGCCGCGCGACGCTGGACTCGCAGGTGGCGGCGGACACCGCCCTGGTGAAGGCGAGCAGCGAGAGTTTCCGGCTGTCCAACATGCGTTTCACCGGCGGCGTCGACAACTACCTAGGAGTGCTGGATTCACAGCGCTTGCTATATACGGCGCAACAATCCCTGGTGAGCGTCAAACTTGCGCGCCTGCAAAACCTCGTCACCTTGTACAAGGCGCTCGGCGGAGGCTGGTTCGAGCACAGCAGCTGAGAAACAGGCCGCCGCAAGGACGTTCGGCATGAAATCAAAATAATGAGCAACCGCGCCCAATTACCGCATATTTATTTCGTTAATTCAAAGACATAGAGCGGATATGGCAATACATTTCTAGGAAAGGCGCGAAAAACGCCGTGCAATCGCGGCACGGACGTGGTTCAAATCTTTGACAAAATCCGCGTTGCGTTTCTGCGATTGTCTTGTATATTCCAGCCGCAGAGTCTTGATTTAACAAGACTCCCCGAGAGGCAGCAGCCTCGAAACCACTTTAGGTTTGCCTCTTTGTTCACCGTGGGGCTTTATGATCAGTGCTTGGGAATGTTTCCACTTTGCCACCCTCGAATTGGTGCGTTCGACCCCGATCAAGCAGCGCTTGGTCTGCGCCTACCGCAGACACCTCGCCTCATTGCAGGAAAGTGAAATTCCCATCGAAGTCCGTGAGTCCTACGGGCAAGTGATGCGCAGCCTGTGCGGGGTTGCCCCGCTACGCGGCGAGGATGCGGTGACTGCATCGGTGCGCAAAATGTCGATCCAGGAAGCCGATGATTGCGCCGCGCAAATCGTGGAGATTTTCGGGCTGATGTGCAAAACGCACCACAGCGCGACGCGCTCGGGCAGCGTGGTTCAATTGCATGCCGTAGAACGCGCGGAAGATGAATACCCTGCCGCTGCACTGATCGCCAGCAACTAGAGCCTGTCTCGGCTCCAGCATTCCCTCAATCGAGCTTGAATTCGATGGTATCCCAGCGAGTTGACTCCTGGTGCCGCGCCTGGCGGCGCAAGGCGTCGATCAAGCTTCGCTCGTTCCACGCGCTTACTTCATCCGCGAGATCTTTGATGGCTTTCGGCAAAGGCGCGGTCGAGCCAAAATTCTCCATGGCCACGATGGGCCGATCAGCGGCTTTGGCAAAATTCATCTGAAACAGCACCAGCTCGGGCGCGAGCTGATACACCGCCGGCAGCACCACCATGACTTCGCACGGAGAAATCTGCCGGCGCAGGTCCTCGCGCTGCGATTCCTTATCGATCGGCGGCTTCGCTTGAGGCTGACTGGTGTTGACGTAGTAAAACTTACCCGACGCCTCGAGGTACTCGAAGACACGGGTATAATCATCGTTCTCGGCCCATGCGTGGCTGACGAATAGGCGAATGGGATCGGCTAACATTCGGGTAGTGTAGCTCGCCAAACTGCAAGCGCGAAGCACCGCACGCCGATACAATGCCTGGTGCGATTGCTGATTTACAATATACGGTATGCCACGGGGACGGGGCCCGCTTTCCACCTCCCGGTGCCGGGCGCCGGCTATCTTCGCTCCAGCCGGCACGTTCTGTCGCGTATAACCAACTTCATCAAACAGCAGGACCCCGACGTGGTGGGACTCATTGAGGTCGACACCGGCTCAATACGCACCGGCATGGTCAATCAGGCCGACTTCATCGCACGCTCATTGGGTCATTATTCGACCTACGAGTGCAAGTATGGCGTCTCCTCGGTCAACCACTTGGTGCCCATTGTGCGCAAGCAGGCCAACGCCTTTCTGGCCGCGCCCAGAGTCCGCGGAGAACGATTCCACTACTTCGACACCGGGATCAAGCGGCTCATTATCGAATTGGAGCTCGACGATATCGCCATCTTCTTGGTGCATTTATCATTGAAATTCAGACACCGGCAATACCAGCTTCGCTACCTCTATGATCTGGTGCGAAAGACGGCCAAACCGGTGATCGTCGCGGGGGACTTCAACACCTACTGGGGCGATCACGAAATTTACCTGTTCACCCAGGCGGCGGGCCTGACCAGCGCCAATACGCAGGGCCTGTTCTCCTATCCCAGCCGCAGTCCTCGCAAAGAGTTGGATTTCATCTTGCACAGCGCACAGATCGAAGTGAATAGATTCGAAATACCGGATGTGCAGTTCTCGGATCATCTGCCGTTGATCTGCGATTTCACCATCCTCGACGCCGATCGCAAAGCCGCATGAACAGCCACTGGGCACTGCAAACCGACGCCGACCGCATTGCGTGGCTCACCTGCGACATGGCGGGAACGTCGACCAATGTGCTGTCGGGCGAGGTGGTGCGCGAGCTGGCGGAGAAGCTCCGGGAAGTTGCGGCGTTGCACCCGGCCGGCATGGTGGTGCAATCGGGTAAGCGCAATGGCTTCATCGCCGGGGCCGACATCAGGGAATTCTTGGCAATTCGCTCCCCCGCGCAAGCCTTGGAACTGGTGCGCGCCGGACAATCGGTCTTGCAGCAACTGGAGGACCTTCCCTTTCCGACCATCGCCGCAGTGCATGGTTTCGCCCTGGGCGGCGGTCTCGAATTGGCACTCGCTTGCACCTACCGGGTCGGCGCCGACGAGGCGGCGTTGTCGCTGGGCTTGCCCGAAGTGCTGCTCGGCATTCACCCCGGATTTGGCGGCACAGTGCGCAGCGTTCAGCTCATCGGCGTGCGGCCCGCTCTCGAACTCATGCTCAAGGGCCGGCCGTACAAGGGTGCGCGCGCACTGAGCGTCGGATTATTGGATGATCTCGCGCCGCCCGCCGAGCTCGCCGCACGCGCCAAGTCCCTGCTGCTGCGCCGTCCGCCGAGGAAAACAGCGCCTTTCGTCGAGAGACTGATGAGTTTAGGTGCGGTACGCCCGTTCATCGCGAGGCAGACCGCCGCCACCTTGCAGCATAGCGTCCGGCGCGAGCACTACCCTGCCCCCTATGCCATCGTGGAACTTTGGCAGCGCTACGGCGCCGCGGGTGCGGCGGCCTATGAGGCCGAGGCGCGATCGATCAGCGAGCTGATGTGCACGCCGTCCTCGCGCAACCTGGTGCGCGTCTTCATGCTGCAAGATCGCCTCAAGGGTTTGGGCGGCGATTCCACCGCCGATTTCAGGCACCTGCATGTTATCGGCGCCGGCGTCATGGGCGGCGACATTGCTGCTTGGGCGGCATATCGCGGCATGACGGTAACGTTGCAGGATCGCAGCGAGGAGCTGATACAGCCGGCACTGCGCCGCGCTCAAGCGTTCTTCGAAAAGCGCCTCAAGGACCCTGGCCAAGCGGCCGACGCAATGTCGCGCCTCAAGATGGATGTCAGCGGCGGCGGCGTCGCCGACGCCGACATCGTCATCGAAGCCATCTTCGAAAACGTCGAGGCAAAGCAAGCGCTGTACGCCGAGCTCGAACCGAAGCTCAAGGCCGGCGCCGTCCTCGCGACCAACACCTCGAGCATCAAGATCGAAACTCTGTGCGGGAAATTGAGCGATCCCAGCCGGCTCGTCGGCATTCATTTCTTCAATCCGGTCGCGCAGCTGCAGCTCGTGGAAGTGGTGCAAGGCGCAAGCAGCCGGCCGCAGGCCGTGCAAGACGCGCTCAAGTTCACCCGCAAGCTCGATAAGCTGCCGCTGCCCTGCAAGAGCGCCCCTGGGTTTGTCGTGAATCGCATTTTGACCCCCTACGTCAACGAAGCTTTCTTTGCGCTCGAGGCGGGTGTCCCTGCGGCGGTGATCGACCGTGCAGCGGTGCAGTTCGGCATGCCCCTGGGGCCGATTGAACTGTCGGATGTGGTGGGCTTGGACGTTTCTCTCAACGTCGGTCGAGTCTTGGGTGAGGCCTTCCACCGGGACGTGCCGCAGATCCTGATCAAATTGGTGGAGCAAAAAAAGCTCGGCCGCAAAAGCGGCGAAGGTTTCTATCGCTGGCAGGATGGAAAAGCGCAGAAAGAAGCGACTCAGAACGCGGCCGAGCCTGAAGATTTGCAGGACCGGCTCATTTTGCCCCTGCTCAACGAAGCGGTTGCCTGTCTACGCGAAGGAACGATTCAAGACGCTGATTTACTGGACGCGGGTGCCGTATTTGCGACGGGTTTCGCGCCTTTTCGCGGCGGACCGCTGCAGTATGCCAAGGACCGCGGCGTCGCGAACGTTACTCACCGCCTGAACGAACTGGCAGACCGCTATGGCGAACGCTTTCGCCCAGACGTCGGGTGGAGCCTCATTTCTCCTTGACCCCCGCCCGATGTGAACCACGGCTGGCCTGCGCCATCGCGGCGTATGGTAGGATTCACACGCAAAATCATAGGGTTTCAAAGCCTAGAGGCAGAAGAATTTCTTGATGGACGAGCGACCGGCCGACCTTGCTGTTTTAAAGACTTTTTCGCCGCTTGACGGTCTGAAGGCGGAGAATCTGCACGCGCTCGCCCGCAAAACGGTGATTCGAGAATTGGGCATGGGCCGAGTGCTGTTCAAAGAGGGCGATACCGACAAGCGCACCTTCTATCTGGTGACCGGCCAGGTCGAGCTCAGGGCGGACGATCGCACCATGGGTGTGATCAAGGCCGGCACGGCCGAAGCGCGTGCGGCGCTGGCGCCGGGCCTGCCGCGTAAGTTTACGGCGCGCGCCGCGATGGATCTTGAATACATCATGATCGACAGCGACTTGCTCGACGTACTGCTCACCTGGGATCAAACCGGTCAATACGAAGTCGCTGAGCTGCGGGGCGACGGCTTGGATGTCACGGGCGATTGGATGACCACGCTGTTGCAGACCAAGGCGTTCCATCGCATTCCGCCGGCCAATATTCAAGCGATTTTCATGCGCATGCAGCGCATCAACTATCGTGCCGCCGATATCGTCATCAAGCAGGGCACCGAGGGCGATTACTTCTACGTCGTGGTTGCCGGGAAATGCATCGTCATGCGTGAGACGCCTCTCAACAAGGAAGGCATCAAGCTTGCTGAATTGGGGCCCGGCGACAGCTTTGGCGAAGAGGCGTTGATTGCCGAGGCCAAACGAAACGCAACCGTCACCATGTCGACCGACGGCACCTTGATGCGTCTCGGCAAAACTGATTTTCAAACCTTGCTGAACGAGCCCCTGTTGCAGTGGGTCGATCAGCAGAAAGCCCGGGAAATCGTCGCCGGCGGCGGCAAGTGGCTGGATGTGCGCCTGCCCAGCGAATTTCAGAATTTCCGCATCGATGACGCGGTGAACATCCCGCTGTACTTCATTCGACTGAAGCTCAACGCCTTGGACAAGAATACGCAGTACGTCGTGTGCTGCGACACGGGCCGGCGCAGCTCCGCGGCCGCGTATATCTTGAGCGAGCGGGGATTCGAAGCGTATGTGCTGAAAGGCGGACTGGCTGCGAGCGAAGCCGCCCGCTCGCGCAGTGCCTGACCCGGCGCCCGGAACGGGCGGCGGCAAGGGACCCAACAGCTACGTTCCCAAGCCCCAATTCGAATACAAAGCGCCATCGATCATCGCGGAGCACAAGTATCTCGCGATCATTTTCGTGCTGGCGATCGTGGCGGCGTCGGTGTATCTGATCAGAGCACCGCACAAACCGCTGACCATCGAGCCTCCGCCGCCCCCGCCGGTTTACATTGAACCGATTCCGCAGCCCGCCCCGGATTCGCACACCGGGCGCTCATGACACCCGCGCTACCGGCCTCACGGTGGCGCGCATCTCAATAGGCCTTCCGTAACAGCACTGGTACGCCTGCCCGTAGTTCATGCCGCTGTCGCGGAACGGCGAGCGCTCGAGCTTGTTGGTCCAGATCGCAATGCGGATGCGCTCGCGACGGTCATCGACGTTCGTACCCTTGAGAAATTCGCCATTGACGGAGAATTCCCGGATGAATTCCAGCTCGATGTCGCGATCCAGATGCGTGAGCGGCTGCATTCGCCGCAGCATGCGCCGGCCGGGGCGATTTTGTCTGTCTGCCAACGCACAAACTGAATCGGCCGCCCGCTACATCGTGTGGGTTGGCTTGTCGCCGCCGAGCGCGCCGGCGAGATAGTTCTCAATTTTCTTTTGAGTGTTGCCGCGGTCTTGATCGCTGAACTGAACGCCGATGCCGGCGGTCCTCTTGCCCTGCGCTCCCTTCGGCGTCATCCATATCACGCGGCCGGCCACGGGCAGCTTCTCTTCCTCACCCATGAGATTGAGCAGCATGAATACCTCGTCGCCCAGACGATAATTGCTGTTCGTCGGGATAAACAAGCCGCCGTTTTTCACGAAAGGCATGTAGGCGAGATACAGCGCGCTCTTATCCTTGATGGTAAGCGTCAGCAGACCTGGTTTATTACTTGGACTTCGCAATTCCTACGTTTCCCACAATAAGCACTACTTCCCCAGCGCGGTTCGACCACCGACCAGCAAGGCCTCGAGCGCCAATTGTTGATTCATACCGGTCGACGCGAGCCGCCGCACATCACGCGCAGAGTCCAGCAGCTCGAATAGGGCCCTTATCTTGGGCTTAAGTAAAGCGGCAGGCAAGCGGACCGGTTCCGCACTTTGATGCGAAGCAGCCGCCCCCAGTGTTGTATGTACTCGCTGTGTGATCCAGTTCTCAAGCCAAGTGATACGTACGCCCGGATTGGATCGGACCCAGCGTTCGGCCAGCAAGGTCACATCCACCGACCCTTCAGCCAGTTCGGCGAGGCTTTGGCGCATGTCGGCATCGATCGCCGCCAGGCCCTCGGCATCCAATTGCACGGCGAGCAGCGGCGCACCGCCGGCAAGGGACAGCGCGGCGTGCCAGGGATTCGCACCGGGCGCGTTGGCTTGCAGCCATGCAATGGCATCATCCGTCGCCGGCGGGCGCAAGCTTAGGCGCAAGCAACGACTGGCGACCGTGGCTGGCAGCCGGTGGTTTGGCCGGGCGATCAAGATGAGCACGGTGTCGGCGGAAGGTTCCTCCAAGGTCTTCAAAAACGCATTGGCGCCGTTGGTGTTCAGCGCTTCCGCGCCCTCGATGACGCCCACCTTGTAGCCGCCGCGATAGCTCTTCAGCGTCAAGGAATCAATGAGCTCACGTACCTGATCGATCTTGATCTGCTGGGCGTCCTCTTCCAGGCGCACGACATGGGCATCGGGGTGGCTGTCCGAGCGCAGCAAGCGGCATGAAGGACAGACATCGCAGGGCCGGGTGCCCGGCGACTCGCACAACACCAATGCGGTCATCCAATTCGCCAGCTGCTCAGCGCCCAGCCCGGGCACACTCAAGACCAACAGCGAATGCGGCAGATGGCCCGATTGAAGCGCGGTGCGCAGGCGCTGTTGCGGCCCTTTGAGCCAGGGCAGAGAGTCGGCGCTCAAGAAATCCATGATCGCACTTTGAGCTGTTCGAGAATGCGCGCGCCGACTTCATCGATCGATCCCGTGGCATCGATGATGGCGATGCGATCGGGTTCCGCCGCCGCGCGCGCGCGGTAAACGCTTCTCACGCGTTCGAAGAATTCATTCCTTTCGCGTTCAAAGCGATCCTCGGGCGATCCGGCATTTCTTCGGCGCGCGCGCGCCAGCGCATTCTCGACCGGCGCATCCAGCAACAGGGTGAGATGCGGACGCAGTGTCCCCTGGACCATGGATTCCAATTCGCCGATGCTGCTCATGCGCAACTGCCGCCCGCCTCCCTGGTAGGCATAGGTGGCGTCGGTGAATCGATCGCAGATGACCCAACGCCCCGCTCGCAGATTCGGTTCTATGTGATTTGCCAGGTGCACCGCGCGCGCCGCAAACATGAGCAGCAACTCCGCCGTCGGCGGCAGTGTCTCCTCGCGCGCGGTCAGCACCACGTCGCGTATGCTCTCGGCGAGCGGCGTGCCGCCCGGTTCACGGGTCACGACATGCGCTACACCTAAGCTTTTCAAGGCTTCAGACAAGCGCGCCACTTGCGTGCTCTTGCCCACCCCCTCAATCCCCTCCATCGTGACGAACCGCCCGGCAGCACTCATCGCGCGGATTCCTGGGCGGCCTTGCGCTGATGCGCGACGTAGGCCGCGACTGCGGCGTTATGCTGCTCGAGCGTGGCGGAGAAAACGTGGCTGCCGTCTCCCTTGGTCGAAGCGACAAAATAGATGGCGTCGGTTTTCTCCGGACGAGCCGTTGCGCGAATGACCGCAGCGCCGGCCAACGCAATGGGCGTCGGCGGCAGGCCGGCACGGGTATAGGTGTTGTAAGGCCCATCGGTGCGCAGATCGACCGTGTGGATATCGCCATCGTACTGCTGACCCAAACCGTAAATGACGCTGGGGTCCGCCTGCAAGCGCATGCCCACCTTGACGCGATGCAGGTATAGGCCGGCGATCTTGGCAAGCTCCTGCGGCAATCCGCTTTCCTTCTGAACGATTGATGCCATGATCAACAGCTCATAGGCGTTGTGCAACGGCAGATCCGGATCCCGATCCGCCCATGCCGTGTCCAGTTCCCGAACCAGCGCAGTATGCGCCTGACGAAGCAATTCGATATCCGTGGTGCCGCCGATGAAGCGGTAGGTCTCGGGCAGGAACTGGCCTTCGGCATCGGTGCCGGGCGACCCGAGCTTGGTCATGATATTGGCCGACTGCACCGACCATGCCGTGTCCCGCGGCAGCGTGGACACGATGTCGGGATTGCGCCGCAAGGCATCGAGCAGCTCCTGAACGCGCCAACCATCCACGATCGTCAACGAATGCAGCAGCACCTGGCCGTTCACCATTTTCGTCAGCAGCTCGCGCGGCGTGGCGCCAGGCTGGATTTCATATTCGCCCGCCTTTACCACCGGCGCCAGTCCTTTCAACCTGGCATACAAGATCCACGCTCTTGGCTGAGCGACGATTCCCTGCGTTGCCAGTTCCGTCGCCACATGTGCGAAGCTCGCTCCCGGCGGTACTTTGAATCGCGTCGGCGCCGTGAGCTTCAACGGGACATCGAGACTGCGCACGCCGGACCAGAAAGCCGCGGCCGCAGCCGCGCCCAGCAGCAACACTGCCAGCGCAATGCCGATGCGCAGGACTCTGGTCATTGCCGATCCAGCAGCGAGCGCAGCCGTGCGGCGGTGTCAAAGCGCTCGAAGCTCAGCTTACCCAGGCGCGCGCACTCGATGGTGCGTACCGAGCGTATCCCGACGACGGCGTTGCTCATGAACACTTCCTCGGCAGTCTGCAAGTCTTTCCAGCGGATGCGGCGCTCCACGGCGCGCAGGCCCAAGCTTGCGGCACTTTCGAAAATCCAGCGGCGCATGATGCCGGCCACACCGCAACGATCCAGCAGCGGCGTCATCAGAACGGTGCCGCGTCTGAGAAACAAGTTGGACATCGTACCGCACACCCAGTTGCCGTCGACATCCCTCATCAGTCCTTCCCAGATGCGGGCGTCGGTCCATTCGCTTCGCGCCAACACCGAATCGAGGCGGTTCAATGTTTTCAGACCTGCAAGGCTCGGGGTTGTGCTCAAGCGCGTCGCACATACGCGAAGCCGCACCGCTTTTGCCGCCTCGGCCGAAATCGCGCGCGGCAGCGCCTCGAGGGTCACGATTCGCGTGGCGCGTTCCCGCCCCGATGGCCGATAGCCCCGCGCCCCCCGGCCTCGAGTCACAATCAGCTTGAGAATACCCTGCTTACGGCCGGCAGCGATGCGCTCGAGTTCGCGGCGCACGACAAGCGCTTTGGGTACCTGGATCTTCAACCGCCGGCAGCTCCGGTAGAGACGGTCGAGGTGCAAGTCCAACAGCCGGATGCCGCGCCGCCGTACCCTCATGGTTTCAAACACGCCGTCGCCGTATTGCAGGCCCCGATCGCGATAACTCAAGCTCGAGCAGCGCCGGCCATTGATCCAAACGCTCAAAGCCGGATTTCCAAGGCGCGCAGCAGTCCTTCGGCCTTCGCTCTTGTTTCAGCCAATTCTTGCGCCGGAACAGAGTCTGCGACAATGCCGGCGCCGGCGCGAAACCTGAGCGACGCACCGTTCGCGGTGATGGTGCGAATCAGAATATTGAGATCGCAACTGCCGTCGCGATTCAAGTAGCCCATCGACCCGGTGTAGGCACCCCGGCCGCAGCCTTCCAGCTCGGCGATGATTTGCATGCAGCGGATCTTCGGACAGCCGGTGATCGTGCCGCCCGGAAACAGCGCGCGGATTACGCCGATGGGCGATACGTCGCTTCGCAAGCGGCCGCTCACATTCGAGACGATGTGATGCACATGTGCGTAGGTCTCGACACTCATGTATTCATCGACGTGGACCGAGCCGCCGATGCACACGCGGCCCAAGTCATTGCGCTCCAAGTCGATCAGCATGACGTGTTCTGCGCGCTCTTTCTCATTGTCCAGCAGCGAGCGAATCAGCGCCTCATCATCCGCGGGCGTGGCGCCGCGCGGCCGGGTGCCGGCGATCGGACGCGTTGAAACGGCGCCTTCCCGCACCTGCACCAGCCGCTCCGGAGAGGAACTTAGCAGCGCAAAATCCTCGTGGCGGAGGATCGCCGCGAAGGGACTGGGGTTGGTGCTGCGCAGTCGCTTGTAGATTGCAACCGGGCTGAGCGGCCGCGACGCGCTCGCCTGCCATTGCCGCGAAAGATTGGTCTGGTACACATCGCCCGCGGCCGTGTATTCAAGAGCGCGGCGCACCGCCGCGAGAAACTTCGACGGATCTTCTTCGTCGATTTGGTATACCGCGCCGTGAGAAGGCGGCGCGGCGCGCAAATACTTAACGCGCTGTTCGAAATCATCCAGCATGGCTTCGCAGCCCGGTTCGGCGATGAGCCAACCCTCCCCCGTTGCGCGATCGCGCAACCACGCCGCGGGCGTGCGCAGTGCCAGCGCGACGATGGGATCTGAACTCGGCGGCAACGCCAGCCGCGACTCGATTTCCTCTGCCAGCTCGTAGCCGAGGTACAGCAGCCAACCGCCGGTGAATGGCAGGTGCGAGGCAGCAGCGGAGGATCCATCGGCCGGCGCATCGGCCGGCCGCAACGATGTCCACCAGTCCTCGAGGGCGCACAAGAACCCCTGATCTCCGGCATGAGGACCGGTCAATCGTCGGTCGGCATTGAGCAACAGCTGCTCGCCGGAGGCAAAGGGCAGAATATCGTAGCGGGCGCCGGGCCTCGCCGGCAGCGCAGAACCACTCTCGAGCAGTCCCGGATAGACCTCCGGAAACTGTTCGACGAGATCCAGCGGCTCAAATTCGGCGGAAAATGAGCGAACCGTTAGTGCCACCGAACCCGAACGAATTGGAAAGAGTGTAGGTGAGCGGCATTTGACGGGCGGTGTTCGGCACGTAATCAAGGTCGCAGCCCTCGCCCGGCTGGTGCAAGTTGATGGTGGGGGGCGCTACTTGATCGCGCAGCGCGAGCACGGAGAATATGGCCTCGACCGCGCCGGCAGCCCCCAGCAAGTGGCCGGTCATGGATTTCGTGGAGCTCACGGCCAGCTTATCCGCAGCCGCGCCGAACGCGCGGCGTATCGCCAGTGTTTCGGCGCGATCGCCTAGCCCGGTGGAGGTGGCGTGAGCGTTGACGTACTGCACTTGATCGGGATTCAACTGCGCATCGGTGAGCGCCTTGGACATGGCCTTGCGCGCACCCTCGCCGTCCTCGGGCGGCGCCGTGACATGGAAGGCATCACCGCTCATGCCGAAGCCGACGATTTCCGCGTAGATCTTCGCTCCCCGAGCCTTTGCATGCTCGTACTCTTCGAGCAGCATCGCGCCGGCGCCGTCTCCCATGACGAAACCATCGCGATCCTTATCCCAGGGGCGGCTCGCGCCTTGCGGATCATCATTGCGTTGCGACAGCGCCTTCGCCTGTGCGAAGCCGCTCATGCCGGTGACGCACGTCGCCATCTCGGAACCGCCGGCCAGCATCGCGTCCGCCTCGCCGTATTGGATCAGGCGCATCGCCAATCCCAGCGCGTGGGTGGACGTGGTGCAGGCGGTGGCGACCGCCAAATTCGGTCCGGTGATCTTGAACGTGATCGACAAATGGCCGCTGACCAAATTGATGATGCTGGCCGGAATGAAGAACGGCGAGACTTTCTTCGGAGAGTTCGTCTCCAGATATTTATCGTAAGTCTGTTCGATCGACTCCAGGCCGCCCATGCCCGATCCCATCATGACGCCGATGCGATCCGAATTGGCCTCGGTCACTTGCAGTCCGGAATCGCGCATCGCCTGAATACCGGCGACGACGCCGTACTGCATGAACGCGTCCATGCGGCGCGCGTCCTTGGCGCTCATGTAGGGTTCCAGCTCCAGCTTTCTAATTTCGCCGCCGAAGTGCGTTGAAAAGGTGGTGGTATCGAACCGCTCGATGGGTGCAATGCCGCTGCGCCCGCCCACGATGGAAGCCCACGCAGTCGCCACGTCGTTGCCGACCGGCGAGACGATTCCAAGACCCGTAATAACGACGCGTCGCTTGCTCAATATCGACACCTGGCTAGAATTTGAACAAAAGACGATGTGCGCAGGATCAACAGGGCTTCAGGCCTTGCCCTTGTGCGAATTGATATAGTCGATTGCCTGCTGCACGGTGGTGATCTTCTCGGCGTCCTCGTCCGGAATTTCCGTCTCGAATTCTTCCTCGAGCGCCATCACCAGTTCCACCGTGTCCAGCGAGTCGGCCCCCAAGTCATCGACGAACGAGGCGTCATTGGTGACTTCTTCTTCTTTCACGCCCAACTGTTCGGCCACGATCTTTTTAACCTGCTGCTCAACAGTACTCATCGTTATGGTGTCCTCTCGGAATTGCTATTCATGCGGTTTGTAGAACCCTTGCGACCAGCGGCATCGACCGGGCGCGTATTTTATGTGAACGCGGCGACGGCGGCTACCTTGACCGCACAATTGATTGCAGGCGTCCCAGGGATTGCTTGACAAAACAGGGGGACTGAGGGTGCCGGCGGGAGCTGGAAGCCGTCATGGCATGTACATCCCGCCGTTCACATGCAGCGTTTCGCCGGTGATATAGGCCCCGTCCGCCGAACACAAAAATGCCACCGCGGCGGCAATATCGGCCGGCTGGCCCAGTCTTCCCAAGGGGATTTGAGCGTTGAGCGCGGCATGCTGCGCCTCATTCAATGCGCGTGTCATGTCGGTGTCGATGAATCCGGGGGCAATCGCATTGGCCGTGATGCCGCGGGAGCCCACTTCGCGAGCCAGCGATTTGGTAAATCCGATGATTCCCGCCTTGGCGGCGGCATAATTCGCCTGTCCGGGATTCCCCGTCAGCCCCACCACCGAGGTAATGCTGACGATGCGGCCCTTGCGAGCCTTCATCATGCCGCGCAATACGGCCTTGGAAAGCCGGAACACGGAAGCCAGATTGGTTTGGATGACGGCGTCCCAGTCATCCTGCTTCATCCGCAGCAACAGGGTGTCGCGGGTGATGCCGGCATTGTTGCACAGGATGCCGACGGAACCTTCCTTGGCCTCGATATCGCCAATCAGCGCATCGATCGACTCCTGACTGATCACGTCGAGCACCGCGCCGCGTCCGCCGCGCGCCGCAAGAGTTTCCGTGATGCGAGCCGCTCCTTCAGGCGTGGTCGCCGTGCCGATGACCCGCGCGCCATCGCTGCAGAGCCGTTCGGCGATGGCCGCGCCTATGCCGCGCGAGGCGCCGGTCACCAATGCAATCTCTCCGTTCAACATCTTCATGCCACCGCGGCCAGCGCATCATCTAAATTTTGCGGATCTTCCAGCGCCAGCATTTTGAGATCCCGATTCTTGTCCACGCGCCGATTCAGCGCCGTCAATACCTTTCCCGGACCGCACTCGATGATTTGCGTCGCGCCCGCGGAAATCATGGTGCGCACGGTCGCCGCCCAGTAGACCGGCGTCGACAATTGTTTGACCAACCCGCTTCGTATATCAGCCGCACCGGAGTGTATCTTGCAATCGACGCCGTACACCTTCACCGCAGAGCGCTCTGCGAACGGTGTGCCGGCCAGCTTGATTCGCAGCTTTTCAGCCGCCGGCTGCATCAGAGAGCTGTGTGCGGGAACGCTCATGGGCAGCGCCATCGCGCGACGCGCTCCTTTCGCCGTCGCGATCTCGATGGCGCGAGCCACGGCGGTGGCAAGCCCCGCAATGACCACCTGTCCGGGCGCGTTGAAATTCACCGCTTCGACAATCTCGCCCTGCGCGGCCTCCTGGCAGGCCGCCTCGACGTCGGCATCTTCGAGTCCCAATATGGCGGCGATCCCGCCTTGACCGCTCGGCACCGCCTCCTGCATGAGCTCGCCGCGGTATTTCACGAGGTCCACGGCGGTCTTGAAGTCCAAATAGTCCGCGGCCACCAAAGCGCTGAACTCCCCCAGGCTATGACCCGCCATCATCGCCGGCGCCGCGCCGCCCCGCTCGCGCCACAGCCGATAGGTAGCGACGCCGGCCGTCAACATAGCCGGCTGGGTGCATTCAGTCGAATTCAGCAACTCGGCCGGACCTTCCTGGCAGCGCTGCCAAAGATCGTATCCCAACACGCCGCTCGCCTCGGCAAAGGTCGTTGTTATGACCGACGAGACTTTTGCCAAGCTGCTCATCATGCCGATGGACTGGGAAGCCTGGCCGGGAAATACAAAGACAAGCGACATGAACTGATAATCCTTAAGCCTTAGGAACGGTGGCGAATTATAGCGGTCCGCCACGACAGTGCAGCTCCTACCGAAAATCCGCACGCCGCGCCATACAAATGGGCATCGACAACCACCAGCGGCGCAGGATGCCCGCCCCACTGCTCCCACGCCACTTTGGCGCACAATCCCAAGGAAAGTATCCAGCGGTCCCAGGCGCGCGCCGCAAGATGTTTCGCCGCCCCTGCGGCCATGACGGTGTGCAGAACTCCCGACGCGCCCACGTACCAGCTGACACGCGGGCTCAGCCACCAAAGGCCGGAACTGATCGCCAACGCCCCGCTCAATACGATGGCACACCACTCGACCGCATCGTAGTCCTGAGCGAACAAGGACCAGACCAGCACCAAACCCAGTTCGTTCAGGATCAGGTGGTGAGCATCGAGGTGCACGATGTGGGCTGTAAGCAACCGCCACCAACCCCCTGCCGCAATAGCGCTGCGATCATAGCGCAATAAAGCGCTGACGCTGTCGCCCAGACCCAACACGGCACCCAACAGGAGCAATATCAGAAGCAACCAAATCCATCGGCCGCGATCCCACTGTAGTGCTGCAGCGATCTGTTCGAAGCCGGGTGCGGCATCACGAGGCATCGATGTTCTCTATTTTGCTATCATCGCAGGAATTTTCGAGGTCACTATGCGCAATCGCCACAGCGGTTTTACCTTAATTGAAATCATGGTCGTCGTTGTCATTCTCGCAGTGCTCGGCGCACTCGTGGTGCCCAATATCTTGGGCAAGGTCGATACCGCACGCATAACAGCTGCCAAGACCGATATCCGCTCGATTGGAACGGCCCTGGACCTCTATCGCCTGGACAATTTTAAATATCCGACCACCGAACAAGGCTTGCAGGCGCTGGTCAGGCAACCCGCGGACCCGACCATCACCAACTATCCCGCCCACGGCTATTTGACATCCATTCCCAAGGACCCGTGGGGCAACCCTTATCTTTATACCAGTCCGGGCGCGGACGGACGTGAATACGATATCACCTCCTACGGCCGCGATGGCAAACCCGGCGGCGAAGGTCCCGACGCCGACATCAGCAGTTTCTCGATCGAACCGAAATAGGCCTCGCTGCAGGCGATGGCGCAACATGCGCAGCAAAGGCTTTACTCTCGTCGAAATCCTGGTCGTGATCGTGATCATGGCCGTGGTCATTTCGATCACCGTATTGTCGGTGAGCTCAACGGGACGCGACAGCCAACTGGATGAGGAGAGCCGGCGCATCGAGGGACTGATCGGTCTGCTGCATGAACGTGCGCTATTGGAAGGCCGGGACTTTGGGCTGCGCATCGAGCCGGCGGCCTATGAATTCGTGGTCTACGATCCGCGCCGCGACCGCTGGATGATGCTCGATCAGGAGCGCGAATTTCGGCACCGTGATCTGCCGAAGGGCATCACATTTCAACTGCAGCTCGATTCGCACACGGTCGTGATAAAACCCATCGACAGGAATCTGGCCAGCGGCGATCAGCCCAATCCCCAACTTGCGATCGCCGCGAGCGGCGAAGGCACGCCGTTCCGGCTGACGCTGCAGCGGGATGCCACTCAGGCCAAGGCGTCGGTGGACGGCGATGCGCTCGGGAAAATCTCGCGCGAGAATTCCAACAAAGTGGAAAAGCGCAGTTGAATCATTCGCAGCGCGCCGGCGGCTTTACATTGGTCGAGGTATTGGTCGCGCTCATGATCGTGGCGGTGGGGCTGACTGCGCTCATGGTTGCCGTCAACGGTACAGCGCGCACCAGCGGGTTTTTGCGGGACAAGACGCTTGCCCAATGGATTGCGCTCAATCGCCTCGCGGAGGTGCGGCTCAACGTGGTCAAGTTTGGTCAGAACACCGATACCGGGGAACTCGATTTCGGCAATCGCAAGTGGCACTACGATACGCGCTACTTCGACACCAGCATTGCCAGCATGAAGCGCGTGGTGGTCCGGGTATACCTCGGTGATGCAAAAACCAAGGGCAACGCCATCGCTCAGGCGGTCGGATTCCTGGGCGGCTCGTTGGCCCCGCCGGGTTCCGTTATTGTCACCTGGACGGCGGGGACTTCCACTATGCCCCCACCGGGTACGCCCACAGCCCCGCCCGGCAACAATCCGCCCGGCAACAATCCACCAGGGATTGGTCCGGCGCCCATCCCGCCCGCTGTCCCGCCGCCCGCGCAATGAATCGGCCGTCCCCAAAATCGCGCGAGCGCAACGCGGGTTTCACCTTGGTCGAAATCTTGGTGGCGTTGCTGATCATGGCGATCATGGCGGCACTGGGCTATTCGACCTACCGAGCCGCGCGCGTCTCGGCCGAGCGCACCGAAGATTCGTTGAAGCGCTCGCGTGAGATCGAATTCGGCATGCGCGTCATGGCGTCGGACTTCGCGCAACTGGTGCCGCGACCGGTGCGCGATATCTTGGGACAAAACCGGCTTCCTGCCTTTCGCGGTACGCCGGGCGCCGGCAGCGTTACCGTCACCTCGGCCAGCTTGGGCGCAATCTCGACGTCGAGCTCGAATTCCGGCATGAGCTTCAATTCAGGCACATCGAGTCCCGGCATGACTTTCAATTCTGGATCCAGCTTCGGGTCCACCACCGACCCGAATGCCGTTTCCATGGTCGACCTGACGCGCGCCGGTTGGTCCAACACCGCCGGACAACAACGCAGCACCTTGCAAAGAGTCTCCTACGCGCTGGTCGGTGAAGTGCTCAAACGCAGCTACCAAATCAACCTGGACACCGTGCAAGGCAATAAACCCGTCGTGCAAGACCTGCTCACCGGTGTGAAGGGAGTCCAGCTTCGCTACCTGGATAGCAATCAAGCCTGGCAAAACCAATGGCCCGAAACCACCACCATCCAAGGCGGTCCCAACGCCACGGCCGACCTTCAATCGCGGCCGGTGGCGGTGGAAATCATTGTGCAGTTCAAGGATTGGGGACCCATCAGGCGCGTGATCGAGGTGTCCGGGTGAAGGGGTTTGGCGGCGGAAAAAAGCAGCGCGGAGTCGCGCTGATCATCGCGCTCATTCTCGTGGCTCTGGCCACCATTCTGGCCACGAAACTGAGCTTCGATGGATTTCTCGAACTACGCCGCACGACCGGCGTGCTGGCTGCGGAGCAGGCGCTGCAGTTCGGCTTGGGCGCCGAGGCGCTGGCCGCGGATGTGCTCATGCAGGATCTGCAGACCAATTCCCAGGCCACCACGTTGACGGGCCCCTGGGCGCAACCGACGCAGCCCTTGCCCATCACGCCGGACAGTAATCCGGAGGGCGAGCCCATCGGCAGCATGCAGGGCGCGTTGGAGGACATGCAGGGGCGCTTCAACTTGAACAGCCTGGCGCGCCTGGGTCCCGACGGTGTCACGGAGGATCCGGTGCCGTTGCAGATATTCCAGCGATTGCTGGCCTCGGTGGGGGTGGAGCCCAAGTGGGCGGGATTGGCGCGCGATTGGCTCGATCAAGACGATGTCGTGGGTAATCCGGACGGTGCGGAAGACTCGGTCTACACCTCGCAAACTCCTCCCTACCGCACCGGTAACTGGCCCATGATGTCGCCCAGCGAGCTGATGAATCTTCCCGGCTTCGGCGCCGACCGTTACCGCAAGATCGCCCCCTACGTCACAGCGCTGCCGGATGCCACTACCAAAATCAATGTCTGCACTGCTCCCGCCCTGGTGCTGGAAAGCCTGGTGCAGGGCTTGAACGGCGAATGGTCGAACAATCCGGCCGTGCTGGCCAATGGCCGCAAGGAGGGCTGCTTCCCCGACGTGACAACCTTTACCCACGTTGCCACGACCATGGGGCCGAATGCCATGCAGGGCATCAGCAACCTCATCGGCATGCAAAGTCAGTATTTCCAGCTCACCACGCGCGTCGTGCTTGGCACTACGGAGTTCACCTTGTACAGTCTTTTGTACCGCACGACCAAGGTCGCGCCGCTGCTGCGCTCATTTGGGACGCCATAGGAGCCTGTCTGAGTGTTCAACGTGGCCGCGACCGTGGCAGATTTCGCTTCAGTCGAGGCGGAGCCGACGAAGTTGGGTATGCTCCCAATAAGGAGGCGACAACGATGAATGAAGCGAAATCTGCCCGGTCCCGAAGGGTTGGCAGCGAGAGGGGCGTCTGCGGTGTTGCGCGGCTTGGCCGTGGAGCCCGCCACGGCCTGCGCCGCGCGCCTTGCATCCGCTCCCTCGCGCTGCCAACGCGGCTCACGCTGAACACTCAGACAGGCTCCTAGGATACATGCCGCACTCATTGCTGTTACGCCTACCGCCGGCCGGCCAAGAAGAGACCGAATGGCTCACCTTGGATGAGACCGGTGCACCGACCCCGACCCGGCAACGCGGATCCTTGAGCCTCGCGGCCGCGGTGTGGCGCACCGGACGAGTCGTGGTGCTCGCGCCGGCAACTCAGATTCTACTGGCCGAACCGGAACTGCCGCCCGGCAGCGGTGTGAAACTCGCACGCGCCGTGCCCTTCGCCCTGGAAGAGCAACTGACGGAAGACGTGGACTTATTGAGCTTCGCGATCGGCCGCCGCCGCGGCAATGGCGGCACGCCGGTGGCCGTGGTGTCGCGCGCGGTGCTGACTGCCTGGCTGGCCGAACTCAACGCCGCCGGATTCGATCCGCAGGCGATTTACGCGGATATCTCGGCAATGCCGGAGAATCCGGGCCAAACGGTATTGTGGCTTGAAAAGGAGCGGCTCGCGGTGCGGCGGCCCGGCGCTCTGCCCTTCGCCGTGGAACTCTCCCCGGTCAAGGAAGCCCTGGTTGTTGCCGGCGTCATAGCCGATCCGCTCGACTCGGCGGAGCCCAAACCCAAAGAAAGCGCGATCCTCTATGTGACGCGCGAGGACTGGGCGAGGATTCAAGGTGAATTCGAGGACTTGCTGGAAGACTTCGAATCGCTCAAAGTTCAATTGCTGACGGATGGTCCGCTGCCCTGGCTGGCGCGCGGCCTCGAAGCGCCCGAAGCCGTTAATTTGCTGCAAGGTGAGTTTTCGCGGACCACGGACTACAGTGCGCGATGGCGTCAATGGCGTGTCGCCGCTGCGCTCGCGGTGGCACTGCTGGTCGTTCACGTCGCCGCGCAAGCGCTGCAAATTCGCCATGCAAAACATGATTCCGCGGCTCTCGATGCCGAAATTTCACAGCTATTTTCCGAAAGCATGCCCGGCGATGCGCCAACCGATCCGCGCCGCCAGATGCAAGCCAAGCTGGAAAGAATTCGCAAGTCCGGCGCGGGCCCGCAATACTTTCTTCGCACGCTGCAGACCTTGAGCGGTGCCCTCGCGGTGACGCCGAAAACCGCCATCAGCGCCTTGAGTTATCGGGAAGATGCGCTCGACATGACCGTGAGCGCGCCCAGCCTTGCGGCGCTGTCGCAGTTGACCCAGTTCGTGGGCAAGGAAGGCCTCGCGGCGGAAATTCAATCCTCGAACCCCGTGGCCGCGGGTGTTGAAGCGCATCTTCACGTTCACGGCCAGTCCACCAAGGCGCGCCGATGAACAAGCTGAAAAACTGGTATGCAAGCCTGCAGCAGCGCGAGCAGCGTGTGGTCGCGATCGGCGCGATCGCCTTGGGTCTCATCATTTTGATCGGCGGTATTCTCATGCCCCTGCAATCCGCTGTGTCGAACGCGGCCAAGGGAACCGACACACGGCGCGAAGATTTGGCATGGATGCGGGCAAATGCGGCCGAAGTCCGCAGCTTTGGCGCTCAGCTGCCTGCCGACACCGGGGAGGCGCCGGTGGTGCTGGTGGACCGAGTTGGCCGCGAAGCGGGACTTGCAAGTGCGCTGCGCGGCACCCAGCCCAACGCCACGGGAGGCGTGCGTGTGCAGTTGGAGGCCGCGCCATTTGACACCATGGTCACATGGCTCGACACCTTGGACCGACGCTACGGTCTCGCGATCGAATCGATCACGGTGGATCGCACGCCGGCGCCGGGAATGGTCAATGCCAGCATCTCGTTCAGCCAGCCGAGGCGTTAAGCCTCAGCAGCGCCCGCCACGACGTTGGCCGCTGGTTCTCTTAGGGATTGTGGTCCTGGCTGCCGCCGCCGTGTTCGTGCTGCCGGCCTCACTGATCTCGCATTTTCTACCCGCTCAGGTGCAGGCGGAAGATTTCTCCGGCAGCCTCGTGCATGGCGCTGCAGGCAGGCTCAAGGTCAATGCACGCGAGGCCGGCGCCATTGAATGGCGGGTGCATCCGCTTTCTTTGCTGCGAATGACCGTGGTGGCGGACATTCACTGGGTGAAGGAAAGTTTCGTCATCGACGGAACGGTTGAGCTCGGTGCGCGGCGTATTGCGGCCCATGATATTCGAGGCGCAGGTCCCATCGAAAATCTGGGCGACCTCGGACTGGCCGCCGGCTGGAGGGGTAGCGCGAAGCTGGCGTTTGCGGAAGCGAGCAGCGATTTTCGCAAGCTCGACTCTGCGGTGGGAAAGATCGACGTGGCCAATATTTCCGCTGCAGACATCGCCGCAGGCTCAGATCTGGGAAGCTATGAGCTGCAACTGGCCGCCGGAGCGGTCGCCCCTGACGGCACCATTACCGCCAACCTGACCGACACCGGCGGACCGGTAGAGGCTCAGGCGCAGATCCGATTTTCTCCAGCGGCGCGCACCGGCATGCTATCCGGCACGATCAAAGAGCGCCCGGAAGCCTCCTTAAGCCTTCGCAATCAGCTCAATAACTTAGCCCAACTTCGGCCTCGAGACGCCTCTGGACGATTTCCGGTGGAGCTCGAGTTCACTTTCTAGGAATTTGTCAGCCGCCAACCAAGATGTTGAGTGGTTGTATATCCAGTAGCCCCTTTAGTCAACTGCCTCGTCCGGGGCCCACTCCCGCCAGGCGCGCATGAGGGGAAAGTACAATCCCAACCGAACGGGTTGCGGTCCCAGGCGCCGCGCCAGGCGCCCATAGCGCTCGAGTTGGCTGCGGTATCTCTCGACCTCCCGGTCCAGAAAGAGCTCGAGGCCGCCGCCCAGGTGCTGGCTGGTTTTGTAATCGATCACCCACCGGATACCGGCCTCGTCGATGAAGCTGCGATCGAGCACAACTCGCGAAAACTCCCCCTCCCAGTACCCGGACAACGCGTGTTCGCGCAGGTCCGCGCGAAGCCAACGCTTCAGTATCCAACGTCCGCGCGGATCGCGATGCACGCCGAGCAGTGCCTCCACGACGCGCGCGGTCGCTTGATTCAATCGATCCTCGGGCACCCCGTGGAGCGCAAGCCATCGGCGGAAATGGCCCTCGCGCGCATGGATCGCCGCCTCATCAAGGCTTGTGAGGTCCATCTTCTGGAGTTCGGCATGCACCAGGCTGCCGACGCGCCGCGCGGTTTCGCCGGCCCAGTCGAATATCGGCGTCTCGTCCCTCGCGACAGGGATGACAATTGCCGCGCCCGCCGGCGGCGCAAGACGCTCCGGCGAGGATTCCAATGGCAGGCGCTTGAGCGGCCCGCCGCGAGGCGCGTCGTCGGCAGCCTCGCGTTGCTTGAGCGGTGCCGTCGGCAGCTCGAATTCGCCGGCGAGCACCGGCCAGAGCGCGCGCAGCAAGCTTCCGGCGTGCGGCCGGAAGACCCGGCGTGGCGCCGCGTCGTCGAGGTCGTCGTCATTTTCATCGTCGATGACAGCGGTCAGACGCAATTGGCACTTTGCGCGGGTGCAGGCCACGTATAGCAGGCGCTGCGCTTCGAGCACGGTCGCGTCGCGCCGCTGGTAGCGCAAGAACTCGAACAACAGGTCAGCCTCGGTGCCCACCGGCGGACGGGCGGCCATCACCATGCCGTCGCGGCCCGTGCGCGCGAACTGGTGCGACAACAACAATTGGTTGCGGTCGGGCGGCACCGCGCGATCGAGCGCCGGCAGCACGACCAGGTCGAATTCCAGACCTTTGGCCTTGTGAATGGTCATGATTTCCACGGCGCTCGCGCTGCCGTGATCGGCGAACAGGTCGGCAAAGATTTCCGGCAGATCCGCAGGGTCCGGCATGCCGCGCTCCTCGAGCGTGCGTATGCGGGCGAACGCGGCGCTCGCCAGTTGCAGGTCCTGCACGCTCGCCATGCAGCTGGGGCCGCCCAAATCCAGCCAGGTTCTCTCGATCCAGCGGGCCGCTCCGGTCTCATTGCGGACCTCGAACGCAGCCTCGAGCGTCAGACGCAGGCGCGCACAGCGAGCGCGGCCATCCTCGCTGAGCGCGGGCAGCAGCGCCTCATCTCGAATCGCATCCCACACCAGAGAACCGGCGCCGGAGATCGTCAGCAAATCGGCCAGGATCAGTCCAGCCCAAGGAGCACGCAACACGGCGAACCAGGCGATGCGGTCACCCCGATGCAGCAACGCGCGCGTGAGCATCATGATGTCGCGAACCGCGGCGCGATCCTGCAAGGGCTCGATATCGACCGCCCGAAAGTCGATGTTCAACGCGCGCAAGCTCGCGGCGATTCCGCGCGCATGAGTTCTGGCGCGCACCAAGACGGCGATGCGCCAATCGGGATGCCGCTTGACTTCGCCGGCAATCATCGCGGCGATCGCATTGGATTCGGCGCTGCGGCTCGCGAATGCCTGACACTGGACGCCGCATTCAGAAGCGTCGGACATCGACACTGCGGCCTCACTGGCGCGATATGCAATGGCGCCGCGGTTACGATCATCAAACTCCGGCATGAGACGCGCGAAACAGCGATTGGTCCAGTCCACCAGCGGCGGCGCGGAACGAAAATTGCTTTGCAGACGCTGCACTTCGAAGCGCAGCTCGCCGATGCCCTCCTCCGCGAGTTCGAGGAATGCCCTGACCTCCGCTTGGCGAAAACCGTAGATGGATTGCATCGGGTCGCCCACGCAAAACACGCTGCGGCCATCGCCTTGTTGCCACCCGCCGGTCAGGAGGCGCACCAGCTCCAACTGCGAGCTGGATGTGTCCTGAAATTCGTCGACGAGAATGTGCTGCAGCCGGTAATCGAGACGCAAGCTCAAATCCGTGGGGGCATCCACGCTGCCGAGCGCGCGCAACCCCGCAATCGACACCGCGGAAAAATCAACGGCACCTTGCTCGCGAAAGACCCCATCCAGTTCAGCCGCCGCCAACACCAGCACCTGCGCCACTTCGCGGACACGCCCCCAGGCAGCGTCGCTGTAGTGCGCATCCGGCAGCGTGCGCAACTCGACCAGGACATCCAAAATGCGCGAATCTTCGGCGAATTTCTCCAGGAGGCTCAGCATCGATGCTTTGTCCGCACAACCGGGCGGAAAGCCCTGTCTTTTATCGACCGACTTACGCAATCCGCGCCCGTCTGCTTTGAGCAGCAGCACCGCCATGGAGCGCCAACGCGCGGCATCCTCAGGGCTGGCGCGCAAGGGGCTGGCATCTTGACGCCACACGGCCATCAGCGTCGGATCCTCGTGGCGCTGCGCCGCGGCGTGCATGAGCGACGACAGCGCCGTCATGTCTTGCCTTCCCAAGACTTCGCACGCCCGCAGCAAGACCCGGTTGACCAGCAGCCGCAAATCCTCATCCAAATGCCGACGCACGCTGGCCAGCTGCGCCTCGTCAATCGCGCTCGCGGCCTGCAAGCGCCCCGCGAGCAACGGCAACCAGCGGTCGCGGCTCGGCAGCATCTCGGCGATGAGCTTCACCAGCTTGCGCCAGCGCTGATCGTCGAGCTCGAGCACCCGATCTACGGCGAGCCCGAATTGATCGCCGCCCTGGTGCGCCAAAGCGCGGCGTGCCGCCTCCTGGTAGCTGGGTACGGCATCGGTCTGGATGCTTAGCCCCGCGCCGGCACCCGCCGCAATCGGCAATTGATTGGCGAGCCAGGAATTGAATGCATCGATGGTCTCAATGCGCAATCGCGAAGGCTGCGATTGCAGATCGCAATTCAAAGAGTCCATGCGCTTCTTCGCCGCCGCGGCCAGGCTCCACGTGAGCTGATTCATCCCCTGCGGGCATTCGGCAAGCCGCGCGGCGCTCAAGGCACCGAGCACCCGTTGCCGCATTTCTTGAGCGGCACGGCGCGTGAAGGTCAGCGCCAAAATACGCTCGGGCGAGTCGACGGATGCCAGCAGCCGCAGATACCGTTGCGCAAGCAGGGTCGTCTTGCCGGAGCCGGCCGGCGCTTGGACCAACACCGAACCCTCCGAGGTGATCGCACGCTCGCGGGCGGGGCCATCGGCGAGTCGCGCGGCCTCACTCATGAAACTCATCCGCCTCTTCGAGCGCCGCCGGCACTCGGCACAGGCCTTGAAGTTTGCAGCTCTTGCATGCCTCGATAGTCGGCGCCACCTCCGCGCGCCCGGCGGCGAACTCGCCGGCGATCCGCTCGATGCGCCGCGACCAAACCTGTACGAGTTCGGCGAAAGTCGCCATCCCTTCCAATTCGCTGCGGCGTGTGCGCGGGAAAACATCGCGCCGCTCGGATTCGGCCACAAAACCGGATTCCGCAGCGTTCACTTTGGCGTAAGCGACCGCGACCAAGGCCTGGGGCGACAGCAGCGCATAAACCGGCAACTGTGGATTGTCTGGCCGTTCGCCGCGCCAATCGGGATCGGCAGCGCCGGTCTTGTAGTCAATCAAGACGCGCGCGCCATCCAACAAGCGATCGACGCGATCAATGCGCACCCGGAATTCGAGTCCGCCAAAACGGGCGATTTGATCGCGGCCCTCGAGGGATTCGATGACGAAGGGTGCACGCGCCCGTTCAAGCTGCAGCCATTTCGTCAGCAGATTTCGCAGCCGGACCCCTTCACGCAAACGCCAGCGCCGCCCCGGATCGCGCCGCTGGCGTACGGACTCGATTGCGCGAGCAGCAGCCTCATCGATCAGACGCTGCTCTGCGTCGGCGCGCACCGTCTGCAGGGCATTCGAGTCGCCCAGCGCGGTCCACACGTGCTGTAGAGCATGGTGCACAAGCTCGCCGCGTTCGCGTTCGTTGAATCCCGGGACCGGTTGCTCCAGGGGTTGGGCATCCAGCCGCGTCTCCGCAAATCCTCGAAATGCGCAGCGCGATTGGGCCCTTAAGGTGGCGACGCCGCGCGTGCGTTCGTTCCCCGCAAGCGGCGGGGCCTGCTCATCCCACACTGATTCCAATCCCGGCGCCCTCTCCAGCATTTTGAGCCAGTGAGGTTGAGGCGTTGCGGTCAAGTCAACCGGTACGATCTTGGGCAGCAACGGACTGGGCATGCTTGAGCTGCCCTCGCCGGAATCGGAGAGACTGAACACGCACTGATTCGCGCGCTTCTGCCAGCGGCTCTGTAGGTCCATTGCCAGCGCCAGCTGCGACTCCGCGGTCGCGGGGATGACTCCGTATTGGCGCTGCACCCCAACAGGCAGCAGGGCCACCGGCGCCACAGGCTGCGGCCATTGTTCATCATTGCAACCACTCACCCAGAGCCCGTCATAATCAAGCCAGGGGTCAAGGAGTTGGCCGCTCACCCAGATGGCCGGCACGCCGGTTTGCACTTGAAACGCAGTCTCGCGAGCGGCTCGAGCAAGGATTCTTTGCGCTGAATCGCGCGAATGCGTCCCGAAGACGGCATCGCCCATGGCCAAGGCGGCGAGCAACTCTCGGAATCGCTCGGCTGCTTGATACTCGATGCTCGACCAACGCCGGCTAAACGCCCAGGGACCGATCTGAAGCGCGCCCATCCAAACGGCCACCCACTCGCTGAAGAGGCGCGCGCCTTGCAATTGCGACAGCACATGATGGGCCGAGCGCAGTCGCTGCACGGCCGCCGCCGGAGCCATTTGCTCGCCTCGCGCCACACGATCGGCCAAATCCAGCCAGCCTGCAAAATCCGCATCGCTCGATGCACGGCGGCGCAGCGCGACGTCCAATCTTGCCGCGCTGCCGGCCTCAGAGTCGGAATCCTGTAATTCAGGCGCGCGCAGCAGCGCGCTGAATTGTACGAACGCAACGGTCCCCACACTTGCGGCCAGCAATTCCAAGGCCGCGCGCACCGGCGCGTAGTCGGCGAGCGGCGTGCCTCCTGCCACGGCGTAGGGAGCCGCCCTTAAACCGCCGCGCAGCGCAAATCGTTGCGGCGCCAATGCCGCATCGAAGGCATCGACCACCTCCGCACGACGCCGATTCAAATCCGGGACGCAGATCCAGGCGCGAAATCCGTCCTCGGCCAATTTGCCGCGCGCCCAATCCGCAATGGCGGCCAGTTCCGCCGCGGGCGACGGCGCCCTCACGATGGATAACCCTGCGTCAATTTGGCGCTGCGGCGGAAGTACGCGCCCGTGCTGCTCCAGCCAGCGGCGCGCCGCAGGCCGCCATTGGGGGCTCTCGATCCAGTCGATGGGACCACCCGGCGAGCCCAAATGCGCCAGCAAACTATCCGCGCTGACGCAGCCTAAGGCGCTGCAGCGCCGCTCGAATGCGCGGTTCCACTCCAGAAACGCCGCGCATTCTTCGGAATGCGCAGCATCCAGAGCCTCGATGGGAATGGCGTATTCGAATAGCGTGCGCCGGGCGCGTCGTGCCGCGCGCGCCGCACCCGCAGGATCAAGAAAGTCCTTTCCGATGTGCGCCGTGTCGATGACCATGCGCCAGAGCTCGCGCTCTTCCACCTCGCTCAACAGGCGGGGCGCGACGGCGTCCGCGAGTTGCCGCTGCACATGCTGCTCGCGCAACCAGCTTGAATAGTCATGCACTCGAGGAGTTGGCCAGACCTCATCGCCGGCATCGCGGTGAACGCGCTGGACGGCGTCGAACAACGCGTTCGCCAGTTCCGTATTCGGCGCGAGAACAGTCCGGCCGGCCGCAGCGGCCGCCAGCAAGGCGGGGGAAACACGCTCCACGCTCAGTGCTGCTGGACCTGTGCCGGGGAGGTGACGACTTTGAGTGCGGGACCTTCGGAAGCCTGGGCATCGAGCAGTTCGTCGATGCGTGTGAACACGGTGGCGAGGACTTTCTGTTCCGGTAGATTGGTGATGCGGAAGGCGTTGCGATAGGCCACGTTAAAACTCACGCCCGGCGCCACCAGTACATGTTTTTTCTCCAATAAATCGAGCGCAAAGGCCTGATCATCGAAGTCCGGCAGTGCCTCGCTGCTCACCTCGACGAACGCATACAGGGCGCCCATGGGGCGCGACAACTTAAGGTATTTACTGCGCGCGACGCCGTCGAGAATCGCTTGCCGCGATTCGTACAAGCGGCCCCCGGGACGCGTCAGCTCCACAATGCTCTGATAGCCGCCGAGCGCGGTTTGCACCGCCCACTGGCCGGGAACGTTGCTGCAGAGCCTCAAGGACGAGAGCAGTTCCAGGCCGCTCAAGTATTCGCTTGCGCCTTCGATGTCGCCCGAGAAAGATGCCCAGCCGACGCGATAACCGCAGGCACGGTATACCTTGGACAGTCCGCTCATCGTGCAGCACAGGGTGTCGTGCACCAATGTCGCCATGGGCACGAATTCCGCATCATCGTAGAGGATGTGGTCGTAGATTTCATCGCACAACACCACCAATCGATGTTTTTCCGCCAGTTGCGCGATCGCGGTCAACTTCTCCCGTGGGTACACCGCGCCCGTGGGATTATTGGGGTTGACGATGACGATGGCCCGCGTGCGCTTGGTGATCAGCGACTCGATCTCGTCCGGGTCAGGAATGAAGGACTGCGCGGCGTGGCAGGGGTAATGCACGGCACGTCCGGTATTCAAATTCACCGCAGCGGTCCACAACGGGTAGTCGGGACTCGGCACCAATACCTCATCCCCGGAATTGAGCAGCGCACGCAGCGTGAGATCAATCAACTCACTGACACCATTGCCGATGAAAACCTCCTCGGCCGTGACGCCGCGCACGCCGCGCTCCTGCTGTTGCATGACCACCGCTTCGCGCGCAGGAAAGATCCCCTTCTGGTGCACGTATCCTTCGCTGTTGCGCAGATTCTCAATCATGGCCAAGCGCATGGTTTCGGGGGTGCGAAAACCGAACGCGTAAGGATTGCCGATATTGAGCGAGACGATGTCGTAGCCCTGGCG
>Ga0193709_1000136_pt1 | contig 30261 bp, 41 predicted proteins | sample H3c2metaG_FD_160571 | JGI IMG/M metagenome (GOLD analysis project Ga0193709, IMG submission 160571) | Soil microbial communities from a riparian zone of the East river system, Colorado, United States - H3c2 | ecosystem: Environmental > Terrestrial > Soil > Riparian zone | place: USA: East River...
ACCCAGCGCGACCGAGAACGTCCCAGTGGCGGCGGCACCTTGTCCGAATGCGGCATCATTCTGGCCGGACGCCAGGGAGTCCTGGCCAACAGCGGTTGAAGCAACACCCGACGCGTCCGAATTGGCGCCTACAGCCGTTGCACCAGCAGCGGTAGCCGTTGCGCCGGCCCCGATTGCCGTAGCGCCCGCGCCATTGGCAAACGTCGGCCCGTTGATGGCGTCATCGCCGCCCAACGCAACCGCGCCCGCGCCAATCGCGCTGACGTCGTTGCCGAAAGCCGCTGCGCCGGCGCCATTCGCGTTAGCGAACGAACCAACCGCGGTCGCGCCGTCCGGGCCAACGCCGGTAGCGTCCGCGCTGAGGCCGCAGGCAAGACTCTCAGTAGAGTCCGAAGTCGCGCCGCCATCCGTATCGCCAGCGTCGGCGACTCCATTACCATTGGTGTCGAGAAGGCATTCACCCGCCTGTGCGGGCGTAGCCGTAAGTGCCATGGCCAACGCGAACGCCGAGCCAGTCAGTAGAATTTTCATGCGAGTCATTGCGATTCCCCTTTGAATCAAATCAGCAAGAGTGACGATAAACAGACGAAACGCCCAATACCAGCCCCTTTCAACCCAGGTTAGGATCAAAAGTCAGTTCGTTTAGACTGTCGATGGAGTTGTTGCCCCCTAATTGCCCCAGTGCTCCTCTCTAACGTGCGAAGTCGAGCGCCGTTGCGCCGTGCATCGTCAGCGACGACTCGAAACGCCTAAATTCATCGACCTGTTGCAATTTTGCCGCTATTCTTGGCCTTTCTAGGCCCTAAAATACAGCCTTCTCCGGGAGATGCGCGCTTTTCCACCATTTCGCAGCCCGTTTGCGTATGCTTTGATGTCGAATGCCGGAGGCCGCCACTGATGCTTCATTCCGCAGCTGAATTGGCGCTCTCGGCAGCCAAGTCGAAGCTGGTCCTCGAGCAGGCTACAGCGGCGCTTCAGGCCGGCGATCTCGGCGAAGCGAGCGCCCGCTGCGCAAGCATTTAGCGCCACCCGATGGCCTGCGGCTTTTCCAAGTTCAAACAGAATTAAACCCCGAGCGCCGAGCAGGTGCGCAGCCCGATCAACCGCGACGGAGCCGACAATTGGCTTCCTTATGACACTTGGCTTGGACCATTGAAGCAGGCGCTTGGCGATGCGCTGGAGACTTGGGACAAATGGGCCGACATCCCGTCGGCCGGGGGGCGCAAATGGATCGACCGGCACCGATCTTGCCGCTATCCTTGTGGAAATATCGCTTTTACGGGGAGATACGCGTGCCGTACCGCTTTGCTTACCGCCTGTTCGCGTTTGCACTTCTGTCGACCGGCTCTGGCGCCGCGCTGGCCCAGGCGCAAAAGCCGCCGCCGCCCGCTAGGCTCGCAGCGCCCGCTGCCGCCGCGCCCGCCGCTTCCACGTCGCCAGCGATATCGCGCGCCAGCTACATCGCCACCATGGACGGCGAATATAGAAAGCTCGATGCGAACAACGATGGTGTCGTCACCAAGGCTGAGCTCGAAGCGATGCAGCTGCGCACCAGAGCAGCGGCCCTTGCCCGGCAGGCGCGCGAAATGTTCGTCAAATTCGACACCGACCATAATGGCCAGCTCAACCTTGCCGAGTTTGTCTACGCCACCAGCGGCGGTCCGAATCAGCCGCGGCCCGACGTCACACCGATGATGACCCGGCTCGACACGAACCGCGACAACAAGGTCACCCTGGTCGAGTACCGCACCATTACTCTCACGGCTTTCGACAAGATGGACACCGACAAAGACGGTGTCGTCAGCGCCGCCGAGCAACGCGCCGGCGGGCTCATCAAGTGACGCGCCGCGCCCTTCCCCTAGGCAGCGCACGCGCCTAAAAGCCTCCGATCCCCGGGGAGCCGATTGCGGCTGAGAGGCAGTTCACGACTGCGACCCGTCGAACCTGATCCGGCCCCTCTTCAACAAGGGCACACCGGCGTAGGGAGGGAATAGGCTCGCGCCGTTTCCCTCCAGTATGGAGACGAACATGGCCGACGCGCCCGCCCGCACTGAACTTGCCCCGAAGATCACGACCGGCCCGATCCGGGGGTCGCGCAAGATCCACGTCGGCCCCTTGAAAGTCGCGATGCGCGCGGTCGATCTCGAGCCTTCGTCGGGCGAGCCGCCGCTCAACCTTTACGACACCAGCGGCCCCTACACCGACCCCGCCGTCACCACCGACATCAAGGCCGGCCTCGCCGAGCTGCGCGCCGGCTGGATCCGCGCCCGCGGGGACGTCGAGGAAGTCCGCGCGAGAGAAACCCGCCCTGAGGATAACGGCCTCTCCGGCCCCGACCGCAGCGGCGGGGTCGAGCCCTTCCCCAACGTCCGCCGAACCGTGCTTCGCGCCAAGCCCGGCCACAACGTCAGCCAAATGCATTACGCCCGCCAGGGCATCATCACGCCCGAGATGGAATATGTCGCCATCCGCGAAAATATCGGGCGCGAAATGCTCCGCGGCCATGTCCGGGACGGCGAGGATTATGGCGCCTCCATCCCCGACCATGTCACCCCCGAATTCGTCCGCGACGAAGTCGCCCGCGGCCGCGCGATCATCCCCAGCAACATCAATCACCCCGAGAGCGAGCCGATGGCGATCGGCCGCAATTTCCTCGTCAAGATCAACGCCAACATCGGCAATAGCGCGGTCGCGTCCGACGTCGCGTCCGAAGTCGACAAGATGGTCTGGTCGATCCGCTGGGGCGCCGACACGGTCATGGACCTGTCGACCGGCCGCAACATCCACGACACCCGCGAATGGATCCTCCGCAACGCGCCCGTCCCCATCGGCACCGTCCCGATCTACCAGGCGCTGGAGAAGGTCGGCGGCGTCGCCGAGGACCTCACCTACGAAATCTTCCGCGACACGTTGATCGAGCAGGCCGAGCAGGGCGTGGACTATTTCACCATCCACGCCGGGGTCCGCCTGCCCTACGTGCCGATGACCGCCAACCGCGTCACCGGCATCGTCAGCCGCGGCGGATCGATCATGGCCAAATGGTGCCTCAGCCACCACAAGGAGAGCTTCCTCTACGAAAATTTCGAGGACATTTGCGAGCTGATGAAGGCCTACGATATCGCCTTCAGCCTTGGCGACGGCCTCCGCCCCGGAAGCATCGCCGACGCCAATGACGAGGCCCAGTTCGCCGAGCTCTACACCTTGGGCGAACTGACCAAAGTGGCCTGGAACCACGACGTCCAGGTGATGATCGAAGGCCCCGGCCACGTCCCGATGCACAAGATCAAGCTGAATATGGAAAAGCAGCTCGAGGCGTGCGGCGAAGCGCCCTTCTATACGCTCGGGCCGCTGACCACCGACATCGCGCCCGGCTACGACCATATCACCAGCGGCATCGGCGCCGCGATGATCGGCTGGTACGGCACGGCGATGCTTTGCTACGTCACCCCCAAGGAGCATCTCGGCCTGCCCGACCGCGACGACGTCAAGGTCGGCGTCGTCACCTACAAGCTCGCCGCCCACGCCGCCGACCTCGCCAAGGGCCACCCCGCCGCCAAGCTCCGCGACGACGCGCTCAGCCGCGCCCGCTTCGACTTCCGCTGGCGCGACCAGTTCAACCTGTCGCTCGACCCCGATACGGCCGAGGAATATCACGACCAGACGCTGCCGGCCGAAGGCGCCAAGACCGCCCATTTCTGCAGCATGTGCGGCCCCAAATTCTGCTCGATGAAGATCACCCAAGACGTCAGGGATTTTGTCGCGAAGCAGAGCGCGGAAGCGGCTGATGCCGGGGGCATCAGTGCTTCTAGCTCCACGATCGAACAGTTGATCGCGGCCGAGGAAGCCGAAGCGGGAATGGCCGAAATGTCAAAACGCTTCCACGAAGAAGGCGGCGAGCTCTACGTCCCGGCGGCGGAATAGTTCGAGCGATGCGTTATCCTGGCTACCTGCGCCTAATCGACAGTTTCGGCCTCTTGGCGATCGCTTCGACGGTTACATTCGCCACGTTGCCAGAACCCCTTCGCCCAGCGGAGCATCTCGATGATCTTTGGGGGAATCTCTCATCTGAGCTGGTGGGAATTTGGCTGGCCGTGCGTCTGATCGACTTTGTCATAAAGAAGAATGAAGGAGCTACGAAGGGACGGGTTCGTGTCGTGCGTGGTATGCGCTACTTGGAGCGACTTTTTACCAGTTTTTACCGTTACCCCCGCTCTCATGAGCTGGCCGACCTTTTGCGCGAATTCCGTTGGAATAAGGGTCGGCTTGAGCAACGTAAGAAACACCTGAAGCGTGACGAGGTAGGTGATGCGGAACTATTCTACGATATTGGCGCACAACTGCTCTACCTGCTCCCACAAGTTGCTCCCAACGACCAAGATAAAATTGAGTACGATTCACGGCGGTATCACGGGCTTTTAACTGACCTCGGGATTGCTCGCGAGAAAGCTGAGCAAAACATCCTAGAAGAGACAGATGAGGATAGTGGGATTTGACACACGGCGAACCCGCTTCGAGCGCCGAAGGCGGCTGCCTGTGCGGCGCCTTGCGCTACCGCGTGTCGGGCGAGCCGGTCGCGGCGACGCTATGCCACTGCCGTTCCTGCCGCCGGGCGAGCGGCGGGGTCACCGTCGCCTGGGCGGTGTTCGACCAGGACAAGTTCGAATGGCTCAGCGCCAGCCCGTCCGAATATCGCTCGTCACCCGGCATCTACTGGCGGCATTGCGCCACTTGCGGCAGCCTCGTCGGCTATCGCCGCGACAGCCGCCCCGACCACATCGACATCACCACCGCGACCCTCGACGATCCCGACGCCTTCCCGCCGACGGTCGAGATCTGGACCGGCGACAAGATCGCCTGGGAAGCGCTCCACCCCGATCTGCCCAAGAAACTGCGCAGCAGCCTCAACGAATGAGGAGCGCAGCCATGCCGGCGGCATGGCGAGCACCGAATTGCGAACAGAAAAACGCCGCCGCCCCCTACTTGGGAACGGCGGCGCTTACTGACCGATAAATGCCGGCTTTGGCTCAGTTGTTGTTGTAGGCCGGACGAACGCTGGTTTTGTAGGCCGGCTGCACGCCCGGCTTCTTGCCGTCGCGGGCGAGCATGAAATCGACCTTGGCTTGTTGCGCCACGGCCGGCTTGGCGGCCGGCGCCTCGACCGGATTTGCCGGGTCGGCCTCGCGCTCCGCCAGCTGGTCCATCCCGGCCGCGCGGCGCAAGCGATGCTTCAGCGACAGCGACGGATTATCCTCGGTCGGGCCCTTGTACGCGGCCTGCATATTGGGGCTGAAGCGCGACAGGTCGAAGCCTTCGGGCAGGTCCGTCACCGGGCCCTCGATCTCGGCCGAAGGCTCGGCAGCCGCCGCGGCTCCTGCCGCCGGCGCAAAGGCCTGGACGAAGGCGGGTTCGCTCTGCTCGGGCATGTAGCCGGGCTGCGGCTGGGCGGCCATCGCCGGCTCGGGGGCCACATCCTCGCCCAGTGCGGCGGGGGTATTTTCGATCGATTCCTGCCATTCGGCTTCTTCCGCTTCGCGGCGAAGTCTGCGGCGGCGCGAGGCTATGCCGAGACCGCCAAGCGCCAGGATGCCGAGACCGGCAGCGCCGGCGATCGGCAGCGCATTATCGGCCGCCAAGGTTTCGATGGCGGACGGCTGCTCGGCCGGCGCGGAAGGCGCATTCGCGGCGACGGCGGCGGCAACAGGAACAATCGGTTCAGTTTGCGCTGGCAGTGCCTCGGCCGGAGGGGCGACTGGCGCCGCGGTCACTGCGGCGGGCGCGGCGGCAAGGGCCGGCGCGGCGCTGGCGACGTGGGCCGGCGCCGGGCGCGAGCGCACAGCGGTCGTCTTGGCGGTCGTCTTTGCCGCCGTCGCCTTGCGGGCGGCGGGTTTGGCCGCGGCTTTGGGCGCCAGCGGATCGGCGGTGGTCACCGTGTCCGTGGTTGGCAGCGGCGCGATCGGATCGGCCGCCGGCGGCGGAGGCGTGTCGACGACGGGCGCCGGGGTCCCCGCGACGGGGTCGGTGCTCTGCGCGAACAAAGGGGTAGATGAAAGAGCAATAACAGCGGCAATCGCGGTCATGGCGGGGCGAATCTTGATGTTTCTGTGGGTCATAATCAGGTCAACGCACACCCGGCCTTTATGGGCGCGTGGTCACGACGAACCGAGCCTTGGCCGGGGGTAGGTGGAGCTTGGCAATCCCACGGCCAGACCCTATCCCCGATATCACCCTCACCCTGCCCTGCATTGCTCGCCACATCCCAGCGGCGGAGTAGCCCTTCCGCCGGCCGCCGCGCCGTGGCAGGGTCGCGGTTATGATCGAGCGCCGCACCGCTTGGCTGGTCTTGGGCTTCACGGCCGGCCTGTTGCTGACCGGCCTTTTCTATTGGCGCCTGCCGTACAACGCCAATCTCTTTGCCGATCCCGGCATCCGTCTCGGACTAGGCGGGCTGGCCCTCGTCACGGCGGTGCTGGCCTTCGCCGGAATTGCCCGGGCGGGGTGCCTGTTCGGAGTCATGATCGGCGCGTTCCCCGCGGCGGTGGCGCTTCGCGTAGCGGTTGAGACGGCGCGCGATCCGACCAGTCACAATTTGTGGCCGTTCGAGCTGATCATCATGGCGGTCTTCTCGTTGGTTGCGGTTGTGCCAGGACTGCTCATCGGCGTCCTGCTTCGCCGGCTGAGGGCTTGAAGTCGGCATGGTGACGGCCGCCCGCGCGTTATGTTTAATGGCGTTCCTCTGCGCCTTCGCCGCTCCGGCCCGGGCCGACAGCTGGGCCGCCCCTCAGGTCAGGGAAGTGTTCAGCGCGTCGCGCGATCACTTCGTCCGGGTGATCCCGGGAAAGAGCGTCGGCGACACCGTCGGGTTCGCCGGCTCAGAGAAGGGCGCCTATGCCGCCGCCGAATTTTACCGACGCCAGGCCGACCGCTCGTACAGGCTGATGGCGACCGCAACGCTGCTCAACCCCGTCGCGCCGGTCGACTATTTCGTGTCGAACGACGGTCTGCTCGCCACGATCGATAATTGGCACAATCGCGGCTACGGCAGCGTGCTCGCGCTCTATGACGCGCAAGGCAAGCTGGTGAAGGCCTACGCGCTGGCGGACCTCTTCTCCAAGGCGGAGATCGAAAGCTATGCTCACAGCGTCTCATCGATCCACTGGCACAATGGCCCCACCTACATCAACCAGGACCAGCGCACACTCTACATGATGATCGCCAGCGGCCGCGACCTGGTCCTCGGCCTTGAAACCGGCCGCTTCGCCTATTGCGAGACGCGCGGCGGCAAATATCTTTGCCGCAACGGAAGTGCGGATCGGCGGTGGTTGCCTTATGCGGAGGCGGTTCCGAAGGAGTGAAAGGCGGGCTGGCCGAAATGAGCGAATGCTTCCACGACGAAGGCCGGGAGATTTACCTGCCGGCGGCGGAGTGAGACCACTGGCATTCGACCACTATGTCTCGCAGGTCCATCTCAAGCAGTTCTACGCTGCAGACCTCGAAGATAAGAAGATGCACGCGATCCGCAAATCCGACGGAGAGCAGTTTTTCTGCGGCGCGGAGGACGTCTGCCGGATTCGAGAGGGAAGCACGAACTCGTATCTGGCCGAGCCTCGTTTGGTGGAGGAATTTCTCAAGTATATAGAGCCGAACTACAACGTAGCCTGCACCGCGTTGATGGAAGACAAAATCAATCCTGATGCGGTGTTCGTGTGCGCTGGATTTGCAGCTTTCGTAATGTGTTGCTCTCCGGCAGCGATCCGGCTGTCCTCGGCACCGCTCGAAGAAACTCTAAGGATTGAAGCAGCGATCCTCGATCGTGTGGGTCACCTTCACCCGCATCCTCCCGCCCGCATACGCGTTACCCCAACCATGATCCGCAAGCTGAAATCGGGCGAATACCGCCTCTACTCCCGAAAGGTCGATCCGAAGACCAAGAAGCGCAAGAACCTCGGCACCTTCGCCAGCCGCGCCGCCGCCGAAAAGCATGAGCGCGAAGTGCAGTATTTCAAGCGCCACTGAGACGGGCTGCCACTCACGCGGCAACCCGTCTGAGTGAAAGTCCGGCGAATTTACGGTTTTATGCAATCTCCGGAATGCATTAGGGAGCTGTTCACCCAAGGCGTGCCGTTGGTGAGATTGCGGTATTTCACGTTGATATAACCTGAGTCGTTGACCACGACGGATGGACCGCCCGTCACTTGTCCGCCCTGCATCGTGTAGGTGCCGGCACCGCTGTTGCCGTTGACGTCAAAAATTTCGATCTGCCGGGACTCGCTCGACACCAGATAATTGCCATCGATGCAGATGTTGCCCTGGCTCGTGGCGTTCGCCGGTGCCGACAGGGCGATTGCCCCAATCAGGATTAGATGACGATAGTTCATGATAATGTCCTCCTAACTTGAACGTTGGGAGGGCGTTCGGCACGACTGGCCTCACACATTGAAAGGCCACTCTTCTCACCCCCGGCTAAGAACTCGCCAGATACGCAACGCCTTATCGTATAACGCAAATTTAACGCCACAGGAATACGGCGAGTTCGGCGCCGCCGAGAAATGCACATGCAGGTCCGTCCGCGGGACGGACCGAGCAGTCATTCGAGCGCGAAGTCCAATATTTCAAGCGCCACTGAACGCTGCCCAGCAGGATTGGCCAATCCGCAATTCCTCCCGCTTGGCAATGCTTTGGCGGCGTGCCAGGGGCGGCGGCCCGACTCTGTAGAGCGTGGATGACGATGGATCAGGAGTTAGCGAGCCGATGTACGCCAGGGACGTTCCACCCGGCCAAGTCTTCTATCACGGCACCAAGGCCGACCTGAAAATCGGCGACCTGATTGAGCCCGGCTTTGGCAGCAACTTCGTCGAGCGGGCGCTGAGCCACATTTATTTCAGCGCGACGCTGGATGCGGCGACCTGGGGCGCCGAGTTGGCCCGTGGTGATGGTCGCGGTAGGATCTACATCGTCGAGCCGACCGGCGCGTTTGAGGACGATCCCAACCTCACCGATAAGAAATTCCCGGGCAACATGACCGCCTCCTACCGCAGCACCGATCCGCTGCGCATCACCGGCGAGGTCGAGGATTGGGTCGGCCACACGCCCGAGCAATTGCAAGCGATGAAAGACGGCCTGGCGCGGCTCAAGGCCGAGGGTGCGGATCACATCGTCGACTGAACCGCCCGGCACTGGACTGCGTCACCGAGCGCCGCGACGGAGTGATTGAGGGCAAAATACAAGGCTCCCCCGGAGCCTCGCATTTTTCCCTTTCCTATTAGGATTTCGCCTGCTCCACGCTCGAAAATGAGCAAGCATTCGAGCGACGACTTCGCCGACTACGTCCCGGTCGAATTGCGCTATCGCCATGACGGCTGGACGCCAACTCGCCAGGTGGATTTCCTGCTCGCTTTGTCCGAAACCGCCTGCGTCGAAGAGGCTTGCCGCGCGGTCGGAATGTCGCCTCCGCCCTCAGGAACGACTCAGATCGGCCATAATCGCCTCCGCATACGATTTGTTCACCTCCCTCCACCACAAGGAACCGAGGAGTGAAATTGCCATGGCTCAAGAGGATGAAGGCCGGGCTGAACGCAGGCGCGCGAACCGGACCGCGCTGCACCTGACCGCGACGATACGCAACGGGACCCGCAGCCGGGTTCAGGCGCGCGTCATTGACATCTCCACCCATGGCTGCCGGATCGAATGCCCCTCCATCGTCACCGATGACAGCTGGATCGGGCTCAGCATCGCCGGGCTTGAGACCCAATATTGCCGGGTCGCCTGGCATTGCGAGGAATTCGTCGGCCTGGAATTCGGGGCGCCCTTGTCCGAGGCCGTGTTCGAGCGGCTTCTGCAAGACCATAAGCCGCTGCCGGAGACCGCGATCAATGATCTGCGCAATATCGCCAGCCGGACCAATTGGCTGGCGCGGCAGGCCGGCAACGCCGACATTGCCATCCTCGGCGACCTTTCGCGCAAATGCGCGGTCGACGCCGTGGTCGGGGGCTTGCGCCTGAAGCAGCCGACGAAGGGGCCAGCCGCCGGCGAGTGACGTGGCGTTTGCCCGCAATCAAGCGGGCTGCGACTCTCCGCTCAATATGCCGGCAATCCCGCCCGCGTCATGGATTCGCGCTGCAAGCGAGCCGCGCGGCAGCTCTTGCTTAAGCGCCCAGGCCAGGACCGCCTCGAGCGGCGCCATGACGCTATCATCGCACAGTCCGTCGAATACGAGCTTGGCGACCGGCGCCATCGGCGAGCGAAGTTGGATCTTGAGGCCCTGCGCTTCGACCAGCCGCAGATATTCCTCGGGGCTGTCCTCGGCGTCCAGCGCGAAATCATAGGCGGCGCCCAATCCTTCATACAGCGCCGTATTGGCCCGAACTTTGGCTGCCCGGGCTTCGTCGGCCATGGCCCGGACTTCAGCGAGTTTGCTCTGCAAGATTCCCTCCAATCCTGGGGCGGGTTTTTCCGCCGGTTCGTCGGTCTGCTGTTCGATGGCCGGCTGCTCAATAGGCTCTGGCTCGATGGCGAGCGGCTCGATGTCCGGTTGTTCAAAATCCACTGGCTCGACGGCTGGCGGTTCGGTCGCCGGAGGCGGCATGGCCGGCTCGACCTTGGCACCTTGGTCGTAGAAGCTGGTCAGTCCGGCGAAGCCTTCGAACAGCTTCGCGAACCCCGCGCCGGCCTTGGTGACGGCAACGTCCACAAATTCCTCCGGCTGTTGGTCGTCCTCGGCCTGGAACATTTCTACCGGCGCATCAGCTTCGGCGGGCTCCCCCTCTTCTTCCGAGACTACTTCTTCCAAGACCACTTCTTCCGACAATTCGTCGGGCTGTTCGACCTCAGCCGGAACGGTCGCCGCTTCAAGGTCGTCAGAAGCAAGCTCCGTCAGCTCCTCGACTTCCTCCACACGCAAATCCTCCGCATCATCCTCCAGCGGAACTTCGCCTGCCTCGGCAGCCGCGGCCGTCTCCACGCTCACAAAGGCATAGATATAGTCGACCCACGCGCCGCTGGAACTGAGCGGCAGGAGCGTCACCCAGCAGCGCGTCGATCCGCTCGTGGTGGAGAAATCCTCCTCGAAGGCGAGGAAGTCGCGGGAGATTTCGACGATCGGCAGCTTCCTGGCGATGCTGGACAGGACCGACGGATTGGGAGCGTCGATAATGCGCTCGACCGTGCCTTCCGCCTTCAACGCATCGCCAAGATGGCGGATTTCGGCGTCGTTGCCGCTGCCCATGATCTCGATGAGCACCGAGGACTGCCCGAAATCCGAGATTTCGAGCGGATCGAAATCGTGAAGCGGGGGAAATTCCTTGCCTCCGCGAATCGACAGCCAATAATTGAGTACGCTCGCGTGCTTGCGCCGTTCAGCAGCGGTGATCGTCTTGAATGCGGTGAGCAGCGTTTCCGCCGCCGGCTGTTCGGCCGCTTGCATGCCTGTATCGGGCGCCCCCATGCCAACCTCCGCTCGCTTATGTCCTCAAACTGTTCTGCGCCGGTCGTTCTTAGAAAAGGTTAACTTGGGCGTGCGCCGTCTCATCGGCTCAGGATCGCTTCGCAAGACTTCCCTTGCGCTCGGCGGCGACGATGGCCTCGTCCAGCGCCTGCAAAAACCGCGACCGGTCCGCTTTGGCGAACGGCGCCGGGCCACCGATCATATCGCCGCCCGCGCGCAAATCGGCCATGATCGCCCGCGTCGCGATGGCGCCGCCGATCGAGCCGGCGGTGAACGGCTTGCCGTTGTGGCCGATGACGGTCGCGCCGGCCTTGAGGCAGCGATCGGCGAGAAGGATGTCGCCGGTGATCACCACCGTCTCCGCATCCGCGCGCTCCGCTATCCAGTCGTCGGCGGCGTCGAACGCATCGGACACCAATATTCGCTCGACCAGAGGATGGTCGGGCACGCGCATGCGGCTGTTGCTGACCACGCGCACCGCCACATGGCGCCGAAAGGCGACGCGATAGACCTCCTCCTTCACCGGGCAGGCGTCGGCGTCGACCAGGATGCGGATAGCGCTCATCGCGCCGCCTTACCCGGCGGCCCCAAGTTCAAAAAACACTTTCCTAATAGGATTTCATTTGCTCCACGCTGCCCGATGTGCCGGCACTGCCTTATTGAGACGTCCCGTTCGCGCCTTCTCGCTGCTCGCGCGCCGCGCGCGCGGGGCGAGTGCGACCGTTGGGACTCTTCGCGCGCAGGCATGCCGCAAATGCCGGGCAAAGTTGGTACCCAAGTGCCAAAGTTGGTGACCCCCCGTTCGACCCCCTCAGGGTTACAAGCGAGTGCGTCTCGCGCCCTGCTATCCTGCCGCGCGCCGCACCTCGCCGAACACAGGTTCGTCCGGCACTGCTTCGGCGAAGATGTCCATTGACGACCGCAACTTCATCGCGTCGACCGGGCCGAGGATCGTCTCCGCGCTCGTCTCGCCGAGATGTTCGAGCACCGCCGCCGCGCTTTCCCGCAGCCGCGGCCCGAGCAACGGATGCGCCGCATAAGCCCGCGCCTCCTCGAGCCCCGACAGACCAAAAAATTTCGCCGTCGCGCTGTGCCCCAAATCGCGATGCTGGGGAAAGATGAACCACATCCAGTGGCTGCGCTTTTGCCCGGTGCGGAGCTCGGCCAACGCGGTCTCATAGATGCCGCCCGCCTGCGCCTCAACGAACCGATCGATATGGAAGGGATCGTCCATCGCCGGGGCGGCCGTCTAATGCTTGAGGCTGCGCACCGCCGCGAGGCCCTTGGCGACATGGTCTTTCCAGTCGAGGTCGCTGTGGACCATGACGATCTTGCGGTTGGGCGCGATGACATAGCTGGTGCGGTCGGTCAGGCCGGGCTTGATCACCAGCGCCACATCATAGGCGCGGATGGTCTTCGGGGTCGCGGTCGCCACCGGGAAGGCGTTGCGGCATTCCTCGACCGAAAAGCGCTTGAGCGTCGGCAAATCGTCGGCCGACAGTCCGATCACCCGCGCCCCGGCCTTGCGGAAGTCGGCAGTGGCTTCGCTGAACGCATGCGCTTCGGCGGTGCAGCCGGCGGTGAACGCCTTGGGAAAGAAATAGAGCACCACTGGCCCGTGCTTCAATTGCTCGGCCAGGTGCAGCCGGAACGGCTTGCCGCCGAGCGCGCCGGTTGTCGTGAAATCGGGCGCCTTTGCACCGACTGGAAGCGCCGCCGAAACCGGCGCAGCCGTAGCGGCCAGGAGCAGGATGCCAAGCAGGATTGGGCGCATGATTTCCTCCGTCTGTCTGATTGGGACCGCCTAGGCCCTGGCCGCGTCCGGCGCCAGCGCCTTTGCCTCTCGCCGCTACGCCACGACGATCGATTCGATGCTGTCCCATGCCGCGTCGAGCGCGTCGCGGCCGCGCTGGATGGCCGCCTTGATCTTCGGCGGATCGAACTCGAGCGTGTCGTAAAAATCCTCGGTCGGCTCGATCACCCGGACCTGGGTCATGCGGAACCGGGCCATTTCCGTGTCGAGCGGCTGCATCACCTTGCGCGCGGCCTCGCCGATGATGTTGAGCTTGGCCAATTCATCGAACTGCTTGTTGCGGGCGCTGATGAAGCCGTTGATCAGATTCACATTCTTCAAATCGTTGCGCGACACTTCGGACTGCAGGATGTCAACCGCGCGCAAGCCTACCGAAACCAGGCTCTTGTAGCGTTTCGGATCGGTCGGCCTGGGCGGCGCCGACGCGCGGATCACCAGCACGCCGCGCGGGTTGAAATCCAGCGCGGTGTCGATCGGCGTGACGTCGCGGACCCCGCCGTCGACCCATTGCTCGATTGTGCCGTCCGCCGCCTTGGTCGTCAGCGGCTCGAACGCGAACGGCATCGCGCAGCTGGCATAGATGAAATCCGCCATGTTGCCGGCATTCTCGCCGACCGACTGAAACTCGCCGGTCGTGAGATTGACCACACCGACACGCAGGCTTTTCCCGGCCCCCTTGAGCCGGGCTTCGTCGACATTGGCCTTCAGCAAGGCGCGAAGCGGGCTTGCGTCGTAGAGCGACGGCTTACCTTCGATGATCGACAGGAAGGTGCCGTTGCGTTTCTTGTAGATATCGTCGTTGCTCTTGATGTCCGTCCACAGCTTGATCAGCCTGGGCAGGTCATCCTGGGCGACCGCCAGCGCCTGGATCGATCCGGTCGACGTGCCGACGGCGATATCGACTTTAACCTTTCGTTTGGTGATCAATTGGTCGAGGACACCAACTTGGAAAGCGCCTTTCGCGCCCCCGCCGCTAAGCACGACCGCAAGCTTGCCCGCCATGATTCGTTCCTTCCCGCCAAGGGCTTGGGGGTCGATTCGGCGAACCGAGAATGCGGCGTTCAAACCTTAAAGTCGATTCCTCGCCAAGCTCAGCAGCCAATGCTGACCTGGGTTTCGCCGCGCTTGACGATGCGCACGGCGCTCTTGCTGGCGCCCGGTGCAAGCTCGGCCGTGATGTCGTCGAGGTCGGGCGTGCCGGCTTTCCTGAAGGCACCGCGGAAATGACGCTGGCCGAGCAGCAGATGCTCGTCGAGCGGCTTGCAGCCGGTCGACCGGGTCGAGCGCATGCCGACCAGATATCCGTCGGGGTCGTACAATTCGGCATAGCCCCAATTGGTCTCGATCTCTCCGTCCTTGAGCAGGCCGACGCATTCCCTTGCGATCGCGGCGCAGACGACTTCGGTCCCGGGATCCTCGGCCCAGCGCGGCTGCGGGTCATAAAAGAATGGCGCCGCGCCCTGGGCCAGCGCTGCCCCTCCAGCCAGCGCGGCGGCCGCAACCATGATCGCCACCGCAACCTTCCCCATCGCCCGACTCCCCACGCGTGTCTGCTTGCATTATGCCTCGCCGGGCCGAGCGACGCCACGCAACCTTTCGAGCGCCGCGCGGGTTGTCGCCGAACCGAACCTCGCTCCAAGGAGAAATGCATGACCCGGGCCCTGTTGCTAGGAGCGGCCGCGGCCGCCGCCACCCTCGCCTTCACCGCGCCTGCAAGCGCCCAATTCTTCAACTGGCAGACGATCGGCTACAAAACCGTTTCCGGCGGCACCGACCGCGACACTATTCGGGTTCATGGCGGCCGCCGCTATCATTCGCTACGCTTATGCTCGTTCAATGCGCCGATCCGGATGCTCGACTTCGACATCCGCTACGAAAATGGCGGTCACCAGGACGTCCAGGTCCGCGATCTGATCCGCGCCGGAAGCTGCACCCGGGCGATCGATCTTCGCGGAAATCGCCGCGACATTCGCCAAATCCGGCTGGTCTATGGGCAGATCCTGCGTAGCGCCCACCGTCCGCTGGTCCGGGTGCAGGCGCGCTAGTCGAGCTGAGCGAACAGCAAGGCGATATAGGCCGCGAAGAGCGCCGTCATCAACACGGCCAGCGCTTCGTGGAGCCGCGGCTTTTTGACTAGGGCGCCGGTCAGCGACAGCGCGATAAAGGTGACGTGGAACGCCAGATTCTCTGGCTCCGGCAGCCTGCCTCGAAGCATATATTCGCGAAATATGCTCCAGCTGACCGTCGCCGCGCCCAGCCCGAAAAATGCCGGCGCTTCGCGGTAATAATGGTCGCGTAAGTCGACGGTCTCGTCGGCCGGCACGTCGGGCAAGACGATCGCCGCCAACATGTAAATGAGCGCGGTCTGGATGAGAATCGTCGCGAACAGCCCGAACGACCAGGCGCTCCGCCCGGCCAGCCCGAAGCTCGCCCACCAATGCTGCGCGACCATCGTGAGGATCAGGACCGACCAGATGAGCGGCGGCGCGTAGAATTTGATCCGCCGCCGCGACAGGATCAGCGAGCGATAGCCCTGCAGCACCTGCTGCACGGCAAGACCGAGAATGATCGACAGCAGAACCGACAGATAGGAAAAGGCATCCACGATTTGGCCCCCGCGAAGGCCCCCAGCCTAGCGCGAGCTCAGCGGCTTCGCCATCATTCGTGCAAATTAGCGCGCGGTCCGGGTCCGCTGCGCGTCGCCTGCGATGTTGCGCCCGTGCAGCCAGGTCCTGCCCTGGCCGAGCGTGATGACCGGCACGAACCGGGCATATTGCTCGGTGATCATCGGCCGGTCGCTGCGGTCATCGAGCACGTAAAATTGACCTTCGGCCCTGACCAGCAGCAGCGTATCGGCGCCGCGCTTGCTGTCGCGGCCGACGCTCAGATAAAGGTCGCGCGGGCTGAAACCGGCGACTTTGAGCGCCTGCATCTTGACCACCGCGATGTCTTCGCTGTCGCCGACGCCCTTGGTCAGGGTCTCGCCAGCGTTGGCCCAATAATCGCCAACGCCATAGCCGTCTAAATCAGCGCGCCACGTGATCCGGTGATTGACCTCGCTCTGAACCATGGCGAGCTTGTGCATCGCGTCCATGTCGGCGGCCGCGGCGGCGATCTCGGCGATCCGGGGGTCGTTGCGGTCGGCGGACGAAACCCGCCGCCAGCGCACGTCATAGTCGGTCATCCCGGCATTCAGCGCGACCGTTCCGAAGACGTCGGGGCTGACCGGAATGAAGATGGCGGGAGAGGCGGACGGCAGCGCCGAGGCGGTACCACCGAGCGCGGGCACCACGGCCAGCGCACAACCGACGGCGATCATTTCTCGGAACGAACGACCCATCATCGAGGCCTTTCCAGCAATGGAACGTAAAGCCTGAACACGAAATACCGTTAACGGAAGGGGTTAATACATTAACCACAAGAATAAACGGCTTGGCGTGTCGTTGAGGCCACGCTCATTCGGAACACAACTTGGCGCGATCGGTGAAGTTCCATTGATGTGCCGAAAGGTATCGATCGCCAGGATCAGTCGTTTCTGGTCCGGCGAGATTCTTTATTGATCGATGTTAGAACTAGCGCGTGTTCGCCTATCGTTTACGGACGAATTCGGCGCGCAATACCAATCCCTTAATGCCATCGTATCGGCAGTCGATTTCCTGTGGGTCGCCGGTCAGCCGGATCGACTTGATCAGGGTCCCGCGTTTCAGGGTTTGCCCGGCGCCTTTTACTGGCAGGTCCTTGATCAAGGTCACTTGGTCGCCATCGGCCAGCACGTTGCCGACGGCGTCGCGGACGACGAATTGGTCGTCGTTGGCGGCGAGGGTGGGCGCGATCTGTCCGGCCGGCACCCACTCGCCGCTCGCTTCGTCATAGACGTAATCGTCGCCGCTCACGGGCGGCGCTTAATTCTTGAAATTCTCGAGGCCGCGGACGACACCGGCCTTGGTCGACGGATTGGCGGCGATCACCTTCTTCTTCTCCGCCTTGGGCTTGCGCGCTTCCTTGTTCGACTTCTTCTGTCCCTTGGCCATCGTCCGGTCCTTTCGTCTAAGTGGGCGCAGGCAAGCGCGCCATCAGCGGCTATCTAACCGCATTTGCCAACGCCCGCGCCGATTTTCGAGTCAGGCCTCGCCGGCGGGCGGCGTCGACAGATGCTCGTGTACAATCATCCATTTGCCATCGGGTTGCTTCTCGTAGACGTCGGTATAGCGGAACATCACCGGCTCACCCTTGTCCCCACTCTTCAGCGTGGCGATTCCGGAAGCAATGATGGTATCGGCGTCTAGCACCTGGACATGCTTGTCGGCGATGCTGTTTTCGGTCAGCTTCATCGCGGTAAAGCCGTCAGTCCATTTGTTCTGCGTTGCCCGATCGGTGCTGGGGCCAGCCGCGACCACATCGAACATCACCGCGCCTTCCTTATAGGATGCCATGATCTTGGCCGTATCGACCGAGGTCCACGCCGCTTCGGCATCGTCGACGATCTTGGCCGCTTCGGCGTCGGTCGGCACCATGGCGGCGGCTTCGGGCGCCTTTGCTGGTTCCTGCGGCTTGCAAGCCGCCAGCGCGATCAGGCTCACTGCAAGCAGGCTGGGCGTAATGGCTTTGCGAAACGACATAAATTGTCTCCCCCTCTGAAACCGCCGTCCGGACTCATCAGGCGAGTTGTAATCCCGGACAAAAGTCGAATGAAACGCCAACGCAACGAGGGGAGGCATACGCCGCGTAGATTGGGAAGCCAATAAGCCGCGTGGTCTAGATTCCAGTCCACTCCTCGGCCTTCTCAACGATCGTGAGTTCCCGGATGAGCGCGTCAACGTTTCTGGTCAGTTCCGGCAGGAAGGTGATCTGATGGCGGGCACCACGATAGGATTCGGCCATCAGGATCGCATCCACCAGGATCGGTACGACCAGGCTTTCGGGGTCCTCGAGCTCGGCAAGCGACCTCAGCTTGGTCATCGCTTTCAGCCTCGCCGCCAAGGGATCCGAAGTCGCCTCGACACGTCCGATACACCAGCCCATCAGTCTCTCCGCCAAAGCGCATAGGATAGCTCAGACTGGTCGATCGGGTAGTTCCGGCTGGCGCGTAACTGGATCGCCTCGGCGCGAGATCGCTGTCACTTTGGTCAGCGGGTGATCGATCCGATGATCCAGACCGCAGACATCAGCACGACCGCCAGCAGCAAGGAGACGCCGAGGACGTAACGGACGACATGCGGCTTGATCGCACCGCTCGCTTCTTCCTCGCTGAGGTGAACCTCGTCGTCCTCGCGGTGCATCGCCGTCTCCTTTTGTCCGGTGCGCAAGGATCATAAGCCCTGAAAGCGCCCCAGCGCCAGCCCGTTGCGGGCGGCCGGTCGAAGGTCAAACTCCGCTGAGCTGCCAGGGATGCCTGATCGGATGGATGCGGCGTGCGCGGCAATGGAGTGCCGGGAGGTTGGGCGTCTGCACGGCGTGTCCGGTTGCGGACGGCTGCCGTGGCGCCTAGCCAGTCAGCGGGCGTCGGCCCGGCTGACTGGTTTAGCGATCGGCGGCGAGCCAGCCGGTCAGGATGTAAAGCAGGATCGCGACTGGGCCGGTGATCAGAGTCGCGATGATCAGGGCAAGCCGGATCACCAGGACATCAATACCGGTCCAGTCGGCGAGCCCGGAGCAAACGCCCATCAATTTGGCGTCGGCAGGTTTCAGGACAAAACGTCCGTTCATGGTCTTACTCCACGAATGAGTGGGTTACGGTCGTTTTGGTTCAGGTGATCGACAGCGGGCCGACAGCGGCGCTGACGAACAGGAGCGTGCTGATCAAAGCGGCTGCGAAAGAAACCGCATATTGGCGGGCGTCGAGATTGTGTGCGAACATTTTTATTCTCCCTGTGCGCAAGACCGTGATTGGCTTGCCCAACATACAATGCAGGGAGCGTGCCAATTGGAAAATGTCGTTGTTTTTCAGTAGCGCCCGTTGGCGATGTAGCGCGTTTCGCAGAAATTTCACGCCACCAGTTGGTGAAATTCGCCAATCACCCGTTGACGATCACCCCGCCATTGGGATGGAGCACCTGCCCGGTCATGTAGCTGCTGTCTTTGCAGGCCAGGAACAGGAAGGCCGGCGCGACTTCGTTGGGCTGGCCCGGCCGCTTCATCGGCGTGTCCTTGCCGAAATCCTTGATCTCCTCGGGCGGCTGGCCGCCGCTCGGGTTGAGCGGGGTCCAGATCGGGCCGGGCGCGACCGCGTTGACGCGAATCCCGTCGTCGACCAGATTTTGCGACAGCGAGCGGGTGAAAGCGGTGATCGCGCCCTTGGTTGCGCTATAGTCGAGCAGGTCCTTGGAGCCCTTGTACATCGTCACCGAGGTGCAGTTGATGATCGCCGCGCCTTTCTTGAGATGCGGGCGCGCGGCCCGGGTCAAATAGAACATCGAAAAGATGTTGGTCTGGAAGGTGCGTCGAAGCTGCTCGTCGCTGATCTCTGTGACGTCCTCATCGGGATGCTGCTCGCCGGCATTGTTGACCAATATGTCGAGCCGGCCGAAGCGGTCGATGACCTGGTCGACCACCTTGTCGCAGAACGCTTCGTCACCAAGGTCGCCGGCGATGGTCAGCGCCTGGCCGCCTTCCTTCTCAACCAAAGCCTTGGTCTTGGCGGCATCGTCATGTTCGCACAGATAGGCGACGGCGACGTCGGCGCCTTCGCGGGCGAACAGCACCGCGACCGCCCGGCCGATGCCGCTGTCCGCGCCGGTGACGATCGCCGTCTTGCCCTTCAACCGCTCCGATCCGGGATAGCGCGGGGTCCAATCTGGCTTGGGCTCAAGCTCGCTTTCGTGGCCCGGGAGCGCGTCCTCGTGGACCATCGGTTCGACGACGTCGGGCATTCGGAATCAGCCTTGGCGCCCGCCCCGGATCGAATCACTGCTCGGCTCCAGGTGGCCCGACGTGGGCAATTTGACCGCGCGGCATTCGGCGACGATCGTCGGAAAATCGAAATCCGTGTTGTCGGCCAAGACGGCGCTTGTCGCCCCACTGCACGCCTCGCGGCTTTCGTAGCGCGTCGGCATGGTGGCGACCGGCTGGCACGCAACGCCTCCGTCGGCGCACCCTAGTAAAGCGATGAAATAACCAGCCGGACCCATCACACAACAACCCCTTGGGAGAGTAAGGCTAAACCGCAAATTAAACGCGTTGTTCCAATCGTTTCGCCAACATCAATTGCGGGGCGGAAGCTTGCGCCCTACCTAGTCCGCGATGGCGAGCGCGGGACCACCGATAGACAAGAGCAAGACGGCGGCGCGAACCCTGCTGCGCTTCATGCCGTTGCTGTGGCCCAAGGGCGAAGGCGAATTGAAGGCACGCGTAATCGGCGCGGTGCTGCTGGTCCTCGCCGGCAAGGCAGCAGTGCTGCTGATGCCGTTTGCCTACAAAGCGGTGATCGACGGCATGTCGTCGAACAAGGCGCCATTCGCGGTCGTCGCCGGTTTGGTGCTCGGCTATTGCACCGCGCGCTTCGGTGGGGTGCTGTCCGACAATTTACGCAACGCCGTGTTCGAGAAAGTCGGCCAGCGCGCCGCCTTCACTTTGGCCGCGCGGGTGTTCCGCCACGTCCATTCGCTGTCGCTGCGTTTCCATCTCGAGCGGCGCACCGGTTCGCTGACCAAGGTCGTCGAGCGCGGCACCAAAAGCATCGATTCGATGCTCTATTTCTTGCTGTTCAATATCGCCCCGACGCTGTTCGAATTGGGTGCGATCTGTATCATCTTCGCGGTCAAGTTCGGCTTGCCGATGGTCGCGGCGACGCTGGCGATTGTCACAATCTATATTGCCTTCACGCGGGCGGTGACCGACTGGCGCGCCAACATCCAGCGCACGATGAACGAAGTCGACAACCGTGCCATCGGCCGCGCGGTCGACAGCTTGCTCAATTACGAAACGGTCAAATATTTCGGCGCCGAGGAGCGCGAGGCCAAACGATACGATTCCGCGATCCGCAGCTTCACCAACGCCGCGGTCAAGAATGAGACATCGCTCGCCTGGCTCAATATCGGCCAGTCGCTGATCACCAACATCATGATGGCCGGGGCGATGGTCTTCACCGTGTGGGGATGGAGTCAGGGCCGCTTCACCCCCGGCGATGTGGTGCTGGTCAATTCGCTTTTGATGCAGCTGTTCCGGCCGCTCGACATGCTCGGCTGGGTCTATCGCTCGATCCGCCAGGGGCTGATCGACATGGAAGCGATGTTCGACTTGCTCGACACCCCGGCCGAAGTGATCGACCGCCCCGGCGCAAGACCGCTCAACGTGACGCGTGGCAGGGTCAAATTCGAGAACCTCCGCTTCGCTTATGATCCGGACCGCGAGATCCTCAAAGGCATCGACCTCGACGTCCCGCCGGGGACCAGCCTCGCTGTGGTCGGGCCATCGGGGGCGGGCAAGTCGACGCTGGCGCGGCTGATGTTCCGCTTCTACGACCCGACCGGAGGGCGGATTACGATCGATGAGCAAGACATAGCGGAGACGACCCAAGCCTCCTTGCGCAGCGCGATCGGTATCGTCCCTCAGGACACCGTGCTGTTCAACGATTCGATCGGCTACAACATCGGCTACGGCCGTGAAGGCTCGAACCAGGCCGAAATCGAATCCGCGGCTCGCGGCGCGGCGATCGACGGGTTCATCCAGTCCTTGCCCCAAGGCTATGAGGCGATGGTCGGCGAGCGCGGGCTGAAACTGTCGGGCGGCGAGAAGCAGCGCGTGGCGATCGCCCGCACTCTGCTCAAAGATCCGCCGATCCTGATCCTCGACGAAGCCACCAGTGCGCTCGACAGCCGGACGGAGGAAGCAATCCAGGCGACACTGGACGCGGTCGTCCGCAACCGCACCACCATTGTCATTGCGCACCGCTTGTCGACAGTCGTCGGCGCCGACCAAATCGTCGTTCTCGATGAGGGCCGGGTGGCCGAGCGCGGCACCCACGCCGAACTGCTCCGCTCCGGCGGCCTTTACGCCGAGCTGTGGGCACGCCAGGCTGCGGAGCGCGAGCTCGAAAAAGAAGCCGAAGCTGCGGAGTAGGAGCTTGTCCGAATGCTCATGATACGATTAGCGGCCGCATCCATAGCTGCCCTTGCGCTCGCCAATCCGGGCTATGCGCAAGACACGATATTCCTGCAGCCCGGCCAATCCGCGCAGTTCAAGCTCGGTCCAACCGAGCGGCCAATTGAGACATTGCGTGGAGATGCCGAATGGACCGCCTTCGACGTTGAGCGGGCTCGCCATTTGTCGGGCCTGACGCCGCCCGAAAAGCCGGTCGACCATGCGACTCCTATTTACACGAAGGATGGAGATGTTGCGCCGCCCCCGATCCAAAAAGAAATCGTGAGCACACGCTTTTTCTCCATCGCTGGTCAGCACAGCATGCTAGTCGTCGAAAATGGGTACGAATGGGCGCTGTCCTACCGGGCTCACATGACCCTGGGCGGCAAAAGCCAATTGACCGACGTGTGCATAGTCCCTCCCGGCAAGCTCAGCTTCGAGCACTGGCCGCATACAATCGAGAAGATTGAGCTTTTCGATTTTCGCTTCGTTGCCTGGCACCCGGAAAGTCCGATCCCATGCGCCTAGGACGGGCTTGCGGATGACCCCAGCCCAAATCCTTCACAAGACGTTTGGGTTCGACGCATTCCGCGGGGTTCAGGAACAAGTCGTCGGCCGGGTGATGGTGGGGCGATCGACGCTCGCTGTGATGCCGACCGGGTCGGGCAAGTCGTTGTGTTACCAAATCCCGGCGCTCGCCCGCGATGGGACCGGGCTGGTAATTTCGCCCTTGATCGCGCTGATGCACGACCAGATCCGGGCCGCGGAAGCGGCGGGGATACGGGCGGCGTCGCTGACATCGGCCGACACCAACCGCGAGGATACACTCAACCGCCTCCACGCGGGCAAGCTCGACCTCCTCTACGTCGCCCCAGAGCGCGCATCGGGCGAGGGCTTTCGGCGAATGATCGACGATATTCCGCTGGCGCTGATTGCGATCGACGAAGCGCATTGTGTTTCAGAATGGGGGCACGACTTCCGCCCCGACTACCGCTTGCTCCGATCGTTGCTCGACGACCAGCGCGGCGTGCCACGGCTGGCGCTGACCGCGACCGCCGATGCGCGGACCCGCGCGGACATCCTCGACCAGCTCGGCATCCCGCAGGACGGGCTGATCATCGCCGGCTTCGACCGGCCCAACATCCGCTATCACATCCGCCCGCGCGACGGCTTGCCCGCGCAGCTGAAGGCGCTCGCGGCGAGCCAGCCGGGACCGGGCATCGTCTACGCTCCGAGCCGAGCTGGGGCCGAGAAGATTGCCGAGCAATTGCAGGCGAGCGGGCGCCCGGCACTTGCCTATCACGCCGGGCTCGAAGCACCGATCCGCTCGCGCAACCAGTCGGCGTTCGTTCGCTCGGAAGAAATGGTGATGGCCGCAACCGTGGCGTTCGGGATGGGCATCGACAAGCCCGACGTGCGCTTCGTCGCCCATGCCGGGATCCCCAAGTCGATCGAGGCTTTCTATCAGGAAACTGGCCGCGCCGGGCGCGACGGCGACCCGGCCGAAGCCTGGCTGTTTTGGGGCGCCGAGGATTTCGCCCGCGCCCGCCAGCGGATCGAAAGCGAGGTCGAGCCCGAGCGGCGGCCGGGCGAGCGCGATCGTTTGAACGCGCTCGCCGCGCTGATCGAAAGCGCGTCCTGCCGCCGCGCAATATTGCTGAGGCATTTCGGCGAGGACCCGCCCGAGACCTGCGGCAATTGCGACAATTGCCTCGACCCACCCAAGACGATCGACGTCAGCGAGGTTGCGCGCAAATTGCTGTCGGCGGCATTTCGCACCGACATGCGCTTCGGCGTCGGCCATCTCGCTGATGTGCTCGGCGGCAACGACAATGAAAAGGTGCGCGGATTCGGACACCATAAATTGTCGGTGTTCGGAATCGCCAATGCCGAAGAGCTCGCGCTCGTCCGGCCGGTGGCGCGCTCACTGATCGCCCGCGATGCGCTGCGCAGCGATGCCTATGGCGGGCTGTCATTCGGTCCGGGGGCCAAGCCGATCCTCAAGGGCGAGGAAGCGGTTGTCATCGCCGTCCCGCCGCCACGTCGCAAAAGCGCACGAACGCCGCGCGAGGAATTCCCGCATGATCCGCTGTTCGAAGCGCTCCGCAATGCGCGGAAAGCGATCGCCGCCGAAACGGGCGTTCCGCCTTACGTCATCTTCCATGATTCGACGTTGCGCGAGATCGCCGCGAGGCGACCGAAGCGACTTTCCGACCTGTCGCGCGTGCAGGGCGTGGGCGAAGCCAAGTTGTCGCGCTATGGTGACGCCATGCTCGCGGTGATCGCGGCGCATGAGGAGACGGGCCATGTTCCGGCAGCTTGACGAAAAAACGCTGGTCAGCGGCCAGATTTCGCCCGCCGACATCGACGAAATGAAGCGTCATGGCGTCACCATGATCGTCAACAACCGCCCCGACGGCGAGGACGCAGGCCAGCCGACCGGCCGGGAAATCTGTCTCGCGGCCGAAGCGGCCGGGATCGCCTATCGCCACGTCCCGATCGTCCGCGGCATGGGCCCGACCGATATCGAGGCGATGCGCGACGCGATGCACGAGGCGGGCGAAGGCAAGATGCTGGCCTATTGCCGCTCGGGCAATCGTTCGACCTTGGCGTGGGCAGTGGCCAAACGCGAAGATGGGGCGCGGCGCGAAGAGCTCGAGGCCAGCGCCGAAGCCGCGGGGTTCAGTCTGGCACCGATCCAGCATTTGCTGTGACCTTGCCCATCCGCTTGCTGTCGCAAGGCGACATTGCCAAGCTGATGCGTCCATCCGACTATCTCGAAGCGGTCGAAGCCGGGTTCCGGGCCGCCAAAGCCGGCCGCGCCGATTCCCCGCCACCGATGCATATTCACGGCCGAGGCGGCGCCTTTCACGCCAAGGGCGCGAGCTATGACAATGGCCGGGCTTATGCCGCGCTCAAGCTCAACGGCAATTTCCCCGGCAATCCGCAAACAAACGGTCTGCCGACAATCCAGGGCGCAATCCTGCTCGCCGATGCGGCCAACGGGTCGCTGCTGGCGATCCTCGATTCGGCGGAGGTCACGCTGCAGCGCACCGCCGCCGCGACCGCGTTGGCCGCGCATCATCTCGCCCGCCCCGACTCCTCGACTGTCTGCCTGGTCGGGTGCGGGGGACAGGCGCTACCGCATCTGACTGCGTTGCTTGGGGTGCTTCCGCTCCAGCGCTGCCTCGCCTTCGATCTGGACCCAGGCAAGGCCGGCGCATTCGCGAGCGAAGCGCTGGAAGCATTCGATATCGACTGCGACGTGGCGGGCGATCTTCATCAGGCGGCGCTGCTTGCCGACGTGATCGTCACCGTCACCTCCGCCCGGGCTCCGGTTCTTGGCGTAGAGGAGGTTAAGCCCGGAACTTTTATCGCCGCGGTTGGGACCGACAGCCCGGACAAGAATGAAATCGCCCCGGCGCTGATGGCAGCTTCGATCGTGGTCGTCGATGTGCTCGATCAATGCCTCGCAATGGGAGATCTGCGCCACGCCATAGCGGCAGGAGCGATGACCGAGGCGGAGGTCCATGCCGACCTTGGCGACGTGGTCGTCGGCAAGGCCCGTGGCCGGGATCGCGACGATCAAACCATCGTCTTTGATTCAACCGGGACCGCACTGGAGGATGTGGCCAGCGCCGCCCTGATCTACGAGCGCGCGGTGGAGGCAGGAGCCGGCACCGAAATCATGTTGGCACAATCATGATCGAGCCCGGACAATTCGCGCTGTTCATGCTCGGTGCGATCACGCTCAACCTGATCCCGGGTCCCGACATGACCTTCGTGATGTCGCAAGGCGCGGCGCGGGGGACACGCGCCGGAGTCGCGGCCGCGCTTGGGATCGGGGCCGGGACGATCGTCCATATCCTGCTGGCGGCGGCGGGGCTGGCGGCCTTGCTGTCGCAGGTTGCCTGGGCGTTCGACATCATCCGCTACGCCGGCGCAGCCTATCTGGTGTGGATCGCCATCCAGCTGTTCCGCGCGCCGCCGGTCCGCGGGACTTCGCCCCCCGTGTCGGCGTCAAAAGCGTTTCGCCAAGGCGCGCTGATCAACATCCTCAATCCCAAGGTCGCGTTGTTCTTCCTCGCTTTCCTGCCGCAGTTCATGAGCCCCGAAGCCGGCCCCTATTGGCTGCAAAGCCTGATCCTCGGCCTGTCATTCAATGTGTCGGGCACGATCGTCAATCTGCTGGTCGCGCTGTCGAGCGGCAGGCTGGCGGATACGCTGCGGAGGAGGCCGCGGATCGGCAAATATTTGAATTGGTTCGCCGGGGCGCTGATGGGCGGGCTTGCCGTCCGGCTGCTTCTGGCGAGACGCTGAGTCTAGGCCGCGGTGCCGCCGACGGTGAGCCCCTCGATCAGCAATGTCGGCTGGCCCACGCCGGCGGGGATTTGCTGGCCCGCCTTCCCGCAAATGCCGACACCTTCGTCGAGCGCGAGATCGTTGCCGATGCCCTTCACTCGGGTCAGCACGCTTGGCCCGTCGCCGATCAATGTCGCGCCCTTGATCGGGGCGCCCAATTTGCCGCCTTCTATCTTGTAGGCCTCGGTGCAGGAGAAGACGAACTTGCCATTGGTGATGTCGACCTGGCCGCCGCCGAAGCTCTTGGCGTAGATGCCGTTGGGCACACGCGACAGCAATTCGGCGGGATCGTCGGTTCCGCCAAGCATGAAGGTGTTGGTCATCCGCGGCATCGGCGCATGGGCGAAGCTTTCGCGCCGGCCGTTGCCGGTCGGCTGCATGCCCATTAGCCGTCTTCGATCAGCACGGTGCGGCCGGTTGGGGTGCCTTCGTCGTCGATCGTCAGCGAGCCGCGCCGCTCACCGATCGCGCCTTCGTCGATCACCGTCACGCCCGGGGCGGCGACGCGCTGACCCATCCGCCCAGAGAACGCCGAGGTGCCCTTGCGGTTGAAGTCGCCCTCGAGGCCGTGACCGACCGCTTCGTGGAGCAACACGCCGGGCCAGCCGGGGCCGAGCACGACGGTCATTTCACCGGCCGGAGCCGCAATCGATTCCAGATTGACCAGCGCCTGGGCCAGCGCCTCGTCGATCGCCCGGTTCCATGTCGCGGGCTCGAACAGGCGATCGTAGAGATAGCGGCCGCCGATGCCGTAGAATCCGGTTTCGCGGCGGTCGCCCGACTTGGCGACGATCGAGACGTTGAGCCGGACCAGGGGGCGGACGTCACTGGCGACGAAGCCGTCGGCGCGGACGATCTCGACCACGCTCCAGCTGCCGACCAGTGACACGCTGACCTGCTCGACTCGTGGGTCGCGGGCACGGGCGGCGGCGTCGATCTCCTGGCACAAGGCGACTTTCCGGGCGAACGGAATCGCGGTCAGCGGATCCTCGGCGCCGTACATCGCCTGATTGGTGCGGGGCGGCGGCGCGGATGGGGCGCCCTTGGCCGGATCGAGCAGGCGCAAGGTCGCCGCGGCGCGGTCGATCGCGGCGGCGCTCAATTCATTGGCGTGGGCAAATGCAGTGGTTTCGCCGGTGACCCCACGCAGGCCAAATCCCGAAGCCATGTTGTAGTCGGCGGTCTTCAGGCGGCCGTCGTCGAAACCGAATGCCTCGCTGGCCCGGTATTGGAGATAAAGCTCGCCGTCGTCGCAGCCGGTCAAATGGCGCTGGGCGAGGCGGCGGGCGTCATCGGGATCGAGACCGCCATCGCGGTAAAGGAACGAGCGCGGATCGAGCGCGGTCACTTGTGATCCGCCGGGCCGCCGATCAGGACGAAGCGGCGGTCGCAATAGCCGCAGTCGACATAGCCCCGCTCGTCGATCGCCAGATAGACGCGGGGGTGGCCGAGGGCGGGGGCGATTTCCCCGGAGCCGTCGCAATAGACCCGGGTCTTGTCGACCCGGACAATCTCGGGAGGCGGTTGCATCCGGAACCCCTAGCAACCGCCCCCCAAGCCTTCAATGGCCTGTCTTCTCGACAGCGGTGTTACTGATAGTCGGCGGTAATATCGAAGGTCGACTCGTAATCGCCGTCGGGCTGGTTGGCCGCGACGAGGATGGTCCCGCCGACTCCGACGAAGAACGTCAGCGCGGTCGGGTCGATCGTCCGCGTCGTCGCGCCGTCGATGCCCATCGTCACCACCGGGATGGTATCGCCAGTTCCGTTGGTGAGGACGGTCGCCGGGGTCAAATTGATGATCACCTGCTGACTGCCTGAGCCCGAGCCGGCGAAATAGCCGCGGCCACCGGGAGCGACCGCTATCGAGGTCAAACCTCCGGCGATCGAGCGGGCGCCGGTGGTGGCGTTGATCGTCACCGTTCCGGCGACGCTCGACGACACCACGGTGCCGAAATCGAGGTCGGTAACCCGAACGAACGACAGCGGGCGCAGGATCAAAACCTCGCCCTTGGCCTGCGGCGTCGCGGCGACGGGCGCGGCGAAGGCGGGCGTTGCGCCCGCAAAGAGAAGCGCTGTCGCGAGCAGCCCGGAAAATCTGGTCATGGTCGTCCCCACATGAAAAATCGTGGGGCGAGTATTGCCGGGCGCGTCTCAATGGCGGTTCAAGAATATGGGTAACAAGAGTTTAAACCGCGTTCGTTAACCTTTGGCCGCGTCGGGCTCAGGGATATTGGACGGTGACGTCGAAGGTACCGACATAGGATCCGTCGACCTGCGCGGCGCCGACATTGAGGGTCCCGCCGACCCGGAATTCGAAGCTTTCCTGCCTGGCCATCGCCTTCTTGCTCTGTCCCTGCAGCGTGAAATTGTTGACGATCATCGTCTCTGTCCCGCCGACCCGGGTGATGGTGACGTTGCCATTGGGAATGCGGATGATGACCACCGAGGCGCTTCCCGCCGCCCCGATGAAGCTCGCCGCAGTCGGCGTTCCGGCAAGAGGGACCACCCCGCCGGTGGTGGTCATGACGTTGGCGACCGGCTCGATTACCGCGGTGCCCGCGCCGGTCTTGGCGATCGTTCCGAAATCCAGGTCGCCCTTGAGCACCAGCGTCAGCGGATGCAGCACGCCGAGCATCGCTTTGGCGCGCGGGGTCGCGGTCGCGGCCCGAGCCGGGACGGGAGCGAGCAATGCGGCGGCAAGGCTGACGGAAGCAGCGAGGGCGCGGACGGACTTCATCACACCCTGGCCGGTACATAGTTAACGTCAAAGTCACCTTGCTTTGTAGGGTTAATGGCGCGCTAACCATGCGCGGCTTTCTTAGGCGCGGCGGGCCAGCTATGCGCAGGCGATGAGCAAGAGCGAAGCCGCGATCCGCATCGAATCGCTGTCGAAGACCTACCAGGGCGGCCAGCGCGCGCTCGACGACGTATCGTTCGACGTGCCGCGCGGCCAGATCTTCGGCCTGCTCGGCCCCAATGGCGCGGGCAAGTCGACCCTGATCAACATCCTTGCCGGACTGGTCGTCAAATCCTCCGGCGCGGTGACGATCTGGGGTTTCGACATCGACCGCAATCCGCGCAACGCCAAATTGTCGATCGGCGTGGTGCCGCAGGAGATATTGTTCGACCCCTTCTTCACGCCGCGCGAAGCGCTGGAGATCCAGGCCGGGCTGTACGGCGTGTCCAAGGCCATGCGGCAGACCGACGCGTTGCTCGCGGCGATGCATTTGACCGACAAGGCCAATGCTTATTCGCGCACCCTGTCCGGGGGCATGAAGCGGCGGCTGCTGGTGGCCAAGGCGATGGTCCATTCGCCGCCGATCCTGGTGCTCGACGAGCCGACCGCGGGCGTCGACATCGAGCTTCGCCAGCAATTGTGGGCCTATGTGAAGGCCCTGAACGCGCAGGGCGTGACGGTGGTGCTGACGACCCATTATCTAGAAGAAGCCGAGCAGCTTTGCGACCGCATCGCGATCATCAACCATGGCCGCCTGATTGCCAACGAACCGACCAAGGAATTGATCGCCAAGGCGCAGGACAAAGCAGTGGTGGTGACCGTCGACCGC
>Ga0193709_1000137_pt1 | contig 30224 bp, 31 predicted proteins | sample H3c2metaG_FD_160571 | JGI IMG/M metagenome (GOLD analysis project Ga0193709, IMG submission 160571) | Soil microbial communities from a riparian zone of the East river system, Colorado, United States - H3c2 | ecosystem: Environmental > Terrestrial > Soil > Riparian zone | place: USA: East River...
CACTCAAAACCGACACCAACGGCGTCGCCGAGCTTACCTTCACCCCCGAACGCGAAGGCTACTATCGCGTCGCCTGGGCCAGTGACGACTCTTCGCGCAACACGCAGCACGCAACACAAATAACTACGGAAACAACAGTTTGGGTTGCAACGGGCACCACCACCGAGCTCGGCTATCGCCACAGCGGCCTCGAAATTATCGTCGATAAAGACACCTTCCGTGTGGGCCAAAAAGCTCCGGTGATGCTCGTCGCACCTGCCAGCGACCGCCACATCCTCTTCACCGTCGAAGGCGAAGATTTATATAACTATCAGCTCATCCATCTCGATGGCACCGTGAAACTCATCGAATTGCCCATCGAAGAAAAACACGTGCCGAACATCTTCCTCAGTGCGGCCATGGTGAACGATCGACAGATTTTCATGGACACCAAGCAAGTCGTCGTCCCCCCAGCCAAAAATTTTCTCGCCGTCAATATCCAACCTGACCGTCCGCAATATCAGCCGCGCGAAGAAGGCACGTTCCAGATCACCACTCGCGATGACACGGGCCAGCCCGTCTCTGCCGAAGTTTCCTTCGGCCTGGTGGACGAATCGGTCTTTTACATTCAACAGGATTACGCAGGCGATCCTCGTCAGTTTTATTTCGGCACGAAGCGCCCGCATTCCATTCAAACCCAATCTACGATGAATCAGAAACGATACGCGAAGCTGATTCCGGGTGAAAAAGACCAACTTATTGACGAACTCGATCTGAAACAGGCGCAAAGCTCTTTGGATTCCGACGGTAACCGCCGCGATTACACCAAGGACAAACTCTCGGCGGGGCGATCCACTTCGGGTTACGGCATCGGCGGCGCGTTGCAAAAGGAAGAATCACTTGCACGAAAGAGCCTCGCTCTTTCAGACATGGCAAGTCTCTCCGAAGCGAGGGCAATGAATTCACCCGCCCCAGTCGCGCTTGCGGCCGCTCCGGCAGAGCAGCCGCCCGGCCAGGAACCGGCGGTGCAGGTCCGCAGTGATTTCCGATCGACCATCCTTTGGCAGCCGGATGTCATCACCGACAAAGATGGCCATGCCACCGTTAAAGTGAAATACCCGGATTCGCTGACCGGTTGGAAAGCGACCGCTCGCGCTGCCTCTCAAGCCAACCAATTCGGCATCGCCAACGAAACTACTCGCACCAAACAGCCGCTCATCGTCCGACTCCAGGCGCCGCGTTTCTTCCTCGTCGGCGACACGGTCACACTTTCCGCCGTCATCAATAACAACACAGATGAAGCCTTAAAGGTTAAGGTCGATTTGGATTATGTCGGCGGCCTGATCTTGGCCGAAGCGTCCTCGCCCTCTCTTCCCAAGGAGGAGAGGGATGGGGTGAGGAGGTCTGTCACACTATCCGTTCCCGCCAATGGCGAAGCCCGAGCCGATTGGCTCGCTCAAGTCAAATCGCCTGGCGAAGTGAAACTCAAAGTGACCGGCCGCGGCGGCAAATATTCCGATGCCATGGAGAAATCGTATCCTATCTACGAGCACGGAATCGAAAAATTCATCACCAAATCCGGCAAGGCCCGCGGGAACGACATCACCATCAAGCTCGACCTCCCAAAAGAGCGCAAACTCGACACCACCTCCCTTGTCGTTCAACTCACTCCCAGCATGGCCGTGACGATGCTCGATGCCCTGCCCTATTTGATTGATTATCCGTACGGCTGCACCGAGCAAACCATGAGTCGCTTTCTGCCCGCGGCCATCACCGCAAAAACTCTGCGCGATCTTGGCCTTCAACCCGAAGACATCATGGGCCGCGTCTTCGGCGGAATTGAAACCGCTCATGCCGCCGCAACTCATCCGAACGGCAAAAAAGATCTGGAGAAACTCGATGACATCGTAAAAGCCGGCCTCGACCGTCTCTACGATTTTCAACATTCCGATGGCGGCTGGGGTTGGTGGAAACAAGGCGAGAGTGATCATTGGATGACGGCTTACGTCGTCTGGGGACTTACCCTCGCCCGCGATGCCGAAGTGAAAATTGACCGAAACGCCCTCCAACGCGGCGTCAGCTTCCTCGACAAAACTCTCGTTGAAGAGGAGGAGAATCCGGATATGCAAGCCTGGATGCTCCACGCCCTCGCCGTTTACAAAGCTTCAAGCAAACAAACTTCTCTTTCCCCGTTCCAAACCAAAGCTTTCGACAACCTCTGGACCGACCGCGACAAACTGAACGCCTACACCCGCGCCCTCCTCGCCCTCTCAGCCCATCACTTCGGCAAGGCTGACCAGGCCAAAACACTGATTCAAAATCTCGAAAACGGCGTCAAACGCGACGACCGCCCAGACACCTCCGTGCTCATTTCCGGCGCTCCATCAACTAACAACAATCAACCATCAACTTCCCAGCTTGGCACGGCTCACTGGGGCGAAGACGGCATCTATTGGCGCTGGTCCGACGGCGGAGTCGAAGCCACGGCCTTTGCCTTGCGCGCTCTCCTCGCCATCGATCCGCAAAACAAACTCGTCGAGCCGGTCACCAACTGGCTCATCAAGAATCGCCGTGGCGCGCAATGGAACAGCACGCGCGACACGGCCATCGTCGTTCTCGCGATGAACGACTACCTCCGCGTCAGCGGTGAACTTAAACCCGAACTCGAATACGAACTTTTCGTCAACGGCTCTTCCGTCGCAAAGAAAAAAATCAGCGGCGCCGACGTCTTTAATGCCCCAAGCCGTTTTGCCATTGACGCCAAACTCATCAAGGACGCCAACGAAATCCGCATCAAACGCAAATCCGGCGATGGCCCGATCTACTTTGCTGCCGAAGCCAAATTCTTCAGCCTCGAAGAACCTATCGCCCCCGCCGCAAACGAAATCTTCGTCAAACGCGAATACTACAAGCTCGCTGGCCGCCCGACCCTCCTCAAAGGCTACGTCTACGACAAAGAACTGCTCAAAGACGGCGAAACAGTTAAGAGCGGCGAGCGCGTCGAAACCCTCATCACCATCGAAGCCAAGAACAATTACGAATACCTCCTCTTCGAAGATCTCAAGCCTGCCGGCCTGGAAGCCGTCGAAGTCCGCAGCGGCGAATCCCTCTATGCTCGCGAGCTCAAATCCGGCTCTGTCCAACACAAATTCTCATCGAACACCAACGCACCCAATTCCGGTTCAAAGGCAGGGGCCGCGTCCGCGTCTCGTGTCATGGACAAATCCGCTCTCGCCCGCCGTACAAGCATCCGTCCCAAACCCGTGCCCCAATCCGACGACGGGGATTACACGGGCCGTTCCCGCTGGGTTTACCAGGAACTTCGCGACCGCAAAGTCGCTCTGTTCATCGACAAACTTCCCGAGGGCGTCTGGGAAATTCGCTACGACCTCCGTGCCGAAGTCCCAGGAAAATTCCACGCCCTGCCCGTCGTCGGCCAGGCGATGTATGTCCCCGAAATCCGCTGCAACGGCGCTGAAATCCGCATCAATGTGGCCGAATCAGATCGTTAATCCTTCGGAATTCAACTGGACTCTATCGTAATTGTTCAACCTGCCGAAATACTTCCTCAAGCAACGTGCTCCGAAGATGCAGAGTGGATTTCGTGGGCAGCGACCGCAGAACCGCGAGAATTTCGTCTTTCGTCCTCTGCTTTCGGCGAATTGCGCGGACCAATATGCCAAGGTCCCGTGGACTACAAGGCCGAGGCTGCGCCCCGCCAGACGAGCCGCGGTGTCGTCGGTCAAAAGAATGCAGCCGGGGTGCGCTTGTGCCACTTGCAAGGCCTCCACTTCTCCGCGATGCAACGCCAAGAGCCGACTCAGAGCTTCCAATTCTGCAGAAAGGGGGTTGATCGCGCTCGCGCGTACGAACTTTTCTGATTCTCCGCTAAGCGCGGTAGATCGATGCAGCTTCACTTCTTCCCAGACAATCGGCGGAACCAGCACTTCAGCGAAATCATGCAGCAAATCCACACAGCCGACCTGATCCAGATGAATCAGCGGACCTGCGTCACATACCACCACCGGCGCGGGGTCTTCACTCCCGGCCATGTAACCCCCAGCTTACGTCTTCCCGGATGAAGGATTCCGCCAGTCGTGAAGAGTGAGATTCCAGATAACGTCGAAGCGCCTCGCTTAAAAGTTCGTTGACGTCGCCCGCCCAGCCCTGCTCCACGAAGGCGCGAGCCTGCATCACCAGTTCCTGGGGCAACTCAGCTTGAATGTCCGTCTTCATCGCAATATATCTAGCAGACAGCCGGTGAAGTGGCCAAAGGAATATATTCTCTAAAATGGGGTTCGCTCGCTGCAAGGGGCAGAGCGATTATCAGTGATTCCCGACGGCGTCTGGGAAATTCGCTACGACCTCCGCGCCGAAGTCCCCGGCAAATTCCACACCCTCCCCGTCGTCGGCCAGGCGATGTATGTCCCCGACATCCGCTGCAACGGCGCTGAAATCCGCATCAACGTCGCCGAATCTGATCATGAGCAGACTATAAGGTGATCCGCTTGAGGGTTGCCGAATTTTCCCGCGTATCCGACAATACCGGCGTTCGAGCGGCATAACATCACGCTATGCGCCTCATATACATCCTGGTTTTCGCCTTGAGCCTGTTGCTCGCAGGCGCAGCTGTTCAAAAGTGGGGCGCGGCGGAGTTGCGGGCCAATTTCACTGGCGTTGCATTTATTACTCTGATCGCTCTGCCCTGGCTGATTGCCGCAACCATGCTCTTTGCCTGGTTCGGCTTGAGCCTCCGCGACGATGTGGCCGAGCGGAAGAACACGGCAGCGCTCGTCGCTCTGTGTGGCGCTCTCGCCGGCGTAGCCTTCACTTACATCGGCGGAAATCTCGGCGAAGGCCCTTCCTATTGGAACAACTTCTACTCGGTAGGTCTGGCGACCATTGGTTTCTTCGGACTCTGGCTGGTGCTCGAAATTGTGGCAAACGTTTCCATCTCCGTTGCCGAGGAAAGAGATCTGGCTTCCGGCGTGCGATTGGGCGGGCTGCTTTTGGCCATGGGTCTCGTGCTGGGCCGGGCGGTGGCCGGTGATTGGCATTCCACGGAAGGGACCTTCCACGATTTTGTGCATGACGGGTGGCCGGCTGGCCTGCTGTGCGTTTTGGCAATTCCCGTTGAATTCGCCGACCGACCGAGTCGGCATCGTCCATTTCCCTCCTGGTTGAGCGCGGGATTGTTGCCAGCAGTTGGCTATCTCGTATTGGCAGCTGGATGGCTTTGGTGGGTTGGGCGTTGGGAAGGGATGGGGCGATGAGGAAAACTTCAAACTCCCAAGAAACTCCAGAGGCGGGGCGTGCCCAGCGCCGCCTGCAGCAATCCCAAAGGGATTGCGTCCTCCAGCCCAGGGTTGCGAGGAACGAGCTACCCTGGGATCACGGTCGGAACGTCTGCTACCCTGAATGGGTTGCGCCAAGGCGGACTGACGATTGGCGAGATTGCGGGCGCCAATTTTCTCCCCGAGGTTCAAATCGCACTCGTTCGCACTTGCCACGACATGACTAGCAGGCAAGAAATCTTTTCCGCCTGGGCTCCGGACGCGTCGCTTTGGTCGCGCTGGGCAAAACCGGTGTTGTTCGCGCATCTCGATTCCGCGCTGTCACAGATCCCCGTTCGGGAATCGGCCGCTGACTTGAATTGGGCGCCTCCTCCCGCCGAAAAGGCCGCGTTCGTGCTTGATTTGCCTGGATCTGAAGGGGTTCTGAACGGGATTGCGCTGGCCACTATGGGCTATCGCCCTGTGCCGCTCTACAATGCGATCCCGCTGCCTTACGGCCAACGTCTGCTCGACCCATTGAGCAACGTATCCGTCGCCGCGGTGGATCTCCTGCCGATCCTGAGCGCTTTGCGGACCGGCGCAGCGCCCCTCGCCCAATTGAATCTTCCCGCTGATGCGCCGCCTGCATTTCTGCTCGATGCAAACCGGCGTGGCACCCGAAAAATGATCCCGGACGAGTTTGACAATCGCTCCGTCTCGTTCACCACGGATTTCCCCTCCGGAACGTTTCTTTACGCCCAGGGCATCCGGCAAATAATCCTCCTTCAAAAAGCGACCCTCGAACCGCAAGCAGACCTCGCCCATACGCTGCGGCGCTGGCAGGATGCCGGCCTGGCTCTCCGGCGCGCTCGACTCGATGTTGCCGAACCTGCGCAGCCGTTCGAAATTCCGAAGCCATTATGGTACCGCGCGATGTTTCAGCGCGCCCTCGCCGGCCTTGGTCTGCGGCGCGCCCGAGGTGGCGGCTTCGGCGCCTGGGTCCCAAACTCGAGCGCGGGTGGGTGAGTCCGGAAAATGATTGAGTGAAACTATTGTTGCGCGACTACCAAATCGTGTTGCAGTGTATATCCGCGAAATTCGCTGCAACGGCGCGGAAGTTCGCATCACTGTGGCCGAATCAGGAACATTCTCAATAGCGCCTGTCGAAGTGGCCGACTTCGAAATAGAATCGCCCTAACTTTAATGAAGGCCTGCGACTATTGTGGAAGGCGAAGCGATGACACTGCCCAATTTTGCGCTGAGTGCGGCCAAACCTTAACCGCAGTCGGAAATTCACTAACAGAGCCACCAGCGACTCAACCCGCCCCGCGAACCTTAGCAGGACCGGGCACTCTGAACGCGCGCTCGGCCACGATTATTCTTCTATTCTCGCTTGGTGTCGAAGTTTGCGGTGCCGTAGTGGCGGTAATCGTCACCATCAGCCGAACCTCTTCAGTGCAGGAGGCGTCGGCAGTAGCTAGACAGGTCGCGGATTGGATCCAGCCTTTTATGGCCCCTCTAATCGGTCTTGTTACCATCATCATGTCAGCTCGATTGGTACCGAACTATCTCCACGACCCGACTCCAGAAGGAGCTGCGTGGCTCCGCGGTTCTCGTCGGGCTATCGCCCAGGGCCTGCTAATGGGCTTGATGATGGGAGCGTGCGCCCGAATTTTCGTCAGCTCAGTACGACCGCACCTTAATCATCGGGTATCTTACGCGAGCCCCGTACCTTCAGAAGGCATAGCACACAGTAGTGGGGTCCTGCAGCTTCTTTGGCTCGTGTCGGTAAGTCTAGTCGCCCCAGTCTCCGAAGAACTATTGTTTAGAAGTGTTCTTTACGGCGGATTCCGAAAATCTTTTGGCTCGATGTGGGCGGCCATTCTCACGACATTAATCTTCTGGGCCCTGCACCTTCCCACGCCAATTCGAGATCCATTCGTAAGTCTAGGTCTTACGTCTTTTTCATTAGGAGCCGTATGGATTCGCCTACGTTCGCGAGCGATCGGCCCTGCCATCGCCGCTCACGTCGGATATAACACCTCATTATGCCTCGACCTCATATCACGGTTGATATGGAAAGCATAAGCTCCCTTCCCGCGGTTAGCTAAACGCTCGACCGCCGCCAAAAGGTGTCGGTCAATTAAATTGTAATCCTTTACCTTTGGCATCTTCTGTCACGTGAACGTTGGGTCCCGTAATGAGCTGACTATTGTTGCGTCGAAACCAAACTGTGCCGCCCCTCCCACGTCGTACAATCTCTTTACATGCAATTTACGAAATTTTGACAGATTCCGGCCCAACTCCGCGTCAAACTCCACACATGAAAAATCATAGCCACATTGTTTTGGCCGTACTCCTGTTCGGCTTTGCGGCGTTCACAGTGTCAGCTCACCCTGGCTCTGGCATCGTTGTTGACGAGCAGGGTAACGTTTTCTTTGCCGACCTTGACCGCGGCGTGTTGAAGATTGACGCGCGAGGCAAGGTCACCACGGTTTTTCCAAAGGAAGGTGGGCATTGGCTGGCCCTGGATGCCAGCGGTAGCTTCTCCAAGGTGGACTTCGAGAAATCACCGCACTGGCCGCGATGGTTCAAGCGACGCACGCCTGCTGATGTGCGGCCTGCACTCATCAGTGACGGGGGTTCGCCTCTGGTCGTTGCTCCCGATGGCAACCTTTACTATGTTTGCAACGATGAGCGGATGATTCCGGGAGGACTGCTGATTGCGCGGCTGACACCGGATGGCAAGGAAACGCTGCTCAGTCCCGCCTTTCGTCAGACCTCTGACGGGTTGGGTGGCATCAAAGGTCTGGCTGTCGGCCCGGGTGGGTCGCTCTACGCCAGTTATCCCAAAGCGATTCTGAAATTTGCTCTCGATGGGAAAGTCACTACACTGCTTAACCCGGTGGTTGTGGCCGATTGCGAGAAACAGCCGCCGGTTGAGGACGCCCCTTTTTTACGTGGCTTGGCTGTAGATGCACACGGGGCGGTTTATGTCGCGGCCACGGGCTGCCGGTGTGTCATCAAGATTATGCCCGACGGCCACGTCGACACGGTCTTAAAGGCCGAAGCACCGTGGTCGCCGACAGGCGTTGCCCTGAGAGCTGATGACCTCTTCGTGTTGGAATACACCGTCATCAACGACGAAGCTCACGATTATCTACCACGCGTACGCAAACTCGGACATGACGGCGAGGTGGCGACATTGACGACATTCGCGCCGAAGGAGAGATAGTTTGGAAGTCACTATTGTTGCGTCGAAACCAAACCGTGCTCCGCTTCCCAAGCTTCGAAACCAATTTCGTCGGCCTTGTGATTGACCGTGGCTCTATGAACCTCTGTATGTCCGTCCGCAAAACCGTAGGTCCTCACATAACCTCCGTCTTCTGTCTGCTGCGGTTGTTTTTCGCGCAGGACAATTTGTGCCGAGGCGTTTGTGAGTGTTTCAGGTGAACCCTGGAACGTGATTTCGTAATTGTCCGGCACAAGTCCATACTTCCGCCCACCGGGCGGAAATTCATCCGGTTTCAGGTTGTGCTCGATTTTCGATTCTGGACCCAGAAATTGATCAGCCTGCGCGAAGTTGGTTGGAAACTGTCCCTGATTTTTTTCCGCAAATATCATGAAAGCTATAAGCCACTGGCGAGTGTAATTCATCTTCGCAATGGCTTGCTGCTTCATCTCTTCCTGGGGCGTGCTCCCCTGTTCTTCTGCTTTTGGCGCAGCCGGCACTTCAACGCGAGCGCGCGACGCTGCGGCGAGTTGGCTTCGCAGTTGGCCTACTTCATTGCGGAGACGCAGGACATCATTGCCTCCTGAATTCGATCTCCCCTCGTTTAGCGAAGCAAGCTGGCCTGAGAGATCATCGCGCTCTCGGGTAAGCTGGTCGATTTGGTTGGAGAATGAGTTTTCTTGCTGCTGCGCGGCGCGAGCCTGGGCGCGGGCATTTGATGCCTCGCGAGCCTGGTAAACACAGGCGGTGGCCGCCACAAGAGTCGTGGCAAACAGTGCTTTTTGAAGTGTAGTCATAGCAACGATTTTAGAGATGGCTGCGGTTGAGACGGTAACTGCTGTTCCTGAAGCGAATGCCGCGGAAATAACCACTGGCCCGAGAGCAGCGGGAGCGGCTTGAATTGCATTCGTCGTAATCGTAGCTGTCAGGCCCACCGCGCTAACGCTCACTCCGCGCCGAACAAAAAACTCCCGCAACCGCTCGACCGAGCGGCTAACTCGTTTTCTTGCCGCGTCTTCGTTAATTCCCAGGGCCTGGCCCACCTCAGCCAGCGATCGGCGTTCGAAGTAGCGAAGCAGCAAGGCCGTCCGCTCTTTGTCTTCCAGCGCATCCATGCCCTCTTCCAGCAGCGGTTCAATCTGCGTCCAGTCCGTATCGGGTGCATTCATAGCGGTGAGTTCATGGGCAACCTGCTCCCGTATCTGTCGGCGGCTCTCGCGTCGGATAACGTCAATCGCCGTGCGACGCGTCACCTGATAAAGCCACGCGCTTAAGACCGTATTCGGCCCCAGTGTCCTGGCCTGCCTCGCGAGATCGACAAAGGCGGATTGCGTGACTTCTTCTGCAAGTTGAGGCTGCCGGACCTGCCGAAGGGCCGCCGAAAAAACCAGGTTCAAATACCGGCGGACAATCTCGGAAAACGCATCCTCGGATCGGTCCCGAGTGTATCGTTCGAGCAATTGCGCGTCCGTCTGTGTCATTTCTATAGTATTGTCGTCACAAAACCGAAAACCGGACTCAAATTTGCAACTCCAAAAAATAGTTTAACCTCCACCGCTTGATTATCAACGACTTACGAAAGTTGCCTTCATTCAACATCCGTCCTTCCACTGCTCATTTTTGACTTACGTTAACGTTACCGATCCTCATAAGTCACTGTGCCTCAACAGTTTCTCGCCAAGCCGATCTGCCACTTGACAAAGTCCATAGGGTAGAGAGACGAGTTTTTTTCCATGCACTGAAACCTGGGGCTCCCTTTTGTACCGCGCCAATCGCTACCGACCAAAACCGTAAACCGGGTATACCCTAGCTGAAGTTCTCTTAAGCTCATCTCCACCCAACTACACCCATCTTCACCCAACTACACCTAACTTAACCAAAACATTTTACGCTTTCAACAACGCAACCCATGCAACTTCCAGCTTGTCATCCTGCCTCTCAATGGTATCTTTTCCGGCCTTTTATGAAAGTAGACATACATCCGAAATACGTGGAGTCCGAGATCCGCTGCGCGTGCGGCAACGTGATTAAGACCCGCTCCACCAAGCCGGTTATCATCGTCGGCATTTGCAACGTGTGCCATCCCTTCTACACCGGCCAGCAGAAATTTGTGGATACCGCCGGCCGCGTGGATAAATTCCAGCAACGCATGGCCAAAACCCAGGCCGCCCAGGCTGCCGCCGCTGCTCCGAAAAAGAAGAAGAAGTAGCAACTTTCCCGTTCTAATCCGCCCGCATGGTTTGAAGACCGTCCGGGCGGATTGTATTTGCCAGCCGCAACGGGAATCCGAAACCCGAATGCCGAAATGAGCTCGAAGTCCGAAGCGAAAGTAATCGCCTTGGCTGGTGGAATTGCCTGAACAAATAATTTTTCGAGTTTCGGATTTTTAATCATGGACTTGCGTCCTCACATAGAAAAATTCTCGCGCCGATTTACCGAGGTCGAGGCCGCTTTGAGCGATCCCAGAGCCTTCGACAACCCGCAACGCGCGCAGGAATTATCGAGAGAATACGCGCGGCTCAAAGAGCTCACGGCTGAAGGGCAATCGTATCTCAAAACCGTCGCTGACCTCGCGGATAACCGCGCGCTGCTGCAATCCGAATCGACAGACGCCGAACTCGCACAGATGGCGAAAGAGGACATCGCGCGATTGGAAGCCGAAGAGAAACGGCTCGCCCGGCAGGTTGAGATTGGGCTTTTGCCGCCCGATCCGTCCGATTCGCGAAACACAATTTTTGAAATCCGCGCCGGAGCCGGCGGGCAGGAATCAGCCCTGTTTGCAGCCGATCTCTATCGGATGTACACGCGTTACGCCGAGAACCATAGCTGGAAAGTCGAGCATCTCGATTCCAGTTTTTCCGATCTGGGCGGATACAAAGAAGTCATTTTCGAAGTGACCGGCTCGGATGTTTACAAACGGCTAAAATATGAAAGTGGCGTTCACCGCGTTCAGCGCGTTCCCGCAACTGAAGCGCAAGGGCGTATCCACACCAGCACCTGCACAGTGGCCGTGCTGCCGGAGGCGGAAGAAGTCGATGTGGAGATCAAGCCCGAGGAACTCGACATTACTGTTTGTCGCGCGTCTGGCCCCGGAGGACAAGGCGTTAATACAACGGATTCGGCGGTACAGATTATTCACAAGCCGACTGGGCTGATAGTTCGATGCGCCGATCAGCGTTCGCAGCAAAAGAACAAAGCGCGCGCTTTGACGGTGCTACGGTCGCGCCTATTGGAAAGAAAAATTGCCGAGGAAAATGCCAAATACTCCGCGCAGCGCAAAGCGCAGGTTGGCACCGGCGAACGTAATGAGCGCATTCGCACCTACAACTTTCCGCAGAACCGGGTCACCGATCATCGGATTGAACTCACGCTCTACAATCTACCCGCAATTTTGGAAGGCGCGATCGATCCAATAATAGAGCCGCTGATGGCGAATGATTTGGAAGAGAAAATGTTGGCGTTGAAGCTTTGAAAGTGATGCGTGATGCGTAATGCGTGAAAGACCAAACGGGACCGATACCCAAAAGACTTCGTCGGAGAATAAGCATTTCCCGGAAGGTATTATTTTCGACTGCGATGGCACTCTGGCGGATACGATGCCCCTGCACTGGCGAGCCTGGCAGGTGATCACGGCGCGACATCGCCTTCACCTGCCCGAGGACCGCTTTTACGCGCTGGGAGGCGTGCCCTCGCGCGACATACTCAAGATGCTGAGTCAGGAGCAAGGGATTCCGATCGATCACCTGGCGGTCGCGAGAGAGAAGGAGGCGGAGTATCTGCCACTCATTGCACAGGTTGAGCCGATTAACACGGTCGTCGGTGTTGCACGGGCGAATCACGGCAGAATTCCGCTGGCGGTGGCGTCCGGCGGCACACGAAGAATTATCGAGCAAGTGCTGGATCACCTTGGGATTCGGAATTTATTCAAAGCCATCGTTACGAGCGAAGACGTCGTGAATCAGAAACCCGCTCCGGATATTTTTCTCGAGGCCGCGCGGCGAATCGGCGTGCCGCCGCAGCGCTGCCGCGCCTATGAAGACACGGACCTGGGAATGGAAGCCATTCGCGCGGCGGGAATGGAAGCGGTGGATGTGCGGAAGCTGCCAACAAATCATTAGGGCCGATTTCAGCCAGGAATTGCCATATATCTGCCTTGAATAACAGAGCAAGCAGGCTTAAAGGTATGCCATGATGTTCGCTGTGGAAGCAGTTTTCGAAAACGGGGTTCTTAAGCCGTTAAATCCGCTGAACCTTTCTGAACATCAGAAGGTGCGACTTGTGCTGGAGACGTCGGTTTCTCCGTCGTCTGCTACGCCGAAACAATGGCATTGGCAAGAGGCCCAAGCGATGGACGACCATTTCCCCGGAGATGCATCTGAAGAATTAGTCCAGCAGCGGCGTGAAGGATGATGCATGGCGCGGCATTTCCTGGATACCTCCGCGCTGGTTAAACTCTACCGCAACGAACGACAAACCCAAGCTGTCCAGGCGTGTATTAAGCCCGATGATAATCTGGTATTGAGCGGCATAGCATTCCTTGAATTTCAATCTGCGTTTTTCGGTCTGTTCGCCAAAAGCTCATAACTAATCTAGATGCTCAGCAGCGAATTGCGTTACTCCGGCAGGACCTGGCGAATTTTGAAATCGTTCCTCTCAGTCAGTCTCTCATTTCAACAGCAGAAGGACTTTTGAATCGCTTCGCAGTCAGCGAGGGGCTGCGACCCTCTGATGCACTACAGCTTGCCAGCGCACTTGAAGCAACTGCGCGGACGTTTCTCGATTCACTCATCACGACTGACACCATTCTCGGGCGCTGTGGCAACGCCTGTGCGCTGCAAGTCAAACCTTAGATACGAAGTGACGTAGGAAAGTAGGATTTGCAGATCAAGCAATCTCGTCGCTTACGCCTCTCGTCTCCAGACATAGCGAAACATCACCACGCGAAGAGCAGCAGTCAAAGGTATCGCGAGAATGCCGCCGAGCAATCCGCCAAGCAAAGTCGTGCCAACCATCACTGCGATAATGATCGTCACTGGATGCAGGCCGACGCGATCGCCCATTACTTTGGGGGAAATGACGAAATTTTCCAACGATTGCACTACTGCGAATACTCCCAGCACTTCAACTGGAAGCACCCAGCTTCCGGAGTGAACTATGGCGATGATGAGCGCGGTAATGGAGATCGTAATCGCGCCGAGGAATGGAATAATCGTCAGGACTGTGGCCGCCGCTCCGAGTAAAACCGCATATGGAAGCCCAACAATGAGGAAGCCAATCGTGTAAAGCACACCATCGCATAAAGCAACCAGCACCTGACCGCGAAAGAAGGCGATGACATAATTGTTGATTGAGCTCAGGACGAAGACCAATTCCTTCTTGAAGTGCGAGTCCCGAACCGGCAGATAATCCGTCCATTTTGTCCGAATGCCCTGTTTTTCGGTCAGGAAATAGAAAGCGTAGACCGGAACCAGGACGAGTCCAGCCGCCACCCCGAACCACGAAGCCAAATAAGACATAATTTGCGATAACCCCTTGCCTAGTGCCGGAAGCACTTTCGCAAGTGAACCGCTGACGGATTCGAGCGTGCGCCTGTCGATGATAAGCGATTGGGATGAGCTTTCGGGCGCGGTGACTGTAGGCGGTGGTTCATTTGTCGCCGGTTCTACCAGAGTTTCGGGAGGGACTGTGACCGAGTTTGTTACCGGTGGCGCCTGTTCGGTAGAATGCCTGAATCTGGCCCGATAATGCAGGAATTCCTGCACGATGGCTGGCGGTTTGGTTGCCCATTCCTGAATCTGTTTTTGGATGCGTGCTGAGTAATATGGAATCGTAGAGGCAAGCTGCCGCGTTTCGGCGATGAGTTGAGGCACGACACTGGCGAGGAATCCCATCAGCAGCAAAAAGGCGATCGCGAACACGGCCGCGATGGATGTGCGCCTGGATCTCCCGTGCGCCTGCAGCCAATCGACCAGCGGATCGAGCAGGCAAGCAATGACTCCAGCGACTGCCAACGGCCAAATGACGGGCGAAAGCGTGTCGATAATGCGTCCGAGCGCCCAAACGAGCGCCACGGCGAGCGCCACGATGAGTGCAATGGCCAGTCCCGTGACGGCGACCCAAATCAGGCGCGCCTGCCGCTCAGTGGGAGGGGGAACGGTCATTGGAAAACTCCAAAATCCAAATTCCAAATTCCAAAAGGCAACGATGGATTTGTTCTATCCTTGTCCAAGCTTTCGTGATTTTTCGGTTGCTGCACGGACGGCGCTGATTGCCGTGGCGCGCAGTTTTCCCTTTTCGAGTTCGTGCAGGCCTTCGATGGTGGTCCCGCCGGGGCTGGTGACCATGTCTTTGAGCGCCCCAGGATGGAGGCCGGTATCGAGGACCATTTTGGCGCTGCCGAGGACCGTTTGGGCGGCCAGCCTGGTCGCAATGTCGCGCGGTAATCCGGCGGCGACGCCACCGTCGCTGAGACCTTCGATGAAGAGGTAAACGTAGGCTGGGCCGCTGCCGCTCAAGCCGGTCACGGCGTCGAGCAGGTATTCTCTCAATTGAAATGCGATGCCGACGGACGAAAACAGCTTTTGGGCGAGGTCAGCATCTTCTGGTCGGGCCGATTTGCCGAGCGCGTAAGCGCTGGCAGAAGCGCCGACGAGGGCAGGAGTATTAGGCATGACGCGGATGACACGAGCGTTGCCTCCGAGGCCAGCTTCCATTTTGGCGATGGGAACGCCTGCGGCAATGGAGATGAGGAGATGTTTCTCCGTGAACTGGCCGCCAATGTCAGCCAGGACGCCGGAGACTTGATCGGGTTTAACGGCGAGGATGAGGACATCGGCAAATTGCGCTACATCGGGATTCGAGGTGGTCGTTTTTGCGCCGGTTTCTTTGGCGAAAGCGGCAGTGGCGGCGGGAATCGGGTCGCTGGCCATGACCTGCCTGGCGGTGACAAGTTTGGCGCGGATAAAGCCTTTGGCGAGGGCGGTGGCCATCTTGCCTGCGCCCAGGAAACCGATGGTCAGCTTGGAAGGCATGGGGGTTTGTAACAGGTCGAGGAGGAGGGCGGAAGAAAAAGATTAGCGCGGATGGGTTAGAGATGGTGGGATCGGAGTGCTGGAGCCGTGGAGTGATGAACCAGAAGGCCTCTCGGGGTTCTCACCAAGGGGTATACCTTTCCCCCGGGTACAGGGTGCTACAGTACTACACTGCCTAGCCTGCTTGTACGAAATGGCGATTCAGGGTGCTACAAAGTGCTACACAGGGTGCTACATTTTCAAATTGGGGCAAAAAGCACTTGCCAAAAACTTACTTTGTGATACAAAGTTAATTATGGAACCGAATTGGGCTGCAGAGCATTTGCAGGTCATCCGGACGCTGATGGAGCGATCGGCGGTGTACCGCCGAGCTCTGGCGCCGGTGATGACCTATAACGGAGCCATTGGGGCGGCGGCAGCGATTGTGGGTTGGAGTTGCAAGATAAATTCGCCGCGGGGGTTCATTGTATTCTGGGCGTGTGTGGCGGGAGTGGCTTTAGCAGGGTCGTTTTTGCTGGTTCGGAGACAGGCGCTTAAGGCAGGCGAGGCATTTTGGTCACCGCCGACGCGTCGGGTGACGCAGGCGATGTTGCCAGCGCTTACAGCGGGAATGATTTTGGGCGGCGTGATTTATCTTGAACTTGCTGGAAAGCCCTGGAGCGCCGGAGTCGTGTTGGGGATGTTGTGGTTGCCGCTGGGATGGGTCGTGTTGTACGGATGCGCTTTTCATGCGGCCGGATTTTTTATGCCGCGAGGGATGAGGATTTTTGGTTGGGCGTTTGTGGTGGCTGGATGTGGATTGTTCGCGGTGGGGATTCCGAACAAAATTGATCGGCCCGATCTTGCTTACGGCATCATGGGCTTCTTTTTTGGCGCGCTGCACCTGGCGTATGGAGTGTATTTGTATTTTACCGAAAAGCGCAGGGATGAAACGTGAACCCCGAACCATTCCTCCAGCTCGATCGCGTGATACACGAGAAAGGGCGGCTGGCGATTATGTCAATGCTGGCCGCTTCGCCGGAGCTGTCGTTCACGGAAATGCGCGACGCGTTGAACATGACGGACGGGAATTTGACGACGCATATCCGGACGTTGCAGGAGGCGGGATATGTTTCGATCACGAAATCCTTTCAGAACAACCGGCCATTGACGACGTGCTCAATGACTGCGGCGGGTCAGAAAGCTTTCACCAACTACATCAATCTGCTGGAACAGATCATCCAGCAAAACAAACCTAAGTGAGAGTATGATTTTGAACGGAAAGCGAGCGAGTGCGGTCAATTACTTTGTGACGCAAAGAACTTTGCCGATATGAACTTTCCCCGGCCCCGAAACGTTTAGTCACATTATGAAGATCATTCGAGCAGAGCATTTGGGCATGTGTTTTGGCGTGCGAGACGCCATTCAACTGGCCCTGGAACAGTCACGCAATGAGCCGCTGACTATTCTCGGCGACCTGGTTCACAATGAGACTGTGCTGGCCGAGTTGCGCACGCGGGGAATAAAACTGACCAATGAACTCGGCGAAGTGGCAACGCACGCCGTGATGATTACGGCTCATGGCACTTCGTGGAAAAGGATGCGCAGCGTGCGGGACAGCGGGTTCAAGGTGGTCGAAGCGACGTGCCCGCTGGTGCACGTGGCTCATCGCGCCGTCGCAAAGTTGGTGGATGAAGGTTTTCATGCGGTGATCATCGGCAAGCTTGGCCATGTGGAAGTGCGAGGTTTGACGGAGGATCTTGCTGAATTCGATGTCGTGCTTTCAGAAGAGGACGTGCGGCAGTTGAAAGAGCGGGCGCGATTTGGGGTCGCCGCGCAAACGACCCAGCCGATCGAAAAAGTGCGGGGCCTGGTGGAATGCTTGCGGAGGCGGTTTCCGAATTCGGAAGTGCGTTTCATCGATACGGTGTGCCAGCCAACGAAGCAACGGCAAAACGCGGCGATTGAGCTGGCGCAGCAATCGGACGTCGTCGTGGTGATTGGAGGCGCGCATAGTAATAACACGCACGAGTTGGTGAAAACATGCAGTCGGTATTGCAAGCAGGTCCACCATGTTCAAACCGCGGATGACCTGAAGGAGGAGTGGGTGGATGGCATTGAGACAGTCGGGATCGCGGCCGGTACTTCAACGCCGGACAACCTTATTTCCGAAGTGGAGTCCTGGTTGCGCCGCCGAAGCGAGCGCCACGCGGCGCCGACAATAGAAGCCGGGGGGATTGCTGCTCAGGTCAGCCACTAAACAATTAACAACAAGAGAAAAGAAAAAATGAAAAATCGTTGGTTCGAACGTTTCGGTTGGTTTCACGTCCAGGTGTCGGCTCCGGGTATCGTGCTCGTGGTGATGGGCCTGGCGTTTTGTGTTCAGGTATTTGTGGCGGTTGATCGGCATTCGCATTCGGTAAGCGACACGCTCTACGGAATATTTCCTTATTTTGCATGCTGCTTTCTGTTGCTCAACTGGATTGCGTCGAACACCAGTGGCACGAAAGAGGATAGGAAAACAAGCCGGTGAGAAGCCCGGGCCAAACCTGCGTCGGAGGCATACTTTTCAAGAACTATGAAACCTAATCCGAAGGCCGGCTTTCGATGGCTCACAGTCGTGATTTTTGCCGTGGCGATGGCGTGGGTCGAATCAGCGGTGGTGTATTACCTGCGGACAATGATCGATCGAATCGAGCCGTATCAGCCGAATCCGCTGCCGATTATCGGAGGACTTGGGCCGGCGGAGATGGTGCGGGAAGCCGCGACGATGGTGATGCTGTTAACGGTCGGCATATTGGCGGGACGAAATTGGCGGAGCCGTCTTGGATTTACGGCGATGGCATTCGGTGTGTGGGACATTTTTTATTACGTTTTTCTTAGGCTAATATGCGGATGGCCACATTCGTTGCTGGATTGGGACATTCTGTTTTTACTGCCGCTGCCATGGTGGGGGCCAGTGCTCGCGCCCGTCTCGATTGCGTTGCTCATGATTCTGTGGGGAACCCTGGTGAGCAGTTGGAGAATCGAGCGGGCGCGTGACGGGTCCGAGTGGAAAGCGTGGGCGCTGAACTTTTCAGGGGTCGTGCTGGCATTATGTCTTTTCATGGCGGATTCGATGCGAGTCGCAAAAGGAGGAGTAGACGCGCTGCGCAATGTTTTGCCGCAGTCATTTAATTGGCCATGGTTTTGCGTCGCGCTGGCGCTGATGGCCGCGCCAGTTCTGCAAATGATTTCGGGGCTGAGGAAACAACCCGTGCGCGGACGGTCCGTTGATGGCGTGGCGTGCGGCGCGGAGGATCTTGCGGTCGCAGAATGAATTCAAGAATACGAAAACAACTTCAAACTTATCATGAAAAACTGGCTCAACTACTTCAGAAACAATCGCGCCCATCGCCACGAGATTCCATGGGAGCGCGAAATCAAGATCGACCCGTGTTTGCGTGCGTCACTCGTCCGGTCACTACAGCGATTTCAAGTAGGTGAGAGCGGCGAAGGCCATCATCTGCGGCGACAGGCGGCGAGGAGTGGGGATATCGATTACCAGGCTGCAATCGATTTGTTCATCAAAGAGGAACAGGAACATGCGCGTCTGATGGCGGGCGTTTTGAAGAAGCTCGGGGCGCCGTTGCTAGGGCGCCATTGGAGCGATGCTTGTTTCATTCTGCTGCGGCGTTTGTTTGGACTGCGTCACGAACTGCTCGTGTTGCTTATTCCCGAGATTATCGCGAAGCGTTATTTTCGCGCGCTATACGACGGATTCGATGATCCGACCTTGCGAGCGGTGTGTGGTCAGATATTGCATGACGAAGAAGGGCATCTGGCCTTTCACGTGGATTATCTTCAGCGAGCGTTGGCTTCGCGCTCGCTGGCGGCGCGAATGATAATGCGAGCGTGTTGGCGCCTGTTGTTCCGGGCGGCTTGCCTGGTAGTCATCATGGACCACCGAGCCATTCTGCGCGGCACGGATGTGTCGGGCGCGACGTTCTGGTGGGATTGCGGGCTCATCTTCGATGAAGTGGCGGCGGGGATCTTCAGTTGCGCACCGACGCCCGCAATTACGAAAATTGCTCTCGCGCTGAAGCCTGAAGTCAGTTTGAGCAGCACATCACCGCAATCAGTGTAAAAAGCGAACTCACAGCAGTTTGGAAAGCCATTTTTATGAAAATATTGAGACTTGCGCTGAAACGAGACGTGAGGGAGCAGAGAAAGTGAACGCGGATGAGTCCCAATGCATCTAATCGAGCACATGACCGCAATAACAAGCCAGGACACGCCATCCATCGGCACACTCCTGAGGGGTCAACCGGAGGTGCTTGGGGAATGGATCGCGAATTGGACGGCAAAGCGGTTGCTGTTCTGTGTGACTGTCATTTTCGTCGGGGCGGGCCTTTACGGCGGCGCGATGGGGTGGTGGCGCGCGCCGGAGCAGGGGTTGATTGTGGCAATCAAGTTCCCGCTCATCATTCTACTCACCACTCTGGGAAATGCGTTGCTCAACGGAATGCTGGCGCCGTTGTTGGGATTGAACATCGGACTGCGTCAATCATTGCTGGCGATCTTGATGAGCTTCACAATTGCGTCAGCGATTCTTGGCTCGTTCAGTCCTTTGACGGCATTTGTCGTATGGAACGCGCCGCCGCTGTCAGACAGCGCTCAGTTTTCGGGTCGGACATACTCATATATTCAAGTGATGCATGTGTGCATCATCGCTTTCGCCGGGACCGTGGCGAATGTGCGCCTGGTGCAGTTATTAAGACAGTTCAGCGGCAAGATAGCGGTTGCGCGGCGCGTGCTGTTCGCGTGGCTGGCGGGCAACTTGTTTCTGGGCAGCCAACTCTGCTGGATCTTTCGTCCGTTCATCGGCAACCCCTATCTCGAAGCGGCCTTTTTCCGGCCGCATCCGCTCCAGGGAAATTTCTACGAGACAGTATTCATGGCCATACGCCGGGTGCTTGGCGGCGACTGACTCAAACTGATTTGCCACTACGCTGAATCTATAAAACTCAAACTTATCAATGTATCATGAACGAACTTAATCCAACTGCCGGTCCGATTCCGCCTGCGATCCCGACGCCGCCACGGCTGACAAAACCATTAGCGCTGGGAGAAGACCCGGCGGATCGCGAGCCGATTTCGGGACCGTTGGTGGCGGTCGAAGCGATTCTTCGCGCGCCGCGGCGGATAATGTACCAATTGCGACAACCAGGGTCAGGCAGGCTCATCACAGCAATGCTGCTCGTATCAATTTTGTGCAGCCTCATTTATGGCCTCGTCGTCGGAACGTTTTCCCAGGGCACACAATTGTGGGCCGCGCCGGCGAAAATTGCGGGCGGGCTATTGGTCACAGCGCTGATTTGTTTGCCGAGTCTTTACATTTTCACGTGCTTGAGTGGCTCGGAGGCTAAACTTTCGGAAATTTTCGGATTGGTTACCGGCTTATTGATGTTGATGACGATCCTACTGATTGGGTTTGCACCGGTGGCATGGCTGTTCTCGCAATCTACCGAGTCGGTGGTTTGGATGGGAGTTTTGCATCTGATATTCTGGTTTATTTCGACGATGTTCGGCCTGAAGTTTCTCGACTCGGGTTTTTCCCACTTCAAAGCCAAGACGTCCGCAGGATTATATATATGGGTCATGGTATTCATTCTGGTAGCGGTCCAAATGACGACAGCATTGCGGCCAATCGTTGGAAAGGCGGACGATTTCTTTCCGAAGCAAAAGCAGTTTTTCCTTTCGCATTGGAATGAGTCATTGAACGCGCCTGGGAAGCCCGCAGGACAATGAATCCGATGCATTGCTAAACGGCCATTCACTTTGCAGGATGAACACGCAGGCAACCACGGCTGATTTCCTTCCGAGATTGAGCGCCCGCTCGGCAGACATGTTTCTGCGGGCGGATCCGCGCTCGCTTTACGAGTGGGTCGTTCAGCAGCGCACCCGCCTGATTTGGTTTTGTGTTGGGCTCATCATTGTCGGGTCAGGCACTTATGGCGCGGCGGTCGGAGTCTGGCGCGAGCCGTTGCAAGCGCTTTATACGGGGATCAAGCTGCCGCTGGTAATTTTGCTGACGACTTTTGGCAACGGGTTGCTGAATGGAATGCTCGCGCCATTGTTGGGATTGCAGGTCAGCTTTCGACAATCATTTGTTCTGGTGCTGATTAGCTTTGCGCTGGCATCGTTTGTTCTCGCAGGGTTCAGCTCGGTCGCATTGTTCCTCGTTTGGAATACTCCGCCATTGAATGCGATGACCAGGCTTTCATCGCCGGAATATGGATTCCTGCAATTGATGCTCGCCGGGATCATCGCGACCGCCGGGATCATCGGCAACGTGCGGTTGCTGCCACTATTGGGCCGATGGACGACCAGCCGTGCGATTGCGCGAAGGGTTCTGTTTGTTTGGCTGGCGACGAATCTTTTCCTGGGCAGCCAGATTGCCTGGGTGCTCCGGCCATTCATCTGGGATCCTGCGGGCGAAACGCGATTCATCGGTCGCGAATACTTACGGGGAAGCTTCTACGAAACTGTTTTTGAAGCGACCCGACGGCTCATGATTAAACAAGAGCACGATTCTTGACGGCAATAGTTACCCACTAAATTTATGAGATTCATTAAAATTGCACTTCGACGTGAGACAGCTATGCCTGTGCTCGCGCTGACCTTTGCTTCGGGCGTTTGTGTTTCCCTGGTTTTGGCCCGGATCATTTGGACCGGACGATTTCATTACGCATTTCTTGCCTGGAATCTTTTCCTGGCGTGGTTGCCATTGGTTTTCGCGATATTGGCGAATGACGAATATCGAAACGCGCCGCGGCGAACCTGGAGGTTCTACGGATTAACAACCGCGTGGCTCATTTTTCTGCCGAATGCGCCATACATCTTCACTGATTTGATTCATTTGATGTCGCGGTTTTATGGGCATTTCTGGGTGGACCTCGTGCTGATCTTGTCCTGCGCTGTGACCGGGTTGGTGTTGTCGTTTCTCTCGCTATATTTGATGCAAGGCATCGTAGCGCGAATGTTCGGTTGGCTAACGAGTTGGTCGTTCGTCGCGATTGCTGCCGGATTGAGCGGATTTGGAATCTATCTGGGACGCTTTTTGCGGTTCAACAGTTGGGATGTGCTGTTTCAGCCGATGGAGCTTTTCCATGGCATCGGCCGTTGGGCGACTGATCCGTCAGGGAATTCGACGTCGTTCGCATTTCCGATTTTGTTCGGGATGTTTTTGTTCATTGCGTATGTGATGCTTTATGGGCTGACGCATTTGCAACCCGGGGTGATGCATGAGACGAGGGCGGTCGTGCGTGATGCGTGATGCGTGATGCGTAAAACGTAAGGTGACGGGCGGCGGGATGCGGGAAACGTGTTGCGGGTTCTGTGTGGCATAGAGCAGTTGTAGAAAGGCGTTTATATGTCGAGACGAAAGCGAGTTTCAATGGGTGGAAAAGAATCGTGAAATAGTTCTTCGCGGACGAATCAGAGCGCTGACCTGGCTCTTCATTGCGGGGCTTGTTTTATCCGGAGCGACCGCCATTCCTTTGAAATGGGAGTTAGACTTGCTGGCGAACCTGCCGGGTGCGGACGGGAACTCTTCCCTGGTGGAATGGATTTCAAACGTCCGTGCGGCGCTGACGCAAACCAGCGCCCAATTCCCGTTTCTGTTTTACGGAACGGATTGGCTCGTGTTCGGCCATTTTGTCATCGCCATTGCTTTCATTGGCGCCCTGCGTGACCCGGTCCGCAATTGTTGGTTATACACGTTCGGCATGATTGCGTGCGTGTTGATTGTTCCGTATGCCCTCATCTTCGGCGGACTGAGAGGGATTCCGCTTTGGTGGCGGTTTGTTGATTGCTCGTTCGGCGTGTTCGGATTCGTCCCCGTCTGGTTATGCAAAAAATGGGCGGAGGAAATCGAGGCAGGTAATCAACGGGACGAAAAGTTCGCCGCAGCAGGCGACGAACGCGCCGGCAAGCAAGAGGCGGCCCGGTTCTGAGTACCGGGCCGCCGTTCTTCGCTATGAAATAAGCAGGGCGGCGCTTAAGCACGCGTGGCGTCGCCCTGCCAAGGCATCGCAGGTGGAGGTCCCGCAAAGCAAAATACTTAATGCAAGGAGCATGCCATTACATTTTTGAGAATCGGGGTGATTGGTGACCGTGAACTATTTGCCAGGTTTGTCCCAATCTTAAATTCAAAAGCTGATGCAAAGGCCCGCGCAGGTCGCAAAAGTATAAATTTCCATTCGACAACTATCGGATTACGTCTCAGATTTCTCCCATGGCTGCCGTTAATTCCACCATGCTGCCGTTGGGCACGAAAGCGCCGGATTTTCGATTGCCTGATACGAACGGAGAAATGGTTTCGCTCGCCAATTTCGAAAAATCGCGAGCATTGTTGGTGATTTTCATGTGTAATCACTGCCCATACGTGAAGCACATTCGCACCGGGCTGGCGCAACTTGCGCATGACTATTTGCCACGCGGAGTCGCTATTGTCGGCATCAACTCAAACGACGTGGAGAATTATCCCGCGGACAGCCCAAAGAAAATGGCCGAGGAAGCCAGGGCTGCCGGCTACATTTTCCCGTATCTTTATGACGAGACGCAGGAGATCGCAAAGGCGTATCGCGCGGCTTGCACGCCAGATCTATACATATTCGATGGCCAACAGAGATTGGCGTATCGCGGGCAATTCGACGACAGCCGCCCGGGAAACAACCTTCCCGTGACCGGGAAGGATGCGCGCGCCGCGCTGGATGCGTTGCTTGCGGCCAAACCGCTGCCGTCAAATCAGAAAGCGAGCATCGGTTGCAACATCAAATGGAAGCCGGGCAATGAGCCGGATTATTTTGGGTGATTAGTTCTGACAAACGATGATTTGCAAGGCGGCAATGCACGACAAACTTCATGGAACTCTTTGCCGGGATTGAGATTGGCGGAACGAAGCTCCAGCTGGTTACCGGCGATAACTCGGGCAAAATTGTGGAGCGCCGAAAGCTGGCAGTCGAAGTCAAAGAGGGGGCTTCGGGAATCCGAAAACAAATTGAAAAGGCGCTGCCGGAGTTGCTTGCTGGGCGCAAAGCACGAGCCATCGGCATCGGCTTTGGCGGGCCGGTGGATTGGAAAGCAGGGAAAATTTGCAAATCGCACCAGATTGAAGGTTGGTCCGAATTTGATTTGGCTACGTGGCTCGGGCGGCTGGCAGATGTGCCAGTATTTGTTGAGAATGACGCAAATGTCGCAGCGTTGGGAGAAGCAAGGAACGGGGCAGGAATCGGTTTCAATCCAGTTTTCTATGTCACGTTAGGCAGCGGTGTGGGTGGCGGGTTGGTAACGAATGGAAATATTTATCACGGTGCCGTCCCGGGAGAGGCCGAGATAGGGCATGTTCGGTTGGACCGCGTTGGAACGACTGTGGAATCACGCTGCTCGGGTTGGGCAGTGGATGCCAGGATTCGTGAGTCAGCGAAGAAAGAGCCAGCGAGCGGGCTGGCGCAAAAACTGGATCGCGAGGCCGGTGGTGAAGCGAAACATCTCGCTGCTGCTTTGCGAGAAGGTGATCCAGTAGCGAAGAATATTTTGCAAGAGACCGCAGAGGATTTGGCGTTTGGGTTGTCTCATGTCGTGCACCTGTTTCATCCAGGGATCATCATCATCGGCGGCGGCTTATCCGGCATCGGCGAACCCTTACGGTTGGCGGTGCAAAATGCGTTGCCTCGGTTTGTAATGGAGGCGTTTAGTCCGGGACCAGGCATCAAATTGGCAGCACTCGGCGAGGACGCCGTTCCTGTAGGAGCGCTCGAACTTGCCGCGGCAAAAATGCCCTGACATTCGCGCGCTGAATTTCTATGCTCGTAGGCAGATGAAACAGTGGATTGCAGATTACATCAGGATTCAAAAGGCGGCGCATGATTCGATTTCGATCGATGGCGTGGCGCAGGTGATCGAGAAGTTGCGCGATGCGTTGCAACACGATCGACAGATTTTTGTATTCGGAAACGGCGGTAGCGCGGCAAATTCATCCCATTTCGCCACGGACCTCGGAAAGGGCTCATCTGATAAGGTTGGCAAAAAGTTTCGCGTTTTCTGTTTGAACGACAATGTGAGTTGGATGACTGCGATCGGAAATGACTACGCTTACGAAGATATTTTTGTCCGGCAATTGGAGAATTACGGCAAGCCGGGTGACATCGCGCTTGGCATCAGTGTGAGCGGAAATTCACCGAATTGCGTCAAGGCGCTCGAATGGGCGAAAAAGAACGGGCTGCGAACCGTTGCGCTGGTCGGCGGCAAGCGCGGGCGGATGGGCGAAATCGCCGAACAATCGATAGTGATTAACGACACGCATTATGGCCGGGTTGAAGATGCGCAGATGGGAATTTGTCATTTGCTCTGCTACGCGTTCATCGAGCACCCGGAGTGGGGGAAGAGTTAACCCGCGCTGGATCAACGGACGGCGCGGTCCAACGCATCGAGGATTGTGCCAGGTCTGACAAGATCGAAAACCATTGGAGGTTCGTCAGCCTTTCGTGGATAGACCAGAACGAGAGGAACCGCGGCGCGTTGGAAACGCTGAAGTTCGGCAGTGATATCCGCCGGAAAGTGTGTGTAATCTGCAACAAGGGCCACCGCGTTAACCTCTTTTAACTTCTTCTGAACCGAGTCACTTTCGAATGATGGTTTCACGATCGTGTTGCACGTCGGACACCATTTTGCCGTAAAATCGACAACCACCGGCCTGCCTTCAGCACGAGCAGCCGCCACAGCTTCCGGACTCCACTTTTCCCATGCTAAACCTTTGGGAACCACTTTGGACGTTCCGGAATTTGCAGCAGTTTCCTTGATGGGCGCGCGCCATTCGAGTTTCGACTCGAGCGCGTACGCGTAGCCGACGACGAGGAGGAGAACTGAAATCACGCCCGCGACACCTCTGCGCTTCGTGCCGCGTTGAACGAATTCGCCATAAACCCAGAATCCGACCGCGACAAAGACCAGGAACATTACCATCCACCATGTGCGCTCGCCGTAATACTCCGCGACAAGGCTGCACAGCCAAACTGCGGCCGCCATCATTGGAAAGCCCATCGCAACTTTGAACCGCTGCATCCACGGGCCGGGCTTTGGAAGGAACTTGAGCCAGTCTGGCCGCCAACTGAGGACGAGATAAGGCGCCGCCAGGCCGATCCCTACCGTGAGTAAAATCAGGATCATCATTACCGCATTTTTCAATGCGAACGCGAAGCCAATCGCCGCGCCCAGAAACGGCGCCGAGCAGGAGGTCGCCAGCACGGTCGCCAGCAAACCGTTGAAAAATGCCCCGGCAGCGCCGTGTTTCGATGCCAGCTGAGTCGCGGCAGTCAGTGTGCCAGAGCCAAGCGTGATTTCGAAAACCCCAAAAAGGTTCAGAGCAATCAGTGTGACCAATGTCGTCATGCCAATCAGAAAATACGGATTGCCGAATTGAAATCCCCAGCCGGCGCTTTTGCCTGCCGCTTGCAGTGCGAGGACCAACAACGCCAAAGCCAGGAATGAGGACAGGACGCCCGCGGTGTAAATGAGCCCGAGCTTTCGCACGTGGCCCAGTTCGTTTTTTGCTTCGCTAACAAATCCAAGAATCTTCAATGCGATTACCGGCAGGACGCATGGCATGACATTCAAAATCAGCCCACCGATAAATGCATAGAGAAAAATCTTCCAGACGGGTGGCGCGCTACCTGATTCGTTGTTTGTTGCGCTGGTGCTCGCTTTGCTGATTTCGCCAGAATCGGCAACGGACAATTTTACATCATACGCCAGCTTTTCTGCCTTGGGTTGCTCGACGAGGAGTCCGGAAATCTGCTTAGGCCATTCTCCAGACGATTTCTTTACTTTGGCGCGTAGGCGAATCTTGCCGGCATCGCTCGGCAGTTTTTCACTGGCAGGTTGAACTTCGAATTGCTCGTTGCTGTCAGGAAAGAAATCGGCTTCGGTAGTCGCTGCCAAGGAAGTCCATTCCAGGATCAGCGGGCGCACATCCCCTGTCGCCGCCTTTTCCCACCAGGCGCGAGCCTTGGCGGCGTCTCCACTTTTGGGGAGATTCTTTTGCCAGGTCGCGATGAACTCGGCGTCTTTTGAAGGCCTCGATTCTGTTCCAATCGTGAGGGTCGCATTCACTGTGGCACTGCCGGGGACGCAAGACGTTTTGCACTCCAACCAGCTGACTTTGTCTTTGATTTCGAGCGGTCCGGGCGGCAAGTCCGAAGCAAGCTTGAGCGGCACAAGCAGAACGACGTCCTTTTCGTAATTGTACGTCGTGAGCTCTAATTCCGGCAACTTATCGGGAACCGGCCATTGAATTTCGCCAACGGTCACGCCCTTTGGTAATTGCCAATTGTTGCTGGTCGGAATACCGGACTGCCCCGAATTCCTCCAATACGTGTGCCAGCCGGGGTCCATATGCAGATGGATGCCTGCCATGACTGTATCGCCCGGGCGGGCCGTTTCGGCTGCGAGAATCAGCCGCGCTTGCGTGTGGGCTGCGTGTGCTGACATAGTGGCCAGCGCCAGGGCCACAAAGAGTCCGGCTAACGATTTAATGCCAGAGTATAGTCGCACCACAGTATAGACGCCTTACAAACCAATTAATTAGATAAATCCCGCGAAATACATTGCCGCTCGCGTGACTGCAATTTGTCCGAATTGCAAAGTTACCGCCACTCTATTAGTAATTCAATATGCTTGCGGCGTGCACTCCGGGCAATTGTAACTGGCTTTGCACCGGCCACGAGGTGCTTGGGGCCATGCTGGCGGCAATTGACGCCGCGCAACGCTCCGTTTGCCTGGAGACCTACATCTACTCGCCGGACTCGCTCGGTGAAAAGTTTCGCGAAGCATTGATCCGCGCACGCGACCGGGGGGCACGGGTGCAGGTCCTGTGTGACGCGCTCGGCTCGATGAGTTTGCCCGTTTCGTTTTGGGACCCCTTGCGCAAAGCTGGCGGCGAAGTGCGGCAGTTCAACCCGTTAATGCTGAACCGGTTCGGCATTCGCGATCACCGGAAGATGCTCGTTTGCGACGAACGCGTCGCTTTTATTGGCGGATTCAATATTGCGATGGAATACGACGGCGATGGCATCACGAGTGGCTGGCGCGATCTGGGACTCAAGATTGAAGGCCCGCTTGCCGGCCAGCTTAAAAATGCATTCGAGGAGATGTTTGAACGGGCAGATTTTCAACATACGGGCCTGAAACGATTGCGGAACTACAAAGCGAAGAAGACCGTTGTAGCTCCTCACGAGCAAGTCTTGTTGAGCGGTCCAGGGCGGGGCCGAAGTCCAATTAAGCACGCGTTGCGACGTGATCTCGCTCGTGCTCAAAACGTCCAGATAATTGTAGCCTACTTTCTTCCGACGTGGCGGATCCGCCGATCCCTGTTGCGCGTCGCTCAACGGGGCGGTCGGGTGCAAATGATTCTCGCCGGCAAGTCCGATGTCCTGCTTTCGCAATTGGCGGGTCAAAGTCTCTATCGCCGATTTTTGAGAGCGGGCGTGCAGATTCATGAATACACACCCCAAATTCTGCATGCCAAGTTGATCGTAATTGACGATGTCGTCTATGTGGGTTCGTCCAATCTCGATCAACGCAGCCTCAACATTAACTACGAACTGATGGTTCGTTTCGAAAACAAGGAAATGGCTGCGCAAGCGCGCGAGGTTTTCGCCAGCACCCTTAAGCATTGCCGCCATATCACGCTCGAAGGCTGGATCAAATCGCGAAGCCTTTGGCGGCGGATAAAACAACGCTGGGCTTACCTGCTGTTGGTGCGGATTGACCCACTCGTCGCACGGTGGCGTTGGAGGGCCGTGCCGGATTGAAATCGCGCTTTGCGCAGAATTTCTTGCTCCCGTGCGGCAGCATTCCCGAGATTTACTTGTAAGAAAGGCGATAGCCAACCGCCGGCTCAGTTAGAATCAGCTCGGGAGCAGAAGGATTGGTTTCCAGTTTTTCCCTCAGATGGGCAATGTGAACTCTCAGATAATGCGACTGGCCCGCTGATTTCTCGCCCCAGACCTCGGTCAGGAGTTGCCGGTGGGTCAGCACTTTGCCGGCATGAGTCACCAGGAGCCGTAGAAGCGAATACTCAATGGGTGTCAGTTTGACTTCACCGCCATTCTTGAGAACTAGCCGCTTTGACAAGTCCACTTCGAGATTGCCGGCGCGGAAAATGGCGTCTGCTCCCTGCGGCTGGCGGTGGCGGAGAGCCGCGCGCAGCCGGGCGAGCAGTTCGGCGCTGTTGAACGGCTTGGTCACATAATCGTCCGCGCCACAATCGAGCGCGGCAACCTTCTCTTCCTCCTGATCGCGAACGCTGAGTATGATCACCGGGACCTGGCTCCATTCACGGATGCGCTTGAGCACTTGCACGCCATCAAGGTCCGGCAAACCCAGGTCGAGCAGAATGACATCGGGCTTGCGTTGGGCGGCTTGAACGAGCCCGTCCTGCCCAGTTGCTGCGTCGAATACACGATAGTCACTTGCCTCAAGTGTGACGCGCAATAGCCGGCGGATTTGAGGTTCGTCATCAATCACAAGCGCGGTTGAACGATGTTTTGGGTCGCCGCTCATGAGCTTGCATCAACCGTTGGCGGCCGTTCGGATTGGGGCAATCGAATGGTAAATGCAGCGCCGCCTCCCGGACGATTGGCCGCAGTGACGCTTCCCCCTTGCGCCTCGACGAATCCTTTGACGATC
>Ga0193709_1000138_pt1 | contig 30077 bp, 24 predicted proteins | sample H3c2metaG_FD_160571 | JGI IMG/M metagenome (GOLD analysis project Ga0193709, IMG submission 160571) | Soil microbial communities from a riparian zone of the East river system, Colorado, United States - H3c2 | ecosystem: Environmental > Terrestrial > Soil > Riparian zone | place: USA: East River...
ACTGGCCTGACCCTCGCCCGGCAATTCGCAAGTCATTTAGAATTGGGCTGCCTCCGCGGGAGCAGGAACTGGCTGGGGGAGCGCTTGAATCGACGTCGAAAGCAGGTGGCGAAGTATTGGCTGGAATTAAAGCCGTTTGCGAACGCGACATCAGTCACTGAACGATTCGGTTGCTCTCGCAATTGCTGCGCTGCGTGCTCGAGGCGACATTGATTCAAATATTCCATCGGTCCAACATTTACGAGTTCGCGGGAGTATTTGGAAAAAGCCGTCACCCCCATGCCGCATTGTGCTGCCATCTGAGCCAGCGTCCAATGTCCGCGATGGCTGATGGGATTTGTGGCGAGGTCCTTCAAAAACAATTCGACGGTGTGCTGCCGCGAGGTGAGTTCCGGATTTTCCTCGGACTGCTGCTCGCTCAAGGCATCCAATATGCCGATGAAGAGCTGGTTGAGCTTGGCGATCATGCGCGAAACCGAGTGAGGATGGTTCCAATTCAGGATGCATTGGGAGATGGTTTGGAACGTTTGCGCGATTTCCGAAGTTGATTTCCAAACCGGCGTTTCGTTGTGCCGCAATTTGCGCGTCAGTTCATCAAGATCCTCCCGCGTGAGGGCCAGCCAATCCGGCCAGCGCCATTTCTGGTTGGGCCGGCGGACTCGAACGTCCACAATCAGCCAGTGCACTCTGCCTGGCCCGATATTCGGATCCCCAAGCTTGTGCAATTGCCACGGCCGCGTAATCGTCAAACTGCCCGGCACGAGATCAAATCGCCCCTGGTCAACCGTGAACGCCATTTTGCCCGTCTCGTGGAATGTAATTTCGACGCCCTCGTTGCGATGTTCGTCGAGCCCCCAATCCTGCGGGCCGAAGCCATCCCAAAAGCCGATGCTGTTCAGGCCCGGCAGAATATCCGGCGAAAGTTTGACACCCGGATAATGCCCTTTGGTGAGGGCGTGCATTTTGATCTTTCCCTGCCGCACTGCGCGAATCTGCGGCTCACAAGTATCAATTTCGTACGACTTGCGGCGAGCTTGATAAATCGCATCCAGCCGGGGCTGTTCCACGCTTCTTCAATAACTTCGCGCGAACGAATTTGCAAGACGCTTCGGACCAGAGAGCGCGACTGAAACCGTCGGACGATCTGCGCACACCGCCGATCCACCACTTGGAAAATGTACCTTCGTGTAGCGACGCTATTGAGAATTACTGTTGCGTCTGCAGAATGTAAAACTGCCAGGGATTGCTTGGACTAACAACATTGGTGGAGAGTGTTACACCCCCATTCCCGTCAAAGGAGTTCGTGAAAACGGGCGTCCATTGCGCCAATGGCAGGGTCACGCTGGCGCTCTGCAGCAATACAAAGGGTGCATTGGCTGGGCCGTTGGTCGCGCTGAAGGTCAGGGTCGGGCCGCTGACGGCGATGTGGGTAATGGTCGGCGCCGGAACGATGGTCGCGGTGATGTCGCGAACTTGAACCAGGTTAACCTGCGGACTGGGATTGGACCCGGAGGAAAAGGCCGACAGGATCAAGGTTTGCCCGCCAGAACTGTTCGCGACGAAAGTGCCGATGATGTATTGGCCAGGTCCGGAGCCGTCGGAGCCATACAATACCGGGGCCGAGGTGTTGGTTCCGCCGGTGACGGTCTCGGAGCGGCTTTCACCGATAGAGCGTCCGTCATTTACCCAGAGCTGCACCAAATACGTGTTGCCCGGTGTCATGCCGCCCCAACTGACGGTCGCTGGTGTGGTGCCTTCGTTGGAATAACGCGCGGATTGCAGAAGGGTATTGTAATTGCCGTCGGGAGTATTGGGCGAACCATAAGCATTATAGCCACTATCGAAAGTTGGGCCGGACGTAAAGAAGGGCAAATCGGAAAAGCCCTGGAAGGTTACACCGTTGACAGGAAGAGTGTTTGCGCTGCCATCTTGCGGCGCCCATGAACCGAAATAGGTTCCCAGGGTGCTCACGTCAGACGTGCCGGAAATGGTAACCGGAGCTTGCCAGGAAACGTTGGGTTTCACGGTGATGTCGCGGACCTGGAAAAGATTGATTTGCGGACTGGGATTCGCTCCCGAGGAGGATGCCGCCAGGGTCAAAGTTTGCCCGCCGGAAAAGTCTGCGACGAACGTGCCGATTATGTATTGTCCGGGTCCGGAGCCGTCGGAGCCATAACTTATCGGTGCCGAGGTGTTGGCTCCGCCGGTGATGGTTTCTGTCCGGGTTTCGAGGATGTTACGCCCGTCATTTACCCAGAATTGAACCAAATACGTAGTCCCCGGCATCATGCCAGACCAGCTGAAGGTTGCGGGTGTGGTGCCTTCATTTGAGAAGCGCGCGTATTGCAAAAGTGCATTGTAGTTGGCGTCGGAAGTATTCGGCGAACCGAAACCGTTATAGCCGTTATCGAGAGTTGAACCGGGTGTGAGGCCGGGTATATCGGAAAAACCCTGGAACGTGACGCCATTGACAGGAAAACTGTTTGCGCTGCCATCTTGCGGCGCCCATGAACCAAAGTAGATTCCCGAGTTGGTTACGTCGGATGTGCCCGAAATGGTGACCGGTGTTTGCCAGGTTACGTCGGGCTGAGCGTTCGCTATGGTGATAAAGACACCGAGACTGAGGGCGCAGACAACGGCTGTTTTTATTGTTTTAGCTTGCCTCGTCGCCTTGCGCGCGCGAGCGAGGGTACCGAGGGTCGTAGCGCTGACGAGGCGACGTGTTTTCTCTCTTTTCATATTGTATTGTTCGGATTTGAACAGAATTGTGGTTAAGGATTGAGTTGGGTGGCGTAGCGGTCCGCCAAAAAGTAAAGGTCTCTGGGGCACTGGGTGATGGCCGGAGGGGAACTGAAGTATTTGTTCGGATTCATGTTGAGCGCATAAGCGATCGTGGCCCCGTCCAGCCAATGGTGAATTTCGGCGTGTCCATCGGCCCAACTGAATGTGCTGCTTTGTCCGTGCCACGAGGCGACGGAGTCAACGAAAGCCGCACCCGTATGCGTGGGTGGAGTTCCCGGATTCATTACCCACGAACTCAAGTTGTCACCGCGCGGGTCGTTTTCCTCAACCCATAGAAAACGCTCACTGGCATGGAGCAATGAGGATTGTTTTTTTAGCGGGGTGTCGGGAGGGTAAATGACGCCGTTGAATCCTCCCGCTCCCGAGTAGCTGCTATAAGCATAGTTTCCCGGCGGACCGCTCGGGGCCGTAACGACTGCATTTCTCGATCGAGCGTCGGCGGGACAGTGAATAACGTTTACATTGGGAGCATACGAATAGAGCGCGCCCTGAGTGTATCCCGCTTGCAACAGTAGCTTTACCTGGGTCTGCGGATCGGACCCGGGCGGAATAGAAGGGACCGGACTGGGGTTGGCAAATCGCCACGGCAAATCCCCATTCGCATCCTTCACGGTGTCAAAATTTACCAGCGCGCTGCCGTTGTCATCGGCATACAGACCCCACGCCAACGCGAGTTGTTTTTGATTGCTCAAACACGTCGCCCCCATTGCCTTTGCTTTCGCGCGACTCAATGCCGGCAACAGCATCGCCGCAAGAATGGCGATGATCGCGATTACGACCAACAACTCGATCAGGGTAAAACCTCGGATTTCACACGCACCAGGGCGGTCCTGATGTGATGAACGGTTTGGTAGTGAGAGGATTCTAACCGAATGGTTTGACGTGAACATTTAACAGGCCTCGGGTACGGGGTGTTTCTATTTCAATCTGGCTGAGTCGAAGAGGGCTGGCACTAGCGGAGGTTGAGCAAATGAAGAGTCGGCGACTCATGGTCGCCCTGGCAACGATGCTGATAATGCATTCGCGCTTCATCACAGTATTGTGACACATCTGTAACAAGCAGTCTTGCAATTCTCTTCGGCGAAGAATTTTGAACATCGCGCCTCGACCGTACTTGATCGACGCTTTTGCCGGTGCGGTTAGTCTCCCGTTTCCCATGGGAGGAGATTCGGTGAAATTTTTCGCGGGCGCATCTATCCAAATGATCGTTTCGGACGGGGGCACGCTCGCGAAAGCTGGTGCGGATAGCAGCGCGAAAAATTTCGCGTAGGAATCTCACTGCGGGCTGATTGGGGCCGGGGTGGCCCGTTCCTGCCCGGCGTTAATTACGGTAATTGGAGCACGAAGAAGCGCTGCGGCAAAGTAGCGTTGACTGCGGTGGTAAAGGTAAACTTCCCGGTGTTATCAAATGCGTTCGTCGCGATTGAGGTCCAATTTGCGATCGGCAAGGCAACATTGGTGGAGGCCAGCACGTAATATGTCTGCAAAGGCGGACCATTCGAGCCGCTCATTACCAGGTTATTTCCAGAGAGGGAAAGAGCGCTGAAACGGGGTTGTGCGGCGGAGCCCACCTTAATGATGCCAGACGTAGCCAAGGCCGAGACGTCCCAGGACAGACCTGGGCCCGGTGTCGCCGGGACGATGCTGCTGAATGATCCGGAATAGTTGGTGGCGTAGAAGAGCTTAAACGTGTTTCCGGCGGATAGAGGGCCTCCAAGATTCACGAGGTTCAAAATCCCGCCATAGTGAATGCTTGAATTACTCAGCAGGACGTCATTGGTGCCGTTGACTTCATCCAGTTCCATGATGGTGGTGCCGGCGAGTGTGACGGCATTGCCGACTGTCAGCGCTCCGATGGCGTCCACGCCGGGCGAGACGGTGGAGCCTGCGCTTGCGTTTACAATGCCACTCACGACGCCGTTGCCCTTCAAGGTCTGGCCGCTCGCCACAGTAAACGTGGAATCAATACGGCCAGTTACGTTGAGGGTTGCGTCGGCAGCGATGATTACGTTTGAACTGGTCGAAATGGAAGCGATTCCAGTAAGACTGAGCGCGGCGACGTTGATATGTGTGTCTCCGGTGTAGGTATTGACATTGGTAAGAATGAGCGGCGAACCGCCGTTCTTGATCAATCCACCGTCGCCCGTGATCGGACTGGAGATGGTCAACAAAATGCCGCCAACGTTGAAGACGCAATCACCGTGCAGCCCAACGGGACCGGCCAATTCGGTATTGCCACCGGTACCCACATTGACGGTCGTCGTTGCTCCATCTCCGTTGAAGTTAAAGTTCTTGTTCCATGCAACGGTAGATTGTTGGAAGGAGAGGGTAGCACCGGCCGCAACCGTGTTGGTGAAGGAAGGATCGCCCATGCCCGCAGTAAGGCCGGAAAATTCGACGGTTCCTTGCTCAATGTCAATGTTGGCCAGGGCTGAATCAACACTCGTAAAGTTCTGGAGGGTGAACTGGTTTCCCCCAACCTTGGTGAGATTGTAAGGACTGCCGCCGGTGCTCAAACTGGCTGCGCCACCGCTGTTATTCATGGTGAGGCCGCCCGCGCCGCCAATGGTGGCATTGCCCGCGAGCACAAGTTGCCGGAAAACCTGGACTTGCGCCGCACCATTATTGATGAGGGCCCCAGCTCCGCCAACTCCGGCGCCGGTAATGGTGACAATCTCGCCGCCAAGATTCTGCCCGTTCACATCCAGCGTGGCGCCATCCTCGACCATCGTGCCACCGGCTGCTGTTCCCAGAGCGCTCCCGTTTCCAGTTCGCAAGGTTCCTCCCTGTACGTCCACTGTTCCGCTGAACGTGTTTGCGGTATTGATGTCAACGCTCGAAGGTCCAGATTTCACGATGCCGGTGCTTCCGCTGATCTGGCCCGCGCCACTGATGGTGAAATTGTTGTTAGTCGTGGCGATCGTGATCGAGGCGGGAGCCACGTTGACACCGGGAGCGATTGTAATCCCCGTGACGACGCCGGCGGTGTCGTCCAGCAATACGCTGTCTCCAGCGAAGAAGGGTGAGGGCTGACTCGAACCCAAATTGAACCAATTGGTAGCGACGTTATCCCACGCGGTATCGACAACGGAAGCCCATCGGAGATTCGCGCCGGAGCCGCTCACGTTTAAATTTACGAAGTTGGTAATGGACGTGTCCAATGACGCCGTAAAATGCGTCCCGGCAATTGCGGGATTGAAACTTCCAGACAAAGCGCCGGAATAGGTGAACAAAGTATAGGTGCCCCCGGGTGCGCCATCGAAGTTGACGGTGATTTTATTGTTATTGACGTTAAGATTACCGAGCACGTTGATGGAATCATTCACCGCTGGATTACCGGAACCGGTTGCGCTCAAGTCAAAATTCAGCGTGCTAGCGGGAGCAAGGGTCAACCCGCCATTGGCATTGAAAACGCCGGTGGCGGTGGGCGAGCCTGGGTTCATTTGTCCGCCAACAGTGATAGCACCATTCACAGTTCCGCTGCCGGCCAGGACGGTGCCCACGGAAGTCGTCAATGCTCCGCCACCCGACGAAGTGCCGTCTATTTGCAGCGTGCCGTTGCTGAGAGTGGTGGTGCCGCCGTAGGAGTTTGCGCCGGACAAGATCAAGACGCCATCGCCAGTCTTGGTCAGCGTGCCGGTACCGGCGATAGCGGCGGTCATCGAGAGACTACCGCTGCGGTTCACGACCAACGCGCTGTTGTTGGTGATGTTGATGGCGGAGATTTCGCCGTTCAGGCCATTGGTCCCGAGCTGCAAAGTGCCGCTGTTAATCACTACGGTACCGATCGTGTCAACACCTTCATTGGCCACAATCAAATTGCCCAAACCCTTTTTGGTCAGCGAGCCGGACCCGGCGATGTTGCCGGCACCAACGAAGGAGTATTGCAGCGTGTTATTGCTGACCGTGATGCTGCCGGGAGACAAGGCGGTGGTAAGGTCGATGTTTGACTGCGTTGTGACATCGTCGAAGAGGGGCGAGGAGCCATCGAAGTAGTTCGTGGCAGTGCCAAGGAACGTCCAGTTAAACGTTGTGAGGTCCCAGTTGTTATCGGTTGCGCCCGTCCAATGCATCCCGAGAACGGCAACCGGTCCGGCCGTCAAGTGCAGCTTGATTATTCCGCCACCCGCATCCACAAGCGTGCCGCTGTAAGCTGGACTGGTGGACGGTAACGTTCCCAGTGCAAGAGGCCCAGTGCCCGCCGTATAGCCACCCAGATAGTTAATCAGGGTGAAATCGGCGGGATAGGAGCCAATCGGCGGGATGGAACTGATGTTAATAGTATTTGCCGAGCCGCCGACGGTCAGGTTGCTCACCGCGACGACTGCGCCAACATTCAACGCCGGGATTGTCAGAATAGCGTCGCTCATGCTGAAGTTGCGGATTGGGGCGGCCAGGGAGCCAACCGCATTGGAGACGATGAGTGAGCTGCTTGAGTTGAGATTGATGGTGCTGACGCCACCACCGGCGACGATGGTGTTGGCCTGGATTCTGCCGCCAGTAACATTGAGTATTCCCGTCACCGGGCCAGAAGGGCTGTTGGTGTGGCCAAGGCGTAACTGGGTGTTCACTTTGACCAGAGCGCCCAACCCGCCAAACGAGCCGTTGTTGTTGACGTTGACCGTTCCAGTCGCGGTACCGGTGGCACCTGCCGTATTCGCATTGCCCCAGCCGATTTCCATGTTGTTAACATCGAACGTGCCTGCTCCAAGAGTCAGGGTTGCGGTGCAGCCACCGCTACCGGCTTGAGCGCCCTGGGCAATGTTGACCAGGTTCGCCATCAAATCCACCGTACCCGGGGAAAAATCCGCCGTCATGACAGTGCTGTTGCCCGTGGTTGTAGCGCCTGCGTTGAAACCGAAGTCAATGGTGCTTACCCGGCTGAGCCCATCCGCGTTACGAATCGTGAGCGACGGGAGATTGTACGTACCGCTGAAATTCAGGGTCGCATTGCCTTTCTGTCCGCCCAATCGCATGGTATCCGCATTAAGAAAATTCAACTGGCCGAAAGTCAGGACAGAAGGTGTTCCGCCATTGGCGTTCGAGCCGGAATCCTGAACCATGACTTGCGGTGATGTGCCGTTGAGAGTGATGGTATTCGTTGCCGCGAGGACCAATGTGCCGGAAGGCCGGTTGACCACCACTGCTGCGTTGGCTTGTCCGACCAACAGCCGGCCAACCGTGGCGACCAAACTGTCCAACCCGGTCAGGTCCAAGGTGGCCATGTGCGAGCCGGCAGTTCCCTGTCCGAGATGGACTACAATGTCGCCCGCGCCGTTCAAAACCAGGTTACCTCCAGTGCCTGTGATCGCAGCCGGAGCCAGGGTGCCGGAAGCGGGCGCAGCGGCAGCGCTGCCGGCTAAAACCAATGCCGAGCCGGCCGCACCGCTCCCATTAATCGTCAGAGTTTTTCCGGTATTGATGACCGTTGTTTGTTGCGAGCCATTGTTCCAATCATACGTCAGCGAATTATTCGTCAGGGCGCTTACATCATTGGTGTTCGGGAAACCCGCGCCCACATTTCCAAATATCAAATCGGCAGTGGTCCCTGGCACTCCTGTTGGATTCCAATTGGAGCCAGTAGACCAGTTGCCTCCTGCGGCATTATTCCAGGTGGCTGGAGCAGCATGGGTTGACTGAATTGGCAATGAAACGGCAACGAGGGCCGCGACGACGAGGGGGCGGGAGATATGTTTCATATCAGGTATTAATGGGCTGTCACTGAATCTAGTGAGGATGAGCACGCTCAACATCCCTCTTTGGAGGGGGGCGGTGCTTCAGTGAGAATGCGAAAATTGCGAGCAGCGACTATTGCAGGAGCCAGAGAAGGGGCTGTGTCACAGGGACGTTTCGACGAACTTCTTCATCGCTCGGATCAGGAAGGAGCCCGCGCCAAAGCTGCAGATATTTCGTTTCACCCAACGCGAGACCGCCAAACAACAAACCGGGTTGCCGCACCGGCCAGCCGTCCCATGCTTGAACATCTGGCTGAAGGGGCCACTTCGATTTGTCGTTCAGGTACGGATAAAGGTATTCGAACGCCTTGCGAATTCCCCGGCCATCAGGCAATTGGAAGTTCCAAAGATTATCGCGCGGAGTCGAAAGCACCTGGCAAAGCAGGGACATGTTGTCGAGTTGGAAGATCGAATAGCCGTAAGGCTTGGTCCGTTTCAGTTCGAGTGGAAAGCTCCCGTCAGAGGCCATCTGATTCGGCACAAAAACCTGCTTAAACTGGCGGCGGCACTCACTCAGTTTTTCCTCGTCTCCAATAAACTTTGAAAAGGCTGCTACTTGCAGAAAAAATGCAACCGAATGATTGTTTTTTGCGGCGGCCTCAGTTTTGCCATTCTTGCTCGTCATCATCCAGTCCGCCATTTCGCGAAACCACTGTTTCAAACCGGTCAAGACTTCCGGTGGAAAGGCCTTGGACGACTGCATGGTCGTGATCGCTGGAGGTATCTCAATCAAATGGAGGCCATCAATGATGCCCCAACTGCGGCCGGACGGTCCGCCGGGAACGGCCTGCGCGTAATTCAAGTTCGGATTCATGCGTGTTTGCGGGTCGAGAAAGAAGACGCGGAGCAACGTCACCGCGTTGAGGACATATCGATCTTCACCCGTAATTTTGTAAGCCGATGCCAGCGCGGCAACGGCGTCGCGCACCTGGCGAATCGCTAAACGATGCTGTGAAAAATTATCCGGGTTGGATTTCCCATCGCGAGTTATGTATGGAAGTCCGTCTGGTTTATTCGGGTCCGGCCAAAGATAATCGGCGTTGGAATAGAAATCGTTTGGTCCGCCCTGGCTCAAGCGAGCGCGATGCTGCGTGATTGACGGCGGTTCGAGTTCGAGCGCGGCATTGGCAGCTCGAAGGATTCGCTCGCGGTCAATGGCCGCGACATCCAGCGTCAGCGTCGGCCCTGCGGAGGCAGCGGATAGGATTGCGAGTGTCAGACAACTGAACACCGCGCAATGCGTTCGCAAACAGGTTTTCAGTCGGATGATCTTTCTCAATGAATATGGGCAAGATGGAATTTTTCGAAACATAAAGCATCCCCCTTTCGAGGGATGTCTTGACGCAACCGGTAGCGGCCATCAGCGCTGCAAGCGAGGCCGACTCCGCCTCAGCCGTAACAATTCAATTCAACCACGGATGAACACTGATAAACACGGATTGGAAGGTGGGCGAGCGGTCCTCATGGTTTGAAGAGAGTTCTGAGCAAGCTTTAACAAGAGCGCTTATGGTTTCATTCCGCAATTCACGCGGACTCCCCCAAAAGAGGGATGCGGTTGGCGCGATCCCAGGTACCTTACAATCCTATGATCCTTATAAAACGCCCGAGCTGGAAATCAAACAAAGCGGGTCTGGCTGGCCGACCGCAGAGGGCCTTCACTCTCATTGAGCTTTTGGTTGTCATTGCCATCATTGCAATTCTGGCCGCGATGCTGCTTCCAGCGCTGGCGACGGCTAGAGAAAAAGGCAAGCGCGCCAGGTGTTCCAGCAATCTTCATCAGATTGGGATCGCGTTGCAAATTTACGCGGGAGACAACAATGATTTCCTGCCGCGCTGGCAATCTTCCGATCCCTCCAAGGGGCAAGCCCTTTGGGATTTGGCGTGGTCCATGGCTGGTGGAATGGCAGGCACAACAACCAACTCCGTCAACCAATTGCGACAGATCTGCTATTGCCCGGGCGGGTTCACCACGGTTCAGGACACGTCGTTCTGGTGGGATTACTCGAGCGGACATCGGGTCACGAGCTATCAGTTCATCATCAGTCGCGACGGTGGTCAAACTGGCTATCCAACTACCTTGACCCCGCCAAAGGGTTTTCTGGTCAAGATGACCGTGCCTTACACAAATCTCTACACCATTGCGAACACTGAATTGGTGACCGACGTCATTCCGTCTGAAGGCCCCGGCAATTTGAGCGACAAATTTGTCGGCGTTTACACCTCTAACCCAGCCGAAGTTCCCAAGGGGTACAATGCCAGCCACATGGCAGGCACTGTTCCGGCTGGCGGCAACATTCTGTTTATGGATAACCACGTCGAGTGGCGGAAATTCAGGCAAATGCAATGCTGGGGAAACTGGAGCAACAACCGGCACATGTGGTTCTGAGGCATATTGATTTGAGACTTGGCATTGGCCGGCGTCTGTAACAGTGTTCTGTCGTCAGATTATGAAGAGCCCTAGAGGACGACGGTATCGGAGGGAGACCATCATCGCGCTCCGTGACCGAAGAGGTTCGCGCTGTCTCCGAACATTGGTCGGGGTCTCCAGTCTATGCGCCGTCCTGGTTTCTCAGACGAAAGTCCAGGCGGAATTACTTACCAACGCCGCTCAGGTATTGTCCCTTTCAGCCGAGCGCGCCAAGCAGAAAATTCCGGTTCATGTTGTCGGAATCGTTACTGCGGCTGAACCAGGCTGGGGCGGCAAGTTTTTCGTCCAGGACGAAACGAGCGGCGTCTTTGTCGCAAATCGCGGGGATTTTCGCGCCGAGCCTGGCGACATCATCGAAGTCACTGGCACCACGCGCCCCGGCTCCTATGCGCCGGTGATTGTCAGCCCCAAGTGCAAAAAGATTGGGAATGCGCCGCTGCCTGAACCGCGCAAGGTCCCAATTGAACAGATCATGTCGGGCTTCGAGGACGGACAGCGCGTGGAAATCTCTGGCATAGTGCGGGCAGCAATCCTGTCGAAAACGAATTGCGATGTGGAGATCGCCTCTGGCGGCTATCGCCTGCACGTTTTTCCTAAAACACCAACTGACTTTGATCCAGGCACGCTCCTCGGCGCGAGGGTGCGGGTGAAAGGCACGGCCGCCGCTTCGTTCAACGCGGTGTTGCGGCACATGGTCACCGTCGCCCTGTTCGTGCCTTTGGAGTCGGATTTTATTGTGGAGGAGACCGAACATGGGAATCCGTTCGAAGAATCCATTTGGCCGCTCGGCCGCATCGCGCAATACAGCCACGATCTCACCCCCGGCAGGCGGGTTCATGTAAAAGGCGTCGTGACGTTGCAGCGGCCCGGGGAGGATTTTTTCATCCAGGACTTAACCGGAGGGCTTCACGTTCGCACTCGTCAATCCGAAGCACTTTCCGTCGGTGAAGTCGTGGAAGCTGTTGGTTTTCCGGGTTTCGATCATTTTCTGCCGGTACTCGACGACGCTGTGTTTCGCCGAACGAAAGAGGCGCCGATGCCCATTACACCCAAACGCGTTGCCATCGGGGAGATCCAAAGTGGGCTGCATCATGCGGGCCTGGTAACGTTGCCGGCCAGGGTTCTTGACCGCCATTTTCGCGGCGGGCGGGTCGGCAATGGCCGGGAATTTACCCGGACGGTGCTGATGCTGCAGCACAGTGATCTGGTATTCACCGCTGAGTCGGAAACCCCGGGCCGGAATACTGCTCTGGCGCGCATTCCGATCGGCAGCATGATCGAAGTGACGGGAGTTTGCTTTACCGAAAGTGGGGAGGACAAGAAGCTGAAGTCTTTGCAAGTGCTTTTACCAAGCGCGGACAGTTTTCGATTATTGGAAAAGCCCAGTTGGCTGACCACACGGAGGCTGCTGATTGGGCTGGCCATCGTGCTCGTCATCGCGGTCGTGGCGGTGGCCTGGACGGTGATGGTATCGCGGCGCAATGCGATTCTGAACGGACTCATCCGCGAAAAGGAAAAGGCCCAGGCCGAGTTGCAACAAGCCCACGATCTACTCGAAGAGCGCGTCAAGGAACGCACTGCGCAATTGAAATTCCAAATCACTGCGCGCAAGGAATCTGAGGTTCAATTCAAAGCCGTGTTGTCCGAGCGAACGCGCCTGGCGCAGGAACTTCACGATACTTTGGAACAAACGCTCATCGGTATCGCACTGCAACTGGACACCGCCTCGAAAGTATTTGAGACCCGTCCCGGGACCGCCAGCCATCACCTCAAGCTCGCGCGCGACTTTGTCGCTCAGAGCCAGGTGGATGTGCGCCGCTCGGTTTGGGACCTGCGTTCTCGAGCGCTCGAACAATTCGATCTGCCCAGCGCAGTGACGACCAGTGGTAAACAACTCACGGACGGCACCAACATGCGTTTTGAGGTCACGACCAAAGGGCGGGTGCGGCCGTTGCCCGAAACGTTGGAAGATAACCTTTTGCGCATTGCCCAGGAAGCCATGACCAATGCTATCAAGCATTCGCAGGCAACAACTACAGCAATTGAAATTGATTACGGCCCGAAGAATATCGTGCTGCGGGTCAAGGATAATGGCCGGGGGTTCGACCGAAACATAATTAACGGACCCAACGGAGGACATTTCGGCCTCCTGGGGATTTCTGAGCGAGCAAAACGCCTGGGCGCTGAACTGACCATCGAAAGCGAACCGGGAGCGGGAACGGTAGTGACGGTTCAGGTCGGCCTTGACCGCGAAGTGCAAGGCGACGTGAATATCCCCGCGCCAGTTGAGCAATGAAGGTCGAACCAAGGATTCGAATTCTGGTTGCCGACGATCATTTCATCGTTCGCATAGGCCTGATCGCTCTCGTCAACACGGAGCCCGACATGGAGATTGTAGGTGAAGCGGCGGATGGCGCGCAGGCAGTGGAAATGTTCCAAAAGGTGAACCCAGACCTCGTGCTGATGGATTTACGAATGCCCATTAAGGACGGCATCGCAGCGACGAAGGAAATTCTGGACCAATGTTCCACCGCGCGTGTCCTCATGCTTACCACGTTTGACGGGGACACGGATATACACCGGGCCATCCAGGCCGGCGCGCAGGGTTACGTGCTGAAAAACTCCACCGGCGACAAACTGATTCCCGCCTTGCGCGCCGTGGCTGCGGGAGAAAAGTGGATTCCAAAAGAGGTGGCAACACGGCTGGCCGCGCATAAATCATACGAGGAACTGACGCCACGCGAACTGCAGGTGCTTCAGCAAATGGCCAAGGGGCTCGCCAATAAAGAAATCGGCGATGTGCTCAAGATCACCCAACACACAGTCAAGGATCACCTGAAAAATATCCTGGCTAAGCTCCGCGTCGCGGATCGCACCGAAGCCGTGACCGCGGCGTTACAGCGCGGAATCATCCAATTGTCTTAGTTGGATTCGCAGACAGCCAGGAGCGAAGAGTGACCGGCAGACACGTTCATCCGTCCGTTCCGGAGCCGTCCTCGGCGGAGCCTGGATGCAACCCAAGTTGCTTGAGTTTTTGACGCAGAGTAAACCGGGATAACCCCAACCAGCGTGCGGCTTTCGCCTGATTGCCTTCTGCCAGGGTAATGGCTTGCGTGAGGATTACGCGCTCAGCCTCGGCCAGCATGCGGGTGTGAGCATCCTGCAGCCCGCCCTGCTGAGCACGCGCCAGCAAATCACCCGCAAAGGCAGCGAAGGCATGGCCCGTCGGGAGCGTCTCAGCATTGCGGGCGGCAAGAGTTTGTCGAACCGCCTCGGCATTGATGGAGAGACCACGCGCGGCGAGCAACAGCCGGCGGGTCATGTTTTCCAACTCCCTGACGTTGCCCGGCCACGAATCGGCCTGCAGCACGGCCAACGCATCGGAAGAGACCGCAGGGGCTTCGATTTCGAAGTCGCCGGCATATTTTCGGAGAAAGTGTTGCACCAATACCGGGACGTCCTCGCGGCGTTCGCGTAGCGGCGGCAGTTGCAGGCACACGACATTGAGGCGATGGAAAAGGTCTTCGCGGAACTTCCCTTCGCGAATCATGGCTTCCAGATTACGGTGCGTGGCGGCGATAATGCGGACATCCACGGAAATGGCCTCCGTCCCGCCTACGCGCTGGAAAGTTTGCTGCTGCAGCACGCGCAAGAGTTTCACTTGCGTGTTGGCGGGCAGGTCACCGATTTCATCGAGGAAGAACGTGCCTTTGTTGGCCTGCTCGAAACGGCCGATGCGCCGCTGGTCTGCGCCCGTGAAAGCGCCGCGTTCGTGGCCGAACAGTTCGCTTTCCAGCAGGTTCTCCGGGATGGCGGCGCAATTGATCGCGATGAACGGTGCTTTGGCGCGAGGGCTGTGTTGATAGATCGCGCGGGCGATCAGTTCCTTACCCGTTCCCGTTTCGCCCCGGATAAGGACGGTCACGGGCTTGGCGGCGACGCGGCCGATTTCCTTGTACACATCCTGCATCGCTCGACTGGCGCCGACCAGCGCCGTCCGGCTCTCGACGGGACCGTCAGGCAGAGTCACGGGTTCGCGCATGAGGAGGCCGGCATCGGCAGCGCGATGCAGCACGCTGATGAGGTCCTGCATTTCAAAAGGTTTTTGCAGGTAATCGTAAGCGCCCAGCTTAGTCGCCTCAATGGCGATCTCAATCGTGCCGTGCGCAGTCATCAGTACCACGGGCAGGCGCGGCTGAGTTTCGTGAAGCTGCCTCACGAGGTCCAAACCGCCGAGTCCCGGCAAACGAAGATCGGTCAACACCACATCGCACTCGTCGTTGCTGGCGCGGCTTAGTCCCTCATCGCCGCGATTGCAGACGGTGACTCTGAAGCAGTCCTCCTGCAGCACGTCGCACAGGTTGGCAGCCAAACTGGCGTCGTCTTCAATCAGAAGAATTCGCGCTGTTTCTCGCACTCCCGGCAATGTCGTTGATTTCGCGAGGCAAAACAACGCCGAAGGTCGTGCCATGGCCGGGCCGGGTTTGATACTGGAGCATGCCGCCATGTCTTTCAACAATACGGGCGGCAATCGGCAGACCGAGTCCAGTGCCTGTTTCCTTCGTGCTGAAGAACGGGTCGAAGAGACGCTTCTCGACTTCGGGCGGGATGCCCTTTCCGGTGTCAGCCACTTCGAGAATGACGCTGTCGGTCTCGCGTCCGCCAAGCGCAGCCTGTCCGGCGCGCGCGCGCAAAGTCACTGTGCCCGTGCCGTCAATGGCTTCCACGGCGTTGCGGACAAGATTGATGAGCACCTGTTTCAAATGCCCGCTGTCGGCGCGGATGAATAACTCCGGGCCGGACTCAGCCACCAGTCGCAGATCACGGCCTTCCAGGTTTGGAGACATCAACCCCTGAACTTCGCGGAGAAGCGTGTCGGCAGCGATGGTTTCCAGCCTGGGATCAGAGGGCCGGGCAAAACTCAGCACGTCCTGCACGATTCGTTCGAGGCGGGAGATTTCGGCGCTGATGATGTCCGTATCCTTTCGGGCAGCGGGCGCGTTCTGAAGATGCTTTTCCAAAGTATAGAGGCGCGCTTTAAGAGAGGTCAGTGGGTTGCGAATTTCGTGGGCGATGCCGGCGGCCAGCGTGCCGAGCGTTGCCAGTTTCTCCTGCCGTTCGAGCAAAGTCTGGCTATGCACCAGCTTGGTCCGCAATGGCGCGATGGTGTCACGGTAAATCACCCAGCCCATCGCCGCGACCAGGGTCAGCAGCACCACAATACTGGCGATAAGAATGCCCCGGAGATGGGCCAGAGAAGAGCTCGCGTTCGCAAGAAACGCCGTTTCGGCTGCGCGATGGGCGTCGGTCAATTGCCGCACCAGATCACGCATTCGCTCGGCCTGGGCGTTGAAGGAGTCGAGCTGGGCGAGTTGCGCTGAACTGACCAGGGGAGGCAGTGAGTTGGAATGCACAGCCCGGGCCGAGGCGAGGTAATCGTCGTAAACTCGATTCAGTTCCTTAAGCGCCTGGCGCTCGGCATCCGTGGTCAGTGGCGAGCGCGGGTTCAGATTTGGGTCATGGTCATCAATCCAATGATCCAGATCGCTGCTGGCCCGCTCGAACAGCGCCCACTGCTGGGGATCTCGCACCAGCGCGTAATAGAGCATGGAAGTGTTCAGGTTCTGCATTTCCCGTCGAACTTCACTCGCCAATTGGAATCTCTCGATCTGGGAAATGCTGAGCTTGGCTTCAAGCTGCTGGAGACGCTGCCAGGCGGAAACCAATCCGTAAATCGTGCCACCCGCCACGAGGAACAAGGCGGCTGTCAAAACACAAAGACGGATGCCGACCGGACTTTTCATTAGCCTGCGAACACGCTGCGTCATCGCCAGACGATTGCGCGCTCCGCATTGCGTTTGTACCGCGCAAGTGCCGTGCCGGAAATAATGACAGGGTCGCTGTCCCACAGCACTCTGAAAATCAGGCACGGCTTTCCGATCCAAATCCGCTTCGGCTCAAATGGGTCAGCCGCTTATCACGAGCATGGCCTGCAATTTATCCGTATCCATTGAGACCTCTCGTCGCTCGCTCGCAATTTCGCGCGAATCGGCGCTCACGAGTCATGGCACGGCCTGTGCAAAGGTCTGTCTCAGGCGCCCCGAGAATCGGGTCGCCAGAAACCGAAAAATCCAACCAGAAAGGCTTTGGCAATTTATGAACGGCGAAGGTCCAGGCGTTACGCGGGTCCGCAGCCTGTATCAAGGGAAACGAATTCTCGTCGTGGACGACGACGAAGACGCGCGGTACTTCGACTGCATCATGCTCTCACGAGCCGGTTACATCGTGGACACGGCGACCGATGGGGAGGAAGCATGGAAAATGCTACTTTCCAACTCTTACGACCTGCTCCTAAGCGACCACAATATGCCGCGCCTGTGCGGCCTGGACCTTGTGCGGCGAATCCGAGCAGCCGGGATGACACTTCCGATTATCATCAACTCCGGCTTTCTCGGCTTGGGCGAGACCTCCAATCACGCGCGTCTCGAACTCGCTGCGATCCTCCACAAGCCATTCGAATTCGCTGAAGTTCTGGACGCGGTGAAACGCGTCTTGCCGCTGCCACAAAATGCGGTGGAAAGCGTTTACAACAAACGCGTAGCGATCTCAAAAGTCGTCCCTTTGCAGTTCGCCAGCTCCGTTCCCGCACCCGCCCGGCCCGCCGGCCCCGGCGCCAAATTCACTTGAAATCTTTTACCCGTTATGCAAGAGGCCATATTCCCCACCAAAGACCGCCAACAACGATCGACAATTCCCATGCTCACTTCCGAAACCAACCCAGGCTTATATAAGCGCGTGCTGATCGCCGACGACGACTCCCTCGTGCGCGGCAGCCTGGCCGCCGTGCTCGAATCCGAGGGCTTTCTCGTGGACGAAGCGCAAAATGGCATCAAAGCCGTGACCCGCGCCATCGAATACTCACCGGATTTGGTTTTGCTCGATCTCAGCATGCCGCAGTGGGACGGCTGGACGGCATTCAGCCAGCTTGACCGCGTCGCCCCCTTGTTGGCGGTCATTGTTATCACTGCCCGCCCAAATCAGTACGAGAAAGCCATGCGGCTGGGCGTTGATGCCTTCATGGAGAAGCCGCTAAACATCCCGATTCTGCTGCGCGCGATAAGACGCCTCACCAGCGAAGACAAGAACGGCCATGTGCGCCGGATCACCAATCCCGCGTTCGTCACGGAATGGCTCGGCAGTGCCGAGACCCGAGGGCCAGCACCAGCGCCGCCATTTTCCCGAAACAAAGGACACTGAACTGAAGGAGTAAAAATGAACATTAAACGAATCCTCGTGGTGGACGATGAACCAAGCGTCACCCGAAATTTGAAACTCAACCTCGAATCCAGCGGTTACGACGTGTTCGCTGAAAACGATGCCATCAATGCGTTGGCTGCGGCACGCATTTTCCGACCCGATTTAATCTTGTTGGACGTGATTATGCCCGGGATGGATGGCGGCGATGTTGCAATCCGGCTACGGGCCGATCCGTTGTTCCGCGACACACCGGTCATCTTCCTGACCGGAGTTGTTTCCAACGAGGAAACCGGCGGCCATGAGATGGTCAGCGGAGGAGAGATATTCCTGGCCAAGCCGGTGGACATCGAAGCGCTGATCAAGTGCATCGAACACGCTTTGTCCAGGGGAACGCCACTACCACGCCACGCCCTCGTTCCCCGCCTATGAAACCACGCGCACCTTTAAGCACTACATCTGCCCATGCCCGAGCGAGGAATCGCCCCGGACATCCGATTCCCCATCGTGAACGAGCTGTCAACCGTTCACCCGGAGGTGTCCGTCCTGGGAAGCGCATCCTGCTGGTAGATGACGATCCGACCGTGCGCGATTCCTTGAACGACGTGCTTGCGGGTGAAGGCTACCAAATCATTGCGGCTGAGGACGGACAGCAGGCGCTTGAACTGGCCAACAAGTCGGCGGTCGATCTTGTGCTGCTCGACTTGAACATGCCGGTCAAGAACGGCTGGGACACCTTTGAACAGCTCACGCGCGAGCATCCATTTATCCCGGTTGTCATCGTCACTGCGCGTCCGAACCAACTTTTCACCGCGCTTGGCGCCGGCGCGGGTGCGTTGCTGGAGAAACCGATGGACATCCAGACGTTATTGCAGACGATGGCGAAACTTCTGGCTGAAACTGCCGAGCAACGCCTGGCGCGGTTGGCCGGCAAGCAGGCTAAATTCCATTACATGCCGGCCAGCGAATCATCCGCACAGCCGCAGACTCGAACGAAACAATAGCTTGCGTTTTAATTGCCAGGGAACCGATCGAAGGAACGTGCCTCATCCCGGCCCTCTCCCCATCGAATGGGGAGAGGGAGAACCTTGGAGCAATCAGATCCACGCGCTGCAACAAAGCTAAAACACTGATGGTTCTTGCCGGCTGCGCCGTATGGCTCGCTGTGCTCGGATGGATTGACCGCGTCACGGGCTACGAGCTGGGCTTGTTCGCGTTTTACACCGCGCCCGTGGGCGTGGTCGCTTGGAATCTCGGTCGGGGACCGGGTATTACGGCTGCCTTCATTGCCTCAGTAATCTGGTACATGGCTGATCGATATGCGGGTGACCATTATACCGCCCCTTTCTACGGGTATTGGAACACCGGGATGCACTTTGCCTCGTTCATCATCAACGCCGTCACCTTTGCCAAAATAAAGTCCATTCTTAATCAGCGCCGCGAATTGGAGCATGTCCTGGTCGAAACCCGGGAGCAGCTGGCCCAATTGGCCAAGGCCACTCATTTCTGTCCTCAGTGCCATCGGCCCTCTTTTCCCGAGGCTCTGCGCGCTAAACCGGAAGAATCCGCGGCTGCCAAGCCGTCGGAGGATCTGTCGGTCGCCCACTCGGAATAAGGCTCGCGATTTGCACGTCCTCGCCGCAACCTGCGAGATTATGCTTCCCCCGTCGCGGGCCCTTTATTGACAACGCTGTCGTATCGTCACAGCCTGTGACGTTGGCGGCCACCTGCACCGACAGAGTTGGAAGCTTCCGCACGCTGAACCCGAACGATATTGATTCAGATGGAGAAACCGATGAACCATCCCTTGCCCAAACATACTCGAATCGTCATCGTCGGCGGTGGCGTGATTGGTTGCAGCGTCGCCTATCACCTGGCTCAGCGAGGTTGTCGCGATATATTACTGCTCGAGCAGGGCGAAATCGGCGCAGGCGCGACGTCGTTTGCAGCGGGATTGGTCGGCGGCGCTCCGCAGGCAGGGCTGCGCAAACTTATCGACGCCAGCGCCAGGTTATATGCGGCTCTCGAAAAAGACACCGGTATTGCCACGGGTTGGAGGCAGGTCGGTTCGCTGGTGCTGGCGCAAACCGAAATGCGCATGATTCAATATCGCCGCGCTGTGCCACTCGCGCAGGCCTCGGGACTTGATGTCAGTCTCATCGCTGCGGACGAGGCAAAACAAAAATGGCCGTTGCTCGAGACCAAGGACATTCGCGGTGCCATGTGGTTGCCCGCTGACGGGCACGTTGACGCCAGGCAAACAGCCATCGCCCTTGCCAAAGGGGCGGAAAAATCCGGCGCGACCATTGTGACCGGCATGCGCGTCACGGGAATTTTGCACAAGGACAGCCATGCGATCGGCGTGCTCACTACTCAAGGCGAAATTTCCGCCGAAAAAGTCGTTCTCTGCGCGGGAATGTGGACTCGGCAACTCGCTCTGCAATGTGGAGCCAATGTACCCGTGTATCCCGTCGAGCATCCTTACCTCGTCTCGAAACTGGTCGAAGGCGCGAGCGCCGCTCTCCCTTGCGTGCGCGATCCCGACGCAGCGATTTATTTCCGGACCAACGATCTCGGACAGATCGTCCTCGGAACATTTCCCAAGACGAGCAAACCGTGTCTCGTCGATCCCATCCCGCCCGACTTCGCACGCGTACCGCTGGCACCCGATCGGACTTACGCGGAGGACGCGATTCAAGCAGCCCAACGCCGCATTCCGGCGCTCCGTCAGGACCGCTTCGACACTATCGTAAACGGTCCGGCGACGTTCACTCCCGACACAAACTTCATCCTCGGCGAAACGCCAGAAGTGGATCAGCTTTTTGTTGCGGCCGGCTTCAACGGCCATAGCCTCGCTTACGCCGGTGGCGCGGGCGACGTGCTGGCGCAATGGATTCTGGCAGGCGAACAGCCCTACGATTTGTGGGGCGTTGACATTCGGCGGTTCTCGCCATTCCAAAACAACCGCGATTTCTTGCGACAACGAGTGCGTGAGACGCCTGGCCTGCAATATCGTATGGCCTGGCCGAATTGCGAATTGGAAAGCGCTCGCGGCACCCGCAAAAGCCCGCTGCACGATCGACTCAGCGCTCACGGCTCGTTCTTCGGCAACAAGATGGCCATCGAACGCCCTATTTGGTTTGTGCGCCAGGGCGCAAAACTCGCGATGGACTACTCTTTTGGCCGCCAGAATTGGTGGGATTCTGTCGCTGCCGAACATCGCGCCGCGCGCGAAAATGTCGCCGCCTGGGATCAGTCTTCCTTCTCGAAGTTTATTCTCAAGGGCCGTGACGCTGTCTGCGTGCTCGACCGTCTTTCTCCGAATTTCGCGGACCTGGCCGTCGGCAAATTCCTTTACAGCGGAATGCTCAATGCGCGGGGTGGCTACGAGTCCGACCTTTGCTTCGCGCGCCTCGCCGAGGACCAATACTACATCGTCACTGGCTCCGGGCAGCCCACCCGGGATTTTTATTGGATTCACAAACACATCCTCCCGGATGAAGACGCCACCATCACCGACGTGACCCCGGCCTACGGCGTCATCGGGGTCATGGGACCGAATTCCCGCAAGTTGCTCAATGAACTGACCGACGCGGACCTCTCCCTCAAAGCGTTTCCTTTCAGCTCCGCTCAATGGCACAGCCTTGCCAACACAAACGTCCTGATGATCCGGATTACGTACGTCGGTGAGCTTGGCTGGGAACTGCACGCCCGCATCGATCAGATTCAAGGCGTTTTCGACGCCGTTCAGTCCGTGGCCAAAAAATACGACCTCGCTCACGCGGGCTTCTACGCCATCAACTCATTGCGCATGGAAAAAGCCTATCGCGCATGGGGAGCGGAAATCACCACGGGCGACACGCCCTACGAAGCCGGTCTGGGTTTCATGGTGAAGCTCGATAAACCAGCCAATTTCATTGGCAAGGAAGCGCTGTTGAAACAAAAGGAGACGGGCATCAAACGTCGCCTCGCTTCCTTTGTGGTCGAAGACCCGGAGGCGATGCTCTGGGGCGGCGAACGGATATTCCGCGATGGCAAACTCATGGGCACGACCACTTCCGGTTACTACGGCTTCACCCTGGGCCGCCCTCTCGCGTTCGGCTACGTGAAATGCGAAGACGTCATCACACCTGATTTTGTTCTCGCCGGCAAATACACCATAGACTTTGCGGGCAAACAGTACCCCGCCAAAGCCCTGCTCCAGCCGCCCTACGATCCGAAAAACGAAAAGATTATGATTTGAGAACCCAGGGCGTTGTCCGGGCGTTGCCCTGAGTTGGTATGAATCAGGCCGTTGGTCTGCAAATGGACTTCGCGCCGCCCGCTCGCATGAACGTTCCAGGCTCTCATGTTGTTCGATGGATAGAACGGCGTCCGGGTCGTCGAGCGTGTTCTCTTGGAACTTCAGTGAGCAGCGGCGAGAGCGGACGCCAACTCGCCGCTGTGGGGCTCGCGCCCCTGGTGTCTCATTTGAATCACTTCACGGCAGCCAAAGAAGGCCGGGGTGGACCTGGTGGTCGTTGTTCCAGCGCATCCGGACCGTCTGATTCAGGGGAGCGGCGGGGATAAGGTATTCAGGCGCAGCCCACGCTTTCGTCCTGGCATATTCCACATGAGCATCGCAAAACACTACGTTGGCTTTTCCGCGATGATGTTTGCCCGTCAGGCCGTAAGCATAGAGACAATCCGGGTGGTCACCATCCCCATCGTCGTCGATGCCAGGATCATAATCGGCGATGGCGATCATTTCGCCCGGCGAGACCACGGCGCTGTCCGCAATGCCTCGGCCCTTACCAACCGTTCCACCAAAAGTGAATGAGCTCGCCGCATTCAGGCCCAAACTGATGCCATTTGGACCTGATGCCGCAATTCCGACTCCCCAGGTGTTGAATCCATAGCTCTCATTCGGATGCGGGGAGCGGCTTACAGGCGTACCCATTAGCGTCTCGTTCCAATTATTGCTGACGGTTACTTCACCGCGGGGAAAAGTCAGGCCCGCACATAGGAAGACGCCTTTGTTGCCCGCTGCATACGACAATATCTGCGCATCCCAATAATCGGCCCGGGTGGTCAAAGTAAGCCCGGCATTGAAAGCGGGATAATGCCGAAAGTCATCGACGTAAAGATGCAACGCAGTGCCGAGTTGATGGAGATTGCTCGCGCAATGGATCCGCTTCGCGGACTCTTTCGCCTTGGACAACGCAGGCAACAACAACGCCGCCAGAATCGCGATGATGGCAATGACAACCAGTAGCTCGATCAATGTAAACCCGCGCAGAACATATTCGCGGTTCCGACCCACGTGGGAACGCATAAAAATCCTTGGGTGATTGCTGCCATAATGACCCCTTTCGCGAATCCGTCAATCCAAATTATTTCAATTTCCAGCCGGGATTGGCGCGCATCAGCGCTGATAGTGGTTAGCTGAGGTTGAGGGAAAAAAGATCACCACGGCTTTTCACCCCGAATGCTTTCGGGGTAGCCCGGTGCCGCACCTCGAACGCACACCCGAACTGTTTTAACAGTTTTCCGCGCGACACTTTGAGATTAGCGCCAATTCGCGGAATTCGCGGATAACCCCTCTGCGCCCTCTGCGGTTAAAGTTCTTCCTAAACCCCGACTGTGACGGCTTTCGTTTTGGTGCTCATTTCCAAAAACCCCAAAGGGGGTTTCACATATCAGCCCAGTGGTTGCGACGAAGGAGCTACCCTGGGTAAGGCGGTTCAGATAATCCCCAACCCTGAAAGCGGTTGCACCATCCTCCAACATCCGATCTCCGCACCACGATTCGCGACCACGTTTCGCGCAGTGAACGTCTCTTGCTGGGGAACCTAACTTGTGGCGGGCTTGGGAAGCCTCACCGAAGAACAACCCTGGGGCATCAAACTCGTGGCGGACTTGGGAAGCCAATCAACCGTCAACTTTCAACTAATCCCACTCCATCAACCATGAACAACGAACCGTCAACCTCCTCCGCCACCGTTGCCTCGGTCAAAAGACTTGCGAACTCGGATGGGCCCGACCCAGCCTGGACTAATTTGGGACGTCGGTCGTCTGACCTATATCAACCAGCAACCACTTCGCTAGCAGTCACTCAGAATGTCGCTTTTTCGAACGCGTGACAACAGGGTCGACCGGCCATCCGTATGGAGAAAGGCTTGAGAATCTTTGGGAACTAGAGCAACAGCAAAAACTTTTAAGAAATTTCAAAATTTTCTTGCATGTAAGCTGTAGCAGCTTACATTAGCTATCAGTGACGGTCGCGGACTTAGTAACAAGACCACCCGCGTGTGCGGACAGTCGAACGGCACGGAACAAACATATGGAAACATTAGTTGAAAAAGAGAGGCCGGCAAGTGAAGGCCATGGCCCGAAGTTCGAGTTGGACATCGAGGGCACCATCCACCCATGGGACCACGATACCATTACCACCGAGGAAATTATTCAGCTCGGTGGTTGGGATCCGTCACAGGGAGCCATCGAAATCGACAAGGACAACGTTGAGCATACGCTCAAACCCGGCCAGATCATTGACCTTAAGCCCGGTCACGGGTTCAGCAAGAAGGTCCACTGGAAGAGAGGTTAATTATGCAGGCGCGCATTGAGAAGGAATTGGAGTTACTGCGAAAACACTTCCCAAAACTCAAATACATCAAGGAGGGAAATTGGTTCATGATTCCGGCTTACTCAATGCCGCCTGGTTGGAACCGGGAGGTGAGCGACGTGGTGTTCCAGGTTCTGGTCGGCTATCCGGGAACGCCGCCATATGGGTTTTATGTTCCAGCCGGATTGACCTTCAACGGACAGCGGCCGGGAAATTACACAGAGCCGTCGGCGACCAAGCCGCCATTTGAAGGGACGTGGGGGGTTTTTTCATGGGCCCCGGCGGATGGTCATTGGCGAGCGACCGGCGATTTGAGCACGGGCGGCAACTTATTGAATTGGGTGCTGGGGTTCGCCAATCGGCTGAAGGAGGGCGCCTGATGAACAGCATTACCCTGGAATTATCGAGGTCGGTTTACCGCGCCATGTGGAAGCACTTGCTGCCGCGCCGCCTGCGCAACGAGGAGGCGGCGTTTTGTTTTGCGCGGCCCGTGGAGGGACAGGAAGGCATGTACGAGGTGATTGACTGGCGGCGGATACTCCCGAGCGAGTTTGAGTATCAATCCGGATACCATCTGGAACTGGGAGATCAAGTACGAGCGGAAATTATCAAACAGGCGCACGACTTGAACGCGTCCATCATTGAGTTTCACTCGCATTTGTTCGAAGGGCCGCCGGAGTTTTCAGGGAGTGACATTCAGGGCTTCGGGGAGACAGTTCCACACTGTTTATGGCGCTTGAAAGGGCGGCCTTATCTAGCCGTGGTAGTGTCGAAGGGAGGCTTTGATGGTTTGGCGTGGTTTACGAAGGCGGGCCCGCCTGTGCAGTTGGGTCACATACGGGTTGGAGGAACTCGGTTAGACGCAAGTGGCAAGACTTTAAGGAAATTATGAATGCGAATAGTGATGGTAGGTTTGAGCGGCAGATGCGGCTTTTCGGCGAGGCAGGCCAGGCGCGCATAGGAACGGCAAGGGTTGTCGTTGTTGGCGATGGGGGTTTGGGAACTCACGTGGTTCAGCAGCTTTGCCTGCTTGGGGTAAAGAGATTGGGCCTAGTGGACGCCCAAGGAGTCAAAAGGAGCAGCCGAAATCGCTATGTAGGCCTTCGATACGACGACCTTATTCCTGGCACGTTGAAGGTGGACGTATGCGAACGCGTCGCGCACGCAATTGATCCCGCCATCGAGGTCGAGAAAGTGGCCGATACGCTGGTGAGCGAGAAGGCGTTCGCGGCGGTGATTCGAGCGGATTATGTGTTCGGCTGCTTCGACAATGAAGGTACGAGAGTGATCCTCACCGAGCTCTGTGCGGCCTATGCGAAACCGTATTTTGACCTGGCATCCGATGTGATGCCGGGCGAGCGTCCGCATTACGGCGGACGTGTTTGCGTAGCCTGGGATGGCAACGGGTGCCTTGCTTGCATGGGCGTCCTGGATCTTCAAGAGGCAAGGGCACAGCTCGCCGGCCCGGAAGCGCGGGAGGACGAAGAGACGATTTACGGGGTTAACCGGAAATTGTTGGGCGAGACGGGGCCGTCAGTGGTGTCGATCAATGGCGCAGTGGCTTCAATTGCGGTCACAGAGTTTATGGCGGCCGTTACGGGTATGAGACGACCGTTTCGCTTGCTTAACTACTATGCACATCTGGGAAGGATGACCAGCAGCGGCGACGAGCCGGCACCGGATTGTTACTACTGCAAGGAGATTCGCGGCATGCGTGAGGGGGCAGAGGTGGAAAGATATATCGCTGCGGGTGTGGGCGCGTGGCTCAGGTAGGCGGATTTACCATTCCAAAATATTTCTGTTCTGGCTTGTCCCGCGGAGGATCGGGATGTGGCCGAAGAGCGACCAGCCTTGCACAGCGCTGAGCCCCACACGCCATGACATTCCTGGAAACCAGAAGAAGACCGTCGTCGCACCAGTCAGGAATTCTTGTTGGGTACCTTGTGCAGGAGTTATGATATCGCCGATCTTTCGCTTGTTCCCGGTGTAGAGGTTTGGAACCGTAACCTCGGTGACCCAGAATTGATCCGGAAGGCTCGCTTGCAAATCGTCACTTTCTGCCTGAGTCAACTTTTTACCCCTCTCATCCGAGACATTCCGCATCATGGAAACGTAGTTCGTTTTGGTGCTTAACAAGGTGCGGCAAACAAGCTTCTGTCGGTTGTCGCTTTGAAGCATTTTCAGCCATTTGTTTTGGGGAGTGGCCTGTGTTAGCCCAATTAGCTTACTGGCCAGACCGGCAGCCGTTTGTTCGGCGCCATAGCCGGAGATGTTGACTCCTGGAGGCATGAGTCCGATTGCCATTCCGGCGTGAAGGTTGGGATTGTACTTTGGAACAAGGATGTTGCGGATGGCTTCCGTTGGCAGTGTTGAATACATGCCGAAATTGTCATCGCTGACAATGAAGTGGTCGGCCCAAGCAGACGTTGAGATATAAGGTGTAATGGGGAATGCGCCATACCCATGCCGCGCCTCCGGAGACCAACGATCAGAGTTAAGTGTGTGGCCAAGCACCGCGAGAACGTGCGCTGTTTGAGCGTTGTGCACACCCAAAATTGTGGGGCAGCCTGATTCGATCATTGGGTAAATAAACGCTTCGTAATCAATGGCCGGGTTAAGGTAGAATTGCGCAACATGTTCCGTCCGCCCGACAGCCCTTACGATCGCGATGATTTGTTCGGTTGTTAGCCCGACCGATTCCGTTTCGGCACCGTATCTCCCGACCCGTTTCCCTGGCGCATTCGTATGATCAATCGTTAGGTGGTTGTTGATAAATTTGTTGGTCAGCTTGGGGCCTTGGTGCGTGGGTGTACTGTTTATTCCCATCCTCAGAGCGGCATGGGCACAGACGTGCGTGAGGTCATTCTGTTGGCAAAAAAAGGAACCGGTAAGGGTGAACGTGAGATTTTCTGTGGGGGTGCCGATTACGGTTTCAAACTGTTTGCAGGAGTGGACGTAATAGTTGGTGACATCATGCGGTTCGGTAACGCCTGCTGAAGTGGGAGCCCATATGCTTGGAATCCTCACCACGGATTCGAGAATGTAGCACTTTTTAGAATTGTCCGGCAGGGTAAGGGAAACCAGCACTGCGTAGCCGAGGCATTCTTTCTCGGCAAGGTCGTGCCAATCCATTTGGGCCGGGAGTTGTCGAAAAAATGTGAACCTCGCGGCAGACAGACCGACGGCGCCACCGTCCGTTCGGACCTGCGCAGATTGCTGTTCTTCCTGAATTTCCTGGTTGGGGACCAGGTCTTCTCTGGTGAAGCACTGAACGCCCATCTTCCGCATCAGGGAACAGATGCGGTGGAGAGGAAGGTGGCCTGAATTGTTGCATTCCTGACGAATGAGATCGAAGAACATCGAGAAGCCCGGACGGCAGTCGATAACTCCAGGTGCAGCGGTTGAGTAAGTGTCCTTCACCGTCGTTATGAGTACAGAAAACAATCAACCCGCCAAGTTTTTTGGCGGGTTGGCTATTTTTTGGGATGTTTTGCCAGCTTAAGACTTCAAGGGCTGGCCCAGAACGACGCGCGATTTTGCAGACTGCTCCTGCCAACTCCAGAGAGTTTCGAGGAGGGAGACTTCGCGTGGTGTTGGCCTAAGTTGCTCCAACGTAGGAGCGGTCACGAAGCCCCGATTGGATTCTTGGGGCGGCTCCGGGACCGACGCGGGCTTGGGGGCCTGCGAAGTGTGAGTTTGAGGAGGCATGAACTTTTTGCTGTTGCACGGTTTGCTTGACGGAATGGTTGTTAACTTTGCCACAATAGGACGGAACTTTCGGGGTGACAATGGAAGAAAAGGACGTTCCGTCAAGCATTTAAACGTCTTTTCTAGCCATTTGGCCCAACCCTTGTCAACGAGCGAAATCGCACCTATTCCAAAGCAATTTGCACGCCAGAATGATCCCTGCAAATAGGGTTGGGCACCCAGAAAGTGAATGGTCGTAGTCACTGAACCGTAGTTTTCTACTTCACAGCGATTTGCCGTTAAGCTTCTTCAGCAGGGCTTCGGCGGTGAGCTTTCCCTCTGTGGCCTTCTCCGCAACAGTACGCAGCGCGAAGGTCCATGTGGGGCTCGCGTCCATAAGCTTTTTCAGACTGCTAATTGAGACACGTGTATCATGTTGCTTCAGGCCATCGACTGGCATTTTGAACACCTTGGCGAGCCTGGCCAGAACTTCGTCGGAGGGGAAGCGTCGACCGAGTTCGACGTCCGAGAGAAAGGGCGCGGAAACGTCTGTAAGGCGAGCTAATTCGCGAATCGAGATACCGATTTTTCCGCGAGATTCCTTGATGACTTCGGCGAGGGTCTTAAATTCCATGGGCGTAAGCTAACGAAGCTTATGTCGGCTGTCAACCCCTTATTAAGGCAAAAGAGGCCCTTAATTTTACGGGGTTTTCGCGAGCAGGCGCTCGCCCCGTCACTCTAAATCATCCCGCCTTGTCAAGCGCGGCGAGCATTTGCTTGCCGTTGGTCTTGAGTTTCAATTCCCTGGCGAGCGCGTCCGTGATTGGTGATTAGTAATTTCCGACCGCTTTTAAAGGTTTTCAGATCCCGGGTAGCGCCCGCTCGCGCTGCGACCGGCGACTTGCAGCCAACGGCTAATCCTTTTTCCGACATCTTCCCGATTTAACGATTTAACGATTCAACGTTTTAACGTCAGTATGTTACGCCTCTTGTTGCCCTTTTGTTACGGGTTTGTTACGGGTCAAACCTCAATTTCGCTCCCATTTTACCGGTGTGTTACGGGTGTTACGGCTCAAAGGGGGGGTAAGCACCATCTGTAATCTTGAGCCGTTCGCTCCCCTCGCGGCGTCTCCGTATCAGGAAGCCATTTTTGGCAACTGGTATACTTCACTTTTTGCAGTTTCTTTCACTTCCTTGCGGTCTCAAACGATTCAACGATTCAACGATTCAACGTTTTAACGATTCAACGTTTTAACGATTCAACGTTTTAACGTTTTAACGATTCAACGTTTTAACGTTTTAACGTCAGTCTGTTGCGCCTCTGTGGCGGACTTTGTTGCGGCTTTGTTGCGGGTCGATTGTTCTACCTCTTGTACGACGGTAAAGGCGGAGATACTCCTGCGCCAAAAGCTCTTCCTGGGACAGGTGGGAGTAGGGCTTCCCATTGCCATTGAATTAAGAATTGGTGCCCTCAGAAGGTTATCTTTTTGATGCATTTTTGGAAGTAATATGAGCGATGCACGGAGGGTTTTGGCCTTGGCTGTTTGCGATTTTTGCGTCGGCTGAC
>Ga0193709_1000139_pt1 | contig 30074 bp, 19 predicted proteins | sample H3c2metaG_FD_160571 | JGI IMG/M metagenome (GOLD analysis project Ga0193709, IMG submission 160571) | Soil microbial communities from a riparian zone of the East river system, Colorado, United States - H3c2 | ecosystem: Environmental > Terrestrial > Soil > Riparian zone | place: USA: East River...
AGCGCAGACAGAGCAAGTGACCCTTCCTCATTTCCCCTCCGCGTTGGCGCCGGCTCCAGAATCGCCAAGGCCACCCGTGCAACAACCGGCTTTGCGCATGGGTTTCGGCCAGGCACCCGAGCCAAAATCCGAGCCTCCTCTCGCCCCCTTTTCTTCTTCACCACAGCAATCTCATCTCACGCATCACGAATCACGCATCACAGCGCCTGAATCCCAGCCAACCTCGCCCTCCAGCCCTGTTCCTTTGCTCAAAGTGCCGCTCCGTCTGCTCGGCGTCATTGGCAAGCTTTACGTCATTCTGGAATCGGATCGCGGCCTGGTTCTTGTGGACCAACATGCCGCGCACGAACGAATACTTTTCGAGCAAATGCTGAACCGCCTCGAACACCATGGCCAGGCCGCATCCCAAAGATTGCTGTTGCCCGCCACAGTCGAACTTTCCGCCCGGGACGCAAATTTCATCCGCGAGCAATTGCCGGTGCTGACGCGCCTTGGCGTGGGGTTGAGCGAATTCGGTGAAAGCACTTTTCTCCTCGATGCGCTGCCGCCTTTTGTGAGAGCGTCCGATCCGCGGCGCTTTGTTCTAGAATTGGTGGACGAATTGAAAGCTGCTGGACAGGAAGTGAACTCGTTGCGCCTCGGCGAGCACACGGTCGCCAAGACCGTCTGCCGCCATGCCGTCAAAGCCAATGATCCACTTGCTGGACGCGAATTGGAGAATCTGGTCGAAGACCTTCGCCACTGCGCGATGCCTTACACCTGCCCCCATGGCCGCCCCACAATCATCGAAATGAACTTTCGTGAATTGGAAAAGAAGTTTGGACGAACGCACTAGTGCGCACTCATTTCTTTTCCTGAAACAACAGCGGCGTAAATTCCGCCAAATAGCGCCGCCAGACTCTCCAACTGTGCGCGCCGGGACTTTCCTTCCACATATGCTTGATGCCCTGGCTCGTAAGCCACTCTTCAAATTTCTTGTTGCCCGCAAAGAGGCCATCCTCTTTCCCGCAACCCATCCAAAGAAGCCGTAACTTGTCGTTGGCTTTGAGGTTCAGGTTTGGAAATTGCGACGTGTAATTTGTGCCTCCCCCGCCCGCGCTGAAAGCGCCAATCCACGCGAAGCGATCCAGGTTGTTTAAACCCAATGAAAGCGATTGGGCGCCGCCCATCGAAAGGCCGGCGATTGCGCTCGTCTTTTGCTCGGCTGAAATCCGGTATGCCTTTTCCACCATCGGCATGACCTCTTTGAAAAGATTACCTTGAAACCTCTCAGTATTCTGTTGGCGCATTTCGGCGCGGCGTGCGCCATCCCATCCGCCTCTGACGAAGTCCATAATTCCGTAGCCTAGCGGCATGACGACGATCATTGGCCTGACTTCTTTGCGCGCGATTAAGTTGTCGAGAATAACATTCGCGAACCCGGCCGAAGTCCAGCCCGTCGAATCATCACTGAATCCGTGCAGCAAATAGAGCACGGGATAGCGAGTCTTTCCGGCAGGATCGTAGCCAGGCGGTGTATAGACAATAAAATCGCGATCATCGCCGGCGATCGTGGATCGGTAATAATGCCGATGCAGTTGGCCGCGTGGGACGTCGTTCAGTTCCCACGGCAGTGTCGCGGACCCGGGCACATGCACTTGATTTTCGGTATTCAGCAAATTGTACTTAAGCAGCGGGTTTGAGGGATCAATGACGCGGGCGCTGTCCACTGAGAAAGAATATCCGTAGTAGTCTGGTTCCATCGGCGGCGTGGTCAGCGACCAGACACCCTGAGCGTCCTTTTGCATCTCGGCGGATTTCTGTCCTTCGCATTGCACACGCGCCGTCTCTGCATTCGGCGCCCTCAATCGGAAAGTGACGGAGCCGTCGGTATGAACCTCGGGCGAAATGACCGGTTGTGGGAACGCGGAGCCGGCGCAGAGCAAGAAAAGGGAGGTCAGGTAGAGAAAGGTTTTCATAGAGTTGCTCTACTAAGCCCATCAGCGTGTCAACGCGTCAATCCCAAAAGCTTCTGGGGGAGGGCGTTGATGAGAAATACACTGCTCTTTTGTAATACCACGTTGCGCTTTATCGGGGCACAGTTGGAAGCACTATGAAAAGTTATTCGACTGCGGCAACGGCACGATCCCGAAATGAAGACACTCGATTTGGAGCGCTCTCGCCCCTGCCTGCGCCTGGATTTCTGCACCTGGTCACACCACAGGAGCTTCAACAGTTGCGCGATGCTCTGATGGACGGACGGCCGCCGCGCGATTTGGAGTTGAAGCTTTCGCAACTGGCGTGCGGCGGTCTTCTGCACCGTTTTGTTGAGCAAAACTGCCGATTGATAATCGCACTGCTCGTCGCGGCTTACAGCGGTTCATTCCGGGAGGCCAATCGCGCCAGCCTCGAACGCCTGCTCCGCGTGCTGGCATATGTCCGCAAAGATGCCGATGCCATTCCCGATTGCCGGCCCGACGGTTTCTCCGACGACCAACAGGAAATCCGCGCATTGCTCAACGAAATGGGCGACATGCTTCAATCATTCAAACAGTGGCGCCTGCGTCATCAGGTGCCCGAAATGTGGCGCAGTCTGTAGCTGTCAACGCAAAGAGGCGGATTCAAACGCAAGGGAGAACCTTCCGACTCTGCAACCGCAACTTTAGGGAAGCGCAGGTGTTGGAAAGCATCGAAGCTTTGTCCGCCGTCGGCGGACGGTCTAGAGGCGCCAAGAGGTGGTAGGTGCGGGCGGATGGCAATTATCCGCCCGCTTTTTGTTTTTGCGATTCTCGCCTTTCCTCCAACTCACGTTCATGGTAAGGAAGCGTCACCTTATGAAGAGAGCCCTGTTCCTCCTGTCATCTTGCTCCATTGCTCTAGCGGGTTTTACCGTTGTTGCAGAAACAGAGACCGCGAGCTTGGAATGCCGAAAAACGACCACATTCCTTGCGCCGATTGATTCGCCCGATTATCGAAAATACGCGCCCGATCGCGAAGTCCAGGTCCTGCACCTGGCCCTCGATGTCACGCCTGATTTCAAAGAACGCACGGTCGCAGGCAAAGCGACGATACAATTCAAACCGATGATAAAGCCGGTCCGCGAGATCAGGCTCGATAGCGTGGATCTATCTGTTGAATCTGTTACCTCAACTGAACGAGTTCAGAATTTTCAGGTAACGGAAGACAACATTATCGTCACGTTCGTTGACGAGATTCCGCCAAACAAAGAAGCCAGCGTCACAGTTGCATATCACGCCGAACCCACCCAGGGCCTTTACTTTCGGACACCGGAAATGGGCTACAAGGACGGCGACACACACCTTTTCACGCAAGGTGAGGAAATCGAAGCGCGCCATTGGTATCCTTGTTTCGATTCGCCAAACGAGAAGTTCACCTCTGAAATCACCTGTAGAATTCCCAAAGGAATGACTTCCATTTCGAACGGCCGGCTCGTATCGGAGGAAAAAGATTCCGCGACAGGCCTGATGGTTTTTCATTGGTCCCAGGAGAAACCGCACGCGAATTATCTCATTTCGCTGTGCGCGGGCTATTTCAAAAAAATCGAAGACAAGTTCCGGGACATCCCAATCGCTTTCTACACGCCTGCCTCCGAGATCAACGAAGCCCAAACTTCCTTTCGCGACACCAAGGATATGCTGACATTCTTCGAAAAGGAAATCGGCGTGCCGTATCCATGGGCCAAATATTCCCAGGTCTGCGTCAATGACTTTGTCGAGGGCGGAATGGAGAATACCAGTTGCACGACCCTGACCGATAACACGCTGTTCACGGATGCGACTGAAAACATCAGGAACAGCGAGGGCCTGATCTCCCATGAAATGGCGCATCAATGGTTTGGCGATTTCGTCACCTGCAAGGATTGGAGCCAAATCTGGCTCAATGAAAGCTTCGCGACCTATTACGAAACGCTCTACAACGAGCACAAGAATGGCCGCGACTCGATGCTCTATGAACTTTACGGCCGCGCCCGGCAAATCACGGGCATCACCAACGATGTAAATGCCATTGTCCGCCGAAACTACGATAACTCGCACGACATGTTCAGTTATCTTGCCTATCCCAAGGGTGGATGGGTTTTGCATATGCTCCGTTCCCAACTCGGTGACGATATGTACCGCCGTTGCATCAAGACTTACCTGGAACGACACCAATACGGCAATGTCGTGACCGACGACCTGCGCTCCGTAATCGAGGAACTCACTGGCCGCTCCTTCGATCAATTCTTCGATCAGTGGCTCTATCACGGCCGTCAACCGCAACTCGACGTCACCTACTCCTGGGATGAAAATACGAAGCTTGCGAAAGTTACGATTCGACAGACGCAGAAGGTCGATGAGAACGTCGTGCTGTTCAATTTTCCGCTGACTATCCGCTTCAAAGGAAAATCTGGATCCACTGATAAACAGATTAATGTGAAGGAAAAGGAAGAAGACTTTTATTTTCCACTCGAGTCCGCTCCTGAGATTGTCCGGCTCGATCCTGAATATACGCTGCTGGCCAGGACAACGTTCCGAGTGTCCACGCCGATGTTGTATGCGCAACTCGCCGACAAAGCCGATTCGATGGGCAGACTGCTTGCGATTGAGCAACTCGCTGATAAGAAGGACAAGGAAACGGTCGGCAAACTGAAGAAAACACTTAATGACGACGCATTCTACGGGGTGCGCATCGAGGCAGCGCGCGCCCTGCGCTCAATTCACATCGACGAAGCTCTTGACGCCTTGCTCGCCTCAACGAAGCAATCCGACGCACGTGTCCGCCACGAGATGATTGGCGACATTGCCGATTTTTATGCTGATACCACCTACAAATCGGCTCTGGACACACTTGAAAAAGAGAAAAATCCGGACATCTCGGCCACCGCAATTCGCGGGTTGGGCGGCTACGCCAGGCCAGAAGTACACGACACACTAATAAAGTTTCTAAATTCCGAATCATACCGAAATGAATTGGCTGTCTCGGCCATTGGCGGAATGCGTTCCCAGGACGATCCGGTTTATATCGCGCCCTTGCTCGAGAACCTCTCCAAACATCAGGATGTCTACACGAGCCGCGGTTATGCTCAAGGAATCAACGCCGTTGCTTATCTGGCTCGGAACGAAGAAAAGAAGGATGCAGTACGCAAATTCCTCGTCGATCATGTGAATGACAAAAAGAAAACCGTCCAGCGCGCCGCCATTAGCGCTCTCGGCACGCTGGGAGATCCTGAAGCAATCGCCGTGCTTCAAACTTTTGCGAGCGCTTCCAGGGAAACGCCGGAACGTTCCGCCGCCGAACGCGCTATCGCGGATCTGCGCGCCGGACGCAAGCCGGTGGATGATTTCAAAAATTTACGCCAGGAACTCCTTGAATTGCAAAAAGCCAACCGCGAGTTGCGCAAGGATTTGGATACACTTAAAAAGACTACCGAAGCCAAAGCTGGAACGGCTCCAGCGGACAAGGGCAAGAAAAAGGGATCGACCTCGAAAAAATAGTGTTGGCGATCCGACTCGAATCCTTCGCAAAGATAGTAGGGCACGGTGTCCCCACCGCTACCACTCTCACTCACTAATGCAGCAGCCAGCATTTCGTCAAGAATCACGTGCCGAACCTCCACGCCGCTTCTTTCTTGAGCTTGGGGCCGTTTGAAGCCATCTTCTTTTTCAACGCGCGCGTGGCGGAATGGCAGACGCGCCAGACTTAGGATCTGGTTCCGTAAGGATTGGAGGTTCAAGTCCTCTCGCGCGCACCATGTTTTCAGCCAGGATTAGGAAATGTGTTAATTTCCTGACAGATTCCTGAGACTCTATTGGAATCAGTGCCATCACCGCAGCCAGTTCGCTTACTCCGTCGGTCGGCTCTCCGGGTCCTTTCTTCGTGGATGACTCCAATCCGGATCCAGGACTGATTGCACGCTTTTTGCTTTTGCCTTTGGCTGTCGCGCGACAGTGCGCGAACAAAGACGATTTCATTTTCCCCGTTTTCGTGTAGTGTGTAGGACTATGAAAGACAAACATGACATTGCCGAGTCGGTGTCGGACAACGCCGGAGCGGGTCCAGTCGCGGTTATGGATGATGACGTCGAATTGACGCCGAAAGATGAGGCAGCAGCAGCGAACCATTTGGCCCCGGATGAACATTCGGCGCAGATTGAAAAAAAGCTGGAACACGATGCGGCTGCGGCAAACCGACTACCCCAATCCGAACAGTTGGCGAAGTTTGAAAAAAAACTGGAGCACGATGACAGCGGCAATCAACCGAGTTGAAGGCGGTGGTGGCGTGATCGAAAAATTCGCGACGTAGTCCCACTCGTGGAATCACCCGCATAAAGTTTCTTAAGTCCGTTTCGTAGCGTGCGGATCTTTCGCGCGAGGAATCGATCTTCCGTCCCGCTCAAGGTTGTTTTCCGGCTTGTTCGGCGAGCCATTCTTCATAGCCGCGTTTTGGCAACGACAGCACGGCCAGGCTGAACTCAACGGCCGTCCTTTCCTTCGCCAGAAAAAGCTGGAAACAACTCGGTAACTCGACGACCGCGCTCACGTCGCCGGGTTTCTGCAACTGGACGCGCAAGACGTTCTGCAATTCTGCCGGCAAATCCTCGAAGTAATATTTCGCCTCCTGCTCACCGGCTCGCGGCGGGGAAATCATCTGGGCATTCGGACCAAAACGCTTTTTTATTTCGATTTCATCTGCGCCGGGTGCGTAGGTTCCCGCCAGGCGCGCGGCGAGTTGCCATGTCGTTTCGGTCACTGCGCCGTCTTGTTCGCGCTTCAACATCGCCAGCAACGTCCCATAGTCCGCGCCGTGGGTCTTCGCGGCGAGCAGCTCATTGCGCGCCCGCTCGAAGTGCCGCCGCAGCGAGGCATGAATCATGTCGTCATTGTCAAATTTCTCGCGCAAGAGACGTTCGACGAGGATGGGCTTGGAGAAGCTGTTCGCGAAGTGGACCGGGTCGTTGCCGAGCGCGGCTTTGATTTCGGCCAGCATTTGCGGCGCGCGGGTGCTGGTGTTAATGCGTTGCACTTCGGCGTTAAGCATGGCCGGCGTAATCGCGATGCCATAGGCCTTGCTCAACACGGCTTCCTTGGCGAGGTCTTGCTGGACAAGCTGTTCCAACATGGGTTGGGGTAGCACCTGCTCGAAGGGCAACTTCTCGCCCAGGCGATGGTTGTAGTAAACTCGTTCGATGGCGGCGCGGTCGGCGCGCACGGAAACCAGGTCCGCCGCGAGCGCCAGGGAACCCAACGACAGCAGCAAGATCGTGAGAGCAAAGCGAGCTTCAGTGCGCCTCAGGAGCAAAGCGAGTTTCCAAATCTTCATCTGTGAATTCTCAATCCACACGCAAATTTCTTCAGAGCTTCTCGTAAAGATACAACAATCGCCCGGGAGTGTAACTGAAGGTGTCGTTGAAACAGGTATTGCCGTTCAATCCGCCCCAGACAATCATTTCGGCGCCCGTCCATACCGCCGTATGCTGGTAGCGCGCGGCCGGAGCGCCGCTGGTAGTCATCGCCATCCAGGTATTCCCCGACGGATTGTACCGGCCACCGTCATTCAAATTGCCGGTACTGGTGTTTCCACCCCAGACAATCATCTCACTGCCCGTCCACACCGCCGTGGCGCTGGTTCGCGCGGCGGGCGCGCCATTGGTGGTTACAGCCACCCAACTGTTGCCCGCTGGATTGTAACGCCCGCCGTCGTTTGTAATGCTCGTGCTGGAGCCGCCCCAGACTATCATTTCGGTGCCCGTCCACACTGCGGTGTACGCGAGGCGCGTGGCCGCTGCGCCATTGGTGGTCATGGCCGTCCAATTATTACCCACTGGATTGTAACGGCCACCGGCGCTTGAAGTGCTATTAATGCGGCCTCCCCAGATGATCATCTCGGTGCCCGTCCACAACGCGGTGTGTTGGAAACGCGCGGCAGGCGCGCCATTGGTGGTCATGGCCGCCCAACTGTTGCCCGCCGGATTGTAGCGAGCACCGTCATTTAAATAATCGTCGTTATATCCGCCCCAGATGATCATTTCACTGCCCGTCCAGACGGCTGTGCACAATTGCCGAGGGCTGGGTGTGTTCGGAAGGCTGTTCAGAATCGGGATCCAACTGTTCCCCACCGGATTGTAGCGACCCCCGTCGTTAAAATGGTTGGTGTTGTCGATTCCTCCCCAGACAATCATTTCGGTTCCGGTCCACACCGCCGTATGCTCAAACCGCGGGGCGGGTGCACCGCTGGTGCTCACCGGCGTCCAACTGTTAGCCACCGGACTATATCGACCACCGTCGTTAAACAAAATGCTGTCGTTCAATCCGCCCCAAACGATCATCTCGCTGCCCGTCCACACTACGGTGTGCCAGTAGCGCGGCGCCGGCGCTCCGGTCGTGCCCACCGACTTCCAAGTGTTCCCCGCCGGATTGTAACGACCGCCGTCGTTGAAAAAGCTGACGCCACTGGGAGTTCCGCCCCAGACAATCATCTCACTGCCCGACCATACCGCCGTGTGCCCGGTGCGCACGGCGGGTACATTGGCCAGGCTGTTCGAAATGGTCGCCCAACTATTCCCTGCCGGATTGTAACGACCGCCATCATTGAAAAAGCCGCCGTTATACCCCGCCCAAACGATCATCTCACTACCCGTCCAAACCGCCGTCTGCTCCCGGCGTGGAGCCGGCGTGTTTGGCAAGCTGTTCAAGATTGGGGTCCAATTGTTCCCCGTCGGATTGTAACGACCGCCGTCGTTAAGAAAGCTGCCGCCGAATCCACCCCAAACCACCATCTCACTGCCCGTCCACACCGCGGTGTGCTGCGAACGCGCGCCGGGCGCGCCGATAGTATTCACCGCCGTCCAACTGTTGCCTGCCGGATTGTAACGGCCGCCGTTCGCGTAGTAAGTCGTGTTGCTGACTCCGCCCCAGACGATCATCTCGCTGCCGGTCCACACGGTGGTATGGTTGACTCGTCCGGCTGGTGTGTTCGCCAGACCGTTTGAGATCGGGGTCCAGCTATCTCCTGCGGGATTGTAGCGCCCGCCATCATTCAACCAACTGCTGCCGTTATATCCACCCCAGACAATCATCTCGGTACCGGTCCATACCGCCGTCTGCGCGTAACGCGCCACGGGCGCGCCATTCGTCGTTATAGCCGTCCAGGTGTTCCCCGCTGGATTATAGCGCCCACCGTCGTTCAAACTGCCGGCGCCGTTGATGCCGCCCCAAACCATCATCTCAGTGCCGGTCCATACCGCGGTATGGACATAGCGCACGGCCGGGGCTCCGGCGTTGGCCATCATCGTCCAACTGTTGGCAGCCGGATTGTAGCGGCCGCCGTCGCTCAAATAGCTGCCACCGTAACCGCCCCAAATGATCATCTCGCTGCCCGTCCAAATCGCCGAATGATAAAAGCGCGAGGCCAGAGGTGTGCCATTGTCGCGCTGCTGCCACGTGTCGGCCATCGTCGTCACGCCAATCTTGACATACCCGGCGTTCAGCAGAGCGTTATTGTTTTCCGTGACAGACAACACCAACCCCCCGCTGGCCACTCCGCTTTGACCGCCGGCATTCAGATTCGCCGCAGCCGCGCCCGCCCCGAGATTCGATGACGTGATCGTTCCCACACCGATGTTTGAAGCGCTGAGTGTGCCGCTGAAATTGGCCGAGGTTGTCGCGGTGACGGCATGGCCGGCATTCGGCGCATAAATCGCATAGGGAGTGGGACTCAATTGTTGGCGCGGCACCAGCGCGGCAAATGTGCCGACCCCGTTCGTCCGCACGGCGATTTCCAGCCAACGGTCCGCGCCGGGAAAGTTCGCGCCGAAATCGAGGATGGCGACGAACAAACCGTTGCTCACGACGGCGGCACCGTTGGTGAGCGGCCCGGCCAAGGCGCTTCCGCCTTCGTTCGTTTCAAATAACGTGAACTTCAGGTCGTAAATGCCCGTTGCTGAATTTCCACCATCAGTTAGGCGGCCTTGATAGGTAAACGCAGTGCCCTGTGCGCGCGCGGTATCGACAGCCAGGGAGCTCCACGTGACAATGGCCCAGACCAACAGGCCGGAAGTATATTTCATAATTTGGTTGGCCGTGACTTCACCGAGTCAAACCGGTGTCGCCAGAGTTCGAGGTTCACGGCCAGCAAACCAGAAATGTTTGGAGACCTGCCAATATATCACCGAAACAACGTGCTCGAAGCTAATTTTTCAACCGGTGTGATCGCGCGCGCTGGCCCATCAGCAAACCTCGTTTAACAGCGAGAAAGGCGATCCTTTGGGCCTTGGGCAAAACCGATCGTTCCTGAAGGTTTCGTCGGGATTCACTTGCGTTTGAGTCGTTCAGGCTTACGGTACGCAAACCAATGGACGGGCACTGAGCCTCCGCTTTATTTCCGAGGCGTGGAATTTGGTATTAGCGGCACCGGTTTCATCGGTCAACCTCGGTCAATATTCTCACACTTTGAAACTGTCTATTTGTCGCAACCTCTCCGTTGTATTCGCCGCCGCAGATTTAGCCCTGTCCGCCGCACACCCAGCGCAGGCCACCGCTATTTACGTCGCAACCGACCTCGGTCTGCTCAACTCTGATGACCAGTCCAGCCAGGCTTTAGGGCTCAACAACTATGGTCAGGTTTCTGGTTTCTGCCCGGACAGCCAGGCCGTTCCCCACGCCTTTCTCTGGACCCCAACGACATCCAACGGCGCCAGCGGCTTGATGACCGATCTGGGCCTTTGCTCCAGTGGTTTCGACGGCGGCCTAAAGCTGAACGGCTGCGGACAAGTGCAATTTAATCGCGCCGTTTCAACCCCTTCCTTTGGTGTCCAATCACACGCGTTCCTGTGGACCCCATCAGCACCCAACACTGCGGAGGGAATCGCCGTGGATTTGCTGACGCTCAATGGTGCTGATGGCGCGAGCTACGGATACGGAATCAATGACGACGGAACGGTAGTGGGTAGCTCATATCCCGGCCCGTGTTTTATTTGGACGCCAACTTCATCCCACGCCATGACCGGCGTGATGACGAGTTTTGGCAGCGGGAGCAGCAGCGGCGTGGCTTTTGGCGTGAACAATTCCGGCCTGGTTGCGGGGAGTATCGGGAGTGGATTTTTCAGTTACCCAGGCATTCACGCTGGCCTGGGCCCTTATTCCTCCAACGACATCATCGGCCCAGGGCCGCAATCCGATCTCAACGATCAAAGTGATAGCGGCACCGCCTATGCCATTAACGCTGCCGGTCATGCGGTGGGCGATACCGTGTTCCCAAACACGGGCGAGGTTCGTCCGTTTCTCTTCGTGGGCGGGACCAACCTGACTGATTTTTCCTCCACCGGAGGCCATGCTTCCGCACTCAACAATCGTGACGAGGTAGTCGGGGACAGGAATAACAATGCCGTGCTCTATGCCAATGGCACAAACTCCACTCTCCTCAACTTGCTCGATCCTTCAGCGGGCTGGAACCAGTTGGTGACCGCCCGCGCCATCAACGACTCCGGCCAGATCGTCGGGTACGGTTCCCGCAATGGCGACCTGCGCGCCTACCTGCTCACCCCCGTTCAACTGCTCCTGAAAATCACCGCCATAGTTCGCGAAGGAAACAACATCCGATTGACTTGGCAAACGGTGGGCGGGACCACCAACCAACTCCAGTCGGCCGGTGGCAATTTCAATTTCAGCAACCTTGGTTTGCCGCTTGTTATTAATGGCGCCGGCTCTTCCTCCACAAATTACTTGGACCTCGGAGCCTCCACCAACGTGCAGGCCCGATACTATCGCGTCAGCATGTTGCGCTGACTCCTCATTGTGATTCGGAAGTAAACAGCATCTACTTTTTCGGGCTTCTGATGATCTTTGATCTGGGCGAAATCCTGGCTGAAATGGGTGGTGAGACGATCATCACGGGTCGATTACATCTGCACGTAGTGGTCAAACGGTTGCCGGAGTTTCTGGCAGTCGGTTGAATTCATGGAACCCACCTGATTTTCCGTTATGCAGAGACAACTCTATCGACATTGCAACTGTCAAAACCCGCCATATTTTGCGATTGGTTGGGCAATTATTATCCAGATTGACGCCTTATACGTAGCAGAGTTGAAAGGCTGACAGATTACTTTGACCCTGAATGTTGACAGTCCGCTTTTCTTCGAACTGGTATTTGTCTTTCAATCGCTCACGCGTAGATTCGGAAACCAGAATCTTTCCCGTTTCGGCGATTGAATCCAACGTGGAGGCAACCTCGACCGCCTGACCCCAAACATCGAAGGCAAATTTCTTGCGCCCGATTACTCCCGCGATGACCGGGCCGGTGCTAATTCCAATCCGCAGACGCACGGTGGTGCCATAATCGTCGTTCAGCCGCACCATCTCTCTCTGCAGGTCAATCGCCAGTTCGATGATCGCTTCGGGATGGTCTGAACGGTGATTCGTGATCCCACCGACAACCAGGTACGCATCGCCAATGGTCTTAATTTTATCCAACGAGTGATAATCCACTAAGATATCAAACGCTGAAAAAATCTCATTCAATAGCCGGACGATTTGTCCAGGTTCAATAAAGGCTGAGAGTGAAGCGAGACCAATGAGTTCCGCCTGCAGCACCGTTACGTCCGCGTGGCGATCGGCGATGTTCGTTTCGTCTTTTTTCAACCGCTCAACGATGGGCTTGGGAAGAATGTTCAACAGCAGCCGTTCGGACTCTTCCTGCTTGGCCTGAAGCTGGTCGTGGAGATGTTTCCCATGAACAGCGTTCCCAACTCGAAGGATCACGTCTTGAAGATCAATCGGCTTGGTCAAAAAATCGTTCGCCCCCGCTTGAATGGCCATCAGTCGGTCTCCGCGCTCGGAAAGAGCGGTTATCATCAGAACCGGGATATGCGCCGTTTTCACATTTTTTCTCAAACGCCGGCAGACTTCGAGGCCGTCAATCCTGGGCATCATCAGATCGAGCAGAATGACGTCCGCTTGACGGGCGGCAGTTTTCTGCACTGCCTGCATGCCGTTTTCGGCTTCATCAACCTCATAGCCGCACGCCTCCAATGGATCGCGCAAGAGTGTGCGATTATGTTCTTCATCATCGACGACCAAAACGAAGCCTTTAGAAGGGGCGGACTTCGGGAAACTGCGTTTGATTTGGTTAAATTTACGGGCCAACATGATATTGCTTGGGGTTAATTGTAGCTACAGGGGACGTTTTCGATGCAATCAGACGGGTAATGGTTCCAACGAATGTTCGCGTGTCGATGGGTTTGGTGAGGTAACCATCGCAGCCAGCCTTAAAAGCGATTTCCGTATCGCCCTTCATGGCATGGGCCGTTAGTCCAACGATTGTCAGGTGGCAGGTGACGGGATTGCCTTTGAGTTCTTTGGTGGCGCGCAGGCCGTCCATGCCCGGCAATCCCAAATCCATCAGGATTAAATCCGGCAAAATCTCGCGTCCCATCCGCAGCCCTTCCTCTGCCGTGATCGCAGAAGAGATCGCGAAGCCGTTGGCCTCCAACAAGTCAGTAGCGAGTTCAAGGTTCAAGGGGTTGTCCTCGATGATGAGAATTTTGTGGCGAATCACACGCTCGCTCCGATTTCGAACCCCGCATCAACCAACGGATGAACGGTTTTAGCACTCAAGCCTGGCCTGGTGTTCAATAGCGCCGGCGCGGGTTCAGCATTGAGGAACGGAATCAGGAAAGTAAAAGTGCTGCCTTTGACTTCGGTACCTCCGCTTTCGGCCCAGAGCTTGCCGCCATGCATCTCGACCAACTTCTTGGCTAATGCCAATCCCAATCCAGTGCCTTGTTGCTGCCGCCCATACGAGGAGTCCACCTGCTCAAATTCTTCGAAGATGCGGGCCTGGTCTTCTATATTGATGCCAATGCCCGTGTCCGTAACGGCGACTTTTAACGATTTCGTCTGAGGAGCTGAATCGGAGCTGATTGATTGGTGGAGCGTGGTGGTGACCAAAATACTGCCGTGTTCTGGAGTGAACTTGATCGCGTTGCTCAGTAAATTATACATGATTTGCTTGAACTTCGACTCACTGGCAAAGAGGGATGGCAGGTCCGATGCCGTGCAAAACTCGAGGCTTATCTGCTTCTTGTAAGCCAGGGTTTTGATGATGGATTCCGCCTCCAATAATGCCTTGCTGACACTGAAGGAGTCACGGATCAGTTCGCCGCCACCGGCTTCCACCTTCGCCAGATCCAGAATATCGTTGATCAGCTGCAGCAGATGGCGACCGCTGGTTAGAATATTATTGGCGTATTTGAATTGCCGCGCGTTGAGATCGCCAAAGGTTTTATCAGCGAGAATTTCGGAAAAGCCGATGATGGCGTTTAGCGGTGTGCGCAATTCGTGGCTCATGCTGGCGAGGAACTGCGTCTTGGCGAGGTTCGCAGATTCGGAATGCTGGCTGCGCACTTCTGCTTGTTCGGTCCGCTTCATGTCCTCCCGATGCAATAAACGCACTTCGAGCAGGTTGTGAACCCTGAGCAAGACCTCGGCGAGGTTGAACGGTTTGCTGACGAAATCCTTGGCCCCGGCTTTCAGCGCGCGCACCTTGTGAGCCGGTTGGGCGGTTTGCACAAGGACTGCAAGATAGCCTTCGGTTTCTATCGCTTTGAGATTCTCCATCACCTGGAAACCATCCAGGCCGGGCATCAGTAGATCGAGAATAATTAACGAATAACGATTCTTGCGGTGCAGATCGCAAACCTCGCGCGGATTCCGCGTCGAGTCGATGGCAGTGTACCCGGCGCCGCGCAACATTTGTTCCAGCAGAGCCACGTTGACCTCCTGATCATCGACGATCAGAATTCGGGCCTTCAGGATGTCCGATGAATTTACCATAATATCTTTCAAACCGACTTGCTTTGCGCCCGGCTTCGGAATCTTTTTCCGCCGGGGCAGAATCGTCGTATTTAGTTTTTCGCCGTGTAGTGGTTTTGCTTAAACGGCGATCGGCATTGCCGGGCCGGAATTCACGACCTGTAATGGCGCGCTCCTTTGAACCAATATTTCCGGCACTCTGGCCAGGGAAGCTTTTCCGGCATTTTGAAGCGGACCACGAATGAGATAGGTCAGGGCTTTGACAGCCAACTCGATCAACAGAAACGGTTTCCCGATGAGGTCATTACCACCCGTGAGCGTGGATTGCGCGCGATTCTCAAAACTGTTCATTCCAGTGATGAAGATCACCGGGGTGTTCTTGTGGGCCGGCATTGCGCGGAGCCGGCCGCAAACCTCGAAGCCACTCATGCCGGGCATATCGACATCGAGCAGAATCAGATCAAAAGGATTGGCGACCAGCATCGCGAGGGCATATGTCCCACTGCTGCAAGTCGTCGGTTTGACGTGGACGAGTTCGAGCGCGAGTTCGGCCGTGTTAAGGGAGACTGGCTCATCATCCACCACCAGGACTCGCGGTACCGTCGCTTGCGCCAGCTTCGGCTGCTCCACCTTCTCCAGCAAGAACCCGAGGAGGTCCATGGTTAACCCAACGGTGCGAAGGGTGGAAAGGTTGATGTTTTGGGGCTGGTCGCAAAGCTCTTTCATCAAGGCTTCCAGGGCGCTCGACAGATCGGCCATTTGGAGGCAATCGGCCACGACCGCGTTGCCGGTCAGGGTGTGAATTTTGCGATGGAGAATGTCCAAACGCGAAGCGCGTTCCAAAGGGTCGCTTTTAGTAAGGAATTCCTGCCACAGTTGTCGCACCGAGATCAACAATTCGGCGGTCTGTCGCGAGAATGCCCTTACAATCTCGGCGAGCAAATGCGGGTCAGCCCGGTTGGCGAGAGGCGCCGGTATCAGCGGCTGCACCACGGGCCGGGCGGGGCTGGCTGGAACCGGAATGAGGGTCTTCATCACTGCGTTGACCACTTGCTCTGGCGGGGTCCTGGCTTTGACCAGACAGTGCGTCGCTCCGGCCTTGAAGGCTTGCTCGATTGCGTTATGCTGATAGGCATTGGAGAAAACAATGATTGGGAGATGCTGAAGATGTGCTTGCGCCCGGACCCGTTTGATGACTTCCACTCCTGACACGGTGGGAAGTTGGAGGTCCAGCAAGATAGCGTCGGGACGAAACGTGGAAATCGTGCTCAATGCCACCTGGCCATCGCCTTCCGATTGCACTTCGCAACCCTTATGCCGAAAAAGGTTGGTATAGATATTGGCGACGATCATATCGTCGTCCACCACAAGGATTTTTTTCATAATTGGATTAGGTTCGATTGTTGATTCACATGGATGGCCGCGCGAAGGATTGCAGTTTGCTTTCCAACTTCCCGCGAACGATTTCAAATTCGTCTTTCACTTCCGACAGAACCACCGACGCCTGGGTGAGATCACCGGTGTCGCCGAGTATTTCCAACACCCGCAGCCGGTCGGCCAGCGTGAGCAAGCCCGCCTGCGCGCTCGAGCCGTAAAACTTGTGCGCCGCGCGGCGGACATCCGGCGCCGAACCCATCCCAACGGCGGCATCGAGATCGGAGAGATACTCGGGTGTCTGACGGAGGATAAGTTTAAGCAATTTTCGCCAGCGATCAGGATCGTCCCGGGTCATTTGCGTAAGACGCGTCCAATCCACTCGGCCCGGTTCCCCGGAACCCAATGCGTGATCTGCACCGCTCGGATTTTCCACCCCTGCCGGGCTCCCGGGCACTTGGGCGCCGCGAACGGAACGCCACCGGTCAAAACCCATGCGCAACGCGGCGGCTCCCAGGGGCTTCGCTAGAAAATCATCCATGCCGGCGGCGAGACATTTTTCCCGGTCACCCTCGATGGCATTGGCGGTCATCGCGATGATATACACAGAGACCGCTCCCGGAGGCAGGAACGATGCTTCGAACTGCCGAATCCTGATTGCCGTTTCGCAGCCATCCAGCTCTGGCATTTGCCAGTCCATCAGAATAATGTCATAGGTAGAAGTTTGTGAGCGGGCCAGCGCCTCCCAGCCATTAACGGCGAGATCGGCTTTCCCGCCCAACTGCTCCAGCAACGCCACGATCAGCTCCTGGTTGATGAGATTATCTTCAGCCACCAGGATGCGTATATTCTCCGCGCCCTTGAACGGTTCGATGTTCGATGCGCGAATTTCGTGATTCTTGCCGTCGGCATCGTGATCCCCCGCGATCAAAATGTCGGCTTCTTGAATTTCCGGTGACGCGATCATGATTTTAATCTGGATTCCGGCCCAATGGGTAGTTCAAGAGTGAAAGTCGCGCCCCGGCCTGATCCTTCGCTCGAGGCGTAGAGGGATCCGCCGATTTCCTTCGCCGCCAATACGCTGCTGCGCAGGCCAAAACCATGCCCATCTTTCTTTGTCGTAAACCCTTGATTGAAAATGCGCGCGAGATTCTCGGGTGGAATTCCAATCCCGTTGTCAGCGATGACAATCTTGATTAGGCCATTGCCGTTATACACGCGAACCGCTAATTGTTTATCATCTCGGCCTGAATCGTTGCATGCTTGTTTGGCGTTGCGCACGAGGTTCACCAGGATTTGCAATACCCTGTGTTTATCAATCGTGATCGGCGGCACCTCCACAAATTCACGAATGACTTCCACGTCATGCCGGGCAAGTGCGCTGGAGTTTATCCGCAAAGCGTCTTCCATCAGGTCGTTGATCTGGACGGTTTCCATGACGCCAGAGACTTTGGCCAAATCCTGCTGGAGGACCACAATGTGCTTGATGTGCTCAATATTCTTTTGCAGATGGGCCAGCTCGTTTAGGGCGGAGGCCTGTTCGCCGACCAGATGTCCGGCCAGTTCCGCCAGGTAGCCGGGCAATTGTTTGCCCCTTGGATCGCTGGTCAGAAAAGCTCCCAGGTCTTCCTGGTGCTCGTGTAGCATCGTGACCACTTTCGACAGACTGGCGACTTTGGACTTACGGAGACTGTTGGCAAGTAATGACGAGGCAACGTTGACACTATTGAGCACATTCCCGACGTTATGGAGGACGTTGGTGGCAATTTCGGCCCTGCCCGCCTGGCGGGATAGAGCCAGGAGCTGCTTGTGGGTTTCTTTCAGTTGCTCTTCGGCCTGCTTGCGCTCCGTAATGTCAATAAACATGGTGATCGACACAGGATCGCTTTCGCCGGCTAGTTCGATCAATTCGAGCGAGACGAGGACCTCGCGTACTTCGCCGGACCTGAGGCGCTGTCTGGTTTCCAAGCCGCGCACCGAACCTTCGTTGAGAAGTCGTTGCATCACGGAGGCTCGGTCTTCGGGATTGGCCCAGAGGCTGAGCTCCTGGATGCTTCCTCCCATCAACTCTTCGCGCGAATAGCCGAAGAATTTGCAGCACTCCTCGTTGGCGTCAATAATTCGTCCATCGGAGACGGTGTTGATGGAGACGGCAATAGGACCGGAACGAAAGACGAGCAGCAGTTGTTCGCACACTTTTTGTTCGCGAGCGTAAAGTCTTTTGGTTTCCAGGTGGAGCAGGCGAACTTCGATCAGGTTGCGAACCCGCAGCAAAACTTCGGCGAGGTCGAACGGTTTGCTGACGAAATCCTTGGCGCCAGCTTTCAGCGCGCGCACCTTGTGATCCGGTTGAGCGGTTTGGACCAGAACCGGAAGGTAACCGTCGGCCTCGATTGCCTTCAGTTCCGCCATAACCTCGAAACCATCAAGGCCGGGCATTAAAAGGTCGAGTATGATTAGGGAATACCGGTTCGTGCGATGCAACTCGCAGACCTCGCGCGGATCCTTGGTAGAAGTAACCGAAACGTAACCCGCCCCGCGCAGCATTCCCTCCAGCAGTGCGACGTTAGCATCCTGATCGTCAACAATCAGGATGCTGGCCTTAAGAATGTCGGATGAGCTAATCATGGCTGTTGTCGTGCGTTAGGCGCTGAGACCAACAGTATTATCGGCAGATTCCAGTTGCGGCGCGCATGGAGTGCCGCGCCCTGCCAGAGAAGCGCGTTGAACAGCCGTTTTATCCCCGAGTTCCAGGGCCTCATTGAGAGTATCCATGAACTCAGTGATTTTGATCGGTTTGGTGATGTAGCGGAAAAATCCCGCCTCCAGGCCCTTCGCGACGTCACGTGGCATGGCATTGGCGCTGAGTGCGATGACGGGGATGTGGGCAGTCGCCGGGTCCTGCCGGAGGATTTTCAAAGCTTTGATGCCGCTGATGCCCGGCAGGTTGATGTCCATCAGGATCACCTGTGGCTGCCTGGCGCGGGCCAGCTCGATGCCGAGCGTTCCGTTGACCGCGGTAAGCAGTCCGATGTCCGGGAACCGCGCGATGAGTTGCTCGACCAGCTTCATGTTCGCGGGGTTGTCCTCGACATAAAGGAGTGTGCGCCGTGTCGCGCTGGCTGACGCCGGCGATTGTACCAGGGCCTCGGTGTCGCCGCTGTGGCCTGCAACTTCGGGCGCGTCGGCCAGGTTCAGTTCACACCAGAACACACTTCCGACTCCGACCGCGCTTTCCACGCCGAGAACGCCCCCCATCAGCTCAGCCAATCGCTTGGACACCACGAGCCCGATGCCCGTGCCGGCGACGCTGCCGGCCTCCTGGCCGAGACGATTGAACGGCTGGAAGAGTTGCGCCAGCTTTTCCGGAGCCAATCCTGCGCCGGTGTCCCGGACGCTGAAGCGAATGCGGCCTGGGCGTGCCGCGCCGAAGTCCCTCGAACACGGGGCGGTTGCCACGCAATCCACAACGACGGTTCCCTGCTCCTGGTTGTACTTGATCGCGTTGGAGACCAGGTTGATGACAATCTGCTTCAACCGGGTCCGATCCGCGGCCACATAGACCAGCTGGTCGAATACGGGAAAGGTCATGCGGATGCCACTTTGCTGCGCCTGGGGCTCCATCATATTCTGGCATTCGGCCATCAACTCGGACAACGACACCGGTTCCTTCGACAGCGAGACTTTCCCGGACTCGATGACCGCAAGATCGAGGACCTCGTTGATCAATTTGAGCAGATACCATCCCGCCTGGAGAATCTGGGCGATGCTTTTAGTCTGGGAGGCAGTCGGCGACGGCGAGGCAGACTCCATCAGTTGGGCGAAGCCGAGAATCGCATTGAGGGGGCTGCGCAGCTCATGGCTCATGCTCGAAAGGAAATCCGATTTGGCAAGGTTGGCCTTCTCGGCCGCGGACTTGGCGAGTTCCAGCTTGAAGTTGGTTTCCTGGAGCGCCTGCTCGAATCGCTTGCGCTCCGTGACGTCGCGGGCGACGGCGAATACGCCCAGCACCTTGCCCTTGTCGTTCTTGTAAACCGAGGCGTTGTAAAGCACGTCCGTAATGCGGCTGCTCACGTGCCGGATGGCGAGCGGGTAATCGCGTACGAAGCCTTCTGAGAAAACTTTCTGGTAGCCGGCGCGGGCCTTGTCCGGCTCGGTGAAATAATCGGAGAAGTCCGTCGCGATGAGTTCCTCGCGGCCAACGCCGGTCGCCTGCACGGAAGCCTCGTTAACGTCGGTGATTTTGCCTTCGGAACTGATGGTCACCAGCGGATCGAGCGAGGCCTCAATCAAGCTGCGCGCGTAGGCGGACGCGATGCGTTGCGATTCTTCGGCCATCTTGCGTTCCGTGATCACAAAGCGGATGGCCAGGTAGGTTTCCGGTTTGCCGTTGGCGCCGAGCAGCGGCACGATTACTGTGTCCACCCAATAAACAGTTCCGTCTTTCGCGCGATTCTTGATCTCACCCCGCCAGATCTGCCCGCGGCTGATCGTGGCCCACATTTCCTTCCAGAATTCCTTGGCATGATGGCCGGAATTGACCAGTTCGCGGTGGTCGCTGCCGAGCAGCTCTTCGCGGCTATATTTAGAAATCCGGCAGAACGGATCATTCGCGTAAGTGATTCGCCCCTGGGTGTCGGTTTCCGCGACAATGGCGAACGAGTCCAGGGCTTGGGCCCACGCCTTAAGTTTGGCATTGGCGCGTTGCAGTTCTTCATCCGCCTGTTTGCGCTCGGTCACATCGCGCGCGGCTGCGAACACTCCTTGCAGCTTTCGGTCCCGGTCGTAGAACGTGGTGGCATTGTAAGACACCACTGTTTTCTTGCCATCCCGCGCGCAAGTGGTCAGTTCGTAGTCGGTGACCCTTTTTCCGCTTAGCATCAGCCTGATGCCCTCCTCGGCCCGTTGCGGATCGGTGAAATACTTCTTGAAAGGCGCGCCGATCAACTCGTCGCGCGTGCAGTCGGTGAGCGCCTCCATCTGCTTGTTGACGTCCGTGATGATGCCCAGTGGATCGGTGGTCACCAGTGCGTCAATGTTGGATTCGATCAGGGAACGAGTGTAGAACTGCTGGTCGCGCAACCGCTGATCGAGCCGCTTCCGTTCCTCTTCGACCTGCTTGCGCGCGGTATTATCCGTGCCGATCAACAGATAGCCCAGGATTCCGCCCTGCCCGTCGCGCAGTGCCGTCACAGACACGACCGCGGGAAAACGGCTGCCGTCCTTGCGGATATAGGTCAATTCGTAAACGTCCTCGATCCCGCGCGACGCCTTGAAAACCAGGGCCTCGAACCCCGGCGCAATCATGGTATCCAACTCCTGGCTCAACGCTTTGGCGCGCGCGATGACTTCCTGCGGATCGGAGATGTCGGCGGGCGTGATCTTGTTCATCACGTCCGCGGCGGTGTAGCCCAGCATCCGCTCGGCGCCGACGTTGAAGATTTGAATCACTCCTTTTTCGTCCGTGGCGATGCTCGAAAAATTCGCGCTGTTGAAAATGGCGCTCTGCAAGGCCCCCGCCTTGAGCAGGGCGGCTTCCGCTTGCTTGCGCGCGGTATTATCGGTGCCGATCAACAAATAGCCGATGATTCCACCCTGAGCGTCTCGCAGCGCCGTAACTGAGACCACCGCTGGAAAACGGCTGCCGTCTTTGCGGATGTAGGTCAATTCGTAGATGTCTTCGATCCCGCGCGAAGCCTTGAAGACCAGGGCTTCGAAACCCGGAGTAATTGTGGTTTCCAGCTCCAGGCTCAACGCGGTGGCGCGCGCGATCACTTCCTGTGGGTCAGAAATGTCGGCAGGCGTGATCTTGTTCATCACTTCCGCCGCCGCATAGCCGAGCATGCGCTCAGCGCCGACGTTGAAGATTTGAATGACGCCCTTGGCGTCCGTGGCGATACTCGAAAAGTTGGCGCTATTAAAAATGGCACTTTGCAGGGCGCCCACTTTGAGCAGCGCTTCTTCCGCCCGTTTGCGCGCGGTATTATCAGTGCCGATCAACAAATAGCCGATAATTTCGCCATCATCGCCGCGCAGGGCGGTGACCGATACCACCGCGGGGAAGCGGCTGCCATCCTTGCGGAAATAGGTCAATTCGTAAATGTCCTCGATCCCGCGCGCGGCCTTGAAAACCAGGGCCTCGAACCCAGGCGCAATCGTGGTGCTCAGCTCCAGGCTCAATGCTTCGGCGCGCGCAATCACTTCCTGCGGATCGGAAATCTCGGCCGGCGTGACCTTGTTTACCACTTCGGCGGCGGTGTAGCCCAACATGCGTTCGGCGCCGACGTTGAAAATTTGAATCACGCCTTTTTCGTCCGTGGCAATACTTGAAAAATTGGCGCTGTTGAAGATGGCGTTCTGCAAGGCCCCGGTTTTCAGCAGGGCCGCTTCACGCCGGATTTCGGTGACGATCTCCACCGCAATGGGGTCGCTGTCGAGAATAGTTATTTGTTCCATGGTTGCTTCGTTCTTAGAAATCAGTTAATCGATCTTCCGTTGGCAAAATGCCGCTAGTATCAGGCCACGACTTCCGCCAAAAGGCCAGTTCGGCTGTCAGTTCGCGTCCTACACTCCGCTACTTCCAGGGCCTCATTGAGAGTGGCCATGAACTCTTTGATTTTTATGGGTTTGGTGAGATAGCGGAAAAATCCCGCTTCCAGGCCCTTCGCGACGTCACGCGGCATGGCATTGGCGCTCAGGGCGATGACCGGGATGTGGGCCGTGGCGGGGTCTTCGCGGAGGATTTTCAAAGCTTTGATCCCGCTGATGCCAGGCAGATTAATGTCCATCACTATCACCTGCGGCTGAGTGGCGCGGGCGAGTTCGATGCCGAGGGTTCCATTCACCGCAGTCACCAGGGCCAGGTCCGGGAATCGCGCGATGAGTTGCTCGACCAGCTTCATGTTCGCGGGATTGTCCTCGACATAGAGCAACGTGCGCCGCGGCGCAACGAGCGAGGCTTCCGGCAAGGTCTCGACTTCACCGTTTTGCAGTGCGATCTTAGGCGGCTCCGCCGAGTTCATTTCGCACCAGAAGCGGCTGCCGACCCCCGCCGTACTTTCGACGCCGAGAAGGCCTCCCATCTGCTCGGCCAATCGTTTTGAGACTACGAGCCCGATGCCCGTGCCGGCGACGCTGCCCGCTTCCTGGCCAAGGCGATTGAATGGCTGAAAGAGTTGGGCCAGCTTTTCCGCAGGCAATCCGGCGCCGGTATCCGTCACGCTGAAACTTACACGGTCCAAGCCGATTACGGCGCAGTCCACGACCACCGTCCCGTCCCTTCGATTGTACTTAATCGCATTGGAAACCAGATTGATAATGATCTGCTTCAAACGGGTCCGATCGGCGCTGACAAAGACGGGCTCGTCGAATTGAGGAAAGGTCATGCGAATGCCATGCTGTTGCGCGTCCGCCTCCAGCATACTCCGGCATTCAGACATGACCTCGGATAACGAAACTGATTCCTTCGAAAGCGACAACTTTCCGGACTCGATCACGGCGAGGTCGAGAACCTCATTGATTAGCTTCAGCAGATACCACCCGGCCTGGAGTATCTGGGCAATGCTTTTCGCCTGGGAAACAGTCGGCGGCGGGGAGGCTGACTCCATCAGTTGGGCGAAGCCGAGGATAGCATTGAGGGGGCTGCGCAACTCATGGCTCATGCTGGAAAGGAAATCCGATTTGGCGAGGTTGGCTTTCTCAGCGGTCAGCCTGGCACTCTCCAGGTCAACGTTCGTTTGTTGGAGCGCCTGCTCGAAGCGTTTGCGCTCCCCTTCCGTCTGCTTTCGCCCGGTAACGTCGCGGGCGACTCCATATATGACGCGATCCTCGATGACCGGAGTGACGCACCATTGAAACCAGCGGTAGGAGCCGTCCTTGCAACGATAGCGGTTTTCAAAGGCGGTCAGCGATTTTCCGCCAGAGACATGCTCCGCTTCGGCCAGCGTGGCTTGCTGGTCGTCCGGGTGAATGAACTCAATGAACGGCGTGGCGAGAAGCTCCGCCTTCGTGTAACCAAGCGTATTCTCCCATGCAGGGTTCAGATCCTTGAAATAACCGTCAAAACCGAGGGTGCAGAACACGTCCTGCGAGAGTGCGAAGAAGCGGTTGCGATCCTCCTCGGCTCGCTTGCGGGCCGTATTGTCAGTACCGATGAGCAGATAGCCGATAATGGCGTTTTGCGGATCGCGCAGCGCCGTGACCGACACAATCGCCGGAAACCGGCTCCCGTCCTTGCGGACTTTGGTCAACTCATAGATATCCTCGATTCCGCGCGACGCCTTGAAGGCCAAAGCTTCGAAGCCCGGCGCAATCGGAGTGGCGCACTCCAGACTCAACGCGGTGGCGCGCGCGATCACTCCCTCCGGATCGTGAAGGTCGGCCGGCGTGATCCGGTTGACAACCTCGACGGCCGTGTAGCCAAGCATGCGCTCCGCGCCGACATTGAAGAGCTGAATGACACCCTGGGCGTCCGTGGCGATGCACGAGAAATTGGCGCTATTGAAAATGGCGCTCTGCAAAGCGCCCGCTTTAAGCAGGGCCGCTTCGGCCTGTTTGCGCGCGGTGATATCACGTAAAATGCCCGTAAAATAGCGCTCGCCACCCAGCCACATCTCGCTTACCGCGATCTCTACCGGGCAAGTGCTGCCGTCCTTGCGGCAGCCCACAACCTCGCGTCCGAAGCCGACGGCGCGCGTCTCATCGCTCGTAATGTAGTTCTCGATGGAACTCTGGTCTCCATTAAGCTGCGGTATCAGCACACGGAAGTTTAGTCCGATGAATTCTGCATCGGTATAGCCAAACATTCGTTCCGCCGCCGGGTTAGCTGTTTTGACGATGCCGCTACCGACATGGAGGGTAATGATGCCATCCACCACGGTATTGAGAATCGTCCCAATCAACGCGGCGTTGTCGCGCAAGGCCTGCTGCGCTGCATATTCTTTGGTGACATCGTGAAATACCAGTACCGCGCCGACCACCTGAGCGTCGCGGTCACGAATCGGTGCGCAACTGTCGGCGATAGCTCGCTCGCTGCCATCGACTGCAATCAGCAGAGTGTGATTGGCCAGGCCGTGGATCGTGCCACTCGCCAGCGTGTCCTTTACCGGAATAGTGGCGGGTTGACGGGTTTCCTGGTTGATGATGCGAAATATCTCGTCTATCGGGCGGCCCGTCGCTTGCGTCTGCGTCCAACCGGTGAGCTTTTCAGCCAGCGGATTCAGGCGCGTAACACGCCCTTCGGCGTCGGTGGCTATCACGGCATCGCCGATAGAGTTGAGGGTCACGGCGAGCTTCTCCTCGCTCACCTGCAACGTCACATTGGCCTGCTGCAGCTGTTCATTTGTCTCCTTCTGAAGCTCGAGCAAATGCTGGGTTTCGAGATGAACCTGATTTCTAAGGCGATGCTGGGTTTCACGATAGATCAAATAGGCGAACGAAAGTGCGAGCAGCAGCGCGAACAGGCTCGCGGCAGCGATAATAATGAATAGACGGCGCATGTTCGATTGGAACTGTGCTTCGTGCTGCGCCAGTGCATCATCCTCCACCTGAAGAAAGGCCGCTATCTCGGCTCGAATCGAATCCATGAGCCGCTTTCCCTCGCCGCTCCGTACCGCCGCCAGCACGGCTAATGTGTCCTGGTTACGACGTAACTCAATGACATGCGACATTTCGGTCAATTTGGCATCCATTAACGGACCCAGCGCAGCCAGGTGTTTCTGGGCGACGTTGGTCAAGACAAGTTGACGCAGCGCTGCGAGGTGGCCGCTGACATTCCCGCGCACGGCCAAATACGGTTCCAGGAAAGCCTCGTCACCGGTTAGCGCAAAGCCGCGCTGGCCGGTCTCGGCATCTTTCAATTCGGACAACAACGCGGCCGCACGGCTTAAGACTGTGAAGGAATGTTTCCGATCATCGGCTGAATGTTGAATTTGTCTGAAAGCCCAGAACGATACGGCCACACCCAGCACGACCAGCAGAGCTGCTCCCGCAAGCGGTACGGCTATCTTATATGTAGTTTTCAATCGTAATTTACTCTCCCACTGAAGCAGCGTTTCCTGGTATCGAATCTCCACCGCGCCAGCACTTCCCCGGACGCGACGTCCATGATGCGCTCATCGCTCAAGTCTTTGGACTTGGGACCGTCGACACTTGAGTTATCACAGGGTTTAGTTTGCATGCTGCTGTTCTGCTCTATTACCCGATCGGCAGAAGGTTCGGTTTATCCGACTCTTCTCCGATCAGGTGCGAGTAGAAACAAGCATGTCCAAGCCCATCCTTGCGGCGCTGAGAGCATGTATCGGCAAGAACGGCTCCCTTTGGCGCACTGAAAAGGGATTTAAAGCACGCGCCACCTCAATTAGGCAGATACGAAGGGCATGTATTTTCACCCAACAAACGGGCGTTTAACGGCAATTAGTCGTGATCAACCTGTGATTTGCGCCTGATCTCCCAACGCAGCGAATCGGTCGCGACAAACCACTCCTCGCCAGTCACGCTATTTATTTTCTTTCTGCGCTTTTGGCGGAAAGAACCTTCAGGGCGCGGGCGAAAATTGCGAAAAAGAACAATTGTGGACATAGCAGCGGCAATATATGTCCAGACAAGCCCAGGAAAGTTAGCTTTTACCACGAAGTCACGATTTCGTGCGCAAGCTGCCGTGATTTGCGAAAGGGAGGGACCGTGTGAACATGACCAGGAATCCGCTTACATGTTCGCGCGGAGAAAATCACGCATTTGAATCGTCTCCGAAAGATTGTCCACCTCATTGCAATGCTCCCAATCAATCCAGACGTACTCGACTCCCACATAACCGCCATAGTTGGCCTTCCGCATCACCCGCAGAACGCGGGCGTAATCAATGGTGTTGTGCGGAAACGCGCTTTGCAAACGGCCCTTGCTCGCGCCACGCGCATGGAAATGAGACGCGTGCGCGATCAGCGGCTCGCTGGCACCGTCGGGCAGGCCCGCGCGCGTGAAATGCGTGTAATCGAGGGTCAACGTCAGTCCCGGGACGTCGCGCACGAGGTGCAAAGCCGTCCTTGGGTCCGGCGCAATCGAGCCGACATGTGCCTCGACGCTGAAGACGATCTCTCGCAGTTCAGCCTGCGCCACGCGCCATGCAAGTTCATCGCAGGTCCGTTGCCACGAGACGGAACGCGCTTCGGTCTCGAAACGCACACCAGGCAGCGTCGTGACATGCTTCGCGCCTGCCGCAGCCGCGAAATTCAGCGTCTTCAAGAACCAATCGCGCGCGCGTCGTCGCCGCGCCGCTTCAGGGTGATTAATAGCGTACGGTATGAAGCTCGGATTCATTTGCAGAAATACGTCCGCGCATTGCAAACCGCGAGCGGTCAGTTTGCGGCGGAGCCGATTTCCGGATTTCGTCGCAGATTTGAATTCCTTTGAGGGCCACAGATGTGAACGGCCTTCAAACAGCCCTATGTCCACGGCGTCAAATTCCAGCATGGCAATCAGGTCCAACACCCGGTCATGCGGGAGCAGAGGAAAACTGAAATCGGCGCACGCGAGTTTCAGCCGATGCCTCATAACGGCTCCATGAATTTTGTTTTGCCCGGATGCCTCCACTCGGCGGCGGTCAGGTAACCGCCGTCCACAACCAGCGTCGTCCCAGTGATGCCCGCCGAATCCTCGCAGGAAAAATAAAGCACCGCCTTGGCGATGTCATTGGGCGTCAGCGGCACGCCGATTGGCACGCGGCGCAATCGCTCGCGCAATGCCGCGTCCGGATCGGCGTTCATCTTCATGTGCTCGCGCAACATCGGCGTGTCTGTGATTCCGGGGCAGACGCAATTGCAACGAATCCCGTCGGCCGCATAATCCAACGCGATCGACTTGCTCAGCATCATCACCGCTCCCTTCGACGCGGTGTAGGCTGGTGTCGAGGATTGGCCGATGAAACTTCCAACGGAGCCAATGTTCACGACGTAGCTGCGCGGATTTTTTTTCAAGTGTGGGATGCCATGCTTGATGGAAAAGAAAATGGATTTGACGTTAATGTCCATCAGCCGGTCCCAATCGGCTTCGTCCAATTCGTGCAGCAGCTTGATCTGCACGATGCCGGCGCAGTTTACGATGATTTGCAATCCGCCAAATTCCCTCTCCGCGCGCTCGATGGAAGCGCGCACCGCCGCTTCTTTGCTGACGTCACATTCGATGAATATCGCCCGCCCGCCCTCAACGCGAATTTGCTCCGCCACGGCCAGCCCTTTGCCAGCTTGCACATCGACGAGCGCCACAGCCGCGCCCTCGCGCGCAAACAGCCGCGCTATGCCCTCACCCATCCCTGACGCCGCGCCGCTGACCCACGCCACCTGATTCTGCAGTCTGGCATTCATTTCATTCGCGCTTTCTCTGCACGACAACGAATCCTTCATTCGGGTATTGGTCGATCGGTTCATCGTTGAAGGAATGCTCGGGTTTCATAAGTCTGGTACTGCCACCAAACCTTTTCTTTGTGGCAGATATGGAGTGCGGTGGCAAACGAAGTGCGACACCGCTTTTGTGTCGGTGCACAGCACGGCGTGAGCCAAAGCGCCGTCGCCGCTGCGCTCTGCAGGCGCACTCCATATGGTGGCTGCGCCGAGTTGCGCCCCCGTTATGCCTCTTGGTTGCAAAATCGTTTCCACTTCGACTGGAATGAGGTTCGCTCGAATAATTCCGGATTGAGGACTCCGTGCGGTCGCCTTCCGAGCGATAAATCAACCATGACGCGGCATGCCGCGCGGCCAATGTCCCGGAAAAGTTCCTCCGTCCAGGCAATGCTGTGCGGCGCAAGCAGCACATTGTCGAGTTCGGCAAATCGCGACGGCGTGCTCACCGGCTCTTGCGCAAAGCAGTCGAGCGCTGCTCCAGCGATCCGATGCTCCTTCAGCGCGTCGTAAAGCGCATGCTCGTCCACGATGCCGCCCCGCGCGGTGTTCAGCAAAAAGGCGTCCGGCTTCATAAGCGCCAACTCCCGCGCCCCAATGAGGCCGCGCGTCTTTTCCGTCAGCGGACAGTGAATGGAAACGAAATCAGCTTGCCCGAGCAATTCTTCCAGCCCGACGAGGCGCGCGCCCACCTTCAGAGCCGCTTCTTCGGTCACAAACGGATCAAACGCGAGCGGTTGCTTCATCCCAAAGCCGTTTAGCAATGTAATCGTCTTGCGCGCGATGCCGCCAAGCCCGATCACCCCCAGCGTGCGGTCGCGCAACTCGCGGCCCATGAACCTGGAGCGCTCGTCCCACTGACCCGCACGGACGAGGCCGTCCTTGATGCGCACGTTATGGCTCAGCGCAATCATCCAGCCGATAGTGGCTTCGGCCACGGAGCGGTCCACCGCGCCGGTCGTGATCGTCACAAGCACATCAGCGGCAGTACACGCTTTCACATCCACCGCGTCATAACCAACTCCGAACCTCGCTATGACAAGAAGCTCGCCGGCATCCGACACGCTCTCCGCCGTGACCGCCGGCGTCAATACGATCACGCCATTCGCCCCGTCAATCTGCTCCGCTTCGATCTGTTTGCGATGCTCCTTGAATACGCGCTGTTCAATGCGCGGATTCTCCGCCAGCACCGACAATCCAAGGTCGCGATACTTCGACGCGCCATTGCCGTCATAAAAATCCGCGGTCAACGCGACAACGAATTTTTCAGCGTTCACGGCTTGAGGCTCTCCTTTTTCCATGGGTCTTGGGCCGCAATGATTCCGGCGGACGCGGCAATGGCGTAACCGGCAGCGTGGCTTTCTCCGGGACCAGCGTCAGGGACATCGGCCGGTCTCGCCCCACCACGCCAAGCGCCGAGCGCAGGCCGCGCAGAAACAATCCGCTGTCGGTGCCGAACCCCAACATGCGAAACCCCTGCAACTGGCGTTCGATCAAATTCTCGTGGCTAGTCGTAATGACGCCG
>Ga0193709_1000140_pt1 | contig 30055 bp, 27 predicted proteins | sample H3c2metaG_FD_160571 | JGI IMG/M metagenome (GOLD analysis project Ga0193709, IMG submission 160571) | Soil microbial communities from a riparian zone of the East river system, Colorado, United States - H3c2 | ecosystem: Environmental > Terrestrial > Soil > Riparian zone | place: USA: East River...
AACCCTTCTGGAATCCTGCGGCGTTCACTCCGGCAGAGAATTGCGCGGCACCCGCAACGACATGTGCATTTGGCAATGAGGGCCGGTCCCTACCGCTTGCGCGTTCGTTTGGCGGAAAAAATGAAGATTTCACGATTGGGAAGAAAACACGCCTGATTGGCGAGAGGGCTAGGATCGATTTCCAGGCCTCCTTCTTCAACATGTTCAACCGGCACATCTATTCCACCCCGAGCAACGTCTTTGGTCCAAGTCTGCAGACGCCGTTCCTTCCTGCAGGTCACACGGACGCCACAGGTACTGTAGATTGCAAGGGTCCGACCGCTTGTGGATTCGGCGCAGTCACCGGTTCGAGCGGACCGCGGATCATTCAATTTGGTCTGAAGATCTCGTATTAGTATCGAAGAACCCGGCTCAGGACCCCCTACTGGGCCGAGTTCTATCCTCTCCTCCAACACCGGAGTAGCGGTTATATGAGTCAGTTCAATCGGCGTGGCTTTATGAGAACGCTGCTCGTCACCGCTGTCGGCGCGGTCCCCGCGCGGGCCGCCGTTTCAAACAAATCCGCGTGGCCCTTTTTCGATTCCGATCTTTCCTCATCCTCGACCACCCTTGAACACGGTCATCAGCAACTCCGTATCTCGCCAAGCGGTTCGCCCCTTGCCTTTCAAAATTTCCTTCGAATCGACGATCAATGGAAACCCGCGACACTTCCCAACAATCCGTTCATCGCCGGCGATTCCTTTTCGCTGGTCACTTCGAAAATACAGCGAGAGGACTCCGGTATTCGCTGCGCAGGGCAAGGCAAAGCGGAAGGAACCGACGGTAAATCGTTGTCCTACAACTGGGATTCAGAAGTCAGCGCTGTGAGCCCCGCAACGGATGCGCCTTGGTTTCGCTTTCGTACCACGCTTCATCTGCCTGCCGCGGTCAGGCTTCGCCAAGACACCCGAATTGAGCCGCAGATCATTACCTGGTTGAGTTCTTCGTCGACCCTAATGGAAGGCCAGTCCGGAAGTTGGCGGCGTGTCCTGCTCGAACAACCCACGCGAAACTCTCTGGGCACCTACGGCAACGATCTTCCGGCAGTCTATCTTCTGGACCAGACCGTCGGGATCGAAACCATGATGTATTTCGATTTCAGCGAGATGAGTTGGATGTCCACGCAAAATCTTCCGCGCTTTCTGGTTTATCGCTGCTCCAATATTTCGCAAATTGAAAGAGATGGCTCTCAGCGTCTTGGCATAGGGTTGCTGGCGAACCAAGCTACCGGAAATATTCTTCCCGAGGGCGACATCAGTTTCACCTATTGGCTGCTGCAGCGGCCCATGACTCGCTTGCTGACGGCACAGGAATCCGTGGCGCGATGGATGCAAGCTCTGCTGCCCCTGTTCGAGGAAAAACTTACTTGGCCAGATTGCGCCACGTCCTGGAAAGAATTCGCCGCAGGTACAGTGGAAGATCTCCAGGACAAAGCCTCGGCGCAAATCGAAGTTCTGGGGCACACTGGTTTGCGCGCATATGTAAAGGCCAGTTCGCAGCTTTGGAAGGACGCGCCCGACAATTTCGAGTTGATGACCATCGCCGATGTTCTTTGGCCCTCGCTCCTCTATCTTCGGCTGCATCCTTCGGCAGCTTTCCAACGTGAATGCGACGATCTACTTGCGGACCTTCCCGCTTTCTATCGCCCGGACACCCACAGCATTAGCAACGATCTCGTGCGCCATAAGGACGAACGGGCCGATTCGTGGTACCCCTTCGAAAACTCGCTGATCAAATATCCAATGATCGGAACTCTCGCTGGATCAAAGGAAACAACAGATCACTTCCTTGACGCCTTCCGCACCGCGCAAAAGATGGCCGCGCAATATAACTATCTTTTTCCGATTTATTACCAGGTGGCCTCTCTTCAAGCTGAGGGCGCTGGCACAAATTACGCCGTAGGCGGGCTGTACGCATGGGCGGCAATCCTGGCGAATAAGTTGACCGGAGACCGGCAGTACCTAGAAGAAGCACGCCGCGCCATCCATGTTTTGTACACCGTTCCTGCAGAGCGTTTGTTCCACGAGCCGCAGGAGCTGGCCTATGGGGCGCTCGCGGCCACAGAACTCGGCATGGAGCAAGAAGCGAAGTATCTGCTGTACCAGCAGCTACGCATGTTTTATTGGTACTCCGATGCCAGCCAAAAATCTCATGACATCCGTGGCATGGTGCAGGCCGCCGCTTCCATTCTTTATCCGGCGTTTAAAGAAAACGTCGAAGCCATTCTGCCTTGGACCGGCGTCATGAAACGCGGAATTGTTTTCGAAGGTCTGCTGCGCTTCATGGACCAGCAGCGGCGCAACAACTTCTATTTTTTCGAGGACTGCTCAGCCAACCGCAAGCGGGGTTCCTCCGCGTTCATTCCGTTCGAAAATCTGGGTACTCTGGAACTCGGTGGTATGACCGGAAACGTGGGCAAGGAAATCTACGGGGCGGGTGAATCGATTTGGATGTATTTGATGTTTGAAGCGCTGGGGCAGGTCAGTGACCGGGAATTGATGCTGGTGAACCTGGACCTTCTCGACGCGCTCAATGCAAAAGCGTTTCCGCCGCGACAGCTAAATTTCATCTTGTACAACCCTACAGCTGTTACGCGATCTGCAACCATCGCGATTTCTGCGGCGAGCCAGGGACCCGTTCGCCTGAGTGTGAATGGCAAGACTACCAGTGAAACGGTGCAAGTCCCGAGGCAGTCTTTCATCCGGTTGCTGGCCGACTTTTGATCAGTAGATTTTCTGCCGGTTTTTACGCGAAGAAGAACTTTTTTGGAAGTTTTGCATCGCGTCCGGTTCGATCGTAAGGAAAGGAATTCCTGCTATGGCAAAAGTATCGTTTGTTGCAACCCGGTCGGCGCGGACATTCAGCGTTTTCGTGGTGGTTTTCGTGGCTCTCGCCGCCGTTGCCGCCGCTCCTTTTACTCCACCTTTTGGGAAGTGGACGCGGCTTTCCCCCGACCCCATCGTGTCTCCCCAGGGTGAGGGCTTCGAATCCGCGGGAACATTTAATCCTTCCGTTGTAAAGAAGGACGGAAAATTCGTGATGCTGTACCGCGCGCAAGACCATCACGGTACTTCGTCGCTTGGATATGCCACGAGCGATGACGGCATTCGTTTCGAGCGCCGGGCCGAACCGGTGATGGTTTCGGAGGCGCCGTATGAAAAAGGCGGTGGCGTTGAAGACCCGCGGCTGCAACAAATCGGAGATACCTACTATCTGACCTACACCGGATACAACAACGTTGATGGGGTGGCTGCGGACAAAAAAGACGCTCAACTGTGCCTGGCTACCTCCACGGACCTGATTCACTGGAAGCGCCAAGGCATTATTATTCCCGGCTACAAGGGTAAATGGAATGTGAAGTGGACGAAGTCGGGCGCAATTGTTCCAGAGAAAATAAATGGCAAGTATTGGATGTACTATCTGGCTGACGCGCAGGGCAAAGACAGTCAAATGGGCGTGGCTTACTCCGAAGATTTGCTGCACTGGACGGAAGCTCTCGACCACCCAGTGCTGTCGAGCCGCTCAGGATCGTTTGATTCGCAAGTGGTTGAGCCTGGACCACCACCGGTCATAACGCCGCAGGGTATCTTCCTGATTTACAACGGCGCGGACGACAAACTGGTCTATTCAACCGGCTGGGTCCTGTTCGACAAGAAAGATCCCAGCAAAGTTCTGGCGCGATCAGAAGTGCCGGTATTTGCGCCTGAAAAGGTATGGGAAAAAGTGGGTCAAGTCCCCAATGTAGTCTTTGTCGAAGGAATGGTACGGGACGGGAATCGTTGGTTCTTTTACTACGGTGGAGCGGACAAGAACGTCGGAGTCGCAACGGCAACAGCGCCCTGAAGCTCCGTGATGCACCCTGAATGTTCGAAAGGCATTATGAAACTCAACTCATATCTTTTGAAAAGTACTGCGGTGGCGGCAATTGGCGGACTTCTTTTCGGATTCGACACGGCCGTGATTGCCGGTACCACGCATTCACTGACGGAGACATTTCGTCTGTCACCGGCCACTTTGGGAATGACGGTTTCCGCAGCGCTCTGGGGGACGATCCTGGGATCCATGCTAGCTGGAATTCCCGGCGACAAATTTGGCCGCCGTGACAGTTTGCGCGCCATGGCCGTCCTATACGTGATATCCGCTCTGGGATGTGCCTTTGCTTGGAACTGGAGCGCACTGGTCCTTTTCCGCTTCATTGGGGGCCTCGGCATAGGTGGTTCATCAGTGCTCGGCCCGATGTACATCGCAGAGGTTGCGCCCGCCAAGTGGCGAGGCCGCCTGGTAGGTTTGTTTCAGTTCAACATCGTCTTTGGAATTCTGCTCGCCTATCTGTCGAACTATATCGTGGGAACGATGCACTTTGGTCCCGCCGAATGGCGCTGGAAGCTGGGCGTTCCAGCGATTCCCGCCATATTCTTCCTGTTCATGCTATTTGGCATCCCGCGCAGCCCTCGCTGGCTGGTCAAGAAACAGAGAATCGCGGAGGCCAGAGACGTCCTGCGGATGACGGGAGAAGAAAACTACGAGCAGGAACTGCAGGAAATTATCTCTTCGATCGATGCCGAACACGTTGCCAATGACTCCCTGTTCTCGTGGAAGTACCGCCTCCCGATTTTTCTGGCTGTTTCGATCGGCCTGTTTAACCAGCTTTCCGGAATCAACGCCATCCTCTACTACTTGAATGATATTTTCGCCTATGCCGGCTTCAACAAAGTGTCCTCTGACCTGCAGGCTGTGGCCATCGGTGGGACGAACTTGCTATTTACCATGCTGGCGATGTCTGTCATTGATCGCATTGGCCGTAAAACACTGTTGCTGATCGGTTCGGTCGGCACGGCTGCATGTCTTGGAGGCGTTGCCGCGATCTTTTTTACTCACAGCCACCAGAATCTCCTCGTATGGCTGCTGATTGGGTACATCGCCTTCTTCGCATTTTCTCAAGGTGCGGTCATCTGGGTTTTCATCAGCGAGGTCTTTCCTAATCGGGTAAGGGCGAAAGGTCAAAGTTTGGGCAGCTTCTCTCATTGGTTCATGAACGCGCTCATCTCTGGAATTTTTCCTCTTCTGGCAGCCTCTTCGGGAGGATACCCATTTGTTTTTTTCTCTCTCATGATGGGACTCCAGTTTTTCGTGGTTTTATTTGTCTACCCTGAAACCAAGGGCGTTTCTCTCGAACAGATGCAGAAGAAGCTGGGAATCGTTTGAGTTGATCGCTTAAAACGCTTCTCAGGAGGCAGGTATGGCCCCGGCGAAGGGAATGGAAATCGCATACTGCTCTTGGATCTTCTAAGGTCTTACTGAACTTGGCTGCAAAAAGGATCCACATCCATCCTGACCCGACAGGCAAAATGGGGAAAACAAAGTGGCGCAATTTGCAATGGTCTTGAATTTCCATCTCGTTTCCAACTAGAACATTTCTCGGTATAGCTAAGTGCCGCCAGATCAATCGCTTTCAGAGTTTTAGTTTCAGCTTCCCAAGCTTCGGACGTGAGTTCGATTCCCATCGGCCGCTCCATAAACCCTGTCGATGCAGGTTGGCTTTACTGGCTTCCCACCCCGAAAATTCGCCTTAAAATCCTGAGTTTTGGACGCCGTTGGAGACGGATTGGGTCAAGGACAACCGAATTGGACGCGGCACAAAGAGCCGAGCTGGGAAAAAATCAATATTGAATTCGAGCGCGGGAGATGGAAATTTTCCGAGCGAATGTAGTCTCTCTATAAGTTGCGGATCGCCCTTGGTCAAGCTGTAGACGGCAAATACGGTTCGCGTTCCATTCGTATCTAATCATGCGCGGTTAGGTCTCGCATTAGCTCGCGTCCAACGCGTGAAAGCTCCTTCGTCGAGAGTTCCGGCAGCAAGTTCTAGAACGGCTTGAGTAGCATCTTCTTCATTAGCGGTAAAACGATAGCGGTTCAATTCGAGGAAGAGGACGCCGACAACAAAGCCGGTCCGTTTATTCCCGTCAACAAACGGGTGATTGCGGACAATGCCGGCCGTGTAAACGGCGGCCATATCGATCATGTCCGGTGCTTCGCCATAGGGTTGTTGGGGCCGCGCAAGTGCTGATTGCAGGTGTGCAACACTGCGAACGCCCGCAGAACCTCCGTCTAGTGCGAGGAGACGGTCGTGAAGAACCAAGACATCTTGCTCGTCGATCCAGACCGGTTCGCTCACTTGGAGAGTGCACGCAGTGTGTTGCGATACCGGGCGATGATATCACCGGCCTTTTTCATTTTCTTCTCAAAAGCAGGGTCATAGGGAGTCAACTGATATGCGCCGTTCGGACCCTCAATCAAGAAAAGACGATCCCCTTCATCGGCGTGCAGACGGCTCACGGCCTCTTTCGGCAGGACGACTCCGAGGGAATTCCCAATTTTGCGGACTTTGAGCTCAACCATACAGTCTCCTCCCAAACTCAGTGTTATAACAATTGTAGCAACTCTGGCATGAGTGTACAACATTACTCGCATAAGGCCTTATGAATCGGGAAGCGCAAATTCTAATGGGGGCCCAATTGCGGAGCTAAACGCTGCACCGGACTGATTGGCGTGCCTAAAGGGTCGCAGCCGCGCCGTTTTCCAGTTTTTCCAAAACTACAGTTTTGTTGCCAAACTTCATGGAAAATTCGGAGCGAACGTCGTAGAGGGGAATCTCGCCAGCGTACCGGTCTGATAGCGGACGGGGAGTGGCCCATTTAACTTCCCTTAGCTGCGGAATCAGGAATGAGTTATGACTGCGCTTCGGGATCGGCGATGACTTCGCGAGTGCAGCGAAACATTCCCGGCAGATTGCGGTCCACAATCATGAGGTAACGAATTCCTGGCTGCGGAGGCGGAATCGTGCCGGCTCGCCCCAGAGCTTCAAAAGCCAAGTCGGGGTTGCGGTCGAAGTGGATTTCCTGGACGGCTTCACTTCCGGCCCGCGCCGACAAGAGCGCTCGCTCGAAGCGAGCGACGGAGCGGAGAAATGGGTCAGCCTGCTGGGCGAGGAAGCCGAGAAAATCTTCGGTAAGTTCTTCAACGAAAGGCGAGGTCCGGTGGCCCGAAAAGTATTGCTCGATGGTCGCTTCAAAAAGACCATCATGCTTCAGCGCTCGCGAAACCAGCGGACACTGCGCCGCAATCTGGAATGCCCGCCACCAAACGGCGATTTCGCGCACCACGACGATGCCAGGAGAACTCGCCACCCGAGAGAGGTAAGGATCGGTTGACGGCACGCCACGCGATTTTACGAGGTCCAGCAGACCGCGCTGGTAGGTTTCGAGAGTCGTCATGAAATCGCCTTGCGAATGCGCGAAAGTTCCGCGGCTATGGCGTCGTGACCTAGCAGGGGCACGGCTTCCTTCAAAAGTTCAAACGTAACGGCCCGTAGGTTGGGAGCGCGCCGCAGGACCTCGTTCGCAAGCTCGAAGGTTGTGTCATTGGTCAGCCGGGAATGAATATCCAGTTGGAATCCCCGGTGTACGACGCCCCCTGCCAAATGCATCTCTCGCACCGGGCTCAGGTCCAGTTCGTCGAGAAAACCGCCGACATCCAACCCTTGGTTGATCGCGTCGCATTGCAAGTTGTAGGCGTCCAGAATCAAGCCACATCCGGTGCGCGAGGTGATGGCGTTCAAAAACGCTGCGGGAGTGAATTCGGAGGGAGCATCGGGCAGCAGGTGGATGACGTGTTCGAGTAGGAAGGGAACGGGATACCGCTCCTGAATCAATCGGACCCGCTCACAAATCAAGTCCAGTGCTTCTTCCGTACGAGGCACGGGAAACATGGTCCCGACGCTTTCTCCGTCGACCATCGTGGTGGCTAGATGCTCGCTGTGCCAGTCGAGATGGACACGCGCAAAGAGTTCGTCGAGCAGAGCAAGGTAGCCTTCGTCCCAGTGGTCGAAAGAGCCGAGCGAAAGGCCGATGCCGTGGGCGATAAATCGGACGCTCGAGGTTACGCAGGCGTATTCCTCGAGCACCTCCGGACGCAAGCGCGCCCGTTTGCCGTCCATTCGGGCGATGGCATCGGGCGAAACCTCAATCAGATCCACGAGGGGAAGGATGCGTTCGAGAAGGGCGATGTCGCCGCCCTCATATGTGGTGGCCAGCGCCGGCGTGGCGCGATGCGATGCTAGGTTGTCGGCGCCGACCATTTTCGAGCCTCGTTAAGCGCCGAAACCGACGGACTTGACGCCCGGAAGCTTGGCAAGTTCCTGCGATTCGGCCGGGTCACCAACCAGTCGCAGATCAATGCCCATGATTCCGCATGGTCTGCATCCGGCCATCCCGGCGATCCTGGCAACGATCGCCTGCAGATGCTCGAGACTGATGTTTTCGTTCACCTTGATGTGCACCACACCTCGGAGATTTTCTGGCATGGGGTTCTCCTTTGTAGAACAGCGTTTTCAAGAGGACCGCTCAGGAAGGCAAGCTTAAGTGCGGACCTCCGCTGCGGCGGGTCCTTATGGGATGGTGCGGAAAGAGGGCGAACCGTTTCAGTTGAGGTGGGCCGGTTTGAATTTCATTCAAATAATCAGATTGCTGTGACACAAATCCGTTTGCCGTGAGGAAGTGCGAGAGACAGAGGGAGAGTCTTTCAATACCATGGCGCTAGTTTTCGGTTCGGATATCAGAACAAAAGGTGGAGCGGAAAGAATGCGGCAGGGGTGCCAGACTTCGAAAAGAACGAAAAACCGTCGTCGAGGAGCCGCTCGGTAACTTGGTTGGCCCGCCGAATCGTCGATGCGATATCAAGTAACCGAGCGGCTCCGTGTGATCCGTTCTTTTGTGCTGTTCTTAACGGCTGCTTGGGGCTTTCTCCCTTTTCTCGTCATCGTCACCCTTATATGGTGATTTTCCCGGGCACGACTTGTGGCACTGTGAGGAGACGGCGGCGGGAACATCCTTGATTCCCGAGAATTGGTAGAAGAGTTTGGAAGTCACCGGTCCGACCACATAGGCCTTTCGTGTCAGATCGTAGTGCTTCACGTTGGGTTCCTCGAACGTCGCCACCACATAGACCGTGGTTGCAGGGAACAGATCGTGTTGGGTTCCGGCACAAATAGGACCTTCATAGTCGAGAGGCTTCGGACGGTCGCCCAAGCTTCCTTGCTCGGGGTGCTGAATGCGGATTCCTCCTCGTCCGCAATCGATGACCCCTTTCTCGCCAATGCGATGCGTGACCTCGACGCGAGGCGGATCGGACAGCTTGGCGACGACGCAGCCGGCACTGGCGCGAAGTGTTGCTCCCTCGCACTTTGTCTCCGACCAGGGTTCGATCGGCAGCCGATCGTTGCCATAAGGCCGACCTTCGCCGGTCATTGACTCCAGAGATGCGACCCGAGGCAATTGGAAGATCGTCGCATGTACCAGCCGGAGCGCAGCGCCCGCCGGTGCGTCGAAATGAATCCGGAAAGTGCCGTCCGCGGTGTCGACAGCCCCGGTGTCATAGATGGGCAGGCGTGGATGCAACGTCAGCGGGTTTCCTCCACCATCGAGAAGCGTGACAGTCCCGATGACGATGGGGTCAGGCTGGTTGAAATCGACTCCGTTGAAAGTCACGCCGATGTGAAATTCCCCGCCGCCCGAAACTACGCCGGGAGAGGGACTGGTGTGAGCGGGATTCGCCGCTGACCAGGTAATTCGATACTTGTTGTACGTGATGCCCTTGAAGACGGTCATGCCGCTCGGGCCGGTAACAACAGGATTGATCCAAGGGCTCGACGCTCCGGCAAACGCCCACGAGATGGTCACGCCCGGCAGGGTGCTCAAGAAATCGATCGTAAGGCTGTGCCCATCCTGGGCGTTCGGATTCTTCAAATCCCAGTTGTGCATGGTCTGGATGGAAAGCCCGACGTTGGCCGCCAGGAGGCTGTAAGTTCGATCGCCAAAGTGCCGGCGGAAAGAGGCGCGATCATCCCCACTCAAATAGCAGCCTGCCGGCATGGTATGCCGATGATAGCTGTCCTCGCCGGCCAGGGGAGTCGGCCCCGGCTGCATGCAAAGATTGTCTGGCGGGTCTTCATCGGTGTGCGACAGCCCGTAGGTGTGTCCGGCTTCGTGGGCGGATGTTCCGCCAACTGCTTGTGCCCACCTGTCCAGAGTTGCATTGGCGCCCGTCAACGAACCGGTGGTGGTGCAGCCACCAGTCGGCGTGGCTCCCTCGCAAGTTGTGTAGGTACCGGCCCAGACGCGGGCAAAGTCCACGTCGATGGCATCTCCGATGTCGACCTCTTGCGCCAGTCCCCAGGCTCCACCATCGCTGTCGGATCCCACGGCTACGGTAGTTCGCCTAGCCGGTGGCATCGGGAGGGTTGCGGGATTCGTCGTGGTCGCGAGCACTTGGACGTTGAATTCGCAATAGTCATCGACCACCACGGAATGAATGCGGTCGATCAAAGCCGCCGTCGTTCCGATCCCGGAGTTCAGCGCCGCGGCATCAAATGTCTTGGCCGGGCTCACATTGGCGCCATAATTTGGAAACGTATTGTCATCGGCAGCGGGAAAATACAGGCAGAGTTTGTGGCTCTTGGCGGAATCGGTTGTGCCGTAACTCGGGGGACAGGTCTGTGCTTCCGCTGGGGAACTAATCACCAGACCGAAAAACAGCAGTACCAGAGTGCTTACGAGAAAACTCGGGGTGAGTGTAGACAGTCTTCGGCTTTGCATTTTCATTCCCTCCGAAATGAAATGTGGAGACAGGGGCCTATGTGCTGTAGTGAAGGAGTGCGGTGTAACGTTTCACTGAATTTACCAGAACGGTGAAAACCTTTTGATAAAGAGCGACACTCCTCCTTGCGATTAGGAACTTCGGATTTGGCTGCCGCGATCCGGTGTTGAACCACCAACCTCCTGGATTCCAACCAGGCGGTCAACTGGCGGGTCCACTTCGGGAGCCATACCTTCAGCAGAGCCCCTGGAATTTGGTGGTAATCGACGAAGCGCATAGGCTCCGCAATGATTACAAGACTTCCAGCAAAATTGCCCTCGCCATTAAGCAAGCTGTAGCTCCATTCCCGAACCGTCTACTTTGCGGCCGGAGTGGACTCTTTCGGTTTTTTTAGGCGTTTTCTTCGGGCGCTTGCTCTGGGGGAGGAACTGGACCAATGGCGGTTTCCCTTCGAGTTTGCGTTCACGTTCGACGACGCGCATCAATTGACAGATTTCGTTGTTGGTTAGGGGCTCGTCGGAGAGCCAGACGTTGAATTCTTCCTCGAAGCGTGACTCATCGACTTCTTCCAACTTGCGCATTTCGAGCATGAACTGCAGATTGATGATGGAACGACGGCGTTCGAGGCCAGCCATGGACTTGTGGTAGGCCTCCATGAAGAGTTTGGGAGATTTCTTAAGGCGCTGAACTCCCCGAACGGCTTCGTCAATACCATGGTTCACCAAATACAGAGCTTCATATAGATGTGCTTTCTCCATGACCAAATGTCCTTTCGGCGGCAAAGTGACGACCGCAGGTTCAGAGGTTAAATAGGCGCGTCGAGGCACACTTCCTCGATGCACTCGCGAACCGACGCGCGTGGAACGAATTTAGTTGTCAGGAGCCGCGGGGGAGGATGCGCGACGGGCAGAGGGATGGAGCGGGCGATGGAAAGGAAACGGAGATGGGCGGGTTGCGCCCAAATTCGGAAACCGATAACTTCTAAAGCAGCCATCGTTGCCTCCTATAGAGGTGATGGTGGTCAGGGGCGTGTCGGTGTTGATAGCATCGGCGCGTCCCGTTAGAACGAAAGAGCCTAGAGATGTGGCGACTTCCTAGGCACTTGGAGCAGACTCACACAGTCCGGGACAGGATAGTGCAACCGCCCCATGTCGAAGGATAAACTAAAACGGGTTAAACATTCAACCATTTTGTCAAAAAAAGATTTGGCTGCGGACAAATGGGTTTCACAGTCTGAAGCGGCCCGGATTCGTGATGTTTCGCCCCAAGCAATCGGACGCCTGGTTAACAAGGGACGGTTTCGCACCTTGCGGATAGGAGGCAGAGTTCTCCTGGATCGCAGTGAAGTCGAGAACTACAAGCCTCGGCGGAAGGGTCGACCCCGTAAAAGAACGCATTCAACTGGTTGAATATTAATGGGCGTATTCGAAATCTAATGCAAGGAGGAGTCTCAATATCTCGCCCTACCAAAATCATCATTGTTTGGGCGAATCAGTCCTGCCGAACCGACTGTGATTTTGATCCGCAATTTGTAAAGGAGTGCAAATGAACTACTCACGTCTCGCGCTGGCGGCGCCTGGTGGGACGGTCGCGTCTTTTGCCTTTGGTTTCTTAGTGTTTTGGCTGGTGCCAGGTCTGATCAAAGAAGGCCACAATTACCCGGCCCGTATTCCGAGCTAAGGAAGAAATGAAGACTGTTATGCCAATTGGATTCGTCACAACTTTCATGGGGATCCTGGTTGTCGCCATAATTTTCGCAATGATACATCAGGGCGGATCGGGCATTACGGAAGGTGCGCGCTCCGTCGTTCTCATTGGCATTTTCGTGGTTTGCGCACTTGTGCTGCACAACGTGAACCTGAACATCGGGCTGAAACTCGCTCTGGGATAATCGGAAAAGTGCCACGATTTCTGGCAGGGTGGAAGCGTGCATATCCCGTTGGCAACTATTGGCAATCCCCCTAGTATGGCTTGCCTCATCACGCTAAATAAAAGGATTCAAAGTGGAGAAGCTGGCCGACGCTGCACGAAGCAAAGTCTTTCCGGCAAGAGATTCCAAGGTGCTATACCTTTGCCCTTGCAAGTCTTTTGATCTTCTTTGCGAAGAAATCACACCAAGTTCACAGAAATTTGGGTTGCTAATCGCAGTGGATGCGCGTGGGGTGAGCAATACACAAATATGGGCGGCCGCTGAAAAGCTGATCGCCAAGGGCTTGGTCTACTTATGTGCATGGGGGCCAGACTGCGAAAGAGTACATGACTGCTTTGACGAGGCGATGGCACTCAAGGACGGTCGTGAAATCACCGTTGACAATGTCATAACGGCTTGGCATTCGCGTGAAACCCTATCAGAGGCACTGTGTTTTTTCATAAATTCTGCTTTTCCCGATCAATCTTTAGAAGAGACATGCAGGGAATGGATCGTCACACCGATCGACAATGCTGAGTGGCAGGAAACGGTGCGTGCCGATGTGGCGGGCATGGGTTATGAGTGAATTTCAGATCAAACGACATGGGGTAGATCCGAGGTTCGAGGGCAGCGTACTACGGGTGCCCGCAAACGTGTTGCGTGAACGCCTAGCCGATGTTCTCTCGCCTGCGGATCTTGCGAAACGGCACCGAGCTTATCATTACAGAGTGATGATCGGACCGAGCTACCGAGCGTGCTGGGTCGTCCGATCTATTTTCAATTTCGTGCTGTGAGTTCGAAAGCGCTGGAATCCTGGTTCGAGACTGTGCCGAGTTTCGGAGCGTGATTCGTGTACACGGTTGCGCGGAAAAAAAGTCTCCCGCGATAACGTGAGTGATTTGAATCATTAAGTCGACTGGATGCCACGGATGTCTCACACAAGTCTGATAAGAAGCAAGACTTTAGGCAAGGTGAGGTGGAGATGGTACATGGGCAAATCTGTCACGGTGTACCTGCTGAGTATCGCGGGCCTGTGCGCACCGTCGCTGTGCGCCGACCCGGTTCTTCCTCACCTGTTCAGCGAACATATGGTTTTGCAAAGAGAGGTAGCCGTACCGATTTGGGGCTGGGCGGATTCGGGGGAAAAAATTACGGTGAGCCTCGCCGCGCAGATCGCCGAGACGGTAGCCGGAGAGGACCGCCGATGGAAAGTCGCGCTGCGTCCCATGCAAGCGGGCGGCCCGTTTACTCTAACCGTTCGCGGAAAGAAAACTGTCGAAATAAAAGATGTGATGTTTGGCGAAGTCTGGCTGGCCTCGGGCCAGTCCAACATGGCCTACGCACTGAGTGGAGCGGTCGGCGCGGAAAGCGAAATTCCGAAAGCGCTAAATCCTTTAGTACGGTTTTTCACCGTACCAAAAAGAATTTCGCTTACGCCGCAAGACGAAACGCTGCCAGCCAATTGGGAACTTTGTTCGCCGGATACGGCAAAACGATTTTCTGCAGTCAGTTATTTTTTCGCGCGTGATTTATATAGCGTTCTTAACGTTCCGATCGGCATCGTTCTGAGCGCTTGGCCGGGTACTGCGGCAGAGGAATGGACTGCTCCGGATGAGCTGCGCCGCGAACCAATTCTTGCCCCAATTGTTCAGCGGTGGGAAGCGTTGCCGGCCGACGTTAAATCGTTCGCTGCGCATCCTGCGGAATTCTCCCTGGAGTTTGACGACTTCGAACTGTCGTCGGAAAATTCTAGTTCTAATCCGTCCCTCCCACTCAGCAACTTTGACGATGGGACCCCGCGGACAGCAACGGGCGGTTCGTGGTCCTACGTTTGGGCGGATGCGCCCGGCAGTGCGCTCGAACTGATTTCGCCTGGTCGAGGTGGGTCGGCTTACGCTGCGCGAGTGGCGGGAACACTTGATGGCACGAGCTCTTCGGAATTACTGGGCAGTTTCCACGTGGACGGCTCGCCGGCGGACCTACGCGCATACTCGGGAATTCGGTTTTGGGTTCGAGGCCATGGGATGTTGCAAGTGCAGCTGCTGCAACCCTCGATCAGCGATTGGGATAATTATTCTATCGATTCGGTTCGTGTGGCCGACGAATGGAAACAGGTCACGGTATCGTTCAAGGATTTGAAGCAGGAAGGCTGGGGCGTAGCAAAGCCGTTTACACCAGAAAGTCTTTCCGGAATTCGAATCGTCGGCCTGACCCCAGCCGGCGATCCTGATCGGCCTCCCTCAGGCTTGTATGAAGGAATGATTACTCCACTGAAGAACTTTCGGATACGCGGCGCGATTTGGTATCAGGGAGAAGGAAATACCTGGCGCGCCTATCAGTACCGGACACTGCTTCCAGCGCTAATTCGAGGATGGCGCCAAGCTTGGGGAGAAGGAGATTTCCCCTTCCTAATTGTGCAGTTGCCGAATCAAGGATCAAGCACGGAACTCGGAGATTCGATTTGGGCTGAGCTGCGAGAAGCGCAATTTTTCACAGCGCGAAGTGTGGCGAATACTGGCCTTGCGGTCACCATCGACGTGGGAGATGCCAAGAATCTGCATCCTCCACGAAAAGCAGAAGTCGGGCAGCGGCTGGCCGCCTGGGCGTTGGGAACTACATACGGGGAAAAGATTGAGTATTCGGGGCCGCTGTATGATTCGATGAAAATCTCGGGCAACGCCATTCGAATCAAGTTCAAACATATCGGCGCAGGTCTGGAAGCGCACGACGGACAGTTAAAGGGATTTGCAATTGCGGGAGCCGACCGGAAATTCCACTGGGCGGAGGCCCGCATTGAGGGCCAATCAGTGGTGGTGTCGAGCGCAGAAGTAAATGCTCCAGTTGCGGTGCGCTACGCGTGGGCCGAAAGTCCGGAGTGCAACTTATACAACCAAGGCGGCCTGCCAGCGTCCCCGTTCCGCACCGACGACTGGCCGGGAGCTACATACGAAAAAAGATAACGCGCAGATGCTTATCGACCTTAGTCGCATGGCAAGCCGGCAAAGGGACTGCATCACCTCGCCGCTGACAGTGCCGCGCCCATCGTCCACCAAGCCACCACTCGCTACCTCAATTGGGAGATGTACTCGCCACGCGTGAGAACCATGCGTGACCGCGTGGTTATGGCTGCCCGCGATAAAATGTTCAGACTTTTGTTGCCATGAATCGGCTGCTCGCGTATAGTAAAGCCTATGACATTGCCCCGTGAATTTCAGAGGACCGCGCAGATTTGTTGTCTGTGTTGCGCATACGTGTCCTCTGGCACCGGGAGGCTAGTGAACTAAGAGTTTCATTCTAGCCAAGAATTTACAAAACCCACCGCCAGAGATGAACTGGTCGGTGGGCTTTTTGTTTTTGGACGCGCGATTCGAACAGAGGGGAAAGAACAGATGGCAACTGCGCCGCAAGAGCTGTTCAGCGACATAGCACCTCAAACCGTATGGGATGCGGGTATGACCGAGTCGGGGGAGCAAAGACTGAGTCATCTCCAAGCTCTTGAAGCCGAGAGTATTTATATCCTCAGGGAAGCAGCTGCAGAGTTTTCACAGCCGGTGATGCTTTATTCCATCGGCAAAGATTCCTCGGTGATGCTGCGATTGGCGCAGAAGGCGTTCTATCCGGGGAAGATACCGTTTCCATTGCTGCACGTGGACACGAGCTACAAGTTTCCCGAGATGATCAAATTTCGAAATGAATATCCAAAACAGATTGGCGCGGAACTGATTGTGCACCAAAACCGGGAAGCGCTCGATGCGGGCGCCAATCCCTTCTTGCTGGGAACGCAAAAATGTTGCGGGCTGTTGAAGACGAAATCGCTGCTGGATGCGCTTGCGGAAGGCGGGTTCAACGCGGCGTTCGGCGGGGCGCGGCGAGACGAAGAGAAGTCGCGAGCGAAAGAGAGAATTTATTCGTTTCGTGACCTGCACGGCCAGTGGGACCCCAAGAATCAGCGGCCCGAGCTTTGGAACATCTTCAATTCCAAGATCGACAAAGGGGAGAGCATTCGCATCTTTCCACTTTCCAACTGGACGGAGTTGGACGTCTGGCTGTACATCCACACGGAAAAGATTCCGATTGTGCCGCTTTATTTCGCCCGGGAGCGCGAAGCCGTCGTGCGCGACGGGTCTATCGTTCTGATTTATTCGAAAGAAGAGCTTCGGCTAGGAGAGAAATCGCAGTTGATGAAGTGCCGGATGAGGTCGCTCGGGTGTGTGCCTTGCACGGGCGCGATCCGGTCCGGGGCCGATACGGTTCCCAAGATCATTGAGGAGATGATTTCATTCCGGCGATCCGAACGTGAAAACCGTGTCATCGATCACGACGAGGAAGGGTCGATGGAAATCAAGAAACGGGAAGGCTACTTCTGATGACTCTTGCAACCGCCGTTGAGGCGCGCGACGAGTTCGCGGTGTTCCTGGAGCGGAACCTGAACAAGGAACTTTTGCGATTCACGACCGCTGGAAGCGTGGACGACGGCAAGTCCACATTGATTGGAAGGCTGCTGCACGATTCCAAGACCGTTTACGAAGATCAACTCGCGTCCGTGAAGAAGAGCCGCATCAACCGTTCCAGCGGACCCATCGATTTTTCGCTGCTTACCGATGGACTGCGCGCAGAACGCGAGCAGGGCATCACGATCGATGTCGGCTACCGGTATTTCTCGACCGCGCGGCGAAAATTCATCATCGCCGACACACCTGGGCACGAGCAGTACACGCGAAACATGGCCACTGGAGCATCGACTGCGGATTTGGCCGTGATTCTCATCGATGGAGAAAAGGGACTGCTTCCGCAGACGCTGCGGCACGCCTATATCGCGTCCCTGCTGGGTATTCCGCGCGTGGTGGCAGCAATCAACAAGATGGACTTGGTTGGGTATCGAGAAGAGAGGTTTCTGAGACTCGAACAAGATTTCCTCGCGCTTGCGGAGCGGTTGGGTATTCGAGAGGTAAAGTGCATTCCGGTGAGCGCGCTCGCGGGCGACAACGTGGTCGAGCGCAGTGGCCGAATGCTGTGGTACGCGGGCCCGGCGTTGCTCGAACACCTGGAAACTGTCCCGATAGCCAGGCCTGTGAGTACGCGAGGCGTCAGATTTCCTGTGCAGTATGTGCTTCGGCCGGATGCCAGTTTCCGCGGTTTCGCGGGACAACTCGCCAGCGGCGTGATCCGCCCGGGTGACGCTCTAACGGCACTTCCTTCCGGCCGGCAAACTCGAGTCGAATCGATCGTCACCTATGACGGTCCGCTCGATAAAGCATTGGCCCCGATGTCGGTCACGTTGCAGCTCAAAGATGAGATCGACCTGAGCCGAGGGGACATGCTGGTGTCGCCGGACAATCCGCCCTACGTGTCGCAGCGATTCCAGGCGATGGTCGTTTGGATGAACGCACAACCCCTGGAGGCCGGGCGAAATTATCTGATCAAACAGAGCGCAAGGCAGGTGCGCGGCAGAATCACGAGAATTCGCCATCGCGTGAATATCAATACGTTGGAGCCAGAAACAGCCGAGCGGCTCGATCTGAACGACATTGCGGCCGTGGAATTCGAAACCAGCAGCCCGCTCTTTTTTGATGCCTACCTGGAGAACCGGGCGACAGGGAGTTTCATTGTTATTGATCCGTTGACGAATGCGACTTTGGGCGCAGGGATGATTCGCGGAGATCTGCCGCAAGACGCCGAGGTACTTACCGCGAGAGAAACACACAATCAGGAATCGCACATTATTCCGTTTGAACGACATCGGCGGCATGGCCACTGCCCAGCCATTATTTTGGTGAATGTATGCGCGGAGTTGGCACGCCAGCTTGAACGCGCGCTGTTTGAAGCCGGATTCGAAGTGATGCTGGTGGAAAAGAAAGCTTCCTTTATTTCAACGAAAACGGCCTGGGCGACGCTGCACGCCGCAGGATTCGTGGTCCTGTACCAGAACCCATCGCCCGGAATCGACGAACGAGGCGACTTACAAGCAGCGGCCGGGGATCACTTTTTCGATCTCGCCGAAGTTGATCTGCTGCGGGGCGATGCAGCAGTTGTCGAGCGCGTACTGGCTTTGGCCGAAACGCTTCGCATTCCGGCAGCTACGGAAAATCCGCGGAAGGCGGTTTGAAATGGAAACAATGTTTGCTGCCGAGTATATCGAGAACGTGAACCCGAGCGAGATCCTGAACGCGGTGCTAACCGCGCATGCGGGACACCCAGCCGCATGCCTCACATGCAGTTTCCAGGCGGAAGACATGATTGTGCTGCATTTGCTTCGAGAACGAATTCCATCGATTCCGGTTTTGTTCCTCGAGACCGGCTATCACTTCGCACAAACCTATGAATACCGCGACCGGATGACGAAGGAATGGTCTTTGAACCTGGTCAATGTGACTCCGCAGAAGACGGTGGAACAACAGGAATCGGAGTTCGGGATTTTATACCGAAGTGATCCGACGAGATGCTGTCAACTTCGCAAAGTACAGCCGTTGTTCCAGGCGCTTGCGCCTTACGATCTGTGGTTCACGGGTTTGCGGCGCGAGCAATCACCCACGCGAAAGAATCTTAAGAAGATAGAAGAACACCGCTTGCCGAGCGGGAAAAGTCTCTTGAAGGTGAGCCTGCTGGCAGATTGGACCTGGGGACAAGTGTGGGAATACACCGCGAAGAACGGACTCAGTTACTTGCCACAGTATGATCAAGGTTTTTTGAGTATCGGCTGCGAGCCGTGCACGGCAATTCCAGATGACCCGCAGAACCCTCGCTCGGGCCGCTGGGCCGGAAAAAAGCTCGAATGTGGAATCCATACCTTTTCTGAGAGCGGGCAGTGATGCACTACTTGATCGGTTTCCTGATTGCCCTCGCGGTGGGATTAACGGGTATCGGCGGCGGGAGTTTCACCGTGCCGGCATTGGTACTTCTCGCTGGACTAAGCGCAGGCCAAGCGGTCGGAACGGCTTTCTTGTTTGCCGGCGTTCTCCGCTTGATTGCAGCTCCTTTCTATCTGGCCGGGAAGCACATTCATGCCCGCTATCTGTGGCTTTTGCTGCAAGGAGCGGTTCCCGGCCTTCTCGTGGGCATCTGGCTGCTCCGCCTGTTGAGTCGAGACGCGGGAAACCCGGCGCTGATCCTGATCCTGGGTGTCATCCTAGCGGCGTCATCTAGCGTGACCTTCATCCGGCGCGTGCAGAATCCGGCTTTCGCCGGGAAAAACCATCGCTGGCTTCCCTGGCTCGCTTTACCGATTGGAGTGGAATCGGGATTTTCGTCCGCAGGCGCTGGGGCACTCGGAACGGTTCTTCTGCTGAACTATTCCGAAATGACCCCTGCGCAAGTTGTGGGAACGGACTTGCTCTTCGGATTGGTGTTGGCGGTGATCGGCAGCGCTTTCCACTGGAGTGCTGGTTCCATCAGCATGCCGATACTTTTCCAGCTTCTTCTCGGGGGCATTCCCGGAGTGGTCCTTGGTTGCTTGCTGGCGCGCAGGGTTCCAGCCAGCAAGTTGAAGACGGTTGTTGCCGTGGTCGCGATCTTTGCAGGATTGCAACTGGTCTGGGCCGGAAGCCGTACGCTCGTCGAACGGCGTGCGGCGAGTGTCGCAAGAAACGTTGTGCGGACAGCTGGCGTTGACCATGCGCGCTAGCCGGCCTGATTTTGCGAGAGAATTTCTTCGAGTTGCCTCGGCGCCGAAAACAGCAACATCGCTCATCGCTTTCCGTTTAATCACCCGCTTCCGCCCTTGTTGTTGACCCCGCCTAGTGCTGTGCATCGTCTCTGGTAGGTTTTGCCACTGTTGTCCCAACAAAAACTGGCGCACACGCAGACAAATCTAATTGGGAGAAGATAAAAATGCGTTTTCGAAGATTTCATGCTTTCCATTCGTCGGGTGTTCTCTGGTTTGCGCTCTCGGGGCTTACGCTGTGCACAGGCCTGGCGCTTGTCAGCTCCGCGCAAGGAGACTCTTCTATCCAGGGCACTGTCAGCGACTCGTCGGGAGGCGCCGTCCCCGGCGTGGCTATTCGAATCAAGAATGTGCAGACCGGAGCCGAGCGCAATCTGGTGACGGATGAAGCAGGACGCTACAACGCAGCCGCACTTCCGGCTGGCCGCTATGAGCTGCGGGCGGAAAAGACCGGCTTTCGCAGCGAAGATAAAACGGGAATTTCACTGGTGCTGGGCCAGCGAGAAACAGCGGACTTGGTGCTTCAAGTCGGAGACGTGCAGCAGACTGTGCATGTCGAATCCGCGCCGACCGTCGTCGCGGTCACCACCGAAGACATCTCAGGCCTGGTGGGCGAGCGGCAGGTGAAAGACCTGCCGCTCAATGGCCGCAGCTACGATCAGTTGCTTACGCTCAATCCCGGCATAGTGAACTATACCTCGCAAAGAGCGGGCGGCATCGGTACGTCGAACTCGGTCGTTGGAAACATGTTCTCGGCTTCGGGCCACCGTCCACAGGAGAATCTCTTTCTCCTGAACGGCGTGGAATTTACCGGCGCATCAGAAATCAACAACACGCCTGGGGGAGTCAGCGGACAACTTCTGGGAGTAGACGCGGTACAGGAGTTTGCAGTGCTGAAAGACACCTACAGCGCTGAATATGGCAAGCGGCCCGGGGCGCAGGTCAACATTGTCACCGCCAGCGGAACGAACCAACTCCACGGGGCGTTGTACGAGTTCGTGCGCAACAGCGCTCTCGACGCGCGCAACTTTTTCGATCGAGGCAGCATTCCGGAGTTCCAGCGCAATGTGTTTGGCGGTTCGCTCGGCGGGCCGATCAAGAGAGACAAAGTATTTCTCTTCGGCAATTACGAAGGATTCCGGCAGAGCCTCGGCTTGAGCGACGTCACGCTGGTTCCGGATGACGCGTCGCGGGCCAGTGCTGTTCCCAGCGTACAACCGTTGCTGGCGCTGTGGCCGGTGGCCAACGGTCCGGAAATCTTGACCTCCACGGGAGCGCCAAGCGGAATTGCCAAGGCGTTCAGCAATCCCGTGCAGAACATTCGCGAAGATTTCGGAACTGCACGTTACGATCAGACATTCTCCAACAAGGATTCGTTCGCCGGGGTGTACACAGCGGACGACAGCGAGGCCCACTCCCCGACGAATAATCCGTTTACTTTAGTGGACATTTTTTTGCGGGAACAGGTGGCCAGCCTGAGTGAAACGCATATTTTTTCTTCCAATCTTCTCAACAAGGCCACCTTTGGATTTTCGCGCGGCGCTTTCTATTTCAACAGTGGCACGACCGCTAATCTTCCGGGCTGGATTCACGATGGCCAGCCCGTCGGAGCCGTCGTAGTGGGCGGCGGGACCACCCTCAATGGCGCTTCTCAGATCACGAACGGCGGCACGAACGCCGGAAGCAATCTGACTGCGGTCCGCAACCTGTACACGATTTCCGACCAGGTGACGTTCACCCGCGGACGGCACATACTCAGCTTCGGTGGGTGGTTCGAGCGGCTGCAATCCAACGACAGTCTAGTTCAAGACCAGTACGGCCAGATTTCCTTCAGCAACTTGCAGACTTTTCTTCAAGGCAAAGTGAGCACTTACACCTATGCGCCGAACTATACACCTTTGTCATGGAGGTCCACGCTGGGTGCTTTCTTTGCAGAGGATGCGATCAAAGTGAACGGTTCGCTGGAGTTGCGCATCGGGTTTCGAGGCGAATCCACTGACGGTTGGAACGAAGCGCAGGGACGCGCTTCGAATTACGCGTTTGATTCGAACGGCGTGATTCTCACGAATCCGGTTGTTGGTGGATCCGCTCTGGCTGTGAACAACGCCAAATTCTTGCCTGCTCCGCGTGTTGCGGTTGCCTGGTCTCCATTCACATCAAAGAAAACAGTAGTAAGGGCGGGTTTTGGTCTGCACTACGCGCTGCTGGACAATCTGAGTTATCGCCTGGATCAAAACGGGCCCTACAATGACGTTTTTGCCGTAAAGAATATTTCCTTCTCCAGTATCATCCCGGATGCAAACTATGCCGGTGCGAAAGTTATTCCGAGCGGCGTGCAACCGGACCTGAAGACTCCTACTGTGGAATCCTGGAGCTTGAAAGTTGAACAGCAACTCTCTCCCAACACTTCCGTGAGCGTTGGCTATGCCGGTTCACATGCTTACCACGAACTGCTTTCGCTGGACGCAAACCTGCCTGCACCGACAGTTTGCCCCGCGTCACCCTGCCCCGCAGGCTACGCGGGCGGAGCGTTTTTCTATCCTGCAGGCGCCGCGCTACAAAACAACGCCGTGTGGAATACCACGCACTGGTTCTCGCAGGGGATCAGTTCCTACCACGGCCTCACCGTCGATGTGAATCACCGCTGGTCACACGGCATGCAATTCCGCGGCGCTTACACATTCTCGAAAACGCTCGATGACGGCGATAACATGAACACCAGCGTAGCCACCAACTCTCCCGCGTTTGTTGCGAATCCGTTGCAGCCAAAAGCGGATTATGGCCGTGCATCTTTTGACGTACGGCAGGCCGCAGTTCTTCAGGCCACCTATGACCTCCCCTTTGGGCGCGCGAACGCGAGCCTAGGGGTTCCCTGGGCGAATCGGTTGGTCAAAGACTGGCAACTCAGCGGAATCGTGACCCTGCAAACGGGAGTGCCGTTCACGCCGCAGTTGTCCTACAACCCTTCGAATGACGGCGACACGCGCAATCCAGTCCGGCCATCCTGGAATCCTAATTTCGCCGGGCCGCTGATTTTGGGCGGACCCGACAGCTATTTCGATCCGCACGCCTTCATCCAGCCGCTTCCGGGCACCTACGGCAACGTTGGGCGCAATATCTTGCAAGGACCTGGACTGGCACAAACAGATCTCTCAGTAGCAAGAAAGTTTTCGCTGTCGGAGCGACTCGGCTTGCAGTTCCGAGCGGAGTTCTTCAACCTCTTCAATCGCACAAACTTCAACACGCCGAATCCCGTAGTGTACGCGGCGGCAACCGGAGGACCGTCGCCAACAGCCGGAGTCATTACTTCAACCACGACGACCTCGCGGCAGTTACAGTTTGGCTTGAAACTATTGTGGTGAGGCGTTAGACGCGCCCTGGGTCCGGCTACTGGCCGCACGAAATGAAAAAATGTCCGGAGTCCAGAATTCTGTCGCGAAGCATTCTCTTGGCTCTAAAGATTGCGGTCTTGATCGCCGGCAGCTGTTTGCCAAGAGCGATCGCAATTTCGACATAGGTCATTTGCCGGTAGTAGTGCAGCACCAGCAGGATCCGATAGTCTCGCGGCAGGCGGCGCAACTCCTCCCGAACCTTGTTCTGTTGCTCTCGGCGTAGCACACGAGAAAGAGGCGAAAGGGCCAGGCTGTCTGGCAAGGCATCGAATTCTATTTCATCATCAACGCGCCGCCGCCGCTCGGCCTTTACCTGGCGCAGCCTGTCTATACAATGCCGGCCCGTGACCTTCGATAGCCAAGACCTGGACCTTATCGGGCGCTCCTCAGTTTCCAGTACGGTATGCAATTTCAAGAAGACCTCGGCGGCCGCGTCTTCCGCGTCCTCCTGCCGCCAGAAAAAGTGCCGGCAAACTCTCAAGACGTAACGATAATGAGAGGTGTACAGCGAGCTCAGCAACTCCGGGCAGCTCCGAAAAGCCGCACCGATAATGGCTTCGCGCACTCCCGACTGCTCCAACAGAACTGAATTCATAGTCGTTGCCATGACAGCTCCTCTCGGACTGAAGCGGACACACCCCAGGTTTTGTCTCCAAGTCCGCGGACTTGCGGAGCCGGGAGCGTTACGTCTTGCTCAAATCAAGCGCTAGGAAACCAATCTTTGCCGGCGGACACCGCCAGACAACGCAACTGGAACCTGCTCTTGCATAGCCGTCGAAGAATTCCGAGTGCCGATCTGCTCGCGCCGAACGACCAATAGGGTCAAATCGTCACCGAGCGGGCAACCATCGGCAAAATCAAGCACCGCGCCCAGAGCAGAAAAGAGCGTCTGACTGGCGTTTCCTCCGTCAGCGGCTCGTGCCGCTGCCGAGAGCCGTGCCAATTCGAACTCTTGGTCTCGCCAATTCTGGCACTCTGTTACCCCATCGGAGCAGGCGATCAGCGTGTGGCCAGGGTACAAGGTGGCAATCCCGGTATGAAAAGCCCCATTGGACATGGCGCCCAGCATAGGACCGCCTTCCTCCAGGCGGGTGGCATCATGATCGCGTCCAAAAATCAATGGTGACGGCAATCCCGCGTTGCAATAAAGAATTTCGCCGTTCTCTAAGTCGATTCGCGCGAAGAACAGCGCGACCAATGGCGGCTCGCCATATCCTGAACAGAGCTCGCGATTGGCTTGCGAAATCGCGTCCGCTGGATCCGAGTGTGCCCGGGCGCAGCGATGAATCAGCGAAACCAGATGCGGCAGCCAGATTCCTGCCGATAGTCCCTTGCCAGCGATATCTCCAACCACTATGCCCAGTGCAGCATCGAGCTCCAGCACTTTGAAAAAATCTCCGGAAAGATGGCGAACTGGAAATATTTCACCGGCAACCTCGTATTCGCCCGAGACCAACTGCCGAGGTGCGCAAAGCCTGCGCTGAATTTGAGCCGCTTCAAAAATGCCCCGCTGAAGCTTGGATTGCTCACGGCGCAATACGTCCAACTCTTCTTCGAGCGCGCGGAGCTTTTCCGACTGCCGATCCACAGAAGAATCCGCCTCTTGCTCTGACCGTTCAGCAACGAACTGCGTGCCTGGGTGCAACTGTTCTCGGCTCGTACCCTGCCACATGTGACACATTTCCAACCTTCCTCCGCCACCGCAAAAATTAACCGATGAATTTGTATCCAATTCCATGCACCGTCAGGAAATAGCGAGGCTCCTCGGGGACCGGCTCGAGCTTTTGGCGAATGCGCACGATGTGGGTATCCACGGTGCGGGTCGTCGGATAGTTCTCGTATCCCCAGACCTCGTCCAACAAGCGATCCCGGCTCAGCGTTTGTCCTGAATGACAGAGAAAATGCTTCAGGAGTTCAAATTCTTTTCCAGACAATTCCACCTGGTTGCCGCCGCGAAAAACCTGATAGCTCCGGAGATCGACCTCGACGTCGCCGAAGGCATAGCGATCCATCTCCTTCGGTAAAGTTTGCGTACGTCGCAAGACGGCTTTAACGCGCGCAAGCAGTTCGCGGATGGAAAAAGGTTTGGTGACGTAGTCGTCAGCGCCGAGCTCAAGCCCGACGACCTTATCCACTTCCTGACCGCGCGCGGTGAGCATTATGATAGGAATAGATGGCCGTTTGGCCTTGAGTTGTTTGCACACATCGAGTCCGCTCAGGCGGGGCATCATCACATCGAGAATTACCAGGTCCGGAGAATCTTTGAGAGCGCGCTCCAATCCTTCCACGCCGTCGAGCGCGGTAGCAACCTGGAATCCCTCATACTCGAAATTATCCCGGAGGCCGGCGACCATATTGGGTTCGTCCTCGACAATCAGGATTTTTGTTACTCCCATGAATTCTCCTTCGCGGAAGAGCGGAAACCTGGAAATGGCCGGTGGCCTGACGCGATCATGCGAGTGCAGCTCCTGCTCGAACTGACGGATCGATTGGCAACGCGATTGTAAACTTACTGCCTTTTTCCGGGACGCTTTCCACCGACACGTTGCCTCCATGGGCCTGCGCAATGTGGCGAACCAGCGACAGTCCAAGTCCCGAGCCTTTTGTGTTGTGCACCAACGGGTCGCCGCAGCGGTAGAATTTCTCAAAAATTTTGTCCTGTTCAGCGGCCGCGATTCCAATTCCGCGGTCTTGAACCTCCAGCTTGACGCTGCCGTTCGAGCGGTACAGGCTGACTGCGATGTATTTCTGGTCTGTTGAATACTTCAATGCGTTGTTGACCAAATTGAGCAAAGAGCGGGCAATGGCTTCGCGGTCGACGTTGACGGGCGGAATATCGCCGGAGATATTTTCCTCAAACGCGAAGCCATTCTGCTCGATCTGAAAACGATAAGATTCAAGGGTGGTTCGAACCAGTTCCGCCAGGTTCGTCTCTTTGAACTCGTATTCTTTGCGGCCAGCCTCGATACGGGAAAAATCAAGAATGTTGTTGATGAGAGCAGTAAGGCGCTCGCTCTCTTCGCGAATAATGCGAAAGTATTCCTGGTACTTTTCCTGCGCGGTAAGACGGCCCAGTTCCAGGGTCTCCGCATAAAGCCGGATAAGAGCCAGCGGAGTGCGCAGCTCGTGGGAAACGTTAGCGACAAAGTCTGACTTCAATCTGGCCAGCTTCATTTCGCGGGAAATATTGCGGTAGGCCAGGAACACTCCGCCGGCCATGACCAGAGAAAGGGCAGCAAGGATGATGTAGTTGTTTCGCAGAATTTTGGCGCCGATTTCGTCAATCGTAGTGCCAGGGTACTTGATACCGAAAACCATGCCCTGAAAAATGTCGCCAAGCGGGCGCTCCATTTCGGGTTTTCCCCCGTCCCAGCTCGAAGAAGTAATCCATGGCGTGGAACTCTTGAGCGGACGAACCATCATGGCGGGCGGACTTGCGTCCGATCTGAATACGCTGTTCTTGCTGGACAGAACGTCCGTCATCACGGCGGGGAAAAAAGTGTTCCGCAGATACTCCGGATCGAATCCAACCATTCCCAAGCTGACGCTACCCTTGGGCACGTCCGGAGGGACGAAGAACGCAATGCTGTAGTAATAATGCTCATCGCTCCGATCCGCCCAACCACTCTCGAATCCGAACGGCATTTCCTCTTTTTCGGCACTCATGCGAACTCTGTGAACCATGTCGGAAGCTTCCATAGGAAGCCACTTGCCGGTCATGGCGATGCTATCGGTCATGTGTTTACGGAAGGCCTCATCACCTTCACGTGCTGGTTGCAAGCGCCAGGTGAACAGGTCGTGGTCTTTGTCATAGAGAATGGCGTAAAGGAGTTCAGGATGAGCCGCGAGAATGCCGTCGAGCTGAGATTTGATTTTGACACCGTCGCCGGCACAAGGGAATTGTTTGCGGACCGGAGTCAACATGTCGTTTGCCTTATGCCAGGTCTTCTTCTCTGCGAATCTCAGAACGTAGGTGAAGTCGCGCTGGATAGCGGCCTCAATAGCCTTGTCCCGCTGAATGTGACGGAGATTCCAGATACTGAAGGCCATCAGCGAAGCGGCGGGCAGAATAATCGCGAGCTCCAGGGTCAGCAGCAAGCGCGAACGATCCGTTAACCGCCATTTCCTTGCGATCTTTGGCTTGGTCACACCGAGGCTCCGTCACGAACTCGACTCTGCACAGTATGGAATATAAAGACCCGCCAAAGGGCGTGTGTCAAGCGGAAGCAAACGATTGTAAAAAGTTGTGAAGAAAAGGGGACGGAACCTAACCCCTTGCGGCAGAGTCTATTGCGCTGCTTCGATCGCGCTTTTCGTGACTTTTTGCGAGACCTGCGCCGGGTTTGGGAGCTGCGAGCGGTCCCACCCACCGCCGAGCGCTTCGATCAATTGGACCGAGGCGGTCATTGCCTGGGTGCGCAAATCGGCGAGTTGTTGCTGATCGTTAAGAAGAGTGGTCTGCGCGACGAGCACGTTGAGGTACTGATCCACGCCGGTTTCGTAGCGGGCCTGAGCTAGCTCCAGGAAACGCTCCGCGGATTTTTCGGCGTCCTGTTGCTGCTGGATCTCCCTGGATAAAATCCGAACTGCTGCCAAGTTATCTTCCACCTGTTGAAAGGCGTTCAAGACGGTCTGCCGATAGCCGGCCACGTTGGCATTGTAGAGCGCGACGAACTGATTTACGGTGGCGCGGCGCAGGCCGGCATCAAAAAGCGTTTCTGAAACAGATGGCCCTACCGACCAGAAACGGCTGGACGCATTGAAGAGCGTTTTTAGCGCGGAACTTTCCAATCCGCCTTGCGCGCTCAAAGTCAGGTTCGGATAGAAAGCGGCGGTTGCGATTCCGATTTGCGCGTTCGCCGATGCCATGTTGCGTTCGGAAGCGGCGATGTCCGGACGCCGCTCAAGAAGTTGTGAAGGCACGCCGACCGGAATTTCAGGGGGCGCCGCATCCAGAGGCTTAACTGGCATGGAGAAATTGGAGGCCGGAGCACCGATGAGCATGGCGATGGCGTGCTCGAATTGCGCGCGGGCGATACCGAGATTTGTGGACGCGGCTTCGGCAGTCTGAAGGGCATTCTCGGCCTGGACCAGAGAAATTTCAGTGTCCACGCCGGTTTCGTAACGGGCGCGGGTTAGCTCGACCGATTTCTGGTCGGCTTCGACCGTGGCGTCGAATATTTTTTGTACCGCGTCCTGGCCGCGAAGCTCGAAGAAAAAAACCGCCAAGCTGGCTTGCTCTGTGAGCCGTTCGTTTTCCAGATCGGCGGCGCTGAGTTGAGCGTTGTACTGGAATTCATGAATGGTGTTACGTACCTTGCCCCAAAGGTCGGGGGCCCAAGACGCTTCCAAGGGAAGGGTATAGGTCGAGCGGGCTGAACTGCTAGTCGGTCCACTGCCCGACCCGCCGCCTGAACTCGGACTGTTCGATGAACTGTTGAGTGAACTCGAGGAGCTGGATCGCTGAAATGACGGTGCGAAAGCGACGGTAGGAAAAAGTTGCGCGCGGGCCTGCGCCACCAGCGCTCGAGCCTCCATAAAGTTCTCAAAAGATTGCCGAATATTCTGGTTGTTGATGTTCAGCTGTTCTTCCAAGGCGTTTAGTTCGGGATCGTGGTAAATCTCCCACCACTTTCCATGCAGCATGGCATCCTGCGGCTGGGCAGGTTTCCAATCGTTGGGATTTTGGGAATCTTTCGGCAACTCTTTGTAGGCCATGGGCGGCGGCTGAAGAGTTGCCGACGGTGGGTGATATTTTGGCCCGACGGTGCAACCGGATAGGAGAAACAAACAGATACCGGGGAAGAGCAAACATTTCAGGCCAAAGTTATTCATGTATTTTTCCATGTTCATTGTCCGGTGGCGGACGGGACAGCCCCATCCGTTGGATGAAACGTGTCACGCTCTTTTCCGAGAAAACGTAGACGGACCCGATCGAGAGTCAAATAAACGACTGGAGTCGTGTAAAGAGTAAGAAGTTGGCTCATAACAAGTCCTCCGACAATGGTGATGCCCAGGGGACGGCGAAGTTCCGAGCCGGTGCCAGTGCCGAAGGCCAGCGGCAGCGCGCCAAAAAGCGCAGCCATGGTAGTCATCAGGATGGGGCGAAAGCGCAGCATGCAGGCTTCGAAGATGGCTTCGCGCGTGGTTTTGCCGCCTTCGCGTTCGGCTTGCAGGGCGAAATCAATCATCATGATGGCGTTCTTCTTGACGATGCCAATCAGCAGCACAATACCGATAATTGAAATGACATTCAGATCCACTTTGAAGAGCATCAACGCCAGCATTGCGCCGACACTTGCCGATGGAAGTGTGGAAATAATTGTTAACGGGTGAACCAGGCTTTCGTACAAGACTCCCAGAACAATGTAAACGGCAAGCAGCGCGGTAACGACCAGAACC
>Ga0193709_1000141_pt1 | contig 30026 bp, 31 predicted proteins | sample H3c2metaG_FD_160571 | JGI IMG/M metagenome (GOLD analysis project Ga0193709, IMG submission 160571) | Soil microbial communities from a riparian zone of the East river system, Colorado, United States - H3c2 | ecosystem: Environmental > Terrestrial > Soil > Riparian zone | place: USA: East River...
AAGACCCTCGAAACTGCTATGTGGATGAGGAACCGTTTCACAGCAGCTTGTGCTCACCCTTCACCACTACCAAATTCCCCAAATAAAGGCTCTCTAAAAATTGAGATGCTCCCAAATCCCAAATTCCATGCCCCAGGACTCGGGCTGAAATCAGAATGGACAGTGAAGAGCCGTCGTGATCCGGTTGGCGGTTGGAGCATTATTGCCTGCAGAATTGGAGCTTGGGATTCAGGGCTTCCTCGCCTATTTATTCTGCATGTTCAAACCTGCGGATTTGTTTGATCTGACCCAAACTGAGCATGCCAGCATCTTTGAAGGATGCGAGTATGCGTGGGACGCCTTGAAAAAAATTGCGGCCTACTTACAAGCGAATTTGCATCCGGGGTTGAAGAATCGTTGTGAAGGCGTGGCCTACATCGGCGAGAAGGTTTTTATCGGAGAAGGCACAACTGTCGAAGATGGCGCGATGATTAAGGGTCCCGCCATCATTGGCCGGAACTGCGAAATCCGCCACAACGCTTACATTCGTCAAAATGTGATCCTCGGAGATAACTGTATTGTCGGCAATTCCAGCGAGGTCAAAAATGCGTTGTTGTTCAACCAATCAGTCGCCCCGCATTTCAACTACATCGGAGACTCAATTCTTGGCTATAAAGCGCATCTGGGCGCCGGGGTGAAAATTTCCAACATCAAAATCGTCCATGGCAACGTGACGGTCGAGATGAATGGCAAACCATTCGATACCGGGCTGCGGAAATTCGGCGCTTTGCTGGGCGACAATGTTGATGTTGGATGCAATGCCGTTCTGAATCCGGGCACAATTCTCGGGCGCGGGTCGGTGATTTATCCGAATACGAATTGGCGCGGAGTTCTCGCGGAGAACATGATTGTGAAAAATAAGGCTGAGCAGGAAGTTGTCCCCAAAAAGGCTTAGAACGCATGGACATGAAGAGATGATTAGTTCCATTGAATCGCAGCCCACCGGCGCGGGGTCTAGCCTGGCCAGGCAGGTCGAGGAGATATTTTCGGCGAAGGGAATTCTGTCGCGCTCGAAAAATTTTGAATTCCGGCCCCAACAGCAGCAGATGGCGATGGCCGTGGCGCAAACGCTCGAAGAGAGAAAGCATCTCGCGGTCGAGGCTGGAACGGGCGTGGGCAAAAGCCTCGCCTATTTGATTCCCGCGATTCTGCACGCCAAGGCCCGGAAAAAGAAAGCGGTCGTCTCAACGCATACGATTAATTTGCAGGAGCAATTGACGCAAAAAGACTTGCCGATGCTTCAGCAGATTTTACCCGTCGATTTTGAGTTCACGATGTTGAAGGGCAGGGGGAATTATCTTTGCACACGCCGATTGCAGCGAGCCATGCAGCAGGCCGCCGGTTTATTTACTTCGTCGGAGCAGGAAGAACTTCGGCGGATTCATGAATGGTCCAAACGCACCACGGACGGCAGCTTGCAGGATTTCGAAATCGAGCCGGATCCAAAAGTGTGGACGCAGGTCTGCTCGGAGCGCGGGTTGTGTTCGCCAAAAATTTGCGGACACCAATCCGAATTGGCCAAACAAAACAACCTTTGTTTCTTTCAGCGGGCGCGCAGCCGGATTCTTGCCGCCGACGTGTTGGTGTTGAACCACACGCTTTTCTTCACGTTGCTTGGTGGAATGGACGACGAAGTCGAAGGAGGCCTGCTTTTTCGGAATGATTTCGTCGTGTTTGATGAGGCGCACACGATGGAGAATGTCGCGTCGAAACATATCGGTGTGAGCGTCTCCAGCGGTCAGGTGCGTTTTGCACTGCGGCGGCTTTGGAATCAACAAACGCAAAAGGGATTGCTGGCGACCTGTCACCAATTTGGGCAGGCAAGGCTCGTCAATGAACTGCTGCACGAGGCCGAGGTGTTTTTTGAAAATGTCGAAATGGCGTGCGATCAAATTCAGCAATCTTCACGAGCGCGCAACTTCGGCGGCGGAGAGGAAGCGCTCGCGCGAAGACGGGACTGGACCGAACTGCGCATTCGGAGACCAGAATTGGTAAAAGATAATATTACGCTGCCCATCCAGCGATTGCGTGAGGCAATCAGTGAGCTCATCAAAAAAAGCGAGGACAAGGAAATGGGCCAGGAACTGGTCGAGGCCAATCGGCGGCTCGAGGAGTTGCGGCTCGGCACAGTGACGTTCCTGCAGCAAGCAGGCGAGAAATATGTCTATTGGGTCGAGCGAGCCGGGAAAACACAAAAGAATCTCGCGCTGCACGCCGCGCCGATCGACGTGGCGGCATACCTGCGCGCGGCGCTGTTTCGCAACGACACTTCGGTCGTGATGACGAGCGCCACCCTGGCCGTCACGAATACGTTGGGAAGGGCGAGCTCGGGTGAAGCCGCGGCGCGCATGGCAGAGGAGTCTGGCACGGCCTCGAAGAATTCGGGTTTAAACTATTTTGCGGGCCGTGTTGGCGCTGAAGCCGCGACACTGCTGCAGGTCGGCACCCCGTTCAATTACGAGCGACAGATGAAATGTTTCGTGGTCCGGAAAATGCCAGATCCACGTGAGGATGGTTACCGTTCCGCGTTAAGACATTGGATCGAGCACTTTTTGAAGCTGACTCACGGCAAAGCATTTGTGTTGTTCACAAATTTCAAGTTGATGAAAGACATGGCCGAATCGATGCAGCCGTTTTTCGACAAAATGGGTCTCGCCTGTTTCGTGCAAGGCACCGGAACTCCCCGGTCGTTGATGCTCGAAAAATTCAAACAAGACGTCGATTCGGTGTTGTTCGGCACCGACAGTTTCTGGCAAGGAGTGGATGTGCCGGGCGAGGCATTATCGAACGTCATCATTACCCGGCTGCCCTTCGCGGTTCCGGATCATCCCTTGATTGAAGCGCGCATCGAGGCAATCGAGGCCCGGGGCGGCGACGCATTTCGGGAATTTTCGCTTCCGGAAGCGATCTTGAAATTCCGGCAAGGAGTCGGCCGGTTGATACGGACGAAGACGGATCAAGGAATCATCGTAGTATTGGACAACCGCATTCTCGCTAAGCAATATGGAAAGGCATTCATGAATGCTATTCCGAAATGTCCTGTGGAAGTCGTATAGAATCGATTCAGGTGTGATTAAATATGCCTCTTTACGCCAACGTGAAGTGGCCGGCGGCTTCAATCGTGCCACGCGAATCGTCAGCTTTGACGGATATTTTAATGCAGTGTTATAAGACTCTGTGGACACTGACCGATATGACCCGCCGAAATACTTTCAGATCAGCCGCGAAATCATTTCCCTGATCCAGCGCGGCGCGCTGCCGCCCGGCCAGCCGGTTCCTTCCGAAAACGAAATCATCGACAAATATAATGTCAGCAACACGACTGCGCGCAAGGCTCTGCTGGAACTTGAAAAAGAAGGTTGGGTCAATCGCGTCAAAGGCAAGGGCACATTTGTTCGGGACTATACGGTCGTCCGCGCCATTAACCGAATCTTCGGTTTTACCAAAAACATGGTCGAAGCCGGACGCAAGCCCGGCACCAGGCTCACTGGGTTTCATCTGCGCAATGCCGACCATGCCCAAACCATCAATGGCCGCGCATTTACGCTCAAGGGCCCGTATTGCGAGATCGAACGCATCCGCTATGCCGACGGCATTCCCATGATGAACGAGACGCGCTACATTTCCCTCGGCCTCTGCCCCGATATTCACAAGCGCAATCTTGAGCAATCGCTCTACACGATTTTCGAACGCGACTATGGAATCCATTTGACCGAAATAAACCAGATGCTCAGCGCGGTTCTTTTGGAAGGCGATGCGCTCAAACCGTTTCAGTTGGAAAAACCGGTCCCTGCGTTCAGGGTCGAAGGCGCTTCGTTTTGCGGCAAAGATATGATTATCGAGATGGAAGATTCGGTCTATCGAGGAGACATGTACCGCTTTGCTGCCAAGGCCGTGCCGCACGTTCCGCGACGAACTGTGCCGGCACCACAACCGAAGGGCCCGTAGAATTATTTCTTCGCTTCGTGGGTTTCGGCGCCTTCGCGGTTTTTGGCTCGCTCTGCAATCGCCGCGCGAATGCTGCCATCAGCATCGACTCGTTCGATCGCTTTTTCATCTTCGTTCTCTCCAACGTGGCCTTTGCGAAGTTCGGTATAGGCTTCTTCCGCGTGCTCAATTTTCTCATGCGAATCTCGAACAATGCTTGACGTGTGAATGAATGTGCGGCCAAGTTGAATCACGCAAATCCCAGACAGAATTATCGAGAGCATCCAGGCCGGCCGGCTTGAAAGCAGAACTCCTAACGACGCCAGCACGATTCCAATTTCCGCGATCAATTGCGCCCGCTCGTAACCTTCAGCGGCGTCAAAATGGCCGTTCACCATCGGACGGTAGGTGTCCGCCCAGGTTTTGGCCAGGTTGCGTTCTTTGGTATAATCATCGGCGAGTTTGATGAAACGGGGGACAGGGGACCATCCGCCCTGCGGGTCGCGCGCTGCCGCGATTCTTGCATGTTGCTTTTCAAGCTCGATCATGATTAGCCGCAATTTAGTGCTCGCCGCGGTATAATCGGAGTGCGCCTGCGTCTGCTCGATCATCGTCCGGGTCAGCTCATTGCGTTCCGAGCCAACCATCGCGCTGCAGAAGGCGATAAGAACGCCGATGAGTGCCATCGTGACGCCGAAAAGTTTGTTATGACGGCCCCCGTGACTGCCGCTGTGTGCCGCATGTTCGGCATGTTCTATATTCTCCTGTGCTCCGGCCATGATTTGCTCGCTTTCTTTTTAGACTGACGAATTCAATATCGAATTTTGCGCGAAATGTCACCCGATGGCGTTTCTCCGGGCATAGTCATGAATGTAGGGGTGCGAAAATTTCTGGCAAGCCAAATGGAGATCGATTCCAGCAGAATGCTTCTGCTTTCATGTTGGCGCATTACAAAAATCTTCGCTGCCGTATAATTGCGCCGTTCCTGGGCGCAGGGAACGCTGCATTTATGCCGCAAAGGGTAGTCTCAGAAGAAATTTATCTAACACCCTCTCGTGTTCTCACGACGGTTCAGCGCTTGACGAAGATCGTTGCAAGTCTAATCTCGCCAATCGTTATGCCTGTGGAAAACGACCAGAAAGACTGTCCGCAACAAGAAATCAAAACATTAATAGAAGGAAAATAATATGGGCGACATTGCTGTTGAGAATTACCAGAAGTCAGTCACAAAGATCCTCGATATTTGGGCCAAAGAAGCCGAGAGAATCGGCAAGGAGCTCGCCACGGTCAACACCGAACTCGATAAGCTCGAAGCGCTACAAAACCCCGGCCCGGATGACAAAAAGCGAATCGAAGAGCTTAAGAAAAAACGCGAGGCGTGCTACAAACGAATGAACGAGGCTTCGACGGATCTGCGCGTGAATCTCATGGTGATCGAATTGCCTCCCAAGGCGGACGAAAAAGAATTGGTAAAGCTCCCCGCCTGGCTGAAGGAAATTATCAAAAAGAAAGGCATCCCCCTGGGCAAAGTCGTCATCACGCCCGATGTCGAATTCGATTTCAAAGCGAAGAAGTTGAAAAAACTCGGGATAACGATCAAGTGGTGATCTCTGCTGCGAACGATTAGACTGAATTAAGAATCGCTCGCGCTCTGACTCGGCTTTCGAAAGTGATTCACGGCTGCAATCCTGCGAGCCCGCGCCCCGCTTTTCCGCACGAGTACGGAGCACCTAGTACGGATAAATGTCGGGTCATCTTCGCTTGGACATTTTTACAGGGGCGACTGATGATTTGGCTTAATCAAGCATTCCTCTGCGTGTCAGGTTTGTGGCCTGGCGTCGCTTCGGAGCCAAGTTGCTTGGGTAACAACAAAAAAACTAATCAGTATGAAATTAAAAATAATGTTCAGTGCGCTCGCCGCGGCCTTCTCCGTTTTGACGGCCAACGCGTGCCTCGTCCAGGTCAGAATTGCCTGCCCTAACGATGCAGCCGCCAGCGGAGTTAAGGTGTGCATCGCCGGATCAATCACCGGTTGTGCTTTGACTGACAGCTTGGGAATCGTTTCCCTTCTGGTGCCAGCCGTCGGCAACTACACCGTCTGCGTGGATCAATCCACGCTGCCTCCTGGGGCAACACTCAGCCCTTCTTGCAAAAATATTAAGGTGCTTACCGAAGATACCACGTATGTCGATATCAGCCTCGGTGGAGACTTCTGCTCCACACCTCCTCCTCCCGGACCGTGCTGGCTGACTGGCGGCGGCACACTTGGAAAGGGCAAAACCCCTGACTTCAGCTTCGGCGGCGTCGTGTACCCGGGTTGCAGTCCTAAAGCTGCCGAAGGCGGCAATTGGAATGTAGTTAGCCACGCTGATGGCCTGCACTTCCAGGGACAAGCGATCGTTGTTGACTCCTGCTCAGGCGTCCCAACCAGATCTCCAAAGGTCACCGTAAACGTCATCGACTTCCATGGCACCGGCATCCTGAGCGGCATCGGCGGCAATCCGGCTGACACCATCCCCGTTACGTTCGTCGCCCGCGCAGTTGACAACCACGACGGCGGCAGCGGCAGCGACTTGCTCTATCTGAACGTCACTGTTGGCGCCACGACCGTGCTCCAAATCGGCAATAGCGCTGCTGACCCGGCGGTCATCAGCACCGGCAACCTGCAGATCCATCAATCGAGCTGCAATAACTAAGACGTCGTTTCAGACAATCTAAATCACGAACCGCGAGTGCTCGCAACGCTCGCGGTTTCTTTTATTTATAAGGGTGATTGATAGACACGCAATTAGCCTTCTATCGCTTTTCATAACTGAACCTGTATCGTCGACGTATCTTGGGCTCTAACCCTGCACTAACGCACGTCGCCGTCACTCAAGAAAGCAAATCATCGCGCGAGTGGCGTCAAACCTTTCTTCGCCATTTCGGGCCAGGAATGATGTGCGGCATTACGTTTCGACAATGGTCAGCGCTTCGTAAAATGTTTCCGATTGACCGCTCTCTCTTCTTGCGCGCGGCTTCCATTACCTTCCAAAGCATTAAAAACAGCTTGTGGCTGCGACGCGAATGTCGATTCGAACCGCTTTTCAAAGATGCACTCATACAACCGCCGCTCTTCATCCTCGGCCACTGGCGAAACGGAACCACTCACCTTCACAATCTAATCACTCGGGACCAACGCTTTGGTTATCCCAATAGTTATCAGGTTAGTTTTCCTCATACTTTTCTCTCCACAGAAAAGAGCGACACGCCCATGGTATCGTTCTTTTTGCCAAAGCGCCGACCCATGGACAATGTCGAGATGAGCATCACTGCGCCGCAGGAAGATGAATTCGCTCTCTGCGCCGCCACGTTTAAATCGCCTTGCATGGCCTGGGTCTTTCCACGTCAAAAAGAGAAGTTCGAGAAATATCTCACCTTTCGGCACGTCGATCGGACAGAAATCGCCGAGTGGGGCGATGCGTTCCACACGTTTCTAAAAAAGCTTCAATCGCGCGATAACCGTCCTCTGGTCCTGAAATCTCCGCCTCATACCGCCCGAATCAGGCTTCTACTGGAACTTTTTCCAAACGCCAGATTTGTGCATATCCACCGCGATCCCTTGACTGTCTTTCAATCCACCCGCCGAACTTTCCAACTCATGGTCACCTGGCACAACTTGCAACGACCGGAAGTGCCCGACCTCGATGACTGGTTGATCCGCCAATACCGCCAGATGTATGATGCGTTCTTTGAAGATCGGCCGCTGATTCCCTCCGGACAGTACTGCGAAGTCGCGTTCGAACAACTTGATCGTGATCCAGTCGGCGAAATCCGAAAAATCTACGAAACCCTCAACCTGGCGGATTTTACCGCCTTCGAGCCGTCCCTCAAAAAATACGTTGATTCACTCGTGGGTTATAAAAAAAACATTTTTCCCGAGCCCGTTCCCGACCTCGAAGCCCGCCTCCGCCGCGAATGGCACAAATGCTTCGATGAATGGGGCTATTCGAAATAGCAATTTGCTCAACAGGAGCCATTCGGATTTCGAACCTCAGATTTCGAGCTTCCCATCATCCACCCCAAAAACGCAAATGCGGACCATGACAATGCGGGAATATATAACGCAAACTCCATCAAACTTTGCAGAGCCCAGCCCAGCACGCCAAGCCAAACAGCAAAAGTCTGCCAATTATTGAGAAAATCTTTCCTCCTCGCGATCCATACCAATCCACCCACAATAAAGCTCGCATAAAACAGCAGTCCCGGAATCCCCGAGTCCGACGCCTGCTCAAGATAATCGTTATGCGTCAGCCGGGAAGGCTCAGACTCCGGACGCTTTATTTTTTGATACGGAATGAAAAACGTGCCCGGTCCGGTGCCAAAAACCGGATGCTCTTTGGTAATCTGCACCGCCGCCTGCCAATAGTCGAACCGCGCGCTGACACTTGTAGCTCCCTTATGAAAGTAACCCAAATAACGCACGAAAAATCCCGCCAGGCCGACCACGAGAACAGCTACAATCAGGCTGAGCTTTACAGCCCCGCTGAACTTTAACCGCAAGAGTACGATCAGCCCCATTAACAACGCCAGTAACCACCCTCCCTTCGAACCTGACCAGAACAGGCAACTCAGCCCGCCAACCGCTGCGATTCCGACCAACAAGCGCCTCGCCCCGACGGTAAATCGCTCGCGCAATCCCCAAAGGAAGGCCAGAATTGGCGGCAACAGAAGCAGTATCGCTCCGGCCAAAGCGTTCGGATAAAACAAGGTTCCAAAAATCCGGCTGCTCGAGATCTTCTGAAGATACCCCGGCGGCACTTCCTTCATTTGCGGATAAATATAGGTGAGAAAGTATTGGCGTGTTTCCTTCAGTCCGCCGAAATGCTGCTCCAAACCCGTGACCAGTACCAGGACGAACCCGCAAATTATTCCTGACCAGAATAGCGCGGTTTTGCGAATGCCACTCAACGAAAATACGCCGAGGTAAAAACATGCCACACATGCCGCGAAATGCATGAGGGTCGCTTTGGTGAGGCTCCAGTCGACTGATTGGAGTCCGGCAATGAATTCCCATAAGAACCATGCCAGCGGAAGTGCCAGAAGCCAGAAGGGCAGGCCCAATCTCCGTGACCCAGCCGCCCATCCGCTAATCGTGACCAAAATCAGCAACCCATATGCCCAGGCAATGGGCCAGGGATACGCGAAGACGAATTCAAAAAATCCCTCGGGCCTGGTGACCCATTTTTCCATGATCGGCGGATTCCCGAACTTCAGCAGCGACAGCCCGAGAAACGCTCCGAATGAAACTGCGAAAACCCTCTGCCAAAGCCCATCCTCGGCGCCGGCGGAACTTTTCCGGCTGGCAGCCTGCGGCGGCGCCGAGGGTTTTTGCCCCGCCTTCATTACAAGTGCAATTTCAACAGGCCAACTTCCAGCGCCAATGCTTCCTGAACGTTCGTGTAAAGCCAGCGTTGAATTTGCTCCATCACTTGCAGATTTTCCAATGCCTCGGTTGACGAAATTCTCTGCGCGACTTGCTCGCTTCCGGCAAGTTCCGGAAATCTCAATAAATCCGCTGCCTGACTTCGGGCTTCGGGCTTCCTGACTTCCGTAGTGCTTTTGACAGTGGAGTTCGCACCTCGGATTTTCCTCACCCACACGTCCCTCAACCACCATTGCAACACCGCGAGCAACTCCGAACGCTGCCGCCGATACTCTGCTTCAATGGCCGCTTTCAATTCATCTTCCCACCTCTCCTGGAGGTTTTTCTCTGCGTCCTTGTAACGCTGCAACGGAGATTGTTCGGTAAGCTTTTCGTCGATCCCGGTCTTCAGTTCATTCAACTTCTTCAGAAGCACATCCATCAGCCGATATCTGCCGAGTAAACTTTTCTGCTCCGCGGCCGCTGCAGCGCTGAAACCTTCCAACCACGCCATCTGGGTCTGGCTCAATGGCCGTTGGGAATCCCCGCCAAAATTCAGCCGCAGACATCGCGAGAAAATGGTCTCCAGGATCCGTTGCGGCTCCGTCGTGAGGAGCACCAATATGGAGTTGCCGGGAGGTTCCTCCAGCGTCTTAAGAAACGCATTGGCTGCCTGCTCGTTCATGCGGTCGGCGGCAACCAGAATACCGATTTTGTATCCACTTTCTGTCGGCTTGAGATTAACGAACTCAAGCAACACTCGCGGCGGACTATCATCGCGCCGAACTACCTGGTTCATCCTGATGACGCGCAATTTGGATTCAGGCCGGATCCAGAACACGTCCGCATGGTTTCCGTGTTCGATCTTTTGGCAACTCAAGCATTTGTCGCAGCAGTCCACAGTCGCGCCGTTCTTCTTCACCGGTTCGAGGCAATTCAAGGTCTTCGCCAAGGTGAGCGCGACGGCTTCAAGCTCGGCGAGTTCCTGCCCGGTGAAGAGATAGGCATGGCCCAATCGCCCGCGCTCTAGCGAGCGTTGGAGCAATTGGACGGACATGACATGTTCTTTGAAATCTTTGAACGCCATCGGGGCTTCATCTTTGCCAAAACGGTTTGAGACAACAACTCATTTCAATTCGTGCGCGAGAAAACGAATTTTTGAGTCGTTCGATTGCGTGGTTGGAGGAAGGTTGAAGCCCGATCAACCGAGTTTTGAAAAAGTTTGTCAATGGGGAACGCGCGAAAAAATTTTCTCAAAAAATTCATTTTCTCTTGAGTCAGTCAGTGCATCAGCCGATAGTGACGGTGATAAGACGCTGGGAGAAGCGAGAGCCCATCCAGGCGGCAGCTCTTTGGAAAATATCAGGTCCAGAGTAAATCAAGAATTTGCCCTGCCTATGCTCGTGCTTAGAAACTATGTCCTTGAACCGTAGTTGAAAGACCAAGGGATTTTAGTTGTGGCTGTGGCCGACAGGCCTTTATTGGAAGTCGAAAGCAGTCCAGCGGGTCCCACCTGTTTCTAAATAAGTTCAAAGGAACTGTTATACACGGCAATGGCGGGGTTTTTTTTCACTTTGCCTCGTTACTTTACCACCGTGAAACAAAAAATTAACCAACTCTTCAACCGCTCATGAGCGGCACGGAACCAATCCTCATTGTCGCTTTCTTCCGTACTGCCTCCGGCAACGAGCCGGCGCGCGAACGGCTCAAGGCCTTGCCTCGCGGCGAACGCCGCATTATCGGAGAGGACATCAAGACCGTGCAATTCGGCTGGCCGCTCGGAATGCCGCTGGTGCGCAAGCTCGACAAGAACATGTGGGAAGTTCGCGCCTGCCGCCTGACCGCATCGCGCGAGTCATCTTCACAACCGGCGGAGGGCGGATGATTCTCCTCCACGGCTTCATCAAAAAATCGCAGAAGACTCTGCGGGAAGATTTGGAACTGGCGAAGACCCGCCTCCGTCTGTTACAGTAGGGCCATGAAACAAGAGCACATCGGTTCTGATTTCGACGACTTCCTCAAGCGGGACGGTTTGCTCGCCGAGTGCGAAGCAGGCGCGCTCAAGCGCGTCGTCGCCTGGCAGATTGAGCGCGAGATGAAGCGCCGCAAGATTTCCCGCGCCAAGCTCGCCACCCGCATGAAAACGAACCGCGCGACACTCGACCGCCTGTTTGCCCCAAACAAATCCTCCGTGACGCTTCAACTCTTGGAGCAAGCCGCGCTCGCACTCGGCCGCAAGCTCAAGGTTGAACTGGCATAAGAGCGACCATTGCAGTTACTCCGTCCTCACAGCTTCGCGCACAAGTTCCATTGCCTGCACATGCGCGCTGGATGCACAAGCACTATTTACAGCAGACGCTGGGATGCATGCTATTCTCAAGAGAGCCCCCAGTTGTGCGGGAAATTAGTAGGATTAAAATATGGGAATCTTCATAAAAGACCTTTCTGCAGAAGGGATGACTTATCAAGTGAATGCCAACGATAAAGTGAATCTCACACATCAACCAAAGCGGAGAGCACGACCAGAAACCGTTTTAACCTTTTAACCTTTTAACGTATCTTCCTCCCATGGTTCGCGATGACCTGTTCGCAGAGACTCCTCCAGCAAAAGTCGAGTCCCAACCTGACGCGCAATTCCAACGGCATCAACCGCTGGCTGCGCGAATGCGGCCACGCGATCTCAACGATTTTGTCGGGCAGTCGCATATTTTAGCCCCTGGCCAGCTACTTCGGCGGGCCATTGAAGCCGATCGCATTCAATCGTTGATTTTTTATGGCCCGCCTGGGACGGGCAAAACTTCACTGGCCCAAATCATTGCCGCCCAGACGAAGAGCAAGTTCGAGCGTCTTAGCGGCGTTGAATCCAATGTCGCGGACATGCGCCGCGTTCTCGCCGGCGCTGCCAACCGGCTCGAAAACAGGGGCCAATCTACAATTCTTTTCATTGACGAAATTCATCGTTTTAACAAAGCGCAGCAGGACGTTCTTTTACCCGATGTCGAAAGCGGCGTGGTTCGACTGATCGGCGCGACCACTCACAACCCGTTTTTCTTCGTCAATTCGCCGCTCGTTTCGCGCTCCCAAATCTTTGAGCTCCGGCCACTTGGCGAAGAGGAACTTTATGTTTTGCTCGAACGGGCGTTGAAAGATCCCGAGCGCGGCCTGGGTTATATGAAAATTGACGCAGCCGAAGATGCTCTCCGACATCTGGCCAAGCTCTCCGACGGCGACGCTCGCAAAGCTTTGAATTCGCTTGAGATCGCTGCGCTTACCACCGCGCCGGGAACGGATGGGGTCGTTCATATCGATCTTGGCGCAGCCGAACAGAGCATCCAGAAAAAGGCCATTGTCTATGATGACGAGGATGCCCATTACGACACCATCTCAGCCTTTATCAAATCGATGCGCGGCAGTGATCCGGATGCGACGATGTATTGGCTTGCGAAAATGATTCACGCGGGCGAAGACCCGCGATTCATCGCGCGCCGAATTGTCATTCACGCTGCTGAAGACGTTGGTTTAGCCGATCCGATGGCGCTCGTGCTTGCGAATGCGGCCTTTCAAGCCGCCGAATTCATTGGCTGGCCCGAGGCTCGCATCCCCCTCGCCGAAGCCGCTCTCTACATCGCTACCGCCAACAAAAGCAACAGCACAATTCTGGCGATTGATTCCGCCCTGGACGATGTGAAATCAGGACGCACATTGCCCGTCCCCGAACACCTCCGCGACGCGCACTATCAAGGCGCAAAACGGCTCGGTCACGGCAAGGACTACAAATACGCGCACGATTTCCCCGAACATTACGTGGCGCAGGATTATTTGGGAACGAACAAGCGTTACTACGAACCGAGCGATCAAGGAAGCGAAAAGAAGATCAAGGAACGCGTCGAAAAATGGCGCGCAATGGCGAGCACGGCCGCGAACGAATCCAAAGAGAAGGCAAATTCCTAGCCCGAATATTTCAAAGTGCGTATGAAATCCCCACTGGCTGTAGCCGCCGAGGTAAGGAGGCGGATTCGATCAATCACCTGTACAGTCCGCCTCCTTACCTCGGCGGCTACGTCGAGCACGACGTTTTCGGCATAGCGGACATGCCAGATACGAAAGCATCACTTCGCTCCGCAGTCCGCGAGAAAATAAAAGCGATTTCACCGACGCAGCGCGAGATGGATTCTTCTCGAGCCCGGGCCATTCTCGAACAACAATCCATCTGGCAACATTCACACTCCATCCTGTTCTTCGCCCCGTTACCCGACGAACTAGACATCTGGCCATCATTACCCGTTGCTTTAAAAGCCGGTAAGCAGGTTTTTCTTCCTCGTTTTGAATCTGCCACAAAGTCCTATGCGGCTTGCGAAGTCAGGAATCCGGACACCGATCTGAAAGTTGGCCAATTCGGGATTCGCGAGCCGACAGAAACTTGCCCGGGAATACCATTAAACCGGCTGGACTTGATACTCGTACCTGGTGTAGCTTTCGATCTACATGGTCGCCGATTAGGTCGGGGTAAAGGGTTTTATGACCAACTATTGGCGGCTGTGCGCGGCAAAACCTGCGGAGTAGCTTTCGATGAGCAAATGGTCAACGAAGTCCCGGTTGAGCCGCACGACGTACTGTTGAATTGCATCTTGACGCCGTCGCACTGGATTGAGTTCTGACCATCGCGCGGTTTTGGAATGAGTTCGTGGGTTAACATTTTTGCAGGCGCCGTCCTTCTGGCCGCCGGCGCGATTCTTTCCTACCTTGGTTTATGGCTAAAAGGCCGCGGTTCACGCCAGGCGCACGCTCTCGAAGCCGAAGCCATCGTTACCAAAGCCCGCAACGAATCCGATCTCATCGTTCGCGACGCCCGCCTCGCCGCCAGTGACGACGCCCGCAAGCTGCGTGAGGAGACAGAGGCCGCCTTTGCGGGGCGTCGCGCCGAACGCTCCGAGCTGGAACGGCGTCTTGGCGAACGTGAAGCCCTGATCAACTCCCAGCTTCAACGCATCGTTGATGCCGAAAAAAACCTCAACGAACAGAAACTGGCCTTCCGCCAACGGACCGATGCGGTCGAAAACGTGGAGCGCGCTCTCGACCAGCTGATCCGTCAGAATCGCGACACCCTGCAACGCGCCTCCGGCTTGACCCAGGAAGAGGCCAGGGCCGAATTCCTAAAGCGAGTCGAACAGGAAACTCTCCGCGACGCGAACAATCTCACCCGTCACATCCTCGAGGAGGCCAAAGCCAGGGCGGAAGAAAAGGCCCGCCGCATCATCACCGTTGCCATTCAGCGTTACGCCGGCGACCACACCTTCGAAAACACCACCGCCACCATTGCCCTGCAGGGCGACGAAATCAAAGGCCGCATCATTGGCCGCGAGGGCCGCAACATTCGCGCCTTCGAAGCTGCCACGGGCGTCACCGTGCTGATTGACGACACTCCCGGGGCGGTCCTCCTCTCCGGTTTTGACCCGGTACGTCGTGAAGTCGCTCGCGAAGCCATGCAACGGCTCATCCTCGATGGCCGCATTCATCCCAGTCGCATCGAGGAGGTTGTCGCGAAGGTCAACGAAGAGATGGATGAAACCATCCTTCGCCTCGCCGAAGAAGCCGTCACCAAAGCCGGGTTGCCTCCTTTGCATCTCGAAATCTTGAAAATCCTGGGCCGGCTCCACTTCCGGCACAGTTACTCACAAAATGTTTTGGACCACTCCGTCGAAGTCGCCCATCTCATGGGTCTCATGGCCGCCGAACTCGGCCTTGACGTCACCGTCGCCAAACGCGCTGGCCTCCTTCACGACATCGGCAAAGCCGTCAGCCACGAAGTCGAAGGCCCTCACGCCGTCATCGGCGCGGATCTCATCAAACGCTACGGCGAAAATGACGAAGTCGTCAACGCCGTTGCTTCCCATCACAACGATGTTCCGCCAGTCGGTCCGCTTGGCATCCTCGTCAGCGCTGCCGATGCGATCAGCGCTTCCCGGCCCGGCGCGCGCTCGGAAAGCATGACCACTTACCTCAAACGGGTTGAAGACCTCGAAAAGATCGCGGTGGCATTCCCAGGCGTGGAAAAAGCTTTCGCGGTTCAAGCTGGCCGCGAACTCCGCGTCTTTGTACAACCCGAAAACGTTGATGACGACCAGGCTTATTCCCTGGCCCGAAACATCGCCTCCAAGATCGAAAACGAACTGCAATACCCCGGCCAAATCCGCATCACCGTCATCCGCGAGACGCGCTGCGTCGAAGTCGCGAAGTGATAGTTATCGGACAAACTTAACAGGAGCAAACAGAGGCCACAGAGAAGAAAATCCGATCCTCTGTTATCTCTGTTTTCTCCTGTTGAATTCTGGATTACCTCCCGCCCCGTGGATACCCCCTTTCCCCCTCTCTAGAGCCGTAACACCCGCAACACATCGGTAAAATGGGAGCGAAATTGAGGTCCGACCCGTAACAAAGCCGTTACAAAAGGGTAACAGCAGCCGTAACAAGGCCTGGACTGGGTTCGGACTGCGTGAAGTGGCTTGTCGTAGCGCGCCTCTTCAAATTCAAGAAGATTTGCCTGTTTATAGAACCCGACCGATTGAGTTCGTTTATCAGGTTTCCTTTGCCAAGGCAATTGCGCGATCGATCAGTTCGTCTGTGACATACGCACCTGCGCCACGCAGTTTTTCCAACGCCGGTTTTGCTGCAATTATGAAACCGCGCTCTTTGGCGAGCACGATTACTCTCAATGATCCCAAAACGGGGACGCCGTTGCGCATGGCTAATAAGCGGGCGCGCCGGTCGTCCAGAATCGCCGTAAATCCCGAATTCTGTATGGCCCACGAAATGACTTCGGCTTCGCCAGCGCCACCATGCCAGTTTGCCAAATTCGGATGCATCCGTGGCGAGAGTTGTACAAACTGTTTGCCGTCTCCTTCCAGCCAGGATTTTCCAACATCCGGGATATGGGCGTTCTGCACTTCACTGACGACTCCGGCTGGAACGACGAGTTTCTCGCAAAGACGAGGCAAAAACTGGATTACTTCGGCTTTAGCCAGAAGAATAATCGGCGAGGCGTTGATGACCCAGTGGTCAGCCACACCCAAAATCCTTTTCTAGATCCGCGATGTCCATCTGGACGGGCGAAACGCGGTGCTGGTATAAAAGATCGAAGAATTCGCCGCGCTTCATGCCCAGCATTTCTGCTGCCTGCCCCTGGGAAAGCCGCCCTTCCTGAAACCATTGGAGCACGGCAGCAATTAACATGTCGCGACCGACGCTCCGAGGGTCTTCGCCGAGAATGTGAAGCGATTCGTCCGGAACCTCGACACTTACGGTCTTCATAACGCGCTAACTTACAGGAGCGCATATCATAGTTCAAGAAACTGTCACGTCACTATGCGCAACTTGTCGGTCTCTTAATTCGACCTCGCCCACGCGCCCCGCCCAAACTCCATCGGAGTTGCCTGTTTATAAGTCGTGGTTGGGAGACCTGCTGCGTCGAAGTTGCGAAGTGATAGTTATCGGACAAACTTAACAGGAGCAAACAGAGGAAACAGAGAAGAAAATCAGATCCTCTGTTAAGGCCCATATGCAGCGTTGCACCTATGTTTTCTTGCTGCTGCGAAGTCTTTTGACGGCTGATTTCGCGCGGTACGGAGGCGCGATTTCGCGTAGGACCTCCGGCGCATGGTTGTGCTGCAACGATTGCACCGGGGTATGAAGCTGGATTTGTAGTTCTGCATGGCTGAAAAGAGAGCCGTTCTCGTTCATGAGCCTAGATGCACCCATGCGGCAGTATTCTGTGTCAAGCTCGACCCCGATGCTATTTCTGCCGGTTTTTAGTGCCGCGAGCATCGTTGTTGCCGTACCACAAAAAGGATCCACTACGGTATCTCCAACGAAGGAGAACATTTGGACTAAGCGAAGGGCCAGCTCGAGGGGATACGGCGCGGGATGTTCCTTGGTGGACGCTCCCGTGAGGTTCCAGAACTGCTGGAACCATTTGTCGAACTTCTCCTTGGGAATCATGCTGAGCTGCCGCTGCTCTTCGGTTGGCTTGCGGTAGCCGCCCGGCTTGCGCTGCATCAGGATGTACTCGATGTCGTTTTTTATGATGGCGTTTGGCTCGTACGGCTTTCCCAGGAACTTTGAGCCGTTTGAGACTTCATAAGAGGCGTTGGAAATCTTGTGCCAAATGATCGGATTCAGATTGTCGAAACCGATTCTACGGCAGGCGACACAAATATCCGCATGGAGAGGAACGACTGTGTGACGACCGGCGTTTTCTCTGCGAGAAAGGCAGACGTCGCCTACCACACAGACTAAACGACCGCCCGGAACGAGAATGCGGAAGACTTCGCGCCAGACTTTCTCCAATTCTAAAACGAACTTCTCGTAATCGACGACATGACCGAGTTGGCCCTCGGAGTCATTGTACCTTTTCAGCGTCCAGTATGGGGGTGAGGTGACAATGAGGTGCACCGAGCCATCGGGGATGAAAGTGAGATTTCGTGCATCACCTTGAATTAGTTTATGGCTGGTGGGCCGGCTCTCGATGAGGTGGGCTCGATTGGCAGGCACAATGACGCCGTTTTTCATAGTTCCTTAATTTTTCCGGTATAAGCCGCTACATGGGCAACCAAAGATTGAGCGAATGCTTGGAATTTCAAGTCTTCTGCCGGTTCCGAGTAGGCACCTTCAAGGCCCGCAACGGCCTCTGACATCATAAAGGCTGAACTGTCATAATGCCGCTCAAGAACCAATCGGCGACAGAAGATCTCGTAGCGCTTCCCGTATGAGGCCTGCTCGAACTCCGGAAAAACCTTAAAGTGAGGTTCTTCGACACCAACGGGAGAGCGTGATTTGGGACAATCTTCGAGCAGGAAAGTGTAGCCGACCCACGGACGGACTGCGCTCCCAAAAGCCTTTTCTCGAAAAGCGGTCCAAAGGTCCAGGGCACTCCCCATGGCTTCCTCGGTGCGATTGTTGAAATTGTTTCCAAACGAGGGCCCAACCTGAGACTTGGTTTCAAGCGCTGCAACGAGCTGCCCCTTCACTACGACAATGAAGTCCCATTGCTTTGTCGGCCGAAAGTATCCAGGTAGCTCCAGAAAGCCTCGGCGGTAAAAGATGTGGCTGCGATCGATGCCTGCTTCGATGACCAGCTTCGTAAGTAACTCGATGAAGCCATCCATTTGCGCCCCGCCGGTAACAGCAGAGCGTAGTCCCTGGTCCGTCCCGCCCGCGCTCTTTTGCTTGGCAATCTGTTTCGCCCTTGTTTGCCAATAGAATTTCACAGCCTCGCGCACGTACGTGGGCAGGTCGGAAAGGGTGGTTGCAGGTTCGGCCATTGCCGCAGAAGATTAGCGACTGTGGTTCGAGGGCGTCAACGAGCGATTCTCTCCGACTCGTTTCACCGAAAGCTTCGTCAACAAATTCCTTCGGGAAAAGTTGCAGCTTGGTGCAGTTAGATGCAGTTCGCGTGTCGCGTCGTGAGCCATTCAAGAAAAACCGATGCTAGGGTGCGCGCGTGCCAGTCAACTCGACTCATCCAGATTATGATGCCAACGCATTGGGGAGGATAAAAACACCCGCAGCCCGAGGGGAAGGCGATAGCTCTACCACGCTAAAAGCCATCCGTTATCTTATAAGCTAGCATAATCCAGCAATCGATAAAGCTGGACTAACACTTATCATTCCGTACTTTTACGGTAGGGCCGTAAGGTCATGCCTGACTATGCTCAGGCACCATCGGCCGTAAATGTCCCACCCCCTCTGCAGAATGGAGAGCGAAAAATGAAGAATGCAGAACGCATTCGACGCAAACAAAGATAAACGAAACAAAATCAAACTTATGATCACAGAATATAATGCAGAGACTCCTCTAACCAATGGCGCACCCGAACAAAAAAGGGTCTGCAGTAATCGGCAAATCCAACCATCCAATAATCCAGTTCCAGGCCACATTCTGCTGGACGAACTCGAATCGCTCCTGACCCGTTTCGTCATCCTCCCACCTTGGGCCGCCGAAACTCTCGCTCTCTGGATTATGCACACCTACGCATTTGAACTGCGCGACGTCAGTACTTATCTCGGCATCGAGTCCCCCGAAAAACGTTGCGGCAAGACCACGCTACTCAGTGTACTGAACCGGCTGGCAAACCGTCCCGTCGCGGCCGCGAACATCAGCCCTTCCGCCTTCTTCCGCGTCATCGAAGAAATGCGGCCCACGCTCCTCATTGACGAGGCCGACACCTTCCTCCGCGGCAACGACGAACTCCGCGGCATCCTCAACGCGGGCTACACCCGCGACACCGCGTATGTTGTCAGAGTGACTCAAGCCGATCCTTATCAAGAATTTCGGAGCAGGCGACCCGGGGAGAATCGAAATCCGGAACTGGAGCAACATGGGGCCGAAAAACAGGTAGGGACGCGTTCCACCGCGTCCCCATACCCTCCAAAAGTTACGGACGCGGTGGAACGCGTCCCTACCGTTCACCAGCGGACTGCATCTCCCAAAGACCTTCCGATTCAAAATTTCGCAATCCGCAATCCGAATTCCAACCCCTCGTCACTGTTGCGATTCTCGTGCTGGTGCCCGAAGGTGATGGCCGCCATTGGCCGCCTGCCCGATACGCTCGCCGACCGTTGCATCGTCATTCGCATGGAACGCAAAACAATACACGAAGATTGCGAGCGCTTGCGAAATTTCGAAACTTCCAATCTTCGGGAACGTTGCGCTCAATTTGTGAACCAAAACCGCGTCGCCATTGCTTCGGCAGAACCTGAACTTCCGGAAAGCCTGCACGATCGCGCTGCCGACATCTGGGAGCCGTTGATCGTGCTCGCTGATTTGGCCGGCGGCGATTGGCCACGCAATGCTCGGGAGGCCGCGGAAGGACTCGCGACCGGCGCTCAAGGCCGGAGCCCGATTGGCGCGTTCCTGATCGACATCTACTATGCAATGGCTGTCGCGAAGACTGACAGAATCTCTTCACGCGATCTGGTCAATTGGCTCAATGGATTTACTGACCGGCCCTGGCATGACCTTCCCGGCCTCCGAATCGTCGACTGCGGCCAGCGCAAGGAAGTCACGGAACTCTGGCTGGCGCAGCAATTACGCCCGTATGGCATCCGACCCAAAACTATGCGTATCGGCGACAAAACTCCAAAGGGATACACAGAAGCTGACTTGCTCGATCCTTTTAAACGCTACGTCCCCCGCTCGGAATGGGAGGCCTTCAAAGCCGAAGCCGAGCGCCAAAGGGCCGAGCGTCAGGCGGCAGAGCGTGCCCAAATCAACCCTCAATCTCCTTCTCCAACATTTCCGAAAGGTTCCTAAAGCTTCCTTAAACTTTCGATTGCTTTGAGGGGATTCAGGCTGAGGGTCCCTGGGTAAAACCGGAACCTGTCACGCACCCCTCGTGCCCCCGTTGAATTTGAAGTTTGGGTTTTGGAGCTTCTTTGGGATTTGCCCCGAAAGCTTTCGGGGTTGGAGCTTGAGATTTTCAGAGTGTTGCCCCTCCTGTTGCCCCTTTGTTGCGGCTTTGTTGCGGGTCCGACCTCAATTTCGTCTCGTATTTACCGAGCTGTTGCGGATGTTGCGGGTCGGGAGAGGGTCGGGAGGGAGATGCGAGAGAAGGCCGCACCGTTCAAACGGTTCGACCGTCGCTAGCCGGGTGGCGTCGCTGGCATTGGCGAGGCGCAACCTAGGAATCGTTGGAGAATCATGCCCAGGCAACGTCACGTTCCGGCGCAATCTTGCGACAAAATCTGACACGAACTCACGGACGCAGGGTCACTCGCAAAAAAGTGGCTGGTATCGAAGTGCCGCCATTCGCGCTCTGGTTCTGGGCTTTCGTCAGTTCCAAAAGTTGCTGGTGGAGTTCGTCCACTTTTCCGTTCTTTTCGGCCGCTTCGAACGCGTTCATCGTCGGGCCATAGAATTGTCGAAATGATTCGACGAGTTGAGCCGGGCCTTTGTCAGCAGAAATGAAGTGGAACGTGTCCTTGATCATCGATATTTTCTCTCTCGGCACGCCGGCTTTACCAAAACGCTCGACGATGTGTGACTCCACCCCCCACGTCATCGGACTGACAAAACCTTCGGGCGGTGGAGGCGTAAACGACGAACTGATTTTCAGCAACTGCGACACGAAGGAAGTGGGATCGTTGGGGATCCAGTTGCCCATGACAATGCGACCACCTGGCCGTGTCACCCGGACCATCTCCCTGGCGACATCGAAGGGCTTGGGCGCAAACATCGCGCCGAACATAGAAAGGGTCAAATCGAACGAATGGTCGCTGACTCCTTCCAGGTTGCACGCGTCTCCCTCTTGAAATTTCAATCGGTCGAGACCCTCCTTAGCAGCCCGTTTGTTCCCGGCTTCAACGAGGTTCCTGGCGATGTCGATTCCAACAACGTCAGCCCCCATCCGCGCCAACGGAATCGCCGTCGTGCCATCGCCGCAGCCCAGGTCCAACACCCGCAGCGGCGGCGCTATTTCGAGAGACTTTGCGAATACTTCTCCAGATTGACGCATCAAGGCGGCAATCTCGGTAAAGTCGCCTTTCTCCCAAAGTGCTTTGTTCGGATTCATAATTATTTCTTCCTGTCTTGATTCAAGTGTTAAGAGGGCCACAGCCACGAATTCGCGTTCAGACGTTAAAGTGAATGAGTTTTCGAATCATCACAAGAGGGGTCGGGCGCAGAGCGTCGCGACAATGATGAATAGCAGGGTGATTTGTTCGTTCCCGCGGGCAATGGTGAGAAAGTGTTCTGACGCATGTGAAGTAGTTAACGCATGATTTCTTGGTTGTGAATGGGACAAAAGTGGTAACTGCTTCGGTTCAGGCAATGACGATTCGCGCGGTGAATCTTTTTCCGCAGTCACGAAAACTAACTCCCCTTTGCTTGCCCAGGCAGAAATGAGCGAGCGGGATTGCCCGCAGCGATATGTCGGGCGGGAACGTCCCGGGTGACAACAGCGCCTGCGCCAATGATTGCTCGATCGCCGATGGTCACGCCTTTCAGTATGATCGCCCGCGCCCCGACAAACACGCCGCGACCGATTGTTATGGGGCGGGCGCCAGATTTTGCGTCATCGGACCAATCCCATTCCCCTACCGGCTGATGAAAATCATTATCGAGCACCATTGCACCAGCTCCAAGGATTGTATGGTCGCCAATTTCAATGGAGCTGCCCGCACAAAGAACCGCCCCGCTGAGACCGACCTGGCGTCCCAGGACCAAACGGGCTCCGGGCTCCAAAGCGCTAAGAACGCACGGCTGCGAGAGACCGAGCGGATTTGCACGCGTGGCACTGTAAATCTGGACGCCGTCACCGAAAATCATGGCGGCTCCTTTGGCGACGCTGATAATTGGCCGTCCGATGAATTCGGTTTTCCCACGAAATTGCACTCCTTTCAAGCGCGCTTCGAGTCGCCACGGGAACGAGGCTGCCTGCCGGAGCCTGCCCAGGAATTCCCCGAGAAATGTGGCCGGTGTGTGTCGATTCATCAAAGTTGGTTCCCGCCGGCAACGGTCATTCGGTAAATCGTATCGTGCCGAAGCATCTCGGAAGATGAAAATTAAATTCATCGACTGGCGACCATGAGGCCCAATGAGGATGGGATACCTCTTCGGCGCATTTGAAAAAATTGCCGCGCCAGACCTGGCCGCCAATGGTTCCCAAATTTCCCGTGAAGGGCTCGAAGAGGCTAAATGGGATAAAGAATTGCATCGTCCAAACCGTCGGTTCCGCAATCTCTTTCTCAATGAGGGGCGGAAGCGAGCTGCGGGTTTGAATCTGTTTGCCGATTTCGCAGGGAAGTTTTGTAAACTCTTTGAAGCCGTTCGGCGCGGGTTCGGGGTTTATGATGTACGAACAGAGAAAAGCGCCACCGCAATTGAACTCGAAATTGAAGTAGCCGCGATCTGGTTTTGGTTGCGCAAAAAACTCGACGCAACTGTCTTTCCAAACTTCATCGAAATATTTCGACCGGATACAGCGGACGTAGCGATCATGCACTTGAAAAATGCCGTGTATCCCGTCCTCGGAATACAGCAGCTTCGCAAACGTCCTGGGCCGGTGACTGCTGCTCTCCGGGCGAAAGTGGGCTATTTCAAGCGTTTGGGCTGCCGCCCAGGCTGGGTCGTTCCAGACCGTGCCCAGGGGCAGCCCAGCCAACGACTTTCGAATTGAATATTCGGTCAAAAATCCCGGTTGCACGCAGATAGCCTTCACCGTAATCTTTGCGCCACAGAGCCCCCGGCGACACCGGCGCGGGAAATTTTTGGCATGAATCCAAAGAGATTGCGAGCGGGAAAAGCCGTTGATGAGACTGGCAAACCCTCGCCCCTGCCCGGAAGGTCGAACCCGACAAACCTGCCACCTCAAGCTGGCCAGCGAAAGGTTGTCCCTCCTGTCCCCGTGCCGCCCAAGCCGAAAATTCCTCAAATCCTTTTCGAAGACGACGAGTTTTCGAAGCCCACAGAAAGGACGCTCGCACAAAAATTTTACCTGGGCGGAGACCGTACCGAGTCGCTCGGGCCGGAGAAAGCCCAACTCCCGGAGGCGTACGGCACTGGAAAACTTCTTCTCAGCGCACGCGACCCGCATTCCGTCTTTGCGCATTGGGATCTCACCAAAGAAGAGCAGCGCCATTATGGTTCCGCTTCCGCGGATGGGCATTTGACGCTGCGCGCCTACGCTCACGCGTTCTCCAACCAACCCGCAGTCGAAGTTCCCGTTGGGCCGGAGGCACGACACCTGTTTCTGCAGGTCGAGCGCGCCGGAACGAGCTATGTCGGTGAACTTGGATACTATCAACCTGACCGGAAGTGGAGGACCGTTGCGACCTCTGCTCCGGCTACAACTCCGCCCGATGCACCTTCAAAGAAAACCAGCGTAGTATTTTCTACGCCTCAGGCCCGGAGATCCATCCCAGCAATAATACCGCAAGGAATCGAAGCGCCCCCTGAACCGGCCGAAACATCAATCATTCCGGTGTCCACGCCGCCCTGGCCTTTTGAATCGGACTGGCCCACCGAAGGCGAACAGGTTTCTGCAACAGGCCCACGCCTCCACCAGCAGCACTTGCCAGACGACGCGCCTCCTTTCGTTAAACGGGGTGCTCGCAAGGAATGGACGCCTGTCCAGGAGCGACTGCTCGCCGAAATGATCCGTATCAGTTTGGAGCGGCGTGAGTGGATCAGCTCGGCTGAAATCCCGTGGCCCGATCTGCCGGCTGCGTTGGTGAATATTTCGAGCCCCATGGGCGAGGAGCAACCGGGCCGCAAGGGATTTTGGTTTAACATTAATGCTGAATTAATCGTCTACGGCGCAACCGAACCGAACGCACAAGTCACAATTGGCGGACGGCCAATCAAGCTTCGACCCGATGGCACATTTACCTGCCAATTCGCTTTGCCGGACGGCGATTACGCATTGGCGGCTGCCGCTGTCTCGCCAGAAAACGAACTGCGGCAAGCCGGGATGAATTTCTCCCGGCACACAACCTATTCCGGTGAAGTCGGCGCACATCCGCAAAATCCGTCCCTCGAGCGAATCCCTCAGCCTGAATGACATCCGCTCAGTCCACGGGCCGTCTCGATAACTGACCCGATGAAAGGATATCTTTCGCTCGTCCTTCACGCTCACCTTCCCTTTGTCCGCCATCCGGAGCACGAAAAATTTCTCGAAGAGAACTGGCTATTCGAAGGCATCACCGAAACGTACATTCCTTTGCTCCAATTATTCGAGGGCTGGCAAAAAGATGGAATGCAGGTCTGCCTGACTCTCACCCTGACGCCGACGCTTTGTTCGATGCTGCTCGATCCTTTGCTGCAGGACCGCTATCTGCGCCATCTCGAAGGATTAATTGAATTGGCGGAGAAAGAAGTTCATCGAACTCATTGGGAAAGATCATTCAACGAGCTGGCGACTTCCTACCTTCAGCGTTTCAAATCCATTCGCGAATTCTATCTTGGCTGTCATCGTAATCTCATCGCCGTATTTCGAAAACTTCAAGAAGCTGGCCGCTTGGAAATCATCACCAGCGCCGCTACTCATGCAGTCCTTCCACTCCTAACTCAACATCCTCCTTCGGTGCGGGCGCAAGTCCTGGTCGCCCGTGATCACTACAGGACCTGTTTTGGCCGGGAGCCCCGTGGTTTCTGGCTGCCGGAATGCGCCTATTCCGAAGGACTTGAAAATGTTCTTCGCGAGGCGAATTTGCGGTGGTTTATTACCGAGACGCACGGAATCCTGCATGCGCATCCACGTCCGCGTTATGGCATGTTCGCTCCCATCCTGGCTTCGAATGGTGTCGCCGCGTTCGGTCGCGATCTCGATTCCGCCAAACAAGTCTGGAGCCGCCAGGAAGGTTACCCCGGAGATCCGCGTTATCGTGATTTTTACCGCGATATCGGCTTTGATTTGGAAGTCGATTATTTGAAAGCGTATTTACCCGCTGGCGAGCGGCGCAGTTTTACCGGGATCAAATATTATCGGATTACCGGTGGCGCGAGAAGTAAGGCAGTGTACGATCGAAAAGCTGCGCTCCAGACGGCCGATGAGCACGCGAATCATTTTCTTGCCGCGCGAATGTCGCAAATCGAACGGCTCGCGGAAATTCTGGACCGGCCTCCCATCGTAATTTGTCCGTATGATGCGGAACTGTTTGGCCATTGGTGGTACGAAGGGCCGGAATTCTTGAACTACTTTGTGCGCAAAGCGTGCTATGACCAGAAAACTTTTCATTTGATTACGCCGGAGGATTACCTGGAACGACACCCTTCCATCCAGGTGGCGACGCCGGCTGCATCCAGTTGGGGAGAGGGCGGTTATTGGGACGTTTGGCTGAACGAAAAGAACCAATGGATTCATCCCCATCTCGATATAGCGCAACAGCGCATGACTGAGCTGGCCCAAACGTTTTCAGCGCCGGATGCACTGCAACAACGCGCCCTTGGTCAGGCCGCGCGCGAACTTCTTCTGGCTCAGTCGAGCGATTGGCCTTTTATCCTGCGAACTGGCACGAGTCCGGATTACGCCCGCAAACGAGTTACCGACCACCTGTTGCGCTTCACTGCTCTCTACGAGCAATTGAATAACAGCGCAGTAGATGAGGCTTCGCTAAGCACCCTCGAAAATTCTGATAATATTTTTCCAGATGTAAATTTTCGTTATTGGGCCCCGATCTGAGGCAGAACCCGTTCAGACAATCCAAGGCCTGCCGAATTGACTTGCGAGCAGGCCAACGTTGCGGCAACTTCCCAGTCTGTTGATGAGAAGGAAATCTCACCGATTATTGAGGTGAAGGGGATGTTCATCAACGATGCCCGCGTGGCGGAATTGGCAGACGCGCTAGATTCAGGTTCTAGTGAGTAACATCGTACAGGTTCAAGTCCTGTCGCGGGCACCAGTTTGAACTTTTATGATTTGCGGCGCTTTGCGCCGGTTGTGAGTTGGGGGATGAGACAGAAGAAACAGCCCGTAAAATTGGGATGATTTGATACGGTTCGGAAAAAGAAAACGTCACGGTTTTGCGCGAAATAAGGCGGTTCGTTCCAATTTTTTGAACCAGTCTCGAAATGTCCGGAAGTGATTCCGAAAACGTTGGTTTTCCCGCGATTTCCAGCGTTGAAACAAGCTCCTTCGTAGGTTCAATCCAGTAACTTGCGCGTGTGCGTTGGAGCCGCTCCTTTTCCTTCTTTAACTCCGTCCGTTGGACGAGAAGGTCATCCTTTGCTCGGCGATAGCTGTCCTCGTCAATCACGGCGTCAATGTATGCGTGGGTTAGCCGGTCAAGCTTAACTTGAAGCGGGGTGATTCGTTCATCAATGGCTTTGATTTCGGAAACGAGCGAGACGGCATCTTTGGCGGCTCGTTCTTCAATCATGGCGTGAACTATCTTGGCGTCATCAAGGGAGAGCGCAAAGGGCTTGAGCGCTTCGAGGCACTGCCTTTGCACTTCCTTCTCCTGCACGTAGGCTTCAGAGCACTGGCCGCTTTTTTTGGAGCAACGGTAGTAGCGATACAGTCCGCCATGGCCTTTCGCCCACTGCGCGGTAATCATCGAGCCACAGGAGCAGCGGAAAAGGCCGCAGAACGGAAAATTGTGGCCGTTCCTAACCTTCCGGGGTTTGCTGCGGTCTTTTAAGACTTCCTGCACCTTGTTGAAAAGCTCGGGTGAAATGAACGTCTTGTATCGGCCTTCATATACCTCACCACTCCATTCCATGACGCCGATATACAGGCGATTGGTGAGAAAGTATTGAACAGCATATTTCGACCAGGGCTTTCCGCTGCGGCTCACAATGCCAAGGTTTGCCATGCGAGCGGAGATTGACGAAAGACCGTGGCGTCCCTCGGCATATTCCTTGAAGATGGTTTCGACAATCGGGGCTTTCTCGCGGTCGGGGACGATATTGCGCAAGCGGTCGTCGTAGATGTATCCCACGGGCTTGTTGCTTCCCGGCCATTCGCCCCGGCGCAACTTCTCGTCAACGCCTCGCTTCACATTCTTGGCAAGACGGATGATATAGTCGGTGGCTCGTCCGCCTTCAACGCCCATGAGAAGCCCGGCATCTTCGGGAAGGAACTGGCGTGAGGTTGTGCGAATGGAAGCGATGACACCCTTTTGGAGAAGCCAGCGCACGCGGCCTTCGTCAACCGGATTGCGGTAGAGGCGGTCAATGTCCCAACAGAGAAGTCCGTTGGCTTCACCGGCTTCGATGCGTTCAAGCATCCGGTTGAAAACGGCTCGCCCTGGCTGCTTGGAACTTTTGGCTTCCGAAAGCATTTCATATATGCGGATGTTCTCGCGCTTGGCGAATGCCCGGAGTTCGTTTTCCTGTGATTCAAGGCTCGTCACCTGGCGGCCTGCTTCGTCGGTGGATTTGCGGACGTATAGAAAATATTTGGTGCGAAGAGACATGGAAAGAGTGTATCACATGTGCTTGCCTAGGCAAGCAGTTTCCAAGGAAAGTTATTCACATACGCACGATATTTCACCTCATCGTAATGAATGGGAATGTTGTAATAATAACAGATAACGGGGCTTTTTGGATCAGTCGGCAGGACGTAAGAAAACGTCCTGCCTTTCGTTACCTCCAACGGGTATGACACCGTGTGACATACCCGACCCATCCTCTTTTCGTCACTCTGTTACTCCTGACGAAAGAGCGGTGGGTTCTATTTTTCTTTCTTTTTCGTTAGTTCGTTCAGCCGCTCGCGCGAGGCTTGTTGAGCATCCGACTTGGTGTTTTTCCACGGGCCTACAGCAATTGTCCCGTCAGGGCCTTGGGTAGTCGTACGAACTTTTGGCGGAATAATCGTATGCTCCGTTTTGATTTCTTCGATTTGATTTCGTTTATTCATGTTACTCCTTTCGGCGTGAAGTGCCGTGTGTCACCTCCGCACCCTTTCAATCAAAACGTAGTCCCCGATGTGGACGTGTCAACCGGTCATCCGCAGAAAATTTGGCAGCGTTAGTCGGAAATACTTTTCTGAGGTACTGTTCAAATATCACGCAGCACTGGCCGCGGCTTGGTGTCCGGCTCTAACCACTGCTTTCGGAATTCCTTTGCCATGGTCACCAGATTGTTGAAATCAAGCGGCTTCACCGAATATGCCGTCGCCCCAAGCTCCATGGCCCTTTGTATGTCCGGTTGCAGATTCGAGGAACTAAACACAATTATTGGGAAGCGTTGGAGATTCTTTTGCGTCTGGCGCCAGGCGAGCACTTCAAAGCCGCTGCAACTGGGCATTTTCAAATCCAGGAGCATAAAGCACGGCAGCGGATATTTTGCTCGGTCTGAATACGGACCGTCACCTTTCAGATAATCAATGGCTTCAAACCCGTTGCGAAGCGTCTGAATTGGATTCGATATACCAGCCTCTGTGAAAGCCAACTGTAAAAGCAGCAGGCCGTCCTCATCGTCGTCAACCACTAAAACCGTATTGTGTTTGGACATTAAAATTCTTGCCCACAAATTCCATATTCAACTTTACTGATTTCAAATCAAAAGCAAGCAAAACACACCGAACGAGTGTTCACCAAAGTCGGTGCGGTCACTTGCGCTTGCCCCACCTTGCCGCTCCTGCTTTCCGTGCAATTTCTCGCCGTCGTTCAGGAGAGAGTTTGAGGGCGCGTGCCTTGCCTCCCTTTGAAGCGCCGAGCTTTCCAAATGCAACGCCAATAGGATTTTTCTTCTTTTGTTTCGCCATGTGAAAGTGTGTTCAACGTGAGATGAAACAGTCAACGATGAGTTGTAATAACTGTATCAAAATAACCCGGTGGGTACAATGTAAAAACAAACGAGGGCAAATTGTCCTCGTCTTAACCAGTAAAAACCTTTGTCATGAGACGCGTGTGTTTGGAACGAAGCTCGATAGAAGCTGAAGACATGTGAATGGATTAAATCCGCCTTATTTCGCGCAAAACCGTGACGTTTTCTTTTTCCGAACCGTATCAAATCATCCCAATTTTACGGGCTGTTTCTTCTGTCTCATCCCCCAACTCACAACCGGCGCAAAGCGCCGCAAATCATAAAAGTTCAAACTGGTGCGTGATACTGAACCATGTTCAAACCTTTTTCACTCGTGGCGAGTGTCCTTTAACGTCAAAAACTGGCGTGCCAGGGGTTCCCCACACCCTTCCCCGCAGCGGGGATACCCTCGGA